>Ga0316208_1000011_pt1 | contig 351874 bp, 318 predicted proteins | sample 3monopyrite_MG_FD_204944 | JGI IMG/M metagenome (GOLD analysis project Ga0316208, IMG submission 204944) | Microbial mat bacterial communities from mineral coupon in-situ incubated in ocean water Damariscotta River, Maine, United States -... | ecosystem: Environmental > Aquatic > Marine >...
AGTTTTACTTCCGTACAACGGATGTGACTGGTGCATGTGATTTACCAGAAGGCGTAGAAATGGTTATGCCGGGTGATAACGTGAAGATGGTTGTAACATTAATTGCCCCAATAGCTATGGAAGAAGGCCTACGTTTCGCGATTCGCGAAGGTGGCCGAACTGTAGGTGCGGGTGTTGTAAGTAAGATTGTAGAGTAATTGATATGGCTGCTAATCAAAAAATACGTATTCGCTTAAAGTCGTTTGACCATAAATTGGTTGACCGTTCTTGCACCGAAATTGTAGAGACAGCAAAGAGAACGGGTGCTCATGTACTGGGTCCTATTCCTTTGCCAACTAAGAAAGAGCGTTTTACTGTTTTGACATCTCCTCATGTAAATAAAGATGCTCGAGATCAGTATGAATTACGTACACATAAGCGTCTTTTGGATATTGTTGATCCAACAGATAAAACTGTAGATGCGCTTATGAAGCTGGATCTTGCAGCGGGTGTGGATGTTCAGATTAAACTGAACTAATAATTACATTTTTTGGTTACTACGTGTGGCCGAGAAAATAATTTTATGCTAGAATGCGTGATTCACTTAACCCGACTTAAATCGTCGGGTTATTTAATAGAATTACATGAAATGGTTAACGAGGCTGGTTTTTAAGGCTTCATATAATTAATCGGGATGCAGACATGGCTATCGGTTTAGTCGGTAAAAAATGCGGGATGACGCGTATCTTCACAGAAGATGGTGTGTCAATTCCAGTTACAGTTGTTGAGGTTGCGCCTAACCGTGTAACTCAGGTTAAAACTGTAGATGTAGATGGTTACGACGCGGTGCAGATTACGACGGGTTCACGTCGTGCATCTCGTGTTGTCAAAGCTGCGGCTGGTCACTATGCGAAAGCAGGTGTGGAAGCAGGTCGTGGTTTATGGGAGTTTCGTTTAGACGCGGCTTCTGAGTATGAATCAGGTAGCGAGTTGCCTTTGACTATGTTTGAAGCAGGTCAAAAAGTTGATGTTACTGGTAAATCTATAGGTAAAGGTTTTGCTGGTGGTGTTAAGCGTTGGGGTTTTGCGATGCAAGATGCTACGCACGGTAACTCTGTATCTCATCGTGCTCCTGGATCTATCGGTCAGTGTCAAACACCTGGTCGTGTATTCAAGGGTAAGAAGATGGCAGGGCACATGGGTGCTAAGCAGCGCACAGTGCAGACTCTCGAGTTGGTGCGTGTTGATGAAGAGCGCGGCCTATTGTTGATTAAAGGTTCTGTGCCTGGCTCTAAAGGTGGTGATGTTGTAGTGCGTGCCGCCGTTAAAGCAAAGGTTAAGAAGGGGTAGGTTCTGATGGATCTTCAGTTACATAAAGCAAGTGATAAAGTGTCTGTTGCTGATAAAGTGTTCGGTAGAGAGTTTAATGAAGGCCTGGTACATCAGGCGGTAGTTGCTTTTATGGCCGGTGCACGTTCAGGTACAAAAGCGCAAAAAAATCGTTCGGCAGTGCGTGGTGGCGGGGCTAAGCCCTGGCGTCAGAAAGGTACGGGTCGTGCTCGTGCAGGTACTAGCCGTAGTCCGATTTGGCGTTCTGGTGGTCAAACATTCGCAGCTATGCCGCGTGATCACTCTGTAAAATTAAATAAGAAAATGTATCGTGCAGCAATTAGCTCTATTGTTTCAGAGCTAATTCGTCAAGATCGTTTGTTGTTGGTTGAAGATATAACGATTGATTCGCCAAAGACTAAAAGTTTCGTTGCTAAGTTAAATGACCTGGAAATAACTACGGGTCTGATTGTGACTGAAACAGGTGATGAGAATTTATACTTGTCATCACGCAATATTCCTCATGTATATATTACGGATGTAGCGGGTATGAGTGCGGTTGATCTGGTTCGTGCTGACAAAGTGTTGATGACGGTAGGTGCTGTTCGTGCTTTAGAGGAGTGGTTGTCATGAAGGCTGAGCGTATTCTTCAGGTATTGTTGGCGCCTCATATCTCTGAGAAATCAACAATGGTCGCTGATGCGGCTGCTACTCACGTGTTTAAAGTTGACACGACTGCAACAAAGCTAGAAATCAAGCAGGCTGTTGAAGAGCTGTTTGAAGTGAAAGTTGCTCAAGTACGAGTATTGAATGTAAAAGGTAAGACCAAGCGATTTGGTCAAAAATTTGGAAAACGTTCTGACTGGCGTAAAGCGTATGTAAAATTGGCTGAAGGCCAAGACATAAACTTTGCTGGTTCAAACTAGAAGGCAATAGACGATGGCAATTGTAAAAACCAAGCCAACTTCTCCAGGGCGTCGTCATGTAGTTAAGGTAGTTAATACTGAGCTGCATAAAGGTGCCCCATATGGACCGTTGTTAGAAAAAAAATCAAAGTCTGGCGGTCGTAATAATGCAGGTCGTATCACTACTCGTCATATTGGCGGTGGTCATAAGCAGCATTATAGATTGATTGACTTTAAGCGTACTAAAGATGGCATTCCTTCAGTGGTTGAGCGTCTTGAATATGATCCAAATCGCACGGCATTTATTGCTTTGTTAAAGTATGCGGATGGAGAGCGTCGTTATATTATTGCACCTAAAGGTGTAAAGGCTGGCGATGCAATTTCTTCTGGTGCAGCGGCGCCAATTAAAAATGGTAATGCAATGCCATTGCGTAATGTTCCAGTTGGTTCGCAGATTCATTGTATTGAAATGAAGCCAGGTAAAGGTGCGCAGATTGCACGTAGTGCGGGTGCTTCTGTTCAGCTAGTGGCGCGTGAGGGTTCATATGTAACTCTGCGTTTGCGCTCTGGTGAAATGCGTAAGATTCATGTTGATTGTCGCGCAACTATTGGTGAAGTTAGTAATAGTGAGCATAGTCTTCGTTCGCTAGGTAAGGCAGGTGCTAAGCGCTGGCGCGGTGTTCGTCCAACGGTTCGTGGTGTAGCGATGAATCCGGTTGATCATCCGCACGGTGGTGGTGAGGGTCGTACTTCTGGTGGTCGTCATCCTGTGTCTCCATGGGGTGTGCCTACTAAAGGTAAGAAAACTCGTAGTAATAAGCGTACAGACAATATGATTGTTCGTCGCCGCAGCAATCGTAAATAGTCGAGGGTTATAAAGTGCCACGTTCATTAAAAAAAGGACCATTTATTGACCATCATTTGATGGCTAAGGTCGAAAAGGCAGTAGAAGAAAATAGTCGTCGTCCAATTAAAACCTGGTCGCGTCGTTCTACGATTTTCCCTGAAATGGTTGGTCTGACAATAGCAGTACATAACGGTCGTCAACATATTCCCGTTTTAGTTAACGAGAATATGGTAGGTCACAAGTTGGGCGAATTCGCTTTGACTCGTACTTACAGAGGCCATGTTGCTGATAAAAAGTCAAAGAAATAAAGGTAAGGTAATGGAAGTTTTAGCCAAACATCGCTTTGCACGTATTTCGCCTCAGAAGTGTCGTCTAATAGTTGACCAGATTCGTGGTTTACCAGTAGAGCAGGCATTGAATACTCTGACATTCAGCAATAAGAAAGGTGCAGACATAGTACAAAAAGTACTTGAGTCGGCAATTGCTAATGCTGAGCATAACGAAGGCGCAGATATTGACGAGTTAAAAGTATCTAGTACTTTTGTAGACGAAGGCCCGACAATGAAGCGTATTCAAGCACGCTCTAAAGGTCGCGCTAATAGAATATTAAAACGCAGTAGCCATATTACGGTTACGGTTTCGGATAGTTAAGAGAGAAGCAGAATGGGCCAAAAAGTACATCCTGTCGGATTCCGACTCGGTATATCCGCAGACTGGAATACTAAGTGGTATGCAAACAGCAAGGATTATCCAAAGCTGCTTGGTGCTGATATTAAAGTGCGTGAGTTTTTGAAGAAAAAGCTCGCTGCTGCAAATGTTAGTCGTATTCAAATCGAGCGACCTACGCGTGCAGCTGTGATTACAATTCACACGGCTCGTCCTGGTGTTGTTATCGGTAAGAAGGGCGCTGATATAGAGGCTTTGCGTAAAGACGTATCTAAAATATTAAGTCTTCATATTAATAATGTGAAAATTAATATTGAAGAAATTCGTAAGCCTGAACTAGATGCACAGTTAGTAGCTGAAAGTATTGCTCAGCAATTAGAGCGTCGAGTTATGTTTCGTCGAGCGATGAAACGTTCTATGCAAAATACGATGCGTATGGGCGGTCAGGGTATAAAGATTAGAGTCGCTGGTCGTTTAAATGGTGCTGAGATTGCTCGTAGTGAGTGTTATCGTGAAGGTCGCGTTCCATTGCACACCTTGCGTGCTGACATTGACTACGGTTTTGCTGAAGCATTGACTACCTACGGTATTTTAGGTGTTAAAGTTTGGATTTATAAAGGTGAAGTCTTCGATTTAGAGCAGAAAAGAAATGCTGCTCAGCAAGATGCTAAACCCAAGAAGTCTGGTAAATAGGGGATAGAGATGCTTCAGCCTAAACGTACAAAATTTAGAAAAGCTTTTAAAGGTCGTAACCGCGGACTTGCTCAAAATGGTAATAAAGTAAGTTTTGGTGAGTTCGGTTTAAAGGCGCTTGCGCGTGGTCGTATTACAGCTCGTCAAATTGAAGCTGCACGTCGTGCAATGACTCGTCACATTAAACGGGGTGGTAAGATCTGGATTCGTATTTTTCCAGATACGCCAATATCTAACAAGCCTCTTGAGGTTCGTATGGGTAAAGGTAAAGGTAACGTAGATCACTGGGTTGCTAAAATACAACCAGGTTCAGTTTTGTATGAAATGGAAGGTGTTTCAGAAGAGCTGGCTAGAGAGGCTTTTCAGTTGGCAGCAGCTAAATTGCCAATTAAAACAACCTTTGTAACTCGTGCGGTGATGTAATGGCTAGTGCAATAGATTATAGAGAAAAAGACGAAGCTGGTTTAATTGAAGAGCTTCTGAATTTACGTAAAGAACAGTTTAACCTACGCATGCAACGTGGTGCAGGTGAGATGTCTAAATCTCATTTGTTCAAAAATGTACGTCGTGATATAGCGCGAGTTAAAACTATTCTTGCTGAAAAAAAGCAAGCGGGTGAAGTATAATGACCTCAGAAACGTCACAAAAAACACTTCAAGGTGTTGTTACAAGTAATAAGATGGAAAAGTCGATTACTGTAATGATTGAACGTCGTGTAAAGCACCCGCTTTACGGCAAAATCATTAAACGCTCTACTAAGCTGAGTGTGCATGATGAAGCCAATGAGTGTGGAGTTGGAGATACTGTTTTAATTGAGCAGTGCGCTCCAGTTTCAAAAACAAAATCGTGGAAACTGGTTTCAGTTGTCGAAAAGTCAACTGCAGTTTAATAAAGATTAATTAGAGATATTTTGGTGCCGTCATGATTCAGATGCAAACCGTTCTCAATGCAGCAGATAACAGTGGGGCTCGCCGCGTACAGTGTATTAAAGTACTAGGTGGTTCACATCGTCGTTATGCTCGTATAGGTGATGTTATTAAAGTTAGCATCAAGGAAGCAATTCCTAGAGGTAAAGTTAAAAAAGGTGAAGTCTACAACGCTGTTGTAGTTCGAACTGCTAAGGGCGTTCGTCGCTCTGATGGTTCAGTGATCCGCTTTGATAATAATGCTGCTGTTCTTTTAAATGCGAATTTGCAGCCTATTGGTACACGTATTTTTGGCCCTGTTACTCGTGAGCTACGTAATGAGAAATTTATGAAAATAATTTCTTTAGCTCCAGAAGTGCTGTAAGGGAGTATTGTTATGCAAAGAATTAAAAAAGGTGATGAAGTTATTGTAACTGCGGGAAAAGACAAAGGTCGCCGCGGTTCAGTAATGGAAATACTTAAGAATGACCGCGTTATGGTTGAAAACATTAACATGGTTAAAAAGCACGCTAAGCCTAATCCTATGGCAGGTATTGAAGGCGGTATTATTGAAAAAGAAATGTCTATTGCTATTTCTAATATAATGCTGTTTAACCCTGCAACAAATAAGGGCGATCGCGTTGGTATAAAGACTTTAGAAGACGGAAAGAAAGTACGTTTCTTTAAGTCTAATAATGAAGTTGTAGACGTTTAGTAGGCGATCAGAACAATGGCAAGGTTACAAGAAACATACAGAAGTACCATCATGAAGAAGTTGATGGAAGACCAGGGTTATAAAAACCCAATGGATGTTCCTCGCATCGAAAAAATTACACTTAATATGGGTGTTGGTGAAGGTGTTTCTGATAAAAAAGTAGTAGAAGCTGCACGCTCTGATATGGAAAAAATTGCCGGTCAGAAAGCAGTTACTACTCTCGCTCGTAAATCTGTAGCATCGTTTAAATTACGTGAAGAGTCACCAATTGGTTGCAAGGTTACTTTACGTAAAGAGCAGATGTACGAATTTTTAGATCGTCTGATTAATATTGCGGTTCCACGTATTCGTGATTTCCGTGGTTTAAATGGTAAGTCTTTTGATGGCCGTGGCAATTACAGCATGGGTATAAAAGAGCAGATTATCTTTCCAGAAATTGATTTTGAAAAAATTGATAAAATTCGTGGAATGGATATTACTATTACAACCAGTGCAAAAACAGATGATGAAGCTAAAGCGCTTTTAAAAGCATTTAACTTCCCATTTAAGAATTAATTTCAGGGTTATATCATGGCAAAAGTATCAATGATACAGCGCGAAAAAAAGCGCACAAAACTAATTGAAAGAGATTTCGAGAAACGTGAAACTTTAAAAGCGATTCTGAAAGACCCTGAAGCAAGCTATGAAAATAAAATGGAAGCACAGGTAAAAATGCAAAAATTACCTCGTGATTCTAGCCCAAGTAGAAGTCGTAATCGTTGTTCGATTACTGGACGTCCACATGGTTACTACCGTAAGTTTGGTTTGTCTCGTATTAAATTACGTGAAGCTATGATGCGCGGTGATGTACCAGGCCTGACGAAAGCCAGCTGGTAGTTTGAATTTTTTTTAAGTATTAGAATAAGGTATTAGATTATGAGTATGTCAGATCCAATAGCAGATATGCTGACTCGTATTCGAAATGGTCAGTCTGCTAGTAAAGCAAACGTCGCTATGCCTGCATCTAAAACAAAACAATCAATTGCCCAAGTTTTAAAAGACGAAGGTTATATAGCTGATTTTTCTGTTTCTGAAGATGCAAAGCCAGAGCTAACTGTTTCGTTGAAGTATTTTGATGGCAAGTCAGTTATTGAAACTATTAAACGCATGAGCCGTCCAGGTTTACGTGTTTATAAAAATAAAGACGAGTTACCTAAGGTTCTTAATGGCCTGGGTATCGTTATCATATCAACCTCGAAAGGCATGATGACTGATCGTGCTGCACGTGCTGCAGGCATTGGCGGCGAGTTAATCTGCTCAGTAGCATAAAGGGTTAAGATATGTCACGTATTGCAAAAAAACCGATTACAGTTCCATCTGGTATTGATGTGACTATTGCAGGTCAATCAGTAAGTGTTAAAGGTCCCAAGGGCAACCTTGCTATGAATCTACATGATTCAGTATCAATAGCACAAGATGGCACTGTACTAACGTTATCACCTTCAATTGATTCTGCTATGGCTATGACGGGAACTATGCGTTCTTTAGTCAGTAACATGGTTACTGGAGTTACTGAAGGTTATCAGAAGAAGCTTCAATTAATCGGCGTTGGTTACCGTGCTCAAGCACAGGGTAATAGTCTTAATCTTTCTTTAGGTTTTTCACACCCCGTTGTATATGCAGTGCCAGATGGTATTAGCATTGAAACGCCAAGCCAAACTGAAATTTTGGTTAGTGGTGCTGATAAGCAAAAGGTTGGTCAAGTGTCTGCTGAAATTCGTGCCTATCGTCCACCCGAGCCCTATAAAGGCAAAGGTGTTCGTTATGCTGATGAGTATGTTGTACGTAAAGAAGCTAAGAAGAAGTAGGTACTGAGATGAATTCAAAGAAACAAACTCGTATTCGTCGCTCTAAGCGTACACGTATGAAAATCCGTGAGTTAGGTGCGGTTAGATTAACTATTCACCGCACTCCCCGTCATATTTATGCACAGGTATTGTCAGCTGATGGCGCGCAAACTTTAGCGTCAGCTTCTACATTAGACGCAGATGTTAAATCTGTAATTAATGGTTCGGGCAACACAGATGCTGCTGCGACTGTAGGCAAGCTAATCGCTGAGAAATCTAAAGCTGCAGGTGTTACTTCTGTTGCGTTTGATCGCTCTGGTTTTAAATATCATGGTCGTGTTAAAGCTCTGGCTGAAGCAGCTCGTGAAAACGGTCTGCAATTCTAAAGGCAATTATTATGGCAACTAATAAAACAGCACAAAAAGAAAACAAAGACGATTTCATTGAAAAATTAGTTACAGTGAATCGTGTAGCGAAAGTAGTTAAAGGTGGCCGTCAATTCGGTTTCACTGCACTTACCGTTGTAGGTGATGGCGAAGGCACTGTAGGGATCGGTTACGGTAAAGCGAAAGAAGTTCCTGCTGCAATTCAGAAAGCTATGGATAAAGCACGCAAGAACATGCGAAAAGTACATCTTAAAGATGACACTCTTCAGCATGCGGTTGTAGGTGAACACGGTGCAGCGAATGTTTATATGCAGCCTGCTTCTGAAGGTACCGGTATTATTGCTGGTGGTGCAATGCGAGCAGTGTTCGAAGCTGTTGGTGTTAAAAATGTACTGGCAAAAATTAATGGTACTCGTAACCCTATCAACGTTGTTCGCGCAACAATCGACGGACTAGAACGTATGCGTTCACCTCAGTCAGTTGCTGCTAAGCGTGGCAAGAAAGTTGAAGAGATATTAGGCTAATCGACATGGCACAGAAAAAGATTAAAGTTACATTGGTTAAAAGTACAATCGGACGTCTTAAGTCACATATTGCATGTGCAAAAGGCTTAGGTTTGCGTCGTACTAACCATTCAGTTGAAGTTATCGATACACCTGAAAACCGTGGGATGATTAATAAAATCTACTACATGGTTAAATCAGAGGAGATTTAAGATGCTATTAAATACTCTTTCACCAGATGCGGGTAGCCGTCAATCTCGTAAACGTGTAGGTCGTGGTATTGGTTGTGGCCAGGGTAAAACTTGTGGTCGTGGTCATAAAGGTCAGAAATCACGTAATGGTGGTTTTCATAAGGTAGGTTTTGAAGGTGGTCAGATGCCACTTCAACGTCGTTTGCCTAAAGTTGGCTTTAACTCACGTTCAGCAAAATATAGTGCTGAAGTTCGTTTAGACGAAATTCAGAAACTAGGTACAGATACAGTAACGTTAAATGCGCTTATTGAGGCTAATGTAGTACCTGCATTCACAAAGAAGGCTAAAGTTATTCTTTCTGGTGAAATTAGTTCTGCGGTAACACTTCAAGGTGTTAAAGCAACTAAAGGTGCTCAAGCAGCTATTGAAGCAGCAGGCGGCAAAGTTGAAGCTTAAGGGCAATTGATCAATGGCAGTCGACCTAAGTAAGTTGCAGGAACTAAGACAGCGCATCCTCTTTGTAGTGGGTGCGCTGATCGTTTACCGCATTGGAACATTTATTCCAGTACCCGGTGTTAATCCGGCAATTATGTCAGCGATCTTTGATCAGCAGTCTGGAACGATATTAGATGTATTTAATATGTTCTCGGGTGGTGCTCTTGAGCGTATGTCATTATTTGCCTTAGGTGTAATGCCATATATTTCAGCTTCTATCATTATGCAGCTATTAACGGTGACCGTTCCTAGTCTTGAGCAGATGAAAAAAGAAGGTGAGGCTGGTCGTCGTAAGATAACAACCTATACGCGTTACGGAACAGTAGTATTGGCATTGTTTCAATCTACGGGTGTTGCGAATATGCTTTTGGCGCAGACCCATCAGGGTGCGCCGCTAGTATATATAGATTCAGAGATATCATTCTTTGTGATCGCAATAACTTCATTAGTGACAGGTACTGTCTTTCTAATGTGGTTAGGTGAGCAAATATCTGAGCGTGGTATTGGTAATGGTATTTCAATAATTATCTTTGCGGGTATTGTCGCTGGATTACCATCAGCTATTGGTGGTACGGCGGAACTGGTAAGAACAGGTGAATTGCATACGCTAACAGCTATCGTATTGTTTATGTTGGCACTTCTTGTTACTGCATTTGTTATATTTGTGGAGCGTGGGCAGCGACGTATCACAGTAAATTATGCAAAAAGACAACAGGGACGTAAAATGTATGCGGCTCAAAGTAGCCATTTACCACTTAAATTAAATATGGCGGGTGTAATTCCACCAATATTTGCTTCGAGTATTATCCTGTTTCCTGCTACACTAGGCGGCTGGTTTGGGCAGTCTCAAGGAATGGAGTGGTTAGCTGATCTTTCGACTACTTTGTCACCAGGTCAGCCTATTTATGTAATGTTTTACGCTGCAGCGATTATTTTCTTCTGCTTTTTTTATACTGCATTAGTATTTAATAGTAGAGAAACGGCTGACAATCTGAAGAAATCGGGTGCGTTCATCCCAGGTATTCGACCAGGTGACCAAACAGCAAAATATATTGATAGCGTGATGACGCGCTTGACTCTGGTAGGGGCGTTATACATTACGTCGGTTTGTTTGTTACCAGAGTTTTTAATTTTGTACTGGAATGTGCCGTTTTATTTTGGCGGCACATCATTGTTGATTATTGTAGTTGTAGTTATGGATTTCATGGCGCAAATGCAGTCACACATGATGTCACAACAGTATGAAGGCTTAATGAAAAAAGCCAATTTTAAGGGGTTAGGTAAAGATTCCTAATCTATAACACTGAAGCGAGAGCAGTAATGAAAGTTCGTGCATCTGTAAAAAAGATTTGTAGAAATTGTAAGACGATTAAGAGAAATGGTGTTGTGCGTGTGATTTGTAAAGATCCACGTCATAAGCAACGTCAAGGTTGATTTATTGGCGATATATCGCTAAAATGCCGCGCTTTGCGCGATTCTGGAGACGGATTGAATGGCTCGTATAGCTGGTATTAACGTACCTGATCAAAAACATGCTGTTATAGGTTTAACATACATCTACGGTATAGGACTTACCCGAGCACAGGGTATCTGTGCGGAATGTAAAATTGAACCTTCAACAAAAATAAATGCGCTAAGTGAAGAGCAACTTGAATCACTGCGTACTGAAGTAGGTAAATTCACTGTTGAAGGTGATTTGCGTCGTGAAGTATCAATAAGCATCAAGCGTTTGATGGACATGGGTTCAAACCGTGGTATCCGTCATCGTCGTAGTCTACCGTTGCGTGGTCAACGTACTAAGACTAATGCTCGTACTCGTAAAGGGCCTAAACGCCCAATACGTAAATAATTTGGTTATTTAGGTAACATAATGGCAAAACCAACGACTAAAAAGAAGATAACTCGTACGATCACTGATGGTGTAGCGCATATCTATGCGTCATTTAATAACACCATCGTAACCATATCTGATCGTCAAGGTAACACCTTGTCCTGGGCTACCGCAGGTGGTTCAGGTTTCCGTGGTTCACGTAAGAGCACACCTTTTGCAGCACAGGTTGCAGCAGAACGTGCCGGTACCCGCGCAAAAGACTACGGTGTTAAGAACCTGGAAGTACTAGTTAAGGGGCCTGGACCCGGACGTGAGTCTGCAGTTCGTTCACTTAACAACGCAGGTTTTAAAATTACTAATATCAGTGATATTACCCCAATTCCACACAATGGTTGTCGTCCTCCAAAACGACGCCGTGTATAAGGCTGGAGATTAGTCGTGGCTCGTTATTTAGGTCCTAAGTGTAAATTAAGTCGTCGTGAAGGCGTTGATCTTGAACACAAATCAGGTATTCGTGCACTTGATACTAAGTGTAAACTTGAACAAAAACCTGGCCAGCATGGCCCCGGTGCTCGTGGTCGTTTAACTGACTACGGTGTTCAGTTGCGTGAAAAGCAAAAGTTACGTCGTATCTACGGCGTGTTAGAAAAGCAATTTGTAAACTACTACAAAAAAGCGGCTTCTAAGAAAGGCTCAACAGGTGAAAACTTGTTGCAATGCTTAGAAACTCGCCTTGATAACGTTGTTTATCGCAGTGGTTTTGGCTGTACTCGTAATGAAGCGCGCCAATTAATCAGTCATAAATCTATTATGGTTAATGATCAGCTGGTTAATATTCCTTCTTACGTAGTTAAAGCTGATGACAAGATTTCAGTTCGAGAAAAAGCTAAGAAGCAGTCTCGAATTCAAGATTCACTTCAATTAGTTAAGTCACGTGGCGTTGCTGATTGGATAGAGCTTGATGAGACTAAGATGGAAGCGGTATTTAAATCTATCCCAGAGCGTAGTGATCTGTCAGCAGATATCAACGAACAACTGGTAGTTGAACTGTACTCTAAGTAAAGGATACCAAACCGAATGTCAGGCAAATCTGAAGAACTTCTTACTCCTCGTAATATTGATGTACACGCGTATAGCGAAACTCATGCGAAGATTGTATTAGAGCCATTAGAAAGAGGCTTTGGTCATACCTTGGGTAATGCTTTACGTCGTATACTTTTATCTTCTATTGAAGGTTGTGCAATTGTAGAAGCTGAAATTGATGGTGTTTTACATGAATACAGCTCAATTGAAGGTGTGCAGGAAGACGTATTAGAAATATTGCTTAATCTGAAAGGCGTTGCTATACGTATGCACGAGCGTTCAGAAGCTTTATTAACACTTAAAAAATCGGGTCCTGGTGCTGTTACAGCCGGTGACATTGCAATTGATCATGATGTAGAAATTGTTAATCCTGATCATGTTATTGCAAATATTACAGGCAATGTTGATTTAAACATGACATTGAAGATTGGTACTGGCAGAGGTTACCAGCCTGCAACACTGCGTAAATCTGAATCTGCAGAAACACTGAGTGTTGGCGCGCTTGCTATCGATGCATCATTTAGCCCTATTTTACGTGTTTCGTACACGGTAGAAAGTGCTCGCGTTGAACAGCGTACGAACCTGGATAAACTGATTCTTGATGTAGAAACTAACGGAACAGTAGATCCTGAAGAAACAATTCGTACCGCTGCTACAGTATTACAGAAGCAGTTAGCAGCATTTGTTAACTTACAAAGTATCGAAGAATCTGAAACGCAAGTTGAAGAAGATGAAATCGATCCAATACTGTTGCGTCCAGTAGATGATTTAGAGCTAACAGTGCGTTCTGCGAACTGTCTAAAAGCTGAAAATATTTACTACATTGGTGACTTAATTCAACGTACTGAAGTAGAGTTGTTGAAAACACCTAATTTGGGTAAAAAGTCCCTAACTGAAATTAAAGACGTATTGGCTTCACATGGCCTTTCATTAGGAGCGCGCCTGGAAAATTGGCCGCCAGCGTCTATTCGTGAAAAACAAGCGAGCTAATAGCTCCTGTTTAATATATAAACAGTATCTGTTTAAGGTAAAAGAACATGCGTCATCGTAAATCAGGTCGTCAACTTAATCGTAACAGTAGCCACCGTAAGGCTATGTTTCAGAATATGGCAAATTCGCTTTTTGAGCACGAGTTAATTAAAACAACTCTACCAAAAGCAAAAGAGCTTCGCCGCTTTGCTGAGCCACTTATCACATTAGCTAAAGAAGATAGCGTTGCTACTCGTCGTTTAGCATTTGATAGAATGCGTGATAAAGCTATGGTTGGTAAGCTTTTCTCGGTTCTAGGTCCGCGCTATAAAGCCCGTCCTGGTGGATATCTTCGTATTATGAAGTGTGGCTTCCGCTCAGGTGATGCAGCTCCAATGGCTTACGTTGAGTTAGTAGATCGCCCAGAAATATCTGAAGAAGTAGTAGAAGTAGAATAACTTCTATTACGAATCAATAAAAAAGCCGGACTCGTTCCGGCTTTTTTATGGCCTATAAAAAATATTGCTGCAAATCACTGACAACTCGATTTGTATCTACAGGCCTGGCTATGTGGCCATTCATAACTGCATCTATACATTTTTTCCTATCATCCCGCATAATGTTTGCTGTCATGACAACAATGATAGTCTTTCACTGCTAGCTAGAGTATGAAAAAAAGCATTACGAGAAGCCGCTAGTTCTAAAGAACCAGGGCTTGCCAAGGAGGAGCTCGCAGTCAATGAATGACTATTTCTTATTGAGCAATTTTTTCAGATAAAACCCCGTAAAGGAACCTTTTTGTTGGGCAACTTCTTCCGGTGTGCCCTGAGCTATAATTTCACCACCCCCAGAGCCTCCTTCCGGGCCAAGGTCAATCACCCAGTCTGCGGTTTTAATAATATCAAGATTATGTTCGATGATGATGATGGTGTTGCCGTGGTCACGTAAGCGGACTAATACTTCTAGCAACTGCTCAACGTCATGAAAGTGTAGTCCCGTTGTAGGTTCGTCAAGGATGTAGATAGTATTGCCGGTGTCACGTTTAGATAGCTCACGTGCGAGTTTTATGCGTTGCGCTTCGCCACCCGATAGCGTGGTGGCCCTTTGTCCAAGGGTGATATAAGAAAGCCCCACGTCAACCAGGGTTTTTAATTTGCGATGAATAACCGGGACGGCCTGAAAGAACGGAAGGGCATCTTCAATGGTCATTTGAAGCACTTCGTTAATGTTTTTGCCTTTGTATTTTATATCCAGAGTTTCGCGATTATAGCGTTTGCCGTGGCATACATCACAGGGCACATATATATCAGGCAGAAAGTGCATTTCCACTTTAATTACGCCGTCGCCCTGGCAGGCTTCGCATCGACCACCTTTCACATTAAAGCTGAATCGGCCCGGCTTATAACCACGTGTTCGCGCTTCCTGTGTGCCTGAAAATAACTCACGTATTGGGGTAAATAAACCGGTGTAAGTCGCAGGGTTCGAACGCGGTGTGCGACCGATGGGGGCTTGATCGATATCGACTACTTTATCAAACTGGTCTAACCCTTTATGGCTTGCATAGGCAGCAGGAATCACAGACGATCGATTAATTTCTCGTGCGAGTATTTTATACAGTGTGTCGTTGATTAAAGTCGATTTACCCGAACCAGATACGCCGGTTACACAGGTCATTAGTCCTACTGGAATTTCGACATTAACATTTTTGAGATTATTGCTCGTAGCACCGCTTATGCTAAATACTTTGCCGGAGTGGGGGATGCGTTTCTCAGGAATGCTGATTTCTCGATTGCCCGATAAGTACTGTCCAGTCAATGACTCCGGGTTGTCCATGATCTCTTGAGGCGTGCCTGCAGCCACTACGTGGCCTCCGTGTACACCGGCTCCGGGGCCAATATCAATCACATAGTCGGCACTTAACATGGCGTCTTCATCATGTTCAACCACTATCACCGTGTTGCCGAGATCTCGTAGGTGGTTGAGTGTTTCTAACAGGCGGTCATTATCGCGCTGGTGTAATCCAATGGATGGTTCATCAAGTATATACATCACGCCGACGAGTCCGGCACCAATTTGGCTGGCCAGGCGAATGCGCTGAGCTTCACCGCCTGAGAGTGTATCGGAGCCTCTATCAAGTGATAAATAATTGAGACCAACATTCACTAAAAATTGCAGACGTGATGATATCTCTTTGACAATTTTTTCTGCTATCTCACCCTTATGGCCCTCAAGCTCTAAGGTTTTAAAGAACTCCAGACAGTCATAAATAGACAGGTTGGTGATTTTAGGCAGGGTTTGTTCTGCGACAAACACATGACGAGAGCCTTCGTTTAAGCGAGTGCCTTTGCAGTCAGGGCAGACCTGATCGGTGAAGTATTTTGTCATTTCTTCGCGCACCGCAGGTGATTCAGTTTCGCGGAAGCGGCGCTGCATATTAGGGACAATACCTTCAAATGGGTGGGTGCGAGTTTTCAGTCCGCCCTTTGGTGAAGGGAAGGTGAATTTAATTTCTTCTTTGCCGCTGCCATATAGAATGATTTTAGCGATATTTTCGGGTAGTTCATTAAAGGGTGTATCCAGATCAAACCCATAGTGCTTTTCCAGATTTTCTAGCATTCCGTTATACCAGGCATTACGTCGATCCCAGCCGCGTACCGCGCCGCCAGGTAGGCTCAGCGTTGGATTGCTCACCACAAGTTCAGGGTCTATATGCTGAATTTGTCCCAGGCCGTCGCAATCAGCGCATGCCCCCGCCGGATTGTTAAATGAAAACAGGCGAGGCTCAAGCTCGCTTAAACTATAGCCACATTCAGGGCAGGCAAAGCGCGATGAAAATACGATGTCTGCCTGATCGCCTTCCATATAAGCAATACGGGCAATTCCATCCGTAAGGTTTAATGCCGTTTCAAATGATTCAGCTAAGCGTTGAATTAGATCATCACGTACCTTAAAGCGATCCACCACAATTTCGATGGTGTGCTTAATGTTTTTTTCTAGTTGCGGCGCTTCATCTAGTTCGACAACCTTTCCGTCAACCCGGGCGCGAATAAAGCCCTGGCGCTTCATATCTTCCAGAAGCTCTTTGTGCTCACCCTTGCGGTCTTGAATGATCGGCGCTAGCAGCATGAGCTTGGTGTCATCAGGCATGGCCAGCACATGGTCAACCATTTGTGAAATCGTTTGTGCGGCCAGGGTGAGGTCATGCTCAGGGCAGCGCGGTGTGCCAGCGCGGGCAAATAACAGGCGCAGATAATCGTATATTTCGGTCACCGTGCCTACGGTTGAGCGCGGGTTATGTGATGTGGTTTTTTGCTCAATAGAAATAGCAGGTGACAGGCCTTCTATATGGTCTAAATCTGGCTTTTCCATCATCGAGAGGAACTGGCGTGCGTAGGCCGAAAGCGATTCCACATAGCGCCGTTGACCCTCTGCGAAAATGGTATCAAATGCCAGTGATGATTTGCCAGAGCCAGATAATCCAGTAATCACCACCAGCTTGTCTCTTGGAATATTCAGGTCGATGTTTTTCAGATTGTGTGTGCGAGCACCGCGAATTTGTATCTCGTGAATCATGCTAAAACTGGCCGTTTATAAACTGCAAGGAACCGAAAATTTTAACATACTTCACCGATGTATTTACCTCTTTACTATTAACAATATCATCGGATCTACTCATTAGAACTTCAGGTGAAAGTAGACTGACGTGAGTTGGTTTTTATAGCGTATCTAATTTCCCATGTTTGTTATTTGCTCTTTCTAGTTAAAGAGCATGCATGTTTAAGGTAAGATAGCCGGCTTGCAGAACATTGAACCATTCTGGGAAATATCGATTACATGAGCGACAACCTGAAGCAGGATAGCTGGAGCCCTTTAGAAAAACGCGCGGGTATGTCATTGGCGGCTATCTATGCGGTGCGTATGATAGGCCTGTTTATGATACTGCCGGTATTCTCTTTATATGCAGATCAATTTGCAGGTGCAACCCCCACACTAATCGGCCTGGCATTGGGTATTTACGGCCTGACTCAAGCGCTGTTGCAAATTCCTTATGGCATATTGTCAGATCGCTTTGGGCGTAAACCGATGATTGCGCTTGGCTTAATTATATTTGCTGTGGGTAGTTTAGTCGCGGCGGATGCCGACACCATATATGAGGTAATCGCTGGGCGTGCCCTGCAAGGCGCGGGAGCTGTAGCGGCTGTACTGATGGCACTGGCCGCTGATTTGTCTCGAGAAGAGCATCGTCTAAAAATGATGAGCTTTATTGGTATCAGTATTGGCTTTGCGTTTGCTATTTCAATGGTCATGGGGCCAGTTTTAAATCAACACATTGGCTTATCAGGTCTGTTTGTTTTCACAGCTGTGCTGGCCGTACTGGCATTGTTTATATTGTTTTTCTGGGTACCCAGTCCACAGAAAAGTATTTTTCATCGTGATACGCAGGCTACTCCAACGCTGTTTAAAACAGTCCTGGCTGATCGTCAACTATTACGTTTAGACTTCGGCATTATGATATTGCATATGGTGTTGATGGCGACGTTTGTGGCCTTCCCATTAATGCTGCAAGATCAGGCGGGTTTGGCATCTGAAGATCACTGGAAATTATATCTCCCGGTGTTTTTACTTAGTGTCGTATTCATGGTGCCCTTTATCATTGTTGCGGAAACCCGACGACGCATGAAATCGGTATTTGTGGGTGCCATCGGTGTGTTGGCGATTGCTGAGCTGAATTTGGTGTTTGGTGGCGAATCGGTTTGGCATTTGGCGCTAAGCATGGTGGTGTTTTTCACCGCTTTCAATTTATTAGAGGCAAGCCTGCCTTCTTTAGTGGCGAAGACGTCACCGGCAGATCGAAAAGGCACGGCAATGGGGATTTACTCATCCAGCCAGTTCCTGGGTGCATTTATTGGTGGTGCATTAGGTGGTATAACTTATCAGGCGGCAGGTGCTCAAGGCGTTTATCTGATGTGTAGCTTTGCCTTATTGCTGTGGTTGCTGTTAGCCTATACGATGAAGAACCCAAGATATGTTAGTACCTATCTGTTAAAAATCGGTAAAATAGACGAATCGCAGGTTAATCAGATGGTATCCGCATTGGTATCGGTGCAAGGAGTAGCAGAAGCGATAATAGAACCGGATGAAGGCATTGCCTATTTAAAGGTAGAGCTGCATGCTCTGGATAAAGACACATTATTAACATATTCAATTAACGAAAAATAAAGTAGGGCAGAGAAATGGCACGAGGCGTCAATAAAGTAATTTTAGTGGGAACATGCGGCAAAGACCCTGAAACTCGTTACATGCCTTCAGGTGGTGCAATTACATCAGTAAGTATTGCTACTAATGAAAGCTGGAAAGATAAGCAGACAGGGCAAAAGCAGGAGCGTACCGAATGGCACAATATAACCTTCTTTGGTCGCCTGGCTGAAATTGCCGGTGAATACTTAAAGAAAGGTTCGCAGGTTTACATTGAAGGCAGCTTGCGCACTGAAAAATGGCAGGATAAACAAGGTCAGGATCGTTACACCACAAAAGTCATTGCCAGTGAGATGCAGATGCTAGGTGGGCGACCAGGTGGCGGTGGTGATTTTTCAGCACCGGCTCAGCAGCAGTCGCAGCCACAACCTGCAAATCAGCCTGCGCCGATTGATGATAGTTTTGATGATGATATCCCGTTCTAATTCGGAACTAGGTAAAATGTAAAGATATTTCTAAGCGTAAAATATTTAAAGCCCCATCTTATGGGGCTTTTTTTATGCATAAAAAATCTATAATTCCGGTGAGTTAGCGCTGGTAGAAAAGTAAGAAAATCATCGCTTAGAGTTAATTTCACTGGTAAATATGTGTAATTAGGACTAAACAGTAAGCGTGCATGAAATTTCTTGCTTTGCATTCTCAAAGTGCAGGTATACACCGGGAGACTCTAATCTTCGCCTTGGGCTGCAAAATAGTTAATAACCCATTTCAAATTTAACCACTGTAAAAAGCTGGAGGGGTATTATGAATAATATTGTCGTTAAGGGAAATACTATCAGTTTACGTGCCGATGGGCGCCTGGAGCATTTGAATGACTGGACGCCAGAACTTGCCGAAGCATTAGCTAAAAATGAAGGCCTAATTTTGACCGAGCAGCATTGGAATGTAATTAATACGATGCGTGAGTATTATCAGGAATTTAATATATCGCCTATTCTTAAATTACTTCGACGTGAATTGTCCAAAAAATATGGTTTAGAGCTAGCTGCTGTTGAAACTTTGGACGCACTGTTCCCTAATGGCGTTCAGCATCAGGGTAGTCGTTTGGCGGGAATACCCCTGGCGCATCTAGATGCAGAGTTGGATCAGGCTAAACGAGAGCAGTCTGTACAAACGAATACAGATGATGCCAGGCACTTTAATGATCAGTTTGATTTTAATGGTAAGGCTATCAAGGTATATGCATCGGGAAATCTTCTCAATATGGAAGACTGGAGTGAGGAACTGGCGGTTGTGTTAGCGGAGAAGGAAGGCATCCAGCTTTCTACAGAGCATTGGACGATAGTAAACTTTCTACGTAAATTTTACTTTCAGTATGGCGTTGCCCCCATGGTAAAAATTTTAATTAAGCACATGGCGGAAGAGTTTGGTGCCGACAAGGTAAATAAGGAGCATATGTATGAGCTGTTTCCACGTGGCCCCGCAAAGCAGGGTTCACGAATAGCGGGTTTACCTTCGCCGCAGGGCTGCATTGATGATTAATAACGTAGAAAAACGCCACTTAAAAAGCCGACAGAATAATTTGTCGGCTTTTTAAGTGGCGGCGGAAATTATATTGCTTTTATTAGCTGCATGGGTGATGCATTTCATATTAAAAATGGGCCACTATATTGCACTCAGTTGATCTGCGGTTAGAATGAGTCAACAATAAATAATATGAAATTTAAACAGGAATGAGTACAGTATGTGCGGAATAGTAGGCGCGGTAGCAGAACGTAATGTAACGCCCATTTTATTAGAGGGCTTACGACGTTTAGAATACAGGGGTTATGACTCGGCCGGTATTGCGGTAATTAATGATCAAGGTCACTTAGATCGCGTTCGTCGAGTGGGCAAGGTCGCCAACTTAGGCGAATCACTTGAGAGTAACCCTATTAAGGGCTTTGTCGGAATAGCGCATACGCGTTGGGCAACACATGGTGCTCCATCTGAGCCTAATGCTCATCCACACATTTGTAATAATTCTGTCGCCGTCGTGCATAACGGCATTATCGAAAATCATGCCCTGCTTCGTGAGCAACAAATAGCCAATGGCTATACGTTTACCTCGGAGACCGATACAGAAACAGTTGTTCACCAGATTGAATTGTATAAAAAAACCGGTGCTGATTTGTTGCAGTCTGTAAAAAAAGCCGTAGGTGATTTTGAGGGCGCTTATGGGTTAGGCGTTGTGTCAGTTGATGAGCCGGGGCGACTGGTTGCTGCGCGTAGTGGTAGCCCATTAGTTATTGGTGTGGGTTTTGGTGAATACTTTATTGCGTCAGATGTGGCGGCTTTATTGCCGGTTACACAGCGCTTTATCTTTTTAGAAGAAGGAGATATTGCGGATATACGTAAAGACAGCCTGACTATTTATGATAAAAATAATCAGCAGGTTGAGCGTAAAATTAGTACATCAGAATTAAGTGTTGATGCGGTTAGCCGTGGTGAATACCGTCATTATATGATGAAAGAAATTCATGAGCAGCCAGCAGTTTTAGCTGAAGTAATGGAAGGCCGAGTTTATGAAGGTAAAGTTTTAGATACGGCTTTTGGCGCAGCAGCGGCAGCCACTTTTGACCGTATAAAACGTGTGCAAATTATTGCTTGTGGTACCTCGTACCATGCAGGAATGGTGGCGCGCTACTGGTTGGAGTCATTAGCCGGTGTCCCCTGTAATGTTGAGGTTGCTTCAGAGTTTCGTTACCGTAATCCCGTCATTACAGATGATACATTGATAGTGACCATCTCACAGTCGGGTGAAACCGCAGATACCCTGGCGGCACTGCGTAATCTGCAAGAAAAAACGCAGCACTCACTGGCTATATGCAATGTGCCAGAAAGCTCATTGGTGAGAGAGTCAAAGTTAGTTTTAATGACACGTGCAGGTCCAGAAATCGGTGTTGCATCAACTAAAGCGTTTACTACGCAATTGGTTGGTTTAATGTTAATGACGCTTGCCATAGGTCGCCGACACAACCTAAGCGAAGAGACTGAAAAGCGCTTAATTGAAGATCTAAAGCAGCTTCCTTCTATTATTGAAAAAGTGTTGGAAAGCAATCATATTGAAAATTGGTCTGATGAGTTTAAAGATACCTTGAATTCAATCTTTTTGGGTCGAGGCGTGCAGTATCCCATTGCAATGGAAGGCGCTTTAAAACTTAAGGAAATTTCATATATTCATGCAGAGGCGTATGCTGCAGGTGAGTTAAAGCACGGTCCGTTGGCCTTGGTTGACCCTGAAATGCCGATCATTGCGGTTGCGCCAAAAGACGGCCTGGAAGATAAATTGAAATCTAATTTACAGGAAGTGCTGGCGCGTAATGGAGAGGTTTATGTGTTTGCAGATGAGCGCCTGAATATGAGTGACCTTGGTGAAAATTGTCATGTGATGACAGTGCCAGCAGTATCACCTGAGGTGGCGCCCATTCTATATGCTATACCGATGCAACTGTTCTCGTATTATGTTGCTTTACGCAAAGGAACGGATGTGGATCAGCCGCGTAATTTGGCTAAGTCGGTAACGGTTGAATAAGGTCTGGGTATACCTAATTGATGTGTAGGTAGACAAAAATTATTGCAATTACTATAAAAAAGATTGCAATTATCTGAGATGAGGTTGCCTTATGTGGGTTAATCCTGAGGATTGTCATATGCGAAGACGACGTCTCGAATCTTATGATGATTATGAACGAGCGCCCAGAAACAGCTTTGGTCGTGGCTGCTGTGAGGATTACACTCCATGGATTAGGACATAGAATGTTCCATCTCGCGGTCTCTCCTTTAAATTGCCTGGTATTATTGTGCGTCGGCAGCACCATCTCTTATCTAATCATGAAAGATGCCTATTTCTATGTGTCGAATATCAGTCATGCCCCACTTCTCCTTACTTAAATACCAGGTGCCGTTTGATGTAGATAAAGTGTTCGTCTGATCAAAGAACAAGGTTGAATGAGAAAATCGGTAAGGGGGGTTGTTGGCTAACATAAATAACCATCAGGCCTGATTCGTTACTCATTTGGCCTTTTTAGAAAACTGTTGTTGTCAGCGGCAAGAGTAAGTTTGCCTCAACGCTAAGCTAATAATTGGGCCTGGAACTAAGTGATCAGTAGCCACAAACCTGTTAAGTACTTAAGGCGCTACATGACTGGATATGCGTTGGGAACTAAAGATTTTATGCGGTAATTATTATTGCCTGGGATAAGTTAATGTTTGTCTAGAATCTAGATGGCTGACTGGTGCATATTTATTATGCCACCTTGCTTTAAATTTTAGGTGTGCATTGTTTTTAAGCATCAGATTAAATTATACGTGTGATAACCGTGAAAAATAATTGTTGCCTATTGACTAGGAGCTGCTAATGGCTGTGCCTGTGATATTGTAATCAATATCCTCTAAAATGCTTTTATCAGTATCGTCTCGGTTTAAAACTTTTTCAGCTTGGCATTATCGGTCTCAAATCCTCGTGGGCGTTTCGCTTCTGAGGCTGCATACTGCCGCACTTAGTCTTCCAGAGTAGATACACTGCTCACTGACGTCATGCCGGTGTGATAAAACAGATTCATGAGTATCCGCTTCATCTTGAGATCTTCCTAGTTCATAATAATGGGAAATCTCGCCTTTTGCATGGAATGATTTCTGGAAGAAAGGTTACTTGATTATTTGATTAATCATACAGGGCTTTTGAATATGAATAAAAATTTTAAAAATATAAGTACGAAACCACACTATGAATCTGGTACATGGGGAAGTCATAAAAGTATATTTGCTTATTTTATCTATAAGCTGATATTTTTGCTTAGATACTTATCGCCTCTTCAATGGATAAAGGAGAAATTTAGGAAGCATAAAAAAAAGGATAATACCACTTCCGCGAATCGTTTAGATCCAAAAGCGAGGTTAGATTTTCACGCGCAGTATACTGAACTATATCTGATGGCAATATTAATATTGTCGATTTTAAGCTACTACTTTCAAAGTAATCTGATGTCATTAGAACCAATAAAATGGCTGATACTATTTTTGTCGTGTCTGTTACTTGTAGAGTCCATAGTGTGGGTATCTTATTACATGGTATTTAGAGTGTTGATGGAGCGAAAGCTAATAGTTTACGATGAAGCAGAGTACTTGGTCGGGTTTCCTGTGGCACTAATAACACAAATATACTTGATTAGTATTATAGTTGATGCGTTGACACCATCAACTACACTTGCACTATTGTTTAGAATAGGTAGTAAGGTCCCTTCGGGGCTTCCTCAATACGTCGAGTTGCTATTAGGGATTATCGGATTATTTTACCTTGCATTAGTAATAGCCAGTCTAATAAAAATAGTACCTGCAATACCAGTTTGGAGAAGGCCTAACGTTACAGTGATTGGATCTGGTGATGTGGTGAGCCAAAGAATACTCCCTACACTTTTAAAAATATATAGTCCAAATCAAATAGCAGTAGTATCTGATTTCATAAAGGATGATTTAAGGAGTTATCTTACTAGCAATAAGATCGAACATAAATCTGTGCTCAAGAATGAGGAAAGAGAAAGTATATACACGCATGAACAAAGAGATAGAATTAAAAATGAAATCGTTAAGTATGTAATTGCAAGATCAACATACGCTATTATTGCGACCCCTTCGGATGAGCATTTTCCTTATATATTGGCTTTGGCTAATGAAGGTATTAAATTTGCGGTCGAGAAACCAGTATGCGTTGCTCTCCCGCAATTACATGCGTTGAAGTCAGATGCGCGAGCGCTTATGGATGGAGGGTTTTTGTTAAGCTATTACTGGTTAGAAAAGGGGTTGCCATTAAATTATTTTCTCACGTTAAATCCAACATATAGGGACCTGTTGCTAGTCGAAACATCCAACGATACCCTTGATACACCTAGTTCTTTTTCATATGTAAAAAAAGCTCTTGGAAAGGAGGAGCTCATAGTAATTGAATTCCTAGAAGGTGATGAATCTGAAGATAGATTTTGGACTGAAATACCTGAGACAGGTGGCATGATCGCGGAGACGCTTATTCACCCATTTACAATGGTGAAAAATGTTATAGGGATAGAAAAGGAGATAAAATTCCATAATCAATCATGGATTAAGATACAGGAGAGGCAGGACTTGGTTTCTAAAAAATACAATAGAAGTATTGGACCCACTTATGTTGATCTGGTCGGGCAAGTAGCGTTAGAGGAGGGAAAGAAAGGGGTGCAAGATTCGCATAAGGCTGTATGCAAAATAAGGATAAGGGCAGGAAAGTATGCTAATAGAAAAAAAAGGATTATGCATATAATATATGAAAACGGTAAGATTATAGCCGATTTTGACGAACAAAAATGCAGTGTTTACATAAATGAATATGAACGTATAACGATAAAATTGAAGCATGATGGTAAGTATGAAACGCAACAGTTGCTTTTTCATGAGTTTATGCAAAAAGGGTGGAAGGGGCTCAGATATGATGATTTTCCTAGCCAAGTAGATGTTTTGATAAGTGGTTTAAATATATCTCCAGATGAATCGAAAATAAAAATTATGAAATATGATCAATTTAATTATTGGCTCGATAACAATCTCTTGTTTGATGGTGGATGTATGCAAATAGGTAAAACGAATTACGAAGATAGGTTTGGGCCTATATTATAAATAGTGCCAAGTAAAAACAAACCAGACACCCATTTAATTATAATAAAGAAATAGATGGGTTTATTTAATTGTTAAAAAATAGGTTTATCCAATAATGTGTAGTAGTTCAGGCGGATTGTTGTAAAACTACCTAGATTGAATGCAGGCTTAGAGTGTGGGGAAAAATATGGAGAAAAGAAAAATGTTAAAAATAATTAATAGCCTTACCCAATGAGAATAATAGAGTAACCCTGTTGTCAATATATAAACAGCTCAACAAGCTGTTGGCCAAATTATGGCATCGTGTACAAAAAAGACGGGACAAATATCACAGACATTTTGTAATTGCGAACTTTTTTATAGTTGGACAATTGGCGTATTATTTAAATACTTGTCTATTCTATAGGTAGGCCTTTTTTATTGAATGATTTAATGAGACGTGGTTAGGACGTTGAACATAGATAATGTTTTATTGTCTATACTGCGTATACATTTTCAAATTTATGTATTAATGAGTAATTTTTCATGAAATGGTATCAGTCTCTTAAAGTATATCTTGCAACTGTTTTGATCTTTCAGGTGCTGATAGTGTCTTCAATGGCCGGTTTTAGCTTATATGAACTTGAGTTGCGTAAACATGATTATGCAATCTTAAATTTATCTGGCCAATTACGAGTTATTTCTCAGGCAATTATCAGTCAAAGTCAAAATTATAAAGCTGTAGCCCCACGTGATTATGCTAGCTATAACCGAGATTTGAAGCTTTATCATGAAGACTTAAAAAATCACATTAATAGTTATGATGAAATTATTAAAGCATTTGAAACGCGTAATTTATCAGCCGAACTTATTGGTAGGGATGAGGCGATTACGTGTAACTGGGATAGTCAGTCAATAAACCAGCTAAATATAACCGCTGCATCCTGGTACAAATTTAAAAAAGGCCTTATTGATGCGTTGGGTAAAAATGATCAGCAACCCCGGCTTGAGGCTGCCGCTGAATTTATAGTGGAAAATGGCGAGATGGTTCAGCAATCTTCTACTGAACTATCTAAAGCCTTTCAGCTTATGATGGAGGCAAAGCTGAGTGATGTGAAAAATATGAATAAATTAACTATTTTTGTATTCATAATTTTGAATATTTTTATACTCATTGGTTTTATTTATAAAGTATTTAAGCCATTAGATTCCACGCGTAGAAGTTTTTCTCGCGTAGCTAATGGTGATTTGAGTCTGCAGATTGATGTAAATTCTAAAAATGAAATTGGAAGCTTGACGGAATCTTTTAATAGTTTAACACAGCGTTTAGCTACTTTGTTTCGCTTAACTGACAGGGTGCATCAGGCGACTAATCTTGATGAAAGCTTGCGGTATTTTTATGAAGAGTGCCAGCATTTGTTACATGTAGATTGGGCAGGCTTAGTTCATTATCGTCCTGGTACAGAAGGATTTACATTAGATCGATTGTATACAGACTTCCACTGTGAGCTGTATGAAAATGAGCAATTTACCGCCGATGAAATAATTTTAAAAGAGGCAATGAATAGTCAGCAGCCAGTTAATCTTTCACAGCTTTCTAATAAGGATCGAACAGTGCTAATAGAAAAATTAAGTCAGTGTGGAATGCAGTCTGTATTAGCTATTCCATTAGAATGTGTAAGCAAGGATGTGGTGATCCTTTTATTGGCGGCCAGGCAAGAAAATGCATATGATCAGAAGCACCTTGAATTACTGGAAAATATTTCTGCACAACTTAGCCATAGTTTAGATAAAACGATTGGCATGGAAGGTTTGGTTATCTCAACCATTGAAGGGCTGGCCAAGCTGGCAGAAAGTCGTGACCCTGAAACGGGAGATCATCTTACGCGAATGAGCTTATATTCAGCCATTATTGCAGAGCAAATGTCCAAAGAATCAATATACAGTGAACAAATTAATGCGGCGTATATTCGAGATGTATTTAGATTTGCGCCTATGCACGATATAGGCAAAGTAGGGATTGAAGATAGTATCTTGTTAAAGCCAGGAAAGTTGACTGTAGAAGAGCGAGAGGAAATGCAAAAGCATCCGGAGATTGGTGCGGATGTTTTAAAACGCTGTGAGAACCAGATGAATGATCTGGGGCACAGTGTATTCACTATTGGCATTGAAATAGCTGAAAGTCATCATGAAAAATATGACGGCAGTGGTTATCCCAATAAATTAAAAGGTGAAGATATCCCATTGTCTGCGCGTATCGTGGCAGCAGCTGATGTGTTTGATGCATTAACCTCTAAGCGGCCTTATAAAGATGCCTGGCCAATAGAAAAGGCGCTGGCAGTTATGTATGAAGACTCGGGTAAGCACTTTGATCCAGAAGTTATAAAGGCGCTAGAGCAAGCCATGCCAAAGGTAATGCGGATATATGAAGAGCATAAACATGTTTAACGTGAGATGGTGTTAGGCAATGAGATATAAGCAAGCCCTTATAAATATAGGGTTGAATCAGGCGTAAAAATCTTTTAAATTGCCGACCCCTTAAGGAATCCCCCCTTTGAGACAGGCCGGTAGAGAGATTAGTATGATTGATTCAACAGTAGCATTTACAATTGTGGGCGTGGTTGGCTCGATTGCTGTTTTTATTACTCTTGGTGTAAGAATCACTAAATTAATGAAGACGTGTGATTCAAGCAATTTGTAAGAATTAGCTATTAAGATAAAATGTAAAAGCCATGTTGTTTAACATGGCTTTTTTGTTTCGGGCATTAAATAAATTTTTAAAGATGAAATATATACAACATAGTGATCTCAGAGGTTTATAATTCATTATCAAATATTTAATAAAATAAATGAACTCATTTATAGGTAAATTCATATGGTTAGCATACGTAATTTTTTGATTAATATATTTATTGGCGGTTTAATTGTATTGCTACCAATTATTATTGTTATTCAAATTTCACAATGGCTTTTTTCGATTTTCGAGGAAGGAAGCAGGCCTTTAACTAATTATTTAGTATCAGCATTCTCGATTAATGAAGCTTTAGCCATTGTGTTCAGCCTGGTATTGGTATTTGTGGCATTTTCAGTCATTGGCATGATAGTAAGGACCCAAATTGGGAGTGGTTTTTACCAGTTTTTCGAGCGAGCTATATTATTTAAGGTGCCCGGCTACAAGACGATAAAAGAAATTACTGATCAGATCAGTGGTAAACAAAAAGGCTTGTTTCGTGATGTAGCATTAATCACTATTGGTAATACGGGTGTTACTGCGACAGGTTTTATTGTGGATGAAATTGATGATTTTCACTCAACTGTTTTTATACCCTGTGGGCCAAATCCCACAACGGGTTTTATTTTGCATGTAAAAAATGATGATATAACTGTTGTTGATATCTCCGTTGAAACAGCTATGAAAACTGTTATTTCCTGTGGCTCAGGTTCATCACATTTTGTTTCTGGTGCATTATTAAAATCAATGTCATCCAACAATAAATAAAATAACTAGTTCAGATATAAATATCAGTTTTTAATAATGGTTAAAACTGTTGAATAAAATGTGAATACTGGCTTTACCCATTCATTAATGATTTATTTGTTTTTATCATTGACTGAATCTCTTTAACGTAGGCTTTACCGCGACTTGAGTATTTTATTAAGCCCTTAGCTAAGGTATGCCCATCTACAGAGGCGTTAGTTAAGCGTAATGCGGCGCGTAGTTTGCGTAAATCTTTGTAAGCACGGCCTGTATTTAAGTTGTGCATATAGCTGGCAACAGAATCATTGATGCTGGCAAACTTTCTCACTTCATGATTGGCACCAGTGTTGCGCTGACCGGGTACAATTCCGCAGCCTTTTTTAAAGCACCATTGGCCAAATAGATTGTTACCTTTTTGAGCAAAACGAGAGAGACCCCAGGCAGATTCATTGGCGGCCTGCGCCATAACTAACTCGTCAGGGATAGTGTCTATGCGATTCAGTAACCGTTCCCAGTTCGGTTTCTCATTGCTCCAATCTACATTGTATTTGTCGGCAAGGGCTTTCAGCCAGTCCTGATTATTGCCATTTTCCTGGGCTAGTAATATTTTATTTCGTTGCTGCTCTATTAATCGATTCTGCTTAATAATGATGGGCCGCAGTGTGTCAAAAAAAACCTGCTTCTTCTCGATTGTATTTTTTACATTTGAATAATCAAAAACGCTGGCCTGAAAAGCGTTGATGGATTTAGCTTCAGATTTTTTTATGATAGAAATACCTGGCTTAGCTTTGGCTATAGCTAAAGCCACTTCAGTGGCTGGATTTTTTTTATCCTGTGTAAAAAAATAGCTAGCCCCGCCTATGAGTGCAATGCCGATGAATAAAGTTAAAAAAGTATTAGCTTTCATTATTAAGTACCTCGTAAATGGCATTACACAAGCGTTCAGTGTCTGCTTTATCGATTATGTAAGGCGGCATTAGATAAACAAGCTTACCAAATGGACGGATCCATACACCTTTCTCGACGAAGGCTGTTTGAATCGTATTCATGTCTACCGCGTGTTTGCATTCTACAACACCAATGGCTCCGAGTACCCTCACATTGGCAACACTATTAAGTGAGTCACATTTTTTAAGAGCGTGTTTTAGCCAGGACTCTATGTTGGATACCTTATCCTGCCAGTTTGATTCTAGTAATAACTGAATACTGGCATTGGCTGCAGAACAGGCTAAAGGATTGGCCATAAAGGTAGGGCCATGCATAAATACGCCCGGGTTCCCATTTGATATGGTTTGTGATATTTCGTCGTTTGTAAGTGTTGCGGCTAAACTGAGGTATCCACCGGTTAGTGCCTTGCCTATGCACATTATATCAGGTTGTATATTGCTATGCTCACAGGCAAACAGCTTTCCGGTACGGCCAAAGCCTGTGGCAATTTCATCGAATACGAGTAGAACATTATACTGTTCGCATAATGCTCGAGCCTGATTTAAAAAATCGGCGGAATAAAAACGCATACCGCCGGCACCCTGTACTATGGGTTCTAATATAAGTGCGGCAATCTTCAGGTGGTGTGCAGCAAGAGCAGTTTCCAAATTGTTGATATCTAAATGATTGCAAGGCGCTGAAAATTCACTGCTGGGCGCATCAATAAAAAATTGCTGGATTAGCGCATTATTAAACAGGCTATGCATACCGGTGACAGGGTCGCATATAGACATCGCACCAAATGTGTCGCCATGATAGCCGCTACGCAGGCTAAGAAAAGACTGTTTATTAGGCTGTTGTTTGGCGTGCCAGTATTGGATGGCCATCTTCATCGCGACTTCTACAGCGACGGAGCCAGAATCGCTGAAAAAAACAGTCTTTAGAGAACTGGGCGTTATATCAATTAATGTTTTGGCTAATTCAACCGCTGGGGGATGGGTTATGCCGCCAAACATAACATGGCTCATATTAGCAAGTTGCTCAGTTATCGCCTGATTTATTTGTGGATGGTTGTAACCATGAATGGCGCACCACCATGATGACATACCATCAATCAGCTCTCTACCATCGGCTAATTTAAGTCGAACACCCTGTGCAGAGATAACAGGAAATATAGCTTGATCACTACCCAGTGCGGAGTATGGATGCCAAATATTTTGTTTATCGCTGTCGATTAATTGCTGGTATTCATTCATGTTTTTTTAAATATCTGATATCTATCTGTGGAGTTGTCGTGGGCATTGAAGGTAACTATTTTATCATTTTGTCAGTTTTCGCATTACTTTATTATAGGTCGATATTTAATAGCTTAAGTATTAATGCTGTATGATTTAAACATATTTAAGTTTACTGTTAGGGCTAAGCATGTACAAATCTATATCGTTCAGCAGCGTTATAATGTCTTTTCTTCTTGTGGCATGCACGTCGCAACCCGTCACATTTGAAACGATGCAGCCCAGTGCCGAAAAGGGTTCGATTGTTTATGTGTATCGCCCATTATCCATGGCCAATTCCATGGTCTCTCCAAAGTTGCTGCTTAATGGGAAAGCCATTTTCGAGCTTAAAAACGGCTCGTATCAATATAATTATGTGCCAGCAGGAAAACAAGTTTTTAGCCTGGATTTGAGTGATAGGTATACGGGGAATAAAAGAATTGCCCTGGAAGTGAAGCCGAATAATATCTATTTCATACGAGCGACGAGTGCGCTGGGCTTCGAAATGAACAAACCCTATACGCGATCCTTTAATTTGGGCTCAGTGGATTCTTCTGCTGCATTGCATGAACTCTCTAAGATCGCTGCTGGGGGTAAATCATTGTCATCTTTTAAGAAGGGTGTAGTGCGGGAGAGCTCTACAAGTGAAAAAATAGAAGATACTCAATTTTCAATCGAAAACACCAGAAATCCCTTTTATAAGTAAGAAGTATTGCTTGCGCATCGCATTTTTAAAGTGGATAGAAGCCGGCCTACGTTAAGGTATAATTTAAGCTTAATATTTAGCAATGGTTGATTATTTATATGTTGCTGTAGTGTAAGGCGATGAAATCGTTGTAGAAAATAGCTGGCTTTGTGTTTTTTAAGGAGATTCTAGTTTTCCTGGTCAGTGTTAAGTAATATCTGTAAGTTATTGTTTGAATAGAGTTTGCTATGTTTTGGTTTATTTATTACTATGACCTTTAGCGTTAGCAATAGTAGTTTTTTTGCTAAATGCGGTAAAAAACAATTAAATGATAATAGATAAATGAAAAAAGAACTCATGCTGGGTGGTAACATTCAGTGCTTTATCCGTGTGGGGGTAATTGCGCTATGATCCGTGTTGTTGTTATTAATGCCAAAGGCGGTTGTGGTAAAAGCACAATCTCGACTAATCTGGCAAGCTTATACGCCACCAAAGGTTTTAAAACCGGGCTATATGACTATGATGCGCAAGGCTCAAGCATGCGTTGGTTGCAGGCGCGCCCAAAAACAGTGGCGAGTATTCATGGTGTGGCCGCACATAAAAATGCCGCAAAAGGCGTTACTCGCAGTTGGCATTTACGAATCCCCCCAGAAATCTCTCGTTTAATTGTAGATACACCGCCCGGTTTAAAAGGTGCAGATTTAGCTGAGCAGTTAAAAGATGCCGATTATATTTTAATTCCTGTATTACCATCATGGATGGATATTTGTGCCACGGGTGATTTTTTGCGAGAGCTCGTCGTTAACTTAAAAATTCATCGCAGTAATGCACGTTTGGCTATTGTGACTAATAAAGTACGTAGAAACACAACGGCCTTTAAAGAGCTAGACGCCTTTTTACAAAAATTGAACATACCTATATTAGCGCAGTTGCGTGATACGCAAAATTATAATCGTGTGACGCGCGCAGGATTAGGTATTCACGAAATAAATCATAAAGCTGTAGATGGTGACAAAAAACATTGGCAATCTATTTTTAGCTGGATTGAAACCAATGCTAAAAATAAAAGTATATTGGAAACGGTCCGTAAGCAAAGTGAAGAGTTGCAAAGTGCATTGGAATTTCGTGATGTGTCATAAAGTATAGCTTGGTGAGCTGTTTTTTTAATAGCACTTCTTACGCTTCTTGCGCTAAATGTATTTCATATTTTTTAGGTTCTGAACCGCTCCATACTTAGCCCGACCATCCTATGCTTCTAGATACGCTTCAATTAACCCCTGTCCAGTTAATTTCCTCCATAGTTGTTATATTTACGGCTTATACGATTAAAGGATTGTCTGGTTTTGGTTCCGGGCTGGTGGCGATTCCTTTACTGGCATTTTTGTTGCCGATAACGACGATTGTGCCTTTGTTGGGGTTGTTGAGTTATAGCGGCACCATTATGCAAAGTATGCACCTGCGTAAACAAGTTGCGTGGTATGACATGCTGCCATTGATTCCCTTTTCATTAATGGGAATCTCTATAGCTATCTGGTTGCTGATAAATGTAAATGAGATTATTCTCATTAGGGTGTTGGGGGTATTTGTATTGGTATATGCGCTGTATTCATTACTGCCATTACCCATCGGTAAAGGTGGTCGAAAGTGGGCGATAATCGCGGGCAGCCTTGGTGGTATGGTCGGTGCATTGTTTGGTACGGGTGGGCCATTTTATGTCGTGTATTTAAATATGCGACGACTAGATAAAGGTCAATTTCGTGCAACCATCGCTATGATTTTTTTGATAGATGGCGGTGTGCGTGTTTCAGGCTACGCAATGAGTGGGCTGTATACTGTGCAGCTGCTTTGGATGCTATTGATATTATTTCCAGTGCTATTTTTAGGTATGTATGTTGGGCACAGTTTGCACCTGAAAATTGAACAGAAACGATTTAATCAGGTGATTAGTATATTGCTAATGATTAGTGGCGGCATGTTATTGTATAAGTCATTTAATATGTAATTTATATTTTATCGATTTCTGCAGAGAAATTTAATTTTATTTTGGTTAAAATCATGGCTTGGTCGTTATAGTCTTTATATGGATAGAAAATGAATAAAAGTTTAGTTACAAATGGTCTTGCTATTATTGTTGTTGTTGTCGGCTATATGCTTCAGCAATCTATAATTTTAAGTGTCGGCCTTTTTGCCCTTTCAGGGGCGATTACTAATTGGCTGGCTGTGCATATGTTATTTGAAAAAGTCCCAGGGCTGTATGGTTCAGGCGTAATACCTGCTCGATTCGAAGACTTTAAATTAGGCATTAAAAATTTAATGATGGTGCAGTTTTTCACAGCAGAAAACATTGATCGATTTTTAAAAGGCGGAGAAGGTAGTAATGATTTACATTTGGCGCCCGTCATTGAAAAAGTTGATTTATCCCCGTCATTCGACACGCTAGTAGAAACAATAATGCAATCTTCATTTGGAAGTATGTTGGGCATGTTTGGTGGAGAGGAAGCGCTTAAACCACTGAAAGAGCCCTTTATAAAAAATATGAAAATTTCATTAGCTGAAATGACGCAGAAAGAAGAGTTTCAACAGTTATTGCGCGATGAACTCGAACAGCCAGATGTAATGACTGATATAAGGCAGCAAGTAGAAGCAATTGTTGAAAATCGTTTAAATGAACTCACGCCGGAATTGGTTAAAGATATTATCCAGCAAATGATTAGGCAGCATTTGGGCTGGTTAGTTGTTTGGGGGGGTGTATTTGGTGGCGCAATTGGGTTAGTGGCAGGCGTGTTAACTGTTTAAGTTAAAGGCTAGTAATGGTGTTTTTTCCTGATTTCTTTGAGCTATGGATTAATAGTTTTATCAAACGCAGTCAGGGTTTAATTCGATTAGATCACCAGTGGATAACTTTGAGTGTAATAAACTTTTTGTACAATGACTGAGATATTTTATGTGTAGCACTCATAAGTTTTTTTAAGTTTGAGATAGGCGTTACTTACTCAGAATATCTATTAAATCTTTATGTTTTAGCCCCCAATTTTCGGGCTCTTCAATACAATCTATCTGTTCATTAGAGGTGCTAAGATTAATTACTTTACTTGGGATAGGCGCTTTGTGGCTACAGGAGTAAAATATTTTTATAACAGGTTTTAATAGTGTCCCATGACTTTGCTTCATAACGACAGCCAATCTATTTGATTTAAGTTTTATTAATGTTCCAGTAGGGTATATGCCAACTGTTTTTACAAACGCTTGAAATATTTGTTCGTCAAAGTGCCCATCTTTCCATTCGGCCATTTTCTTCAATGCATCTGCAGGTTCCCAGCCTTCTTTGTAGCAGCGATTAGATGTAATGGCGTCATATACATCACATACCGCAGCCATGCGAGAAACCAGTGATAATTTGTCACTGGATAATTTATCAGGGTAACCATTACCATCAACACGCTCATGGTGATGCAGGCATACATCAAGTGCTATTTCATCGACATCATCGGAATTTTTAAGTATTTCCCAACCACTGCGAGGGTGGTCTTGAATGATTTTGAACTCCTCATCGGTTAACTTTCCCGGCTTATTTAGTATTTCATCAGGGATGGCCATTTTTCCTACGTCATGTAACAGGCCCGCCATGCCTAAAGAATGAAAGTCGCCTTGATAGTTGATCTGTTTGCCTAAAGCTATCATCAATGCGCAGACAGCGACTGAGTGCAAGTAGGTGTAATCGTCTTTTGATTTCATGCGTGTCACAGTTAACATGGCATTTGAATTGCGCGCAATAGACTGTGAGATTTCGTCGACTATAGGGGCTACATCCTCGGCTGAAACGGAGTTGCCCATACGAGCTTCTTGCAGCATTGCCATAGTGGCTTGTTTAGCTTTGGCCAATGTTTCTTTTGCGGCTGCCATTTCTTTTTCTAGTGGTACTGTTTCCTCAACGATATTGTCTGCTTCTTTAATGACAGGCCCTTCCGTTTTAACAGATTCTTTTTTCTCTACGTCGAGACCTTTAGAGGTATCTATCCACAAATGAGTAACAGCGGACTCTTTAAGTGCTGTGATGTTCCTGAGGTTTTCTAATTTGAAGGAGGTTTTCCAGAAAGGGTGCTGAAGCCAGTTGCCATCTAGCTTGTCTATAAACATGCCAAGACGAAGTTCACTTACGGATATTTTTTTACGCATAGGGGGTGCAAATAGGGTTCTGAGTTTTTAATATCATTCTAGACGAAAAATTTAAAAAAACATTAAAAATTAAGCGTTTATATATCTTCGGTGAACGTGTTGATTGTGGCTAATATTTTAATATTTCCTGGCGAGGCTCTTTTGAAACGTTTGTTTTAATTATTGATCTGTTTGGGTGTCTTTTTCTGTACACAAGACGCACATGCTCGCATATGGGGTAATAGCTAAGCGCTGCTCGCTTATTTCTTCGTTACATTTTGTGCATATACCATATGTGTTATTTTCGATGCGTAGCAGCGCCTTATTGATTTCCATGACTGTGGCTTTGGCTTCATTATCCAGTGAGTTTAACACCTCATCATTTTCAAGCTGAGTTGCCTGCTCGGCGAAGTCCTTTTCTATGGCATGGTCTTCATGGTGCAGGTCTTTTTCAATGGCCTTGATACGACTGGTAATTTCATCTCTTAAGGATAAAAGCTTTGTTTTGTAAATGGTTGCATCAAGCATTTCATTGTCCTTTGTTTTATGTGCTTTTAATCATACCCAAAAGTTCATCTTTAAGGTGTAGGCGTTTTTTCTTGAGTTCTTCAACAAAATCATCTGAGGGTGTTTCAACACCTTCTTCAATTCGTCTTATTTGATGATCAAGGTCATGGTATTTGGTGAATAGTTTTTCAAAGTGTTTATTGTTCATTTTTAGTTCATGAATTCGATCTTTGTGCTCTGGTAATTCATGGATAAGGTCGTGCTTCTCGCCTAGCATGTTATTAACTCCCGTTGCGTAACTTCAGGATAATCTATCTGCAGAAGGAGTTTTTGATGTAGAACAATTGCTAGTATATTCGTTTCGAGAGATACAGGAAAAAGTGATGTTAGTGGGCGTTTAAAGGCCTGAAATAGACTGAGGTTCCTTCCTCAATTCGATGAATATAATTTATCTTTTTAAGCAAAGTTGGCATTGAGCATTAACCAGTCTTTTTTCTGTTGTAAAAAACTTTGTCTGAGAGTTTCTGCTCTAGCTTTTAGGTTATCAAGATCACAGTGTTCCATCATTGAATTTTTATGTGCTTCCATCCATTGTCTTTTTGCCTGAGAAAAATCATTAATTTTATTAAGCAGTGCTTCGTACTCTGCTTGTAATTGTTGAATCATGGTGTCAGAACAGGGCTGTTGAGAAAGTTTTTTAGTTGTGTTTCTCAGTAGCATTTGCGCGCGAGCGGTTTCAATGTGCTCTATCGGTGTGCGATACAGATTTTTAGTGAGTCTTAAAAATGACAAGCTACGAATTAACCATTTGGTAGGATCGAACTGCCACCAGAGGATGCCATTACGGTAGTCACGTTGAAAATTGTGATGGTAATTATGGTAGCCCTCACCCATGGTTAAAAAGGCTAAAAAGCCATTGTCTTTAGAGGTGTTTTTGTCTGAGTAAGGCTGATTACCCCATATGTGAGCCAGTGAATTAATGAAAAAAGTAAAGTGATGCGCAATCGCGAGACGGGCGACACCGGCCAGTAATAACATACCAAAAATGTCGCCATGCCAGATTCCTAATAGCAATGGAATACCGAAGTTTGCAGCAAGAACGAGTACAAGATAGTGCTTGTGCTGAAACATCACGATAGGGTCTTTTTGTAAATCACGGCAATTGCTGTAGTCGGTATTGGGGTTAATTCCATAATCACGCAGCATCCAGCCCAGGTGTGAATACCAGAAGCCTTTTTTAGCGGAGTAGGGATCCTTTAGATCGTTATCTACATAGTGGTGGTGAAGGCGGTGGTCTGAAGCCCAGTGGAGTATGCTGTTTTGTGTGGCAAACGTACCGCCCAGGGCAAAAAATAGACGAGCGAGCCAATGTGCTTCATATGCACGGTGAGACCATAAACGGTGGTAGCCCGCGGTAATGGATATTTCACAGACGATAACGCCTGCAATCATCGCGGCAATTTGCCAGCCATCGAAACCATAGGTTAATGCGTAGGCGGGTACGCCTACCAGGGTAATGAGGCCGGTAAGGGTGAATACTATGACATTGAGCCAGATGAGCTTGGGCTTTTGCATGGGGAAATCCGTGGTTCCTGTATTAATGAGTACAAGTGTACGCTGAAATATTTTATCAGTACAGGAAATAGTGCATAAAAGTGGTGAGATGAAGACGATTGTTAGCTAAACATGATGTCTGTGATAATATGCAAGCCCTAAGGCAGGGACAATATGACAGGTAATCGGGTACAGCAAAAAGAGAAAACGCGGCGTTTAATTATTGATGCGGCATTTCATTTATTGAGTCAGGAACGCAGCTTTTCTAGCCTGAGTTTGCGCGAAGTCACCCGTGGGGCGGGCATTGCACCTACTTCGTTTTATCGTCACTTTACGGATATGGAAGAGCTGGGTTTAACCCTGGTTGATGAAGGTGGTGTTGCCTTGCGCCAGTTGATGCGTAAAGCTCGGCAGCGTATTCGTGATAAAGGCAGCGTTATTTGCACCTCCGTCGAAACCTTTATGGAGTTCATCCATGACAGCCCCTATGTATTCAGGCTGTTGCTACATGAGCGTACAGGTACGTCATTAGCATTTCGTCGAGCCGTTTCCCGTGAGCTCCAGTATTTTGTTGTAGAGCTAGCTGATTATATTCAGCAGATGCAGGGCTACCCTGCAGAAGATGCCAAATTACAATCTGACGCAATGGTGATACTGGTGTTTAATGCCGGTGCTGAAGCGCTGGACAGTTCACCGGGAGAGCGAAAATTGCTGACGCTAAAGGCGATTACTCAATTACGCTATATTGCTCGTGGTGCTGATGAGGTCATTAAGGGGCGCCGCTAGTGGCGAGCTTTTATTTGTGTAGAACATTGTGAAATCGAATGATCCAGATTCAAATGGGCCAGGCCTAAACGAGCCAAGACCAAGGGCTTGTGCAGGCACGTCTATGGGGTATGAGTTATGTCGCGTAGAAGATAACTATGGACTGGTTGTTGTTACGCAGCGTGGTGATAAACGTATTTTAAGTTTTGCCTCTAATCTGGAGCAAAGCAGCCTATATATGAGTAAGCGGCATTATTTGTCGCATGAATATACGCAGATCATGCTGCTGGGCCTTCTCTTTGTAGAGGCTAAAAATATCAGCTTACTTGGCCTGGGTGGTGGCGGGCTGGTGCATTGTTTAAATCATTTTTATCCCCAATGTAACATTCAAGTGGCTGAACTACGTCAATCTGTGATTGATCTGGCTTATGACTGGTTTGAGTTGCCGCAAGTAGACACTGTAAAAATTTATTGCAGTGATGCCTATGATTATTTGCAAGCACTGGATGCAGAAAGTACCAATCTAATCATGAGTGACCTTTATGTCGCAGATGGTATGAGCGAAGTACAGGGGCAAATTTCATTTATAAACAGTGCTTACCAGGCTCTAAGTAAGCAGGGCTGTTTGGTTATCAACTTTCATCATATGCCAGAGTCTGATTCCCTGTTAATGCAGGAAATACACAATGCGTTTGGTGTTGTTTATGTGTGCGATGTATTTAAAGGCAATAGAGTGATGTTTTGTTGTAAGGGGATTAAGCAACTACGGAAAGACGAATTAAAAATAAAAACACAGATTTTAATAGAGACGTTTGAAATGCCTCTTATGTATTATGCCAGGCAGCTGAGGCTTGTAGAAAAGAGCAAATGCCGTTTGTGCAGATAAGCGCCTTGTTTAATGAAACTGACATATTGGCTTCATATTTCCTTCACATCTCATACATAAAATGATGACTATTAAATATCTAAAGGTGATCAAAATGAGTTTCAAACACGTTCAATTATTTTTAATCTCTCTATTATCTATCGCATTGATGAGTGCCTGTAGTCAGGTAAAAGAGGCCAGCGCGCCAGTTGAAAAGGCGGAAACAGTCGCTGAAATATATGAAGTGCATGACGATGGTCGCATATACGCATTTTACGACAAAAAAACATTCAAAGAATTTATTCAGCTAGGTGAAACGGCATACCGTTTAACGCGTATTGGTACGGGCCCCAATGGTGAAACGATGGTGTTCGGCTTAAGCAAAAAAGATAAGAAGAAAGGCGCAAATACACCCGCTGTAAAATTATATGAAAATAAAATTAAACCTGCGCAAGGGTTTTACGCAGAAACCATGCGTCATGGCCGTATTTATGTGTTTAGTACGTTTGCAGATATGCAGACGGTTCGCCAGTTCGGCCATCCCAATTTTTTCTATACTGAAATTGCTTCAGGCCCTAAGGGTGAAACCGTTGTTTATGTGTTAAATAAAAAGACTAAAAAGGAAAAGCCAACGGCTTTAATTGCAGAGTTTAAAAAGCGCAACGCTTAAACCGAATAGGGAAATATACGCGACAAGGACGTTGCAAATTAATTGACTCAATGGCCTGATGCCTGATTGACGGCTCTATAAAGTGGCACCCTGTAACATTCTATGTGTATATTATCCTGCCAGATAAAGGGTAATGGTTTTGGTATTTGACGAAACAGTGATAAAATCGTCCGTTCCCTTTTAGAAAAATGCAGGCTCTATGGCGCGCAAACTCTACATCAAAACCTTTGGTTGCCAGATGAACGAATATGATTCGGCTAAAATGCACGATGTGCTGGCAGAATCAGAAGACATTATCACAGTGGATACGCCTGAAGAGGCGGATATTCTGCTGCTAAATACTTGCTCTATTCGTGAAAAAGCACAGGAGAAGGTGTTTTCATTATTGGGTAAGTGGAAAAACTGGAAACAGAAGAATCCCGATCTGGTAATCGGTGTGGGTGGCTGTGTAGCATCTCAGGAAGGTGCGGCCATTCGCCGACGTGCGCCACATGTTGATATGGTGTTTGGTCCGCAAACCCTGCATCGCCTGCCAGAGATGGTGAAAGGTGTCGATATTGACCATAAGCCCATTGTCGATATCTCTTTCCCGGAAATAGAAAAATTCGACAACTTGCCAGAGCCCAAAGCCGATGGGCCAAGTGCCTTTGTGTCGATTATGGAAGGCTGCAGTAAATACTGCTCGTTCTGCGTTGTTCCCTATACCCGTGGCGAAGAAATTTCTCGCCCATTTGATGATGTATTAGCAGAAATTGCGCAACTGGCGGCACAGGGTGTGCGTGAAATTAATCTACTGGGTCAAAATGTAAACGCTTATCGTGGTGAAATGCATGACGCTGAAATGGCAGATTTAGCCGTGCTAATTCACTATGTGGCAGCGGTCGAGGGTATCGACCGAATTCGTTTTACGACCTCCCATCCAGTGGAATTTTCTGATTCTTTAATACAGGCATATGCGGAAATACCTGAGCTAGTGAGCTTTGTGCATTTGCCCATTCAGAGTGGTTCTGATCGTGTGCTGGCGGCAATGAAGCGTGGCCATATGGCGATTGAATATAAATCTAAAATTCGACGTTTACGTGAAGCACGACCAGGGTTAACCGTGTCGTCAGACTTTATTATTGGTTTCCCCGGCGAAACGCAAGCCGATTTTGAGCAGACGATGAAATTGATTGAAGATATTGGTTTCGATCACTCATATAGTTTTGTTTATTCAGCTCGCCCCGGCACACCAGCGGCATCCCTGGAAGATAATGTGTCAATGGACGACAAAAAAGCGCGTCTTGCTCGCCTCCAGCAACGCATTAGTGAAATGGCCCTGGCAATATCCGAATCTATGGTGGGTTCTATACAAAGTGTACTGGTCGAGCGTCCATCGAGGAAAGACCCTAAGCAAATGGCGGCGCGCACAGAAAACAATCGTGTAGTGAACTTTAATGGTAATGAGCGTCTAATTGGTCACTTTGTTGACGTTAAAATTACTGAGGCACGCAATAATTCATTGCAGGGTGAGTTTGTGGAAATTTCAGCCATAGACCGTGCGTGCCTGTCCGCTTGAATTCCTGATTAACCTTCACTAACAAACTATGATTAAAACATGATTGAAAGTCTGGATATAGATTTTAAACCCGCAGATAACGAGCGATTAGCGAATCTGTGCGGCCCGATGAATGAGCATTTGCGACAAATTGAAACCCGTTTGGGGGTGGAAATTAATAATCGCAACCATTATTTTCAGCTTATTGGTGAATCTGATAATGTGAAGATGGCTGTGGCTATTCTTAAGGATTTATATAATTCAACGAAAGATCAGCAGCTTACGCCAAATCATGTGCACCTGCAGTTGCAGGAATCAGGTTTACAGGCGCTGGAAGGTGATGCTGCTTTAGATGCGAATCAATGGAGTTTAAGGCTGCGAAAAGCGCAAATAAAGGGCCGAGGACACCACCAGGTTGAGTATTTAAGAAATATCCAGACACATGATCTGAGTTTTGGTATTGGCCCAGCAGGCACCGGTAAAACCTATTTGGCAGTCGCCTGTGCGGTTGAGGCATTAGAGTCTGAACGCGTGCGTCGTGTATTACTGGTGCGTCCCGCGGTAGAGGCTGGCGAGCGCCTGGGCTTTTTACCTGGTGACCTGGCGCAAAAAATAGACCCTTATTTACGCCCTATGTATGATGCCCTATATGAAATGATGGGTTTCGAACGTGTTGCCAAACTAATAGAACGCAGTGTTATAGAAATAGCGCCATTGGCTTATATGCGTGGCCGTACCCTGAACGATGCCTTTATTATTTTAGACGAAGCGCAAAATACAACACGGGAACAAATGAAAATGTTTCTTACGCGTATTGGTTTTGGCTCCACGGCGGTAGTTACGGGTGATATCACGCAGATTGATTTGCCACGGGGAACCAATTCTGGCTTGCGTCATGCAATCGATGTGCTTAATGGCATAGACGATATCGCAATGACCTTTTTCGACCCGCATGATGTGGTACGTCACCCTATGGTGAAACGCATCGTTAAGGCTTATGATTCACATGAGGTAAAGGCGGCTAAAGTTGCAGCGAAGAAGGAAAAAGCTGAAAAGCTAGAGCGCGAAGCCAGGCAACAAGGTAATAACAATCAATGACAGTAAAAATGGATATTCAGATAGCTAGTGATATATCTGAATCAATAGAGGAACCCCCGCCGAGTAGTCAATTACTCGCATGGGTACAGGCCGCCTGGCAAGGTGAGCAGAGTGCCGAACCTGAATTAAGCTTACGCATTGTCAGTGCGGCGGAAAGTCAGCAGCTAAATAATGACTATCGCGATAAAAACACCCCCACCAATGTTTTGTCATTTCCTATGCAAATGGACGAAGCGTTGTTGGCCATGCTTGAAACTCAAGATACAGAAGATAATGAATTTTCCCCCGATAACATGTTAGGTGATTTGGCTATTTGCGCCGAAGTGGTGGAGCGTGAAGCCAGGCAACAACATAAAACCCTTGAGGCGCATTGGGCGCATATGTTGGTGCATGGTATGTTGCATTTGCAGGGTTATGATCACATTGAAAATGATCAAGCCGAAGAGATGGAAGCTTTAGAAACGAACATTATGCAACAGCTCGGATTTGCTGATCCTTATCAACTTAATTCCGATTTGATTGACCTTTCCATAACAGACTTAAAACCATGAATGAAGCTACCATTAATCAAACTAAGAAAAAACATGTGCTAGGTTTGTTTGAAAAACTCAGTCGAATTTTTCTTGATCTGCCGCAAAATCGCCAGGAGCTTGTAGAAATATTGCAGGCATCAGAAAGTCGCGATTTATTAGATCGTGATGCGCTCAGTATGATCGAAGGTGTGTTACAGGTGTCTGAAATACAGGTGCGTGACATTATGATTCCTCGTTCGCATATGATTGTGCTTGAAGAAGATACAAGTTATGAAGACATGTTGCCGGTAATCAGTGACTCTGGTCATTCGCGTTTCCCTGTTATTGGTGAAAATCGCGATGAAATAGTGGGTGTGTTATTGGCTAAAGATTTGTTGCGTTATGTTGATGAGGAAAAGCGTAAAGAATTTGATATTAAAGATGTCTTACGAAAAACTATTTTTGTGCCAGAAAGTAAACGTCTTAATGTTTTATTAAAAGAGTTTAGGGCGAGTCGAAATCATATGGCCATAGTAATTGATGAGTACAGTGGTGTCGCTGGGCTGGTCACTATTGAAGATGTACTCGAGCAAATTGTTGGTGATATTGATGATGAGCATGACGTAGAAGATGTTGGAAATATTCGGCGCATGGGTGTGAATCGTTATTCAATTAAAGCGTTAACACCCATAGAAGAATTTAACGAATTTTTCGAAAGTGGTTTTAATGAAGAAGAATCGGATACTTTGGCCGGCATGTTAATGAAGTATCTCGGGCACATGCCGAAGCGTGGTGAGGCCATTATAATAGATAATTATTTATTTAAGGTAATGAGTGCTGACAGTAGAAGAATAAAACATGTGCAGTTGATAATTTTACCTAAAACCGTAAAGGCATAGGTAAGAAGGATTGATTCAATCTGTATCTTTTGTGGTATGTAGATTTAATGCCCTGATCCTTGTAATGAAACAATCGCATAATGTCTATGTGTTAGAAAACAAATGGTAAATATAAAGCTAGTACAAAATAACCCCTATCACATCATCGAGTTTCTATTGCTGGCGGCGGGTGCACTGTTGCCTTTCAGTTTTGCGCCGTATGAACTTTTCTGGTTGCAGTATCCGTTATTGGCTTTTCTTTTTATTTCAGTGCTTAATCAAATGCCTAAAGTTACCTTTTTGCGCGGTATGATATTTGGTTTAGGCTGGTTTTCTCATGGTATTCACTGGGTGTTTTATAGCCTGCATTATCATGGTGGTGCGCCAGTTTTTTTAGCTGTTCTTATTATTGTATTGCTATCTTTGTATTTGAGCCTGTTTCCGGCGTTTGCGTTATATCTAGCCAATCGGCTGATAAAAGCTAATGCTGCGCAATTATTGGTGATTGTTTATCCCTTAAGCTGGATGGTGTTTGACTGGTTACGCGGCTATTTCCTGACGGGTATGCCATGGCTGCAACTTGGTGTGGCGCATATTGATACCTATTTATCTGGCTTCGCGCCCATTATTGGTGGCTTGGGTATTGGCTTGCTGGTAACTATTGTCGCGGGGCTGTTGGCTTTGATGTTTAATCGGCAGTATATAAAGTTAGCAGGCATTTCAATTGTGTTTATTTATTTAGGTGGTTTTTTACTGGGCTTAATTAACTGGACGCAACCGCTAGGTGGTCCTATTAAAGTTAGCTTGATTCAGGGGAATATACCGCAGTCAGAAAAATGGCGGCGTGAATTATATGCTCCGACCTTGCAGATGTATCGGCAGTTAACACTTGAAAATTTAGACAGTGATTTAATCGTATGGCCGGAAACAGCAGTGCCTGGATTCAAAAGCCGTGTAGATAATTATTTGCATGAAATTTCTACGCAATTGGCACGTACAAAAACAAATGTATTGTTGGGCGTATTTGAGCGTGATGAGAAAACGCAGCGCTATTATAACTCTGTTATTAGTTTAGATGGGCAGAGTTATAAAAAACGTCACCTTGTACCATTAGGGGAGTATTTTCCATTACGGTCGTTGCTTAGTTTTTTTGCGCAGTGGATTAATATCCCCATGTCTAACCTTGATAGTGGTGAATTGAAGCAGTCGTTATTTGATATCGCAGGGCAAAAAATAGGCGTTAATATTTGTTTTGAAGACGTTTTTGATCGAGATGTTTTGCGCGACTTGCCAGAAGCAAACTTGCTCATTAATGTAAGTAATGATGCATGGTTTGAGAGCTCTACTGAACCATGGCAACATCATCAAATTGCGCGTATGCGCGCGGCAGAAACGGGAAGAAGTTTGTTAAGAGTAACCAATACCGGAGTGACCTCTGTAATTGGAAAGAAAGGCGAGGAGCTTGCAATATTGCCGCAGTTTAAGCGAGATGTGTTGCGCTATACAGTGCAGGGGTATAGTGGAACAACGCCCTATGTGATTTGGTCGAATTATTTGTTAATGTTTTCGGCAATATGTCTTTTAATTTTGTTTTATCGAAGGGCTAGATAATTGTCGCTCTTTTCATAACTGTTCAAGTGCGAAAAACAGTGATGTGGATAAGGTATCGTTATTCTTAAGTTGGGTATCATTTGTTTGTTAATGGGATGAGCCCTGGGCATTCTGTATGCAAAATACGCTCATCTTGCTTTGCTTGAGTTGTGCAGCTTTTTCTCAATGCGGCTTCGACGCGAGCCACATTAATTAGACCGGTATCAATAATTTCAGGATAAAGTTGATGCAGTTGATCCACTATTAAGGCCCGCTTTTGTGCCTTTTCTTCTAAAATCATGCGTTGGCTTTCACTGATAGAGTCTAATAACAGTAGCCAGGGGGATTGCCATTGAACGAATTCATTAATCAAGTTGATATGATGATTGTCATGATTTTTATCACTGATCATGAATGCGTGAAAATGTGTGTCACTTAGTTCTCTATTAATTAATTCTTCGGAAATATTATGCCCCGTCATTCCTATGCCGTGTCCGTCCAGTGTTCGCTTGAACCACTGCGCTTGTGGTGGCGTTGAACAGAGCTGGTTAATATAGCTTGTTAAGTAGTGTGCCGCACTTACATTGCGGTGTTGTTGAATGGAGGTGTAAGTTTCGGAAATGAATTCATTGCGACAGGCCTGTCCGGCACGCCAGTCAAGAATGGGATCGTTATTAATTTCGTTCTCTCGTAGAGAGCTGTCAATTAACGCCAGAGGAAATGCGTTTTTATCGAGCAACCAAAGTTCATAGTTGTCCAAAAATGCAAAGGGTAATTGTTCGTGGTGTTGTAGCAAATGTTCATAGACGCGGGCGCCCTGTTCTTCCATCTTCCTGAAGTCATCTGAAGGATAAATTGGCCCGCGCTTTAAGCCATCTTTGTGCGACCAATGGGCATAGCGAATGTCTGAAATTTGCACATTTTTCTGCGAGCGTAGGCCCTTTATAAGTTCATTGTTTTTTACATAAATATCCCAGTGAATGCCATCCAGAGTAACCGCTTCAGCCCCCTTGTACTCAATGATATTCATTGAACCACGAAATGGATTGAGTAAACGCTGTGAATATTTAATAAAAGGCATAGTAGGAACCTACAGATTTTCACTTTTCAATCATGGTCTATTTCTCCGCACGTTCAAATAATGTGTTCTCACATTGGCTACAAACAGGGATGGTGCCAGTGGTGTTAAATTGAATCATTTGTTGGCAGTTAGTGCATATTAGTGATCCAGGCCCGGTGATTTCACCGCTTTTATAAACAGTCATTTCTTGTTCTGTGCTTTCAGTGCTGCATTCAGGACGAGAAAATTGTTCTAGCTCAATGCGTGTTTTATCCGCAACCGATAAAAAAAGTTCGAGAACTTTCTGTTCAATGATTTCAATATCAAGCATTAGCCATTCGCTAAATTCATGGCTTGACTCCATAAGGTATTCAGCGGCATCGTTAATGTCGCGTTTTATATAGTTACCGATTTCATCAGCTTCTTCGGCGGTGACTTCGCCGAGGTGAAGAGCCTGTTTTTTAGCGTGTTCAATGGCCCTTTGTAGTGTGGGTATGGCATGAGCCTCTGCGTTATCGATGGTGTCTTTCACACGGCTCATCATCTGGTTATAGGCATCAATCAGTGATGATGTGTTTGGGTTGTCTGGTGACGACATAGACTTACCTCTTAATTCTTTAAAGCTTGTATAATCAACCCTGTCACTAGAGCAAATACGCCTGGGGATGGGGTGGATTATTCAGAATCGATCACATGGTTAATGCGAATACTTCTAAAAAAGGCGGAAACACTTGAACTATCGTGTTTTCACTAAACCTGAGTTTCCTAACTCCCGTGTCTGATGTATCCTTCATATCCTTTTTATAGCTCATATTCGCAGCAAGTCTGTGAACTCCAACCCTTTTGAAGCCAGTTAAATGCAAGAAACTTACGATCCACAAAAAATAGAACAGCAAGCCCAGGAATTTTGGGAACAAAATCAAGTGTTTAAAGTTACTGAAGAAGCAGGCAAAGAAAAATTCTACTGCCTCTCAATGTTTCCATACCCTAGTGGGCGTTTGCACATGGGGCATGTGCGTAACTATTCTATTGGCGACGTAATCAGTCGATACCAGCGAATGCAGGGAAAAAATGTATTACAGCCTATGGGTTGGGATGCATTTGGCCTGCCAGCGGAAAATGCAGCGCATAAGCATCACTCACACCCTGCACAGTGGACCTATGAGAATATTGACTACATGCGCGGCCAGTTAAAACGCCTTGGTTTTGGCTATGACTGGGACCGCGAGCTGGCAACCTGTACACCAGAATATTACCGCTGGGAGCAGTGGTTGTTTACCAGGCTGTATGAGAAAGGCCTGGTATATAAAAAGAATGCCGTGGTGAACTGGGATCCGGTTGATCAAACCGTATTGGCGAATGAGCAGGTGGTGGATGGCCGTGGCTGGCGCTCCGGTGCCCTGGTTGAGCGTAAAGAAATTCCGCAGTGGTTTATGAAAATCACGGATTATGCGGATGAGCTATTGACCGAAGTCGATCAATTAGAGGGCTGGCCAGAGCAGGTGCGCACTATGCAGCGTAACTGGATTGGTCGCTCAGAAGGTGTAGAGCTGCAATTTGAGGTTGCAGGTGAAGCCCCGGTAGTCGTTTACACCACTCGTCCAGATACCCTGATGGGTGTGACTTACGTTGCGGTTGCTGCAGAGCACCCATTAGCTCTAAAAGCGGCGACATCTAATAGTGAGCTGCAGGCATTTGTTGATGAATGTAAAAATACCAAAGTGGCCGAAGCTGAAATGGCGACGATGGAAAAGAAAGGCATCGATATAGGGTTTAAGGCGCGTCACCCTGTAAGCGGTGAAGAAGTACCTGTATTCGCGGCTAATTTTGTTTTAGCGGATTATGGTTCAGGCGCGGTAATGTCTGTGCCAGCACATGATCAGCGTGATTATGAATTTGCGAAAAAATATGGCCTGGCGATTAAGCAGGTGATTGCGCCAGCTAATGATGGAGGCAGTGCGATAGTTTGTGATTTAGATAAAGAAGCATTTACCGAAAAAGGTGTGCTGATTAATTCTGCACAGTTTGATGGCAAAACATCAGTAGATGCAGTGGATGCGATTGCAGAGTTTTTAAGCTCACAAAATAAAGGTGAGAAGCAGGTTAACTTCCGTTTGCGTGACTGGGGCGTATCGCGTCAGCGTTACTGGGGTACACCAATCCCTATTATTAATTGTGATAGTTGTGGTGCAGTCGCCGTACCTGAAGATCAGTTGCCCGTTGTGCTGCCAGAAGATGCGGTGTTTGGTGATGATGTGGGTTCACCGATTAAGAAGATGCCCGAGTTTTATGAAACGACTTGCCCTACCTGTGGCGGCAAGGCAGAGCGTGAAACGGATACTTTCGATACGTTTTTTGAATCGTCGTGGTACTACGCGCGTTACACCTGCCCAGATGCTGATAGTATGTTGGATGAGCGCGCCAATTACTGGTTACCGGTTGATCAATATGTGGGGGGGATCGAGCACGCCGTACTGCATTTATTGTATGCGCGTTTCTTCCATAAGCTGATGCGAGATGTGGGCTTGATTACGGCAAGTGATGAACCTTTTTCACATTTGTTAACTCAGGGCATGGTGCTGAAAGATGGTACTAAGATGTCCAAGTCGAAAGGTAATACAGTTGATCCACAAGGTTTGATTGATGAATATGGCGCAGACACAGTACGCCTGTTTACGATGTTTGCTGCGCCCCCGGAGCAATCTCTTGAATGGTCTGATTCCGGTGTAGACGGTGCATCGCGTTTTCTTAAGCGTCTGTACCGATTAATTTATACGCATGTGAATGCCGCTGAAGCAGGTCAGTTAAATAAAGACGCCTTAACCGACGATCAAAAAACACTGCGTTTAAAATTGCATCAAACGATTCAGAAAGTGGGCGATGATATTGGTCGACGCTACACTTTCAATACAGCGATTGCGGCGGTGATGGAATTAACCAATGACTTGACTAAGTTTAAAGATGCTTCAGATAATGCTCACGCCTTAATGCAGGAAGCGCTGGATGCGATGGTATTAATGTTGTCACCGATTGTGCCCCACTTTAGTCACTCAATGTGGCAGGAACTGGGGCATAAAGATCCGGTTATTGATGCGCCCTGGCCAAAAGCCGATGAAACGGCTTTAGTGCAAGATAGCATTGAATTAATGGTGCAGGTAAATGGTAAATTACGCAGCAAAATAAAAGTTGCGGCGGATGCCGATAAGGAAACAATAGAAGCTTTAGCGCAGCAGGATGAACACGTTAAGGCGCATACTGATGGCAAGACGGTACGTAAAATTATTCTGGTGCCAGGGCGTCTGGTCAATATAGTGGCTAACTAAGTAATAGGATTGTAAAGGCGCACCATGATTTTAAATTTTGAATTATCAGAATACAAAATAAAATGGCTTAAACAGTGTCTGGTTTTAGTATTGGGTGTGTCATTACTCAGTTGTGGCTTTAAGTTGCGCGGAGCGTATGAATTGCCAGCCGCTATGCAGGTAACCTACATCGATCAGCAGCAGGCGAATGCAGATTTGCTGCGTGCTTTAAAAATAGCATTACAGGCCAGTGATATAAAAATTACGAATATTAAAACGGATGATGCGGCTGTATTAAAGCTGTACAAAGAAATTAAGGATAAACGTACTGTTTCGGTTGATTCGCAAGGCAGGGCGCGAGAATACACCTTAAGCTATGCATTGAGCTTTTCCGTGATAGCCAGGCAGTATAAATTTGAAATTGCGCCACAAACTGTTCGTATAGAGCGAGATTTTATATTTGATCCTGAAGATGTGCTGGGGAATAGCCGGGGTGAATCGCAGTTGTATGAAGAAATGCAGCAGGATTTAGTGCGTTTATTATTATTGCGTTTACAAAGTAAAGCCTAAATAATTTTTATGAAAGTTCGTCCTGATCAATTAAATAATCACTTACAAAAGCAGCTCGCTGATATTTATTTTATTTGTGGGGATGAGCCCTTGCAGGTAATGGAGTCAGCTGATCGTATTCGTTTAGAAGCGCGTAAGCGTGATTATACAGAACGTGAAGTCATGGATGTGGATGCACAGTTTGACTGGAATATGTTATTGGATGCGGGTAATAGCCTGTCACTATTTTCCGAAAAACGTATTTTAGAATTGCGCTTACCTACCGGTAAACCGGGCAAGGTCGGCTCACAAATATTGCAGGAATATGCACAGCGTCCAGCCGAAGATGCGGTGCTCATTATAAGCAGTGGCAAGTTGGAGGGCAGCGCAAAAAATACCAAATGGTTTAAAACATTAGATCAGCAGGGCGTAGTCATTCAGTGCTGGCCAGTAAATGCAGAGCAGCTTCCAGCATGGATTAATAACCGCTTACAGTCAAAAGGCATAGTTGCCGATCGTGAGGCGGTGCAATTACTCGCTGATCGTGTTGAAGGTAATTTGCTAGCGGCGGCACAGGAAGTCGATAAATTATTTTTGCTGCACGGTGCCGGAAAGTTAAATTTCGAACAGACGGCATCTGCTGTCGCGGATAGTGCTCGTTATAATATTTATGATCTGGTTGATAGTGCCCTGGTCGGTGATGTGGTGCGCACGGCGAGAATTATTGGCGGCTTAAAAAATGAAGGTATTGAGCCAGTACTGATGTTGTGGGCACTTAGCCGAGAGGTGCGTATGCTCGCACAAATTTCCGAGGCAAACACGTCAGCAGATGCAGTAATGGCGAAATTGCGCGTATGGGAAAACCGTAAAGCGCTAATTCGTAAAGCACTATCCAGGCATAGCAGTGTACGCTGGAAAGGTTTTTTAAAGCGCTGTGCAAAAATTGATAAAGTGATTAAAGGCGTAGAGCAGGGCCGTGTTTGGGATGAGCTGCTAATGTTGAGTACACAAATCGCACAATAGCCTGTTGGCTTTGCAGCGGAAGAAAGATCCACCGCTTCTATTTGTATAAAGAATTTTAGATAAAGGTTATTGAGTTATGAAAAAGTATCACGTTTATGGTGTGGGCAATGCATTGGTCGATATGGAGTTTGAAGTAGAGGATGCTTTCTTTGAAAAAAATGCTATTGATAAGGGTTTGATGACACTGGTTGATGAGGCGCGCCAACATGAACTGATGTCACATCTAGATGCTTTTGAAGGTAAAAAGGCATCCGGTGGTTCAGCGGCGAATACCATTATTGCGGCGAGCTATTTTGGTGGTAATGCCTTTTATTCCTGTAAAGTGGCGAGTGACGAATTGGGCGACTTCTATGTGAAGGACTTAATGGACGCTGGTGTTGCAAGTAATGTTGATGATGGTCGAAAGGAAGGTATTACAGGTAAATGCCTGGTAATGGTGACACCTGATGCAGAGCGTACAATGAATACCTATCTGGGTATAACAGAGACTTTTTCAGTTGATGAATTGCACCAGGAAGCGATTGTGGACTCTGAGTATTTATATATAGAAGGTTATTTGGTGACTTCAAATACGGGACGTCATGCCGCAATAGAAGCACGCAGAATTGCGCAGGATAATGGTGTTAAAATAGCGCTTACTTTTTCTGATCCTGCCATGGTTCAGTTCTTTAAAGATGGCTTGAAAGAAATGATTGGTGAGAAAGTTGATTTGCTATTTTGCAATGAAGCAGAAGCCATGAGTTGGGCGGGTGTTGATAATCTGGACGCGGCGATAGAGTCTTTAAAGAAAGTAGCCGATACCTTTGCGATTACCCTGGGATCAAAAGGCGCATTGTTATTTGATGGTAACAATATGATCGAAATTTCGGCGCATCAAACAAAGGCCGTGGATTCAAACGGTGCAGGCGATATGTTTGCAGGTGCCTTTTTATATGGCATAACCCATGGCCATTCATTCTTTGAGGCGGGTAATATTGCCAGCCTTGCGGCCTCTCGTGTGGTTAGCCAGTTTGGGCCACGATTGGCCGCAGAAGAACATAAAGAGATACTGGATATTGTTTTTGGTTAGTGGTAAATCATTGAATTTACAGTAAATAGAACCAGAAAAGTTTAAAAAATAGTTATAAAAATAAGTGTGTTGATTTTGTTTGTATTGAATCTATGTGAAGTGCTGAACTACACTTGAGTACAGGTTGCTGTGAAAACATAAAAATAAGTCTATTATTTTTATATGAATTCACAAAGAAGCTGTGCTATTGAAGCATAGCAAAATGAATAAGTACGGTGCTTGCAGAGTGGGGATACCTTGAACCAGGAAAAACGAAAATTTACACGGCGCGAAGCGCACTTCGAAGTTGAGCTAGGTCTTCCATCGGGGGATATTCGGCTTGTAGGTACCCGTGATGTTAGTGATGGCGGGATCTTTATATTGCTTGATCAGGTACAACACCCTGTTATTGGCGAAGTGGTAACGGTGAAGTTAACAGGAAACCCCCAAAACATAGGTGAGTCTCTTCCAAGTGGCGATGCGGTTGTTGTTCGTCAAGAAGAAGAGGGCGTCGGTTTAGCTTTTATTGAACTGGATTTTAACGATAGTTTGTAGTGGTCTGAGCTGAGTAATGCAGTGTTTAATTTTACAGATTACAAATGTATATAAGGATGTCTTTAGGTGAGTGATACTGATAATCAGTCTGGTGATGTAGAAGAGCAGCCAAGATATTATATTGAGCTGGTTGAGCAGATATTAATCGAGTTAGAGTCTTTCTTTTCTTCTCACCTTGAGGATATGTTTAAGCAAACGGATGACTACCTGTTTAAAGCGGCCGAAGAAGCAAGCAGTACAGCAGAACAAAATACCCAGTTTGAGTGCATGAGCGCTGTGCGTGCAAATAAGTCTGCTATTCAGCAAGGCTTTGTTGATGAGTTGGGCTCATATTTACAAGCGGTATCCGAATTAGAAGAATTACCCGAAAAGAAGCAGAAAGATAAGACATTGTCTCTGGGCCTGGTTGAACAGAATGAAATGGATGAAATAGTGACTTTGACGACCATTAGCGGCAAGGCGGCTATGGATAATTCTGAGGCCATTAATCATCTTGTATTACGCTTAACTGAGTTAGCCAGGTATAACGATCATATATTTCATGGTGAAGCGCTAGAGCCTAAGCGCCTGTGTGATGCTATACATGAAGCGGTATCAAAAACAGATTTAATAGATAGTAACAAGCTCATTGTGTATCGCTTTTTTAATGATGCACTGGTGAAAAAGTTAGTCAACTTGTATGGCAAGTTAAATGACCTGTTAATAGAACATGATATTTTACCGGTGATAGATTATACCGCGACAATGACGCGTCATGAGCCATTTCATGTGGCTGCGCCTGAGCACGATGAGGCGGAACAGTTAGCGCCTCAGGACTCGTCACAAGTGCCCTCATCAGGGCGGCGATCTTTTGGTAGCGGAATGCAGGGCTATTCTTCTGCTGCACAAGCACCAATGCAGAGAGGTGGCCCTGCGGCGGCTGGGCAAGGTGCCCCAGCAGATGACGGCGGGCCACGTCGGGCATTTGGCAGTGGTATACAAGGTTATTCCCAGCAAGGTTCTTCATCGCCTGGATCTCAGCAAATGGGGCCATCGGGTCAGGCTTATTCAGCAGGTGTTCCCGTTGGGCAGGTTCGTCAAAGTATTGAAAACTTTGTAGGTGGTACAGCTGCCGATGCAAGCTCAGGTAGCGATGGTTATTACTCTTCACAACAGGTAATGACGGCTTTAACAAATTTGCAGGCACCTGCTGGTGATTTGAGTCAGACACCATTAGTCTTTGATGCCAACCAGATAAAGAAAGCTGTATTAGCCAGTATTGGTGAAGCCGATGGTGGCGCCGTTACTAAGGCGGTGCATCAGATTTCTGAGAAAACCATCGACTTCATTAAGCTTATTTTTGACGGCATTATTGAAGAAGAGAGCATTACTGACGAAATAAAAACACTACTACTCAGCTTGCAAATTCCTGTTATCAAAGCCGCCATGCTAGATGCGGAGTTTTTCGTTGATGACCAGCATCCAGCTCGACAATTGCTGGATAAAATTGCAGAAGCGGGGGTAGGTGTTTCTGAGCATACAGACCCTGTTTATATTTCCATAGAAACAATCGTTCGAAAATTGCTGAATGATTATAACGAGGATGTCGTTGCTTTTACTGTTGCATTGGCTGAACTGAATGAGTTAACGGAAGAAATTTATCGCAAAGCTAGAGAGACAGAAGTAGAGTCCCAGAAAACGGTAAAACTGGCACATGCTAAAAGCGTGGTGCTACAGGAAATTCGTAAAATCACCCTGGGTAAAGAGTTGCCGGAGGGCATAAGGACATTGGTGCTAAAGATTTGGCCTAGCATGATGTTTAATCATTTCTTAAAGAATGGTAAGGCCAACGATGAATGGGTTGAGCTTCTGATGATTTTGCAAAAAATTATTGAAAGCGTGCAGCCGCTTCAATCGATAGCTGATTTGGAAGAGCTTCGTTCAATATATATGACTGTTGTTGATGCGGCGCGCATTAAGCTAGGTCAGTGTAAGAAGAAGCAGGCCATTCTTGATCAGGCGATAGAAGGCCTGCAAAAGACATATGAATCGTTATTGGTAACAGAGAACCTGCCAGAAGAACGTGAATCTTTGCTCGAGGACGATTTGCTTGCTGAAAATACGCAATCTGAGTCGGATGAAGAAGGTTTTAAGTTAGATCACGATGCAGCGAAAGCTGAGCCAGAAGTTGAGCCAGAAACGCAATTAACCACAGAACAAATTGCTCGAGCAAAAATAGGCATGTTACCGGAAGGGGTTTCTCCAGGCGCCTGGTTTATTGTTTATAACGGAGAAGAGAAACCGGTTAGGCGACTCAAGCTGGCGGTTATCCTGATGCTAGATGCAACCATGGTTTTTGTCGATCATCTGGGTAATGTGGTGATTGAAAAAGATGCTGAAATATTTGCCGATGAAATTGAGAAAGGCTTATCTGGAATGATTATGCAACACTCGGTATTTGATCACGCGCTATCAAGTGCGTTGGAATCAATCGAACGCTAATTGCTTAAAATTTTTGTTTGCTCAGAAGCTACCGGCGTTTGCGGGTAGCTTTTTTGATTTTAGGCGGTGGCGCTCCTGTTTATTATCTATTCTTTGTCGTAAATGCTGGAATTATGGCAAAATGCTTTTTAATTAATTTATAACCCATTTGTAAGCCTATGAAAGAATACATGCAAAAACTGGGGCAGCAGGCACGTGCCGCCGCTATTGAAATATCCCGTGCAGACTCAGCCACTAAAAACCTGGCCTTGCTGGAAATTGCAGATGCAATCGATGCGGCGGTGAGTGAGTTAAAGGCAGAAAACCAGAAAGATTTACAGGCCGGCAAAGATAAAGGTCTGGATGCGGCTATGCTCGATCGGCTTGAGCTAAACGATGTGCGCATTGCGGGAATGTCTGAAGGCTTAAGGCAAGTGGCTGCATTGCAGGACCCCGTAGGTGAAATTAGTGACATGGCCTATCGGCCATCGGGCATTCAAATTGGCAAAATGCGTGTGCCCTTAGGTGTTATAGGGATTATTTATGAATCACGCCCCAATGTGACCGCAGACGCAGCTGCGCTATGCTTGAAATCTGGCAACGCGACTATTTTGCGCGGTGGCTCTGAGGCCATTCATTCGAATAAAGCGGTGGCAAAATGTATTCAGCAGGGCCTGGAAAAAGCCGGTTTGCCTGCACAGGCGGTTCAGCTTGTGGACACCACTGATCGCGAAGCCGTGGGTGAATTAATTACATCTAACGCCTATGTCGATGTGATTATTCCACGGGGCGGTAAAAGCCTGATCGAGCGCATTAGCAAGCAAGCGACTGTGCCGGTGATTAAGCACCTTGACGGTATTTGCCATGTGTATATTGATGCGCAAGCCGATTTGCAAAAGGCGAGTGATGTCGCATTTAATTCAAAAACGCATCGTTATGGCGTATGTAATGCGATGGAGACATTGTTAGTGCATAGTGCGGTGGCGCAGCAGTGTTTGCCTGAATTGGCGCAACGTTTCACAGAAAAAGGTGTTGAATTGCGAGGCTGTGAAAAGGCCTTGTCGATTATTGATTGCGCTGCAGCGACTGACGAAGACTGGGATACAGAATATCTGGCGGCTATTCTTTCAATCAAGGTGGTGGATGATATTGATCAGGCGATGGCGCATATTAATACCCATGGTTCGCACCATACCGATTCAATTATGACCGAAAATTTCACCTTGGCGCGTCGGTTTTTACGTGAGGTAGATTCAAGTTCTGTGATGGTGAATACCTCAACCCGATTCGCCGATGGTTTTGAATATGGCTTAGGGGCTGAAATTGGTATCAGTACGGATAAGCTGCATGCGCGTGGCCCCGTTGGTTTAGAGGGTTTAACGTCGTTGAAATACATTGTATTAGGCGATGGTCAAATTCGAGCTTAGCTGTAATTGACGGGATTAGGTTAGTGCATGGGTAAATTGATTGGCTTATTCGGCGGCACGTTTGACCCTGTACATTATGGTCACCTGCGTCCCGCGTTAGAGGTAATGCAGGCCGCCGAGCTGGATGAAGTACGCTTTATTCCGAACCGCGTGCCGCCTCACCGGGAGCCGCCATTACTGAGCGATCAACAGCGAGCAGAGCTGGTACAGCTAGCCATTGCCGATACACCGGGCTTTGTGCTGGAGCAGAGAGAGCTGCTACGTGAAGGACCGTCTTATATGGTGGATACTTTGATAAGCCTGCAGCAGGATTTCCCTGATAGTACCCTGTGTTTGATTATGGGAATGGATGCATTTAGTGGTTTGCCAGAATGGCATCGCTGGCAAACAATATTTGAGTTATGCCATCTTATTATTACATCGCGCCCGGGCTCTAAATTGCCCAACTTTGCTACTCAAACAGGTATAGCGCAGAAAATTTCAGACGACCCGAAGTGCCTACAGCAAAGACCTGTGGGGCAAATACTGTTACAATCCGTTACGCAGCTGGATATTTCTGCCAGCCTAATTCGCCAACACCTGTCTAACCGGCAGAGTATACAATTCCTGCTTCCTGAAGCGGTACGAGAAAAATTTGAACAAGCCTATGTCAGATAAAGAAAAGCAAAAATTTGAAGCCCTAAGACAATTAATATTAACCGCCATTGAAGATATGAAAGGTGAGAACATATTAGAGCTGGATGTTAAGGGTAAAACCAGCGTGACAGACAAAATGATCATTGCCAGTGGAACCTCAAGTCGACACGTAAAATCAATTGCCTCCAACGTTGCGGCGCAAGCCAAGAAAGCGGGTAATAAGCCATTAGGTATGGAGGGTGAAGATCAGGGCGAGTGGGTGCTGGTTGATCTAGGTGATATTGTTGTGCATGTTATGCAGCCTCAGGTAAGGCAGTTCTATGATCTTGAAAAGCTTTGGAGCTTTGATGATGAAATGGATGCGCCGGATAATGGATCTTATGAGGTCATTGCCAAGTAAGTTAGCAGGCTATTATGCGTATTCTTTTACTTGCCGTCGGGCAAAAAATGCCCAGTTGGGTTGAGCAGGGTTATCTGGAATACGCGCACCGTATGCCAGCGGAAGCCAGGCTGGAGTTGAAAGAAATAGCGCCCGGGAAACGTGGCAAAAATGCGGATATTAAGCGCATTGTGGACGATGAAGGCCAGCGCTTAAAAGCGGCTATTCCGAAGTCTGCTCATGTGGTGGTGTTAGATGTTAAAGGTAAGGCGCATACCACTGAGCAATTAGCCAGGCGCATGGATGAATGGATGCACACAGGGCAGGATATTTGCCTGTTAGTGGGTGGGCCAGAGGGGCTTTCAGATGAGTGCCGTGCATTGGCCGATGAAAAATGGTCGCTATCAGCCTTAACGTTTCCGCATCCCCTGGTGCGTGTTATTTTGGCCGAGCAATTGTATCGCGCCTGGTCTGTGCTGCGTAATCATCCATACCATCGAGCTTAAATAATAGAGTAGCAGGTAGTCGCTAAGTAGCCTAAATCGATATTTCGATAAATCATTTAACACTACAAAATAAAAATAATAAATGACTGACGATACGCTATCTACAAATCCTCAAATAATCCTCGCCTCATCCTCTCCGAGGCGCCGTGAACTCCTTGACCAAATTCAGGTCAATTATGAAGTACTTCCCGTTAATATTGATGAATCCCACACGCCAGGCGAAACAGCTGAGCAATTTGTCAGGCGTCTGGCGGTTGCAAAAGCACAGGCGGGTTATCATCAAAAACCGCATTGCCTTTCATTGGGTTCTGATACGATTGTAGTCGTAGACTCAACAATTTTGGGTAAACCTGAAAATAAAGCACACGCTATTGAAATATTGTCTTTATTATCGGGGCGTAAACATCAGGTAATGACGGCCGTTGCTATTCATAGCAGTGAGTATAATGCCTGCGTCATAAGTGTTAGCGAAGTTGAATTTGCAGAACTAACAAGGTCGCAAATAGACGCTTATTGGGAAACGGGTGAGCCAAAAGATAAAGCAGGCGCTTATGCTGTGCAGGGAATTGCGGCACAGTTTATCAAAAGAATGAGTGGCAGTTATTCCGGTATTATGGGCTTGCCACTGTTTGAAACGGCACAATTATTAGAGAAATCAGGCGTAAAATTATTAGCTCGCTAATTATTAGCCGAGTATAAATGGAATATAAACAGGCTTATGAGCAAAGAAATTTTAATTAATGTTACTCCGCAGGAAACCCGTGTAGCTATTCTTGAAAATGGTGTGCTGCAAGAAGTTTATATTGAGCGCAGTCGCAGCAAAGGGCTTGTAGGCAATATTTACAAAGGTCGAGTCTGTCGAGTTTTGCCCGGTATGGAAGCCGCCTTTGTAGAGGTCGGCATGGAGCGTGCTGCATTTTTGCACGTCTCAGACATAGCGCCCCATGATAGCCCGACTAAACCCTCTATCTCGCAATTGTTAACGGAAGGCCAGGATGTTTTGGTGCAAGTCATCAAAGACCCAATGGGAACAAAAGGCGCGCGCTTAACGGCGAATATAACCATCCCATCAAGATACCTTGTGTTTATGCCAAACTCCACCAATGTAGGTGTATCGGCACGCATTGAAGATGAAGAAGAAAGGGAACGCTTACGCAGCATGTTGCTTGAGCAAAAGGAGTTGCTGGGTGAATCAGGCTACATCATTCGTACTGCGGCTGAAACCGCAACGCCAGAATCAATGGTTCAAGATGTATTGTTTTTGAATAAATTGTGGGCATCCATTGGTGAGCAAAATAATGCAGTATCTGCGGGCAATGTGATTCACGAAGATTTGTCACTACCGATGCGTGTGTTGCGTGACATGATTGATGATGACCTTGAAAAAATTCGCGTCGACTCGCGTGAAACCTCGAAAAAAATGCAGCGTTTCGCTGAAAAACTAGTATCTGATGCGCAGCATAAAATAGAGCACTATCCGGGTGAACGACCTATTTTTGATTTGTATGGCGTAGAGGATGAAATACAAAAAAGTCTGGACAGGAAGGCCTTATTAAAGTCAGGTGGATATTTAATTATTGACCAGACTGAAGCTTTGACCACGATAGATGTCAATACAGGTGGATTTGTTGGTCACCGTAATTTAGAAGAAACTATTTTCAAGACAAATCTTGAGGCCGCGCAATCAATTGCCAGGCAGTTGCGCTTGAGAAATTTGGGCGGCATTATCATTATCGATTTTATTGATATGTCAGAAGAGGATCATCGGGCACAGGTACTGCGCGCCTTAGAAAAGGCGCTAGAAAAAGATCATGCGCGTACGCAGGTGTGTGAGGTGTCTTCATTAGGTTTAGTGGAAATGACACGTAAACGCACACGTGAAAGTTTAGAACATGTGCTGTGTAAAACCTGCCCAACCTGTGAAGGCAAGGGGTCAGTTAAAAGTCCCGAAACAGTTTGCTACGAAATATTTAGAGATATATTGCGTGAAGCTCGACAGTTTGATGCTAAACAATTATTAGTTTTAGCTGCGCAGGAAGTGATTGATTTGTTGGTTGATGAGGAGTCTAACAGTTTGGCTGAGCTGGAAGACTTTATTGGCGTACCCATTAAGTTGCAAGTTGAGTCGCTTTACACTCAAGAGCAATTTGATGTGGTAATAATGTAGAGACATTCGTTTGTCAAAAAAAAACCGCAAAAAAAAACCGCTTAACTATAGGCGCGTTAAAAACTGGGTATTGAGTTTGCTCGGTTTGTTTATTATTTTTATGGCCATTAGCTTCTCCCTGGCACGCGTGGCTATTAAGTCTGTTCCGGATTATACCTCTTCAATAGAAAAACTTATTTCTGAGCAACTCGGATTTAAAGTTGAAGTTGGCTTTTTGGATGCTGAAATAAGCTGGCTTGTACCTAGATTGAATCTTATTAATGTTAATGTTTTCGATAATAATAGAAAGCAGCATATGCTGCATTTTGATGAAATAGATTTAAGTCTAGATTGGTTAACGACAATAAAAACTCGGTTTCCTGCAGTAGGTGAAATCACATTGGTTGGTTTAAATGCTCAAATAGGGATTACTGAAAAGTCGCAACTAGTATTTCAAGATTATGTCGTTGATAGCAATATAGAAAAGACATTAGATGAAAATGTGAAATTTGATGTCGTTAATAACTTTCAGTTCAGTGAAAATCTAAAGTATTACGTCAATAATCTTAATTTTAAAATATTAAATAGCCAGCTTCGTCTTTTTGATCATAGAAGAAATAAGAAAACTAGAGTCCTGAATAATTTCAATCTTCTTTTGTTAAGTAATGGTGATGAACACGCATTCGAGATAAAAGCAGATTTACCTGAGAATTATGGCAAGTATCTGCATATGGTGTTGGATATTGATGGAGATTTGTTTGATTATAAAAATTTAAATGGTCAAGCGTATCTCTCGTTAGAACAGTTTTATGCTGCACCATGGTTGGATGATTTTTGGGGTGCATTGGGAGTGGCGGCTAATGCCAGTGTTAATGCGCAAGTATGGTTAGGCTGGGAAGCGCAAAGCATAATAGATATATACAGTAAATTTACATTGCATGACGTGTCTGTTCATTATCTGGATGCATCAGTAAAAACATGGCATTTAGAAAGTCTTGATGGTGAAATCTGGTGGCAAAAAAATGCCAAAGGCTGGCAGCTTGATATTAGAAATTTGGAATCAGTTCGAGATGGAAATGTCTGGCCTAAATCGTCTGCTGTAAGTGTTGTTATGTTTGATGCAAAAGATGAATTACGTATTCAATCAGACTATTTGCGGATTGAAGGAATAACCTATTTGGCTGGTATGGCAGCGAGTCTTTATGATGCAAAAGACCCATGGCTGGCGCTGTTGCATAAATATAATCCTACCGGGGATATAAAATATATTGAAGCGATTTTGCCCATTGATCAACCTGAAAAAATAAAGTTAACCGCAGATTTTGAACGATTGGGTGTTGAGTTGCCAGATTTAGAGCCGAGTGGTGTGAGTAATTTGAGCGGTGCTGTGGAATATGCAGATGGTCATGCGCGTCTTTTAATAGATTCAAATAATAGCCAGTTAGAGTTTAAAAATTTATTTAGAGACACTATGAAGTTTAACAAGGTTTATGGTGTGATTGATGTATTTAATCAACAAGATGAATGGAAAATACAGACTGATTCATTGAGTATAAATTCACCCCATATAGAGACTGAAAACAGAATGATGTTTTCAGTCTCTAATAATCAACAGGCATTTTTAGATCTAACAACAAAGTTTAAAAATGGCGATGCGCAATTTACTAACGTGTATTTGCCCGTGAGCATTATGGGTGAAGAAACGGTTAGCTGGCTAGATAAAGGAATACGATCAGGAACTGTAACCCAAGGTGGGTATCAGTTTTATGGTAATTTAAGTGATATGCCATTTAGAGGTGGCGAAGGTATTTCTCTGGCCTTGTTTGATGTCGAAAATGTTCATTTGCATTATCTGGATAATTGGCCGGGCATTCAGGATCTAAATGCTAGATTACGTTTTGAAAATGAAAGCATGCTTATAAAAGGAAGTAGCGGTAGCACGTTTGATTCAGTCATTACGGATGCACAGGTAACGATTGATAGTTTTTATTCCCCTGTGCTTGATGTGAAAGGGGATGTGGATGTGAATCTTTCAGATATTAGGCGGTTTCTAAAAAACAGTGTGTTACAGAAGGGAACAAATGCTTATATTGAAGATGTTGGGTTGACGGGGCGCGGAAGTTTAGATTTAAATCTGTCTATACCTTTAGCCAATAATTCTATTGCGGAGTGGGGTGGTAAGTTGTCGGTTGATAATGGTCAACTGACATTGATAAATGAAAACTATATATTTAGTGAAGTGTCCGGTGAGTTGAGCTTTGCTAATTCATTTATTGAGTCTTCCCCTGTAACTGCAAAAATAGATGGTCGCCTGGTTAATGCAAAGCTAGAAACCAGACAGCTTGATGAAGGTAGGCGTTATCATATTGATATTGACGGCTATTTAAGCTCGAGAACGGTTTTATCTCCAGTTCCAGAAGTGAGAGAGTATATAGATGGTGATGCAAATTGGGATGTTGATATAGATATAGCGGGGCCTAATGTAAAAAATAATGAGCTAGTTAGCGTTGATATTTCTTCCGATTTAAAAGAGGTTGTGTCAAATATTCAAGGGCCATTATTTAAATCAATCGATGAACCCATGTCTCTTTTAATGAATATTAAAGTATTAGACGATTCAACGGTTAGCTATGATTTGTCATTGCCTGATAATAAGCGGTTTAAATTAGATGAATCAGATGCATATAGGTATCTCTATGCGGACACACCAAGTATTAAAGGAACGCTAAAGCAATATAAGCTGGATAATGCAGCGAAACCAATTGAGGTGGATCTGAGTTATCTGGATATAGATGCCTTTTTATCGGCTGAAAAAAACACAGATTTTGTTATAAAAAATAAGAAGATATCGGATATGCATCCAGGCAATTTGCCATCAGTTAAACTTAAGGCCAGGAATATAAAATGGCAAAAAAATGATTTTCAAGAGTTTGAGTTTTTGACAAAATCAAGTGGCTCAGGGCTGCTTGTAGATGACTTCAGGATTGCTACGCATGATTATATTATAGACGGTAGTGGTGAATGGTTTACTGATTGGAACAACCAGCATAAAAGCAGTTTATCCGCTACAGTCAAGGTTAAAAATCTTGGAGCTGCCCTGAAAAAATTAGAGTTAACGGATGATATTGAGAATACTCATGGCAACATAAATGTACATTTAAAATGGAATGATATGCCGCATAATTTCAGCTGGATGAATATGCAAGGCGATGGAAAATTGAGCCTTAAAAATGGTACATTTAATAAAATTGATGCTGGTGCGGGCAGAATGCTGGGCTTGTTTAATTTAAAAACACTATTTTCTCTGGATTTTGCTAATCAGGTTTCTAAGGGGTTTTCGTTTGATAAGATGAAAGGTGCATTTGCTTTTTCTAATGGAAATGCTTATACAGATAACCTGGTTATAGAAAGTAAAGCGGCAGATGTGTATATGAATGGTCGTGTAGGTCTCCACGATAAGACAGTGGATCAATTAGTTAAGGTTAGGCCACATGTAGGTTCAACAGTCACTTTTGGTACAGCGGTTGTTGCCGGGCCCGCTATTGGTGGACTGGTTTATTTGTTTCAGAAAATTTTTAATCCAGATGCGCTTTCGGAATATGAGTATAGTGTTAAAGGTGATATAAATGCTCCTGTGGTCACGTTATTATCAGCGCCTAAAGTTAGTGACCCTCAAGAGAGTGAGGATAATTTTTAGCGTGACTATAAAAAAACTGCTTATCTTGCTAATTTGTTTGATGTCTAGCAAACTTACTGCACAGGCTTCTGATATACAATTACAGGCAGAGACCTGGGAGGTTTCAAGGCATGGCGAGCTACTCATAAAAATACCAGAACTGTCTACAATCGTTAATAAATGGTCTGAAAATACAGAACAGAAAATTGAGTTACGCTACCCTGGAGGAGAAGAGGGCTTGCTTTGGGTTGAGGAATTTATGGATCGATTAGTATCTTTGGGTGTTCCATCCAGTGCTATTCAACTATTACCTGGCAGTAGTGCCGAAGATATAATTCATGTGGTTTTAATTGAGGCTATAAAAAAATAATGAGTAAAATTGCTGCAATTCAGATGTCATCTGGTCCCAATATACAGGCTAACCTAGATGAGGCTGCAAAATTAATTGAACAGGCGACATCGCAAGGTGCGGAGCTACTGGTGCTGCCAGAAAATTTTTCGCAAATGGCAACTACCGATCAAGAACGCGTGGCTAATGCAGAAACAGCCGGCGATGGCCTGGTGCAACATTTCCTATCTACGCAAGCGAGTAAAAATAATTGCTGGATTGTCGGCGGTACTCTTCCAATAAAAAGTAAGGAAGCTAACAAGGCTTATTCCAGTAGCCTGGTTTTTAATGATAAGGGTGAACAAGTTGCCCGCTATGACAAAATACATATGTTTGATGTGCGTATAGAAGCAAATAATGAAACATATAATGAATCGGCAACAACGACGGCGGGTGAAGAGGTCGTCGTTATTGACACCCCGTTTGGGCGCCTTGGTTTAAGTGTGTGTTATGACCTGCGATTTCCTGAATTATTTAGAACAATGATTGATCAGGGGATGGAGTTATGTACGTTGCCTGCTGCATTTACAGCGTTCACGGGGCAGTCACATTGGGAACCACTGATCCGTGCCAGAGCAATTGAAAATCAATGTTATATGGTGGCTGCTGCACAAGGTGGCTACCATGTAAATAATCGTCAGACCTTTGGTCATAGTATGATTGTAAATCCATGGGGTAATATTTTAGGCAGTGTAGGTACTGGGCCTGGTGTTGTTATTACTGAAATGGAAAGACAGGTGCTTGAAAATACAAGGAAGAATTTCCAGGTATTAAATCATAGACGTTTAAATTGCCGTATTGATTAATTTTGAAATTATGTAGTCAATATAAATAGCAGATGTCATTTTGCTCTAAATGATTTTGGCGCAGGATTTAGTTTATTCAATTTTCTTAAAAACTTGCCGGTTGATTTTCCTAAAATTGATGGTGATTTTATGAGTGATATGTCGAATGATCCAGTAGATCAGGCAATGCTTCAATTGATTATTCAAATTGCCAAAACATTAAAAAAACAAACCATTCGAATATGTGCAAGATGTTACCCAAAAAGGCTTTGGTAGTGCCTCTCAAAAAGTAAATTCTTACGTCGTAAATCTGTGAACATCTGGTGTGCTGACGAGTTAACGCTTGCCACCGCCGCCAGCCTTCATTAACACCCAGTCCATCGCTCGGGCGCTCAGTAAACGTTTTAGATAGCCCATAATATAAGTTGGCTTGGTGACGTAATATCTTACTTGCGGGCGTTTAGATTCCAGTGCATGCACAACTTTCTCGCACACGGCCTCAGGCCCCAGCGTAAAAGGTGCAGCAGGTCCTTCCTTATTTAAGCGTTCAATCATCGAGTTGTAGTTGTCTTTATGTCTGCTGTTCCTGGCATCGATAAATGTCTGAAATGCTTTATAGGCATTTTTACGGAAGTCGCTAATAATTGGTCCGGGCTCTATTAGGCTGATATGAATATTTGTACCATGCAATTCCTGGCGCAGTGTATCGGTTAAGCCTTCGAGTGCAAATTTACTTCCATTGTATGCGCCACGATATGGCATGGCGGCAAAGCCAAGAATAGAGCTGTTCTGAATAATGCGTCCATAGCCTTGCTTATGCATTACGGGCAAAATCAGGTTGGTTAATTCAAAGGTACCAAATACATTCGTTTCAAATTGTGCGCGCAATGCATCTCGACTCAAATCCTCTACCGCACCCGGCAGGCCATATGCGCCATTATTAAACAACGCATAAAGTTTCCCACCAGTCTGATCCATCAAACGAATCACGGCATTCTTGATTGAAACTGAATTATTTAGATCAAGCTGTAGGGTATTAAGCCCGAGCTGTTTTAGCTTTTCCACATCTTCGACTTTTCTGGCGCTTGCAAATACCTGGTAGCCTTTTTTTTGTAGTTGTTGTGCTGTGTATAGCCCTATGCCACTTGAGCAGCCGGTAATTAAAATATTTTTATTATTATTCATATGAGCGCATTTTATCAGAATCTATAACCTTGTTCCCAATAATTACACATGCAAGCGTCACGTAATCGTCACAAACCTTTAAACGAAACATTATCTGTTATTAACAAAACTGCAATGTTTTGACTCCATGATCTCCTTACCTGAAAAGGTGGTCTGATTAGTTAAGTGAGCAGGATGCTAAATATTGCGCGGGATGCGCATGTAGCTTGGGAAGAAGCACGAATGACTACGTTTTTACCCAATTTTAAAAATGAAATTAATAATAAATGTTGAGGATTAAAAAATGAAAATGAAAACTTTAGCTGCTGCAGTAGTATTGGCTGCAACAACAGGTGTTGCGAATGCTGCAATTGTAACTGGCGCGGGCACTGATGGTGAATTATTTCTAAGTGTGTTTGACCCAAGTGGTGAAATTTCGTACCACATGGATTTAGGTATCACAGTAAGCCAGTTTAACGCGGATGACTCATCTTTCCGTTCTTTTGATCTGGCTTCTGATGCAAATTTCGCAGGATTCTTAGGTCAAACTGATCTTCGTTATTCTGTTGTTGGTGCTAACAATATTCAGTACACCACCATTGAAGAATTACAAACTTACGGTTTAATGACAACCTCTAGTCAAACATTTGCTCAAGTAGATGAGCGTTTTGTTGGGCAAGGTAGCATTGATCTCATGATGTCACGTGTTAACACGCAAGCAGCTCTTCTGAATGTAAGAACAGGCGGTCCATACAGTGGTACAAACGGTGGTGAAAATGGTACTGCAGTGGCTTTAATTGGTCAGCAAGGTTATTACGATGTAGCCGGTTGGGGTGATGTGAATGGTACGCCTGGTTTTGTCGCGGCTGCTGATGTAGGTACAGCAATGTCATTTTATCAAGTAAATGTTAGTGATGTTGATTTCATTTCTGCGGTAGAGACTCAAATGGGTGAATGGTTGTTAACAGCTGATGGCACGCTAACTTACGGTACAGCGCCTGTATCTGCAGTACCTGTTCCAGCAGCGGTTTGGTTGTTTGGTTCTGGTCTCGTTGGTCTTGTAGGTGTTGCTCGTCGTAAGACAGCTTAAGTAAAAGTGTTATTCACTGCCTGAAAATAGTTTCAGGCGGTTGATGTTTAAAAAATTAAATGTTTAATAAGGTGAACCCAATGTTAAAAAAAATATCTGTCGCTGTTTCTGCAGCTCTAATTAGCACGTCAGCTTTCGCGCTGTCGCCAACTACTACTGCTGATATCGAAATCTTTATGTCTGGTGCATCTGCACAGGATAAGGGCATCGCTGCACTTTTTGGTGATCTTTGTGTTGCTGGCACTCTAGATACATTTAAAGATATCGCCAATCCTGCTAAGCCAGGCAAGGCGCACTCTGCTTACTTCTGTAATATCGATTCTGCAAAAGTAGCTGGTTTATCTATTGTTAATCCTAAAGTGCTATTTCATAAGCGTTCTGCCGGTGGTTCAGCGCAAGGCGTTAACCCTGTAATTGACGAGCAGGCAATTGATGCAATGGTTGTTAATAATGGTAACTGTGTTGAAACGTCAGTGGGTTCACAGTCTTGGGAATGTTCTATCAACAACCCAGGTGACTTAAGTGCTCAGGTTTCAGATGCGGGTGTATCTGATGTTAACCCTGAAATGTTTGTTGGTGAAAATACGCCTAGTGGTAGCTCTCCAGTAGATGCGGCTATTGTTGCGGCTAAAATGGAAGTTAAAGGTGCAGCAGCATTAGTATTTGGTGTTCCAGTGACAACTACACTGCGTAATGCATTGCAGCAAGCTGAGTTTGGTGCAGCAGATGCATGTGTTGGCGATGATACAGAAGCATGTATGCCTAACCTAACGAGCAACCAGGTTGCTTCAATTATTTCTGGTCAGGTTAGACGCTGGAGTAACTTCATGGTTAATGGTACACCATTAACATCAATTGCGACCACTGCACCAAGTGACACTAAAGTGCATTACTGTCGTCGTACTAATGGTTCTGGTACTCAGGCGCAAATGAATGCCAAGTTCCTAAACTACCCATGTGCTTCAGGTGCTTTAACGCCAGCCGCTACGGGTAGTATCTTTGCTGGTCCTATTATTCTGCAGAACGCTGGTTCAGGTGATGTTGATTTATGTCTGGACGATCTAAATAATGGTACTAATGCATCGGGTTTGAATGCAGCGGGCAAAACGGCATGGGCAGTGGGTGTTCAGTCTACTGAGAAAAATGCAAATATAGCATTAGGCTATCGTTTCGTGAAAGTGGATGGTTATGCGCCAACGCTAGAAAATGCAGCGAAAGGTCGTTATATGGATGTTGTTGAGCAGACATTCCAGTGGCGTAAGAATGGTGCATTGCCATTAACGGGTGATAAGCTAGCTATTGTAGATACAATAGCAACTAATGCTTCTTCACCGTCAACTATTGCAACTAAGGTGAACACTAAGTTTGTACACCCATGGGGCCAGGCTGGTTATATGGCGCTGTCTACAAATGGCTTTACGCCAAGCATTCCATTTGATGCAGCTAACCCAGTAACTATTTACACACATGCACCGCAAGGTCTTGCACTTGATAACTGTCGTGTACCGGTTGTTAATAATGCAGTTGCTGGTGGTAACAGCGAACTATAATCATAGTTTACTAAAACACCAACGACGCAATGTCGTAAAAAGCCAGCCTCTTTGAGGCTGGCTTTTTTTATGCCTGGTTTCTCTATATGTTGTTGTTTTATCTACTAGGATTTTTTCTAGTAGTTAAGGAATGTTTTTATGAAATATTTCCTTAACAAAATTGAAAAGATTCGTTGCTATAGTGCCGTCTCTGAAAATGTCTTGATAGTAAAAATGTATAAATACCCATCTCTGTTACATAAAATCATTATTTCAATGCTCATAGTGGTTAGCTGTACACCTGCACAAGCCGAGCGTAAGGAGCTTAGGTACTTCGATATATGGGAGTATCAGATAAGTGGTAATAATTTGCTTGAGCCTGAAATAATAGAAAGTGCGATGTATCCTTATTTGGGTGTCAATAAAACATTGGAGACAGTCGAGCAGGCCAAAGATAATTTACAGAAAATTTATAAGATGAATGGTTATCCAATTGTTGTGGTGAGTATTCCCCAGCAAAATGTTATCGGTGGAATAGTTACCTTGAATGTGATCGAAGGAAAAATAGATCGTCTTAAAGTTACGGGGAATAAATATTTCTCGCGTCGTGAATTACGTAAAGAAGTGCCATCTTTGATGCCAGGAAGTTCTCTTAATATGGAACTCGTCAGGGAAGAGATAGATGCAGTTAATAAGGCGAACCAATATCGTTCTGTTGTTCCCGTAATTAGGCCTGGACGTCATAAAGGTTCTATGGAAATGGAATTAAAAGTGCGTGATAGATTTCCTGTTAACGCATCTCTTGAAACAAATAATAGATATACCTCAAATACAAGTAAAACACGTCTAAGCGCTTCATTAGGCTACGATCATTTATGGCAAAAGCATCATAGCTTAAGTATGGGCTATCAAATGGCACCAGAAGTTGCAGATGAAGTCAGTGTATTTAACCTTAATTATTCAATGCCATTAACTGATTATACAAAGTTAGTGATGTATGGGGTTAATTCAGATAGCCGTGTTGCAACCATAACAGGCCAAGGCGATGACCTAACCGTATTGGGTAATGGAAAAGTGTTTGGAGTGCGCTCAATTATATCTTTGCCAACACAGGATAGTTATTTTCATAGTTTTTCTGCAGGCGTGGATTATAAGGATTTTGGTGAAACACAGGCCCTTTCAAATGAGGACGATGAAACACGCTTCAATGTACCCATTACGTATGCCGCCTGGTCGATGTCATACAATGGTGGTTTACGTGGTGCGGCGCTTAGCCTGTTTTCAGTAGATGCGAATTTCGGTTTGCGCGGAATAAATAAACAGGATGAATTTGAATTCAAGCGTTTTCTTTCTAAGGCAAATTATTTTTACCTAAAAGCTAGTTTTGCGCAGTCATGGTCGTTTTTCAATGACTTTGAATGGCTGTATGAGTTTAAAGGGCAATATACAGAGTCGCCATTAATCAGTAATGAACAATTCAGTGCTGGAGGGGTAGATACGGTAAGAGGATATATTGAATCAACTGCGATTGGCGACAATGGGCTATTAGCCAGTACAGAAATAAACTTCAGCCCATTTAAATCCAGGGGTATGAGCAAAGGCTATGGCTATATGCAGGCGCTTGAATTAAGTGTTTTTGTAGATGCTGCAAGGCTGCGCACATTAGAAGCATTGCCAAATGCAGACGGTTTGTTTAATTCCAGATCGGCCTTGTTAGGGGCAGGTTTCGGGGCGAAACTGAAAGCGTTTAAATACATGAGTGCTGCTGTTTATTATGCACGTCCATTAAATAAACTGGATAGCGATAATTTTGAAGATAAAGGTCGTGTTCACTTTAGTCTGTCTTATAATTTTCAGTAAATTTTATAAGCCTTTATTCATTACGTTTCTTATTGTCATTCTCTCGTAATCATTTTGTCATTTTAAAGTGGCAAAATATGATATCCAAAAAAAACTAATCGGTGCTAAGGGCGATTTTATATGTCCGGTTGCTAGATATATATGAAAAAAATTAGCCAGTTTACAATCAGCAGTTTGCCATTTTTTAAAACTTCGTTTATTGCAAGTTTAGTATTTATGGCCGGTGTGCCAGGTGTTCAAGCAGAATTGCCGGTACCACATAGTACGCTTGCATGGAGTAATAATGCGCGTATTGCTGCACATACCAATAACTATATGCGCATTGCGCAGAATCAGGGGCTTCCCGGTAACTGGTTGTTGAACTGGGATAGTTTCAATGTTTCTGAAAATAGCATAGTTGAGTTTGATCAACCAAGTGCAACGCATATTGCGCTCAATCAGATATACGATATTAATCCCAGTCAAATATTAGGTTCAATAGAAGCGAATGGCAGAGTTTATTTAATTAATCAAAATGGATTTTTGTTTGGAAAAAATTCTAGCATTAATGTGAATTCACTCGTCGCCTCATCTCTTGCTATCAATATGAGCGATGAGGAGTTTATTAATGGCGATAAAAATATTGCAACATTAATAAATGAGGGTGCACCTGGATTTGTTGGGGCAGGTGGTTTGGGCGATATTACGCTTGAGCAAGGTGCCAAAATTACTACGCAGGATGGTGGCAATGTGCTGATGTTCGCGCCCAATATTTTTAATTACGGTGATATTGAAACCACCAGTGGGCAAGCTATCCTGGCGGCTGCTGAAGATAAAGTTTATTTAACCCCTTCAACTGATCCATCATTACGTGGTTTTTTGATTGAAGTAGGCACTGGAGGTACTGTTGAAAACTCAGGGTATATTTTATCAAATCTTGGCAACATTACGCTGGCTGGTTTGGCGGTAAACCAAAATGGAGTATTGGAGGCCACTAGTTCAGTAAATGAAAATGGTTCTATCCGTTTATTAGCGCGTGATAGCGCTGAGATGACAGCCAGAAATAGTCAGATGGATAAAACTGATGGCAGCAATCTCATTTTAGGCGTAGATATAAATGTAGCCAAAGATGCTGATGGTGTAACTATAAGAAATGCTGAATATGCTGTAGCTCGACAGACGGGTGAGGTAACGTTGGGTGAGGGTAGCCAAATTATTATTAAGCCAGTGGAGGTATTAAATAATGCCACTGAGGATGATGCTAATGATGTAGTGACTTTGACAGACGTGCAAGAACAGGTGAAGTCACGTGTAGAGATCACCGGCAATGTGATCCGTATGCAAAAAAACGCGGGGATAGTTACACCAGGGGGAAACGTTGTTATTCATGCGACGAGTAATCCGTTAAATACAGGCGTTACAGATGGTGGTGTGCTGCGTGCGCGAGATGATAGTAAATTTATAATGCAAAGCGGTAGCCGTATTGATGTATCGGGTACTGCGGGTGCTCAAGTAGAAATGGCGCGTAATCAGCTTGAAGTGCAGTTAACGGGTAATTTTTTACGTGACGCCCCTTTGCAGCGCGATGGTGAGTTAAGAAATGCTCGCGTAAATGTTGATATTCGTGATGGCACACCGCTAGGTGATATTTCTGAACTAGTGGCAGGCTCTGTACTACGTGGCGCCGTGGAACGATTTTCTGCGGCTGGCTCGGTAAATGTAATCTCACAAGGTGGTGTTTTACTTGAGAATAATAGTGAAATTAATATTCGAGGTGGTGCAGTTAGCTATGAAGAGGGTTATGTCACCACAAGTCGTCTAATTTCCAGTACAGGGAAAATTATCGACATTGCTGATACCGATCCCAATCAGATTTATACCGGTGTTTTTGGCCAGGCAACACTCATTTCAAAACGCTGGGGTGAAAACTCCGCACGTAGCTGGAATATGTTTGGAAATAATGGCGTAACACGATTTTATCAATCCTATGTAGAAGGCAGGGATGGCGGTGATTTTAATGTGCTTACGCATGCCGCTGTTCTAGATAATGATCTGCTTGCCGGCACAGTCACTGGTGCGTATCAGCGTGATATTGCAAACCGTGCATCAGGTGGTTCAGCAAATATTACATTGTCAGATCCTTCGTTAAATATCCTTTTAAATTCAGCAGATTTGGCGCAATCAGTTTCTTTTGTTGATGAAGTAAACAATTTAGTTGATGAATCAACGTTAGATGATTTTCTTTCTTCAAATGATGCCTCGCCTGAATGGCTGTTACAAATTAATAATGATCAAATTAATAGCGGCCTTTCAAATATAACGGTTAAAACTAATGGTAATATTTTATTAACAGAAAATTCAATAATTGATTTAGCTTCAGGAGGTAGTCTTAATTTAGACGGCCGGGCTGTTGAAGTTAATAATGATATTAAAATTGCATCCGGCAATATTAATATTAAGTCATATGATGATTTGACGGTTAACAGTACTTTAGATACCAGTGGTAATTGGGTAAATGATGTTCCATTTATTATGGATCGTAATTTACAAAGTGAAATTAATTTGCAGGGTGGTTCAATTGATCTGAATAGTGCGAATGGAAATCTATTACTTGAAAACAGCGTGCTTAAAGTCAATGGTGGTGCCTGGTTAAATAGTGATGGTGATATTAGTGTTGGCGATGCGGGCTTAATTTCGTTGGGCGTTAATAACGTGGATGGTGAAGCCGCGCAGTTACAGTTAGGTGAGATGCAGGCCTATGCTGCAGGTCGTGGAGGTGAGTTGAAAATAACAACTAACAAAATTCACATTGCGAATGGTTTTGAGCATACAGCGAAAACAGGTGAGTTACAGTTCACAGCGGAATTTTTTCAGTCGAATGGCTTTTCCGATTACACGCTAAGGTCTAATGCGGGGAACCTTTTGCTGAGTGGTACAACCGTACTAAATCCAAAAACAAAAAGCCTGCTGCTGAATGAAGATATTAAATTGCAGCGAAGTGCAGAAAATTTATCTGCATTGTCGACAATCACAAATTTACCTGACTATCTGCGTCCACAAACTAATTTAACACTGGGTTCTAATCGTTCTGCAAATGTAAGAACTTTTGGAAGTGGTCTTTCAATTGAACAGGGTTCGAGAATAGAACTTGAGGCTGGGGCCAATTTAAACTTATTTGCAGAACGTAACTTGTTTATGAACGGTGAGTTAGTAGCGCCAGGGGGTGATATAAATTTAACGCTTAATGTACCCAGTGGCAGCGGTATAAAAGAGTATGAAGCAGATCAGGCCATCTGGTTAGGTGGAAGCATTGATGTTCGTGGTGGATTTGTTGAAGGTGAGCCCAACGAAACGGGTTTGTTGTTAGGTGATATTTATAATGCGGGCTCGGTAACACTAGAGGCCAAACGCGGTTATATTGTTGCCGGTGAAAACAGTGAAATTAATGTTTCCGGTGACGTGTTAAGTCAGCAAATCGATTTACCATCAAAAGTCGTGGGTAATACAATCATTGGATATGAGCGTCATCAAGTAATAGCCAGTGCCGGTTCAATCAATCTTTCTTCCGCTGAGGGTATGCTGCTTAATGGTCGCCTGTTAGGTAATGCTGCAGCTGTTGCCGGTGAAAGTGGTGGGCGTTTAAATGTTTCGGTTGATGCACTCAGTCGTGGCACCATTACTGGTAATGGTGCAGGCAGTACTAACGGCACAACTAGTTCACGCATCATTAACCTGGTGCAAGCAAATAGTGACTTACCAGAAGCGACAGAGCAAGGCCTGGCTTTAAGTGATGATTTTATCGGGCAGGCATGGTTGTCAGCAGAAAGTATTGCAGAGGGTGGTTTTTCTAATCTGTCGCTTTATTCAAGTCGAACCACCACGAACGCGCCAGCAAGCCGAGGTGTTATAGCGCTACATGATGGTGTTGATTTATCACTTGATCAGAGCTTGCAAATGATTGCGCCGATTATTCGTGGTAACGCGGCACAGGACAGTGAAATTAATTTATCTGCGCCTTATATTTTATTAGGCTCCATTACCGGCAGTCAGCCTGAAGCAGGTGACTTAATTACAGATGGCAATAGTGTTTTAAATATTACTGCCGGTGAAGCCGGGCGTGATGGTTTGCTTGAGTTAATGGGAAATATTCACTTACAAAATATAGCTGAAGTGAATTTAATGAGTGAAGGTGATATTCGTCTGCGCGGAGTAAAACCAATACCTAATGACACAAAGCTAGAAGGTTCTTTGCAGAGTTTTGGTAATTTAAGTCTTCAGGCCGATCAAATTTATGCAACAACATTATCTGCGTTTTCCTTAAATGTAACTAATACTGCGGATGGTGTATTACGATTTACTGCAGGTGGCGAGCATACGCCGGTGTTATCTGCAGGGAGTATTTTGAATTTTAACGCGCCTATTATTGAGCAGGCCGGTGTGATTAAAGCGCCACAGGGACAAATTAATTTTAATGCAACACAACAGCTTACTTTAGCTGATGGTGGGTTGACTTCGGTTTCGGGTGAAGGATTACTCGTTCCTTTTGGTAGTACGCTTGGGCAAGAACGTTGGACTTATAGTTTAAGAAATAACGACTTTACAGAGATTACTGAGCCGCCGGAAAAAGAAATTAATTTTCAGGCACCTGATATTAAATTGGCAGATACGGCGATAGTTGATATCAGTGGCGGTGGAGATTTATACAGTTGGGAATTTGTACCTGGCTTAGGTGGTTCGGTTGATACTTTGGCACCTGCCAATGCAAATGGCGCCTTTGCGGTTATTCCTGGTATGAGTGGTTACGCGCCATTTGATGATCAGAACTGGTTAAATGTTAATAATGTTTCATTTGGTGATCAGATTTATTTGAATGGCAGTGAATTGTTGGCTGAAGGTTTGTATACGGTTTTGCCTGCGCGTTATGCATTGCTACCAAATGCGCTACTGGTGACGCCAACGGGTAATAACTTATTGCCTTCTCAGAAGTTTAAACGCCTGGATGGCGCGCCTATTATTGCAGGGAGGCCAGGTATAGCGGGTACGGATTTTTATAATCAGTTATGGAGTGCTTATGTTGTTGAAAGTGGTGAAACTATTCGTGAACGTACTGAATACTTTGAAACGACTGCAAGTCAGTTTTTCCGCAATGCAGCCATCACGAATGATGCTTTATTGCCTGCTATGCCAGAAGATGCGGGCACTTTAAATTTATTGGCGAGTAATAGTTTAAACTTGTCAGGTATTTTACGTGGTGACGCTGGAACCGTAGAGGTTTTACAGGAAACTGAGTTAGTTACTGAAACAGGGCGTGGTTCGCTGGTAAATATAGGTGGCACTAATTTACGCGTGGTGAATGCATTTGATGATAATGGTGGTATTCAACTACTAGATGACAGCTTAAATGCATTTGCTGCGACGAGTTTAATGTTGGGTGGTACGCGCCAACGAAGTGAGCAGGGAATTGACGTTACTGAAACGGCAACAACTATCACCATTGAAAACAATGCCGAAATTAATGTGCCGGATCTTTATCTAGTCTCTGAGGATATTATTGATGTTCAGTCGGGCGCAACAATTATAGCAAGCGGAGTAGATTCACAATTAGATACACGTATTAACCTGGATGGAGATGGTGCTTTATTACGTGCCTCTGCGTCCGAGCAAATTATTATCAATCGTATCAATGAATCAGCAACGCCTGCTACAGGACAAATTAGCATTGCTCAGGGTGCAACGATTAAAGCAGATAAGGCGATTACCCTGGATGCTAGTTCTGATACTCGCTTAATGGGTGATTTATTATTCAGCAAAGAAAACGGCTCATTAAACTTAGGTGCAAGTCAAATTTCAATTGGTGATGTTGCAGATAGCACCAGTGGCTTAGTGTTTACGGCGACTGACTTAACAGAATTGAATGCTAATGAGTTAGTGCTAACAAGTCGTAGCAGTGTTGGTTTTTTCGGAGATCTGGATTTATCGTTTAATAATTTGGTTATACAGGCGGCGAGCCTTGATGGTAATCAGGCGATAAATCAAAATTTGATTTTACGCGCAGAAACAGTAGGCCTGTTAAACACATCTAATGAAACATCAGCAAGTACACCAATGGGTAATGGCGCGCTACAGGTGTTTGCAGAAAATATAGTGTTTGGTGAAGGCGATAGTTTAATTCGTGGGTTCGATTCAGTTAGCTTAAATGCAACTCAAGGTGTGTTTGTCGCTGATGAGGGTTCGTTGTCTAGTAATGCAAATAATGTAGTCATTGATGCTGCAGTAGTGAGTGCCAACACCAGTTCAGCTAATTACACCCTGGATTTTTCTAGTGCACCATTAACGATAAAAAGTAGCTCTAGTGAAACAGTGAGTAGCGAAGATGCAATTGGTGCAAGCCTGAATATCAACGCTGTAAATATAAGGCATCAGGGAAATATTCGCCTGGCTTCGGGTAACTTAAGTTTACAGGCCAGTGGAACAGCGGCGGATGATAATGTTTCATTAATGGATGGTTCAGTCATTGACGTGTCAGGTATTGAACGTGACTTTGCCGGTGAGGCTGTTTATACATCCGCTGGTAAGCTGTCATTAATAGCAAGCAACGGTAGCGTTATTGCACAGTTAGCATCAAAGGTGAATATTTCTGGTGGTGGCAATGATGTGGTGCAAGGTAATGCGGGAGCCATCATTGCGCAGGCGACTTCGGGTGCTGTGAACTTATTAGGACTAATGGATGCTGCGCACGGTGAAAAGGCGATGGGTGGTAGTCTCAGATTAGATGCAAACAGTGTGGATAGCATTTCAGGCTTGAATTTCGCATTGAACAATAATGGATTTGATCAGCAACGCTCTATGCGTTTGCGTAATGGTAATCTGGTGATTGGCGCTAATGATTTAATAGTGGCAGAAAATGTTTTATTACAGGCAGATGCAGGCAAAGTTACTGTCTCCGGCTCCATTGATGCACGTGGTGATAAAGGCGGTAGAGTTCACCTTGCGGCATCTAGTGACATCAATCTCACTGCAACTGGAAGTTTAGATGCATCGGCATTATCTGCTGATGGTGAAGGGGGTGATGTCATTGTAGAAACGACCAATGGGTTTATTAATCTGGCCGCAAATAGCCAGATAAAAATTAAAGGTGGTGAAAACTATCGTGACGGCAGCATTTATATTCGTACACCTCGTAATAGCACCAATAACGGTGTAAATATTACTTCGGTTGAAAGTAATATGACAGGTTTCCGGCGTCTGGATATTGAAGGCTTTGAGCTTAGTTACATTAATGATGGTAGCGTTACAGCAGCCGATTTAAATACGCCATTCTCTCGTGCAACAGCATTTATGACGAATGATATTTTGTCGGGCCTGAATTTTAGCGTTGCAACCGATAATGTTCATATTCGTCCAGGTATTGAGTTGCGTCCAGATATTGATGTGGCATATCAGGAAAACATATCCTTAACGAGTGATATAAATTTTCTGAATCGCCGTTATGGCAATGAAGCGGGTGTGTTAACGATTCGCTCAGAAAAAGATTTAAACATCAACAAAAATATAGATGATGGTTTTGATTCTGCACTAAACGTAATTAACTTTAGTACGTATGATAGTTTGCAGAGTGGCGAAAGCTGGTCTTATAATTTAATCGCGGGTGCAGATTTTTCATCGGCTAATGGCTCTCTTTCTACAGATAGTTTGGGTGAATTAAATATTTCTAGTCAAAAACGTATTCGTACGGGTACTGGCGATATTTTATTATCGGCTGCCACTAATATTAATTTGGGTGCAGATGCAGCAGTATATACCGCAGGGCAATCTAACGGCCGTGGCAGCATGGCGCTAGATGTTGCTGACCCTGCGATAGATCCTCTTGTAATTAATATACTTGATGGCCTTATATTGCCAGAAGTTGAGTTCCCAGAGGATGGTGGCGATATTAATATAATGGCGGGTGGTGAAATTAATGCGAATGCATCATCAAAGTTAGTCACAGACTGGTTGCATCGAGTGGGTGATAAAAACTTTTTTGGTGGCATTGGAAGTACCTGGGGTATTTTCTTTGATGGTTTTAAGCATGGAGTGGCTGCGCTAGGTGGTGGCGATATAAATGTTATGGCCGGTGGAGATATAAATAACCTTGCTGTTGCTATTCCGGAAACAGGTAAACAGGTGGGTGATTTTCAGCTGACAGAACTTGATGTTATTACAGGTGCTATTGATTTTAATTTATCAACTAGCATAATTGAACGTAATGGTCGAGGAGACCTGAGCGTTAATAGTGATGGTGATATAACCGCACCTGTTTATTACGTAGGTAATGGCCAAATCAATATTAATGCCGCAAAGAATATTGGCAGTGAAACGGCGGATAGTGGCCTGTATCTTATCTCTGCGAATACGCAAAATAATATTTCTGCGGGAGGGAGCATTTATTTTCAGGGTGCTAATAACCAGACAATGTTGCCCATAAGTAAAATACAAGAGCAAAGTATGCAGAGTATTAGTATAGGTATTAGTAATAGCCAAAGTTACTATTCAACACTGGCAGATAATACTGAAATAAACTTAAACTCTTTGAGTGGTGATGTTGTTATTCGGAATACGTTTGACACATCAAAAAATACAGGGCCATTTGCTAATATTGTAACGGCGAGTGAAAGTAAACTAGCAAAAGATCGCATTGCAAGTATCTTGCCGGGGCGATTTAATGCGCTCTCTGTCGATGGCAATATTGATATAGAAAACAGTATTATTTTATGGCCGAGTGATCAAAGCATGGTTTCTCTAATGGCAGATAAAACGATCACTGGGCATAATTTATCGGCACTAACAATAACTATGTTAGATACACCATTGAATGATATTCCAGACGCTCTGCATCCAGTAGCAGAGTTTACACTGGTTGATTTTCCAAATGAGCTAGCCCAGCGCTCATCCGAGTTGACGCATGTGGGTAGCACTGAGGTTTCAAGGCTTATAGCTAATCAGGGTGATATCACATCAACAACCGATTTAAGTCGATTTGAAATACAAACAAACCAACAAACCGAAATTATTGCTGGCAGAGATGTATCTGGCATTAGTTTAAATGTTCAGCATAGTAATGAATCAGATATAAGTGTTGTTCAGGCGGGTCGCGACATGCTGCATATCAATGGTGCGCAGTTAGGCACCACAACAAAATTCAATAGCATTAAAGTGGCAGGTCCTGGTGAACTGCATGTATTGGCGGGTCGCAATATCAACCTGGGTGATCAGAAAGGTATTATTTCTGCAGGTAATAATAGCAACCCCGCGCTGCCTAATAATGCAGCCGAGTTAGTGATAATGGCTGGTTTGGGTGAGCAGGGAGCAGACTATAATGCGTTTATTAATGGCTACTTCACTGAAGGCTCTGAATATGCAGATCAACTGGTTAGTTTTATGCAAAGTCGTGATTCAAGTATTGAATCTTTTGAGCCTGCATTGGCAGCATTTAGTTCACTGCAAGAAAAGCAGCAGCGCACATTTGTATTAAATGCATTTGCAAATGAGTATAGAGAGTCTGCAATTAGAGCTGCAAGCGAACAAAATGATCTTATCGATGATGGTAATGTGTTTGGTTATAGCCGAGGACTGGATGCGATAGCGACTTTATTTCCGGGCACTATTGTTGAAAAGCGTGATGCACAAACAGGAGAAGTATCGGGTGATGATTTACTGGTGACAGGTGGCTCGACTTATGTCCTTGAGAATAATAATCAGAGTTATGCCGGTAACATATCAATGGTAGCCAGTACGATTCAAACACAGGATAACGGTGCGGATATCTCTATTCTTACGCCAGGTGGCTTCTTAAATGTTGGCTTATCGGTAGCAGTTGGTGACGATAATGTTGAGAAAGGCATTATTACAAAAGGCGATGGTGCCATCGATATTTATGCCTTCGGAGATGTAGCTGTTAATCAATCACGTATACAGGCATTAAATACAGGTGATGTTACTATCTGGTCAACACAGGGTGATATTGATGCAGGACGTGGAGCTAAATCTGCTCTTAGTTTTCCGCCGCCACGCAATGTTGTTGATCCTGAAACGGGGGCGATCATTCAAGTGTTAGATGCTGCGGTGCAGGGCAATGGTATTCGCACCGCCTGCTTTGATTTGAGCTGCAAAGCAGGTGATGTGGTACTCGCCGCACCTAAAGGCGTAATAGATGCGGGCGATGCCGGTATTAACTCGGGCAGTGGAATTATATTGGCGACAGAGACGGTGTTAAATGCCAACCAGATAGAAGCTGGTGGTGAAAGTACCGGTGTACCAGCCGATGCTAGTGCGCTTGGCGCTGACCTGGGTGGTATGGATGTAAATAGTGCAGGTGAAGAAGCCGGTACAGAGTTAATCGCAACCGATGCATCCGATCAGTTTGGAGCAGGCAGCATCGCCATACTGCAGGTAGAAATAATGGGCCTAAGTGACGATTTAGAGCAGCCGACAACAGGTGCACCAGAGGTACCAATGCAAAATCCGCAAACCTATGCGCCAGATGTTAAGCCTGAATTACCTTCAGTAAAAGCCGATAAGAAAAAAGACAGTACAGAACAGCGGGCGCCCTTAGATATGACGTTTAATCTGTAAATATGAACTTACACGGGGTGGAGCTGCGCTGCTCTGCCCTGTATCACGAAAAAATTCTATGTGGTTGATTTTCCTCCTGTTTAAAAATAGTTAACAAATACTGTAATACTTTTCACTTAATCCTTTAATAAATCTTTCACATTTACATCATTTTTCTGTCATTTAAATTATAAATAATAGCGCACTCTAAAAATGTTTATATTGGTAAACTTTCATGCGCGTCAGAAACATAATATTTACTGCTGTTTTATTAATGAATTTTATTTTTTCAGGCGCTGCAAATGCCTGGTGGAATGAAGACTGGCCAAATCGCGTACAAGTAAATATTAATGCACAAAGCCTTGTTGAACTAGGTGATCAAGCCGTTGTAGATGCTCCTGTACTGGTGCGCCTGCACACAGGCAATTTCACAGATTTTTTCTATTTCAATCAAAATGTGTCTGATTTACGTTTTATAGATTCAGATGACATAACACCATTAAAATTTCATGTTGAAAAGTTTGATTTAGTGAATCAAATGATGTTCGTGTGGGTAAAACTTCCAAAAATTTCAAGTAAAGATCAAGGCCGCTTTATTCGTATGTATTATGGCAATACAAATGCGGTGCCAGCAGAAGACAAGGCGGGTAGTTTAGATGTTAATCAAGTAGCTGCTTTTCATTTTGACGGCAGCAACAGCAGCGTTGTCGATAGCTCTGCTTATACACAAACAGCAGAATTAATGAATGCAGTGCGTCAGGTGGCTTCATTAATAGGACCAGGTATCACCATGGATGGAGAGGCGTATATAAATGTAGTGGCGTCACCGTCATTGCAGTTTTTGCCTGCAAAAGGATTTGCATTTTCAACATGGATAAAGCCAAAAGGTGCACAGCAAGACGCATGGCTTTTTTCACATAAAACGTCCATGGGTGAGTTAATACTGGGCATTGATAAGAGTTCACTTTACGCGCGTTGGAAAAATATAGATGGTAGTCAGCTTCAAACACCATCAACCGCTTTGCTAACACCCGATACCTGGCAGCACGTGGCATTAAATTTAGATCAGCAGCGATTAGCTGTATTTGTAAACGGGATCGAGATGGCATCTATTGATGTAGGCGTTCCAGCATTTGATGCGGGTGTGTTAACACTGGGTGGCGGCGAAGGTGTTGAAAGTGAAGTGCATGGTTATATTGGTGAGATAGATGAGGTTGCATTATTCGCTTTAAGCAGACAGCCGCAATGGTTTACGTTAGCGAGTAAAACACAGGGGCAGGCAGCAACAGTTTTAAATGTGGCAGAAGCCGAGCAATTAGGTGGTAATGCAGAAACGTCATATTTCACTGAAATATTAAAGAGTGTTTCATTAGATGGCTGGCTGGTTATAGGTAGTTTAATGATTATGGCAGTTGTTAGCTGGTTAGTCGTAGTGTCTAAATGGTTAATGCTAAATCGTATGCAGAAAGATAATAAAGCATTTATGGATGAATTCCATAAATTGAAAACATCTGATACCTCGTCATTAGATGCCGATGATGAGGAAGAGTATGGTGAGTCTGATTTTCTAAATACTGTTTTTGGAAAGCATGATCATTATCAGAGCTCACCTATATATCATTTGTATCATCAAGGTGTTTATGAACTTAAACAGCGTGTTGGTGTGTCGGTAGGTGCTAGTGCTAATTACTTATTAAGTTCGCAATCTATTAGTGCGATTAAAGCAACGCTAGATACTACTCTCGTTCGAGAAAGTCAAAAACTAAATAGCAATATGGTTTTGTTAACCATTGCTATTTCCGGTGGGCCATTTTTAGGCTTACTTGGGACCGTATTGGGTGTAATGATTACCTTCGCAGCAATTGCAGTAGCGGGCGATGTAAATATTAATGCGATTGCACCGGGTGTGTCCGCAGCACTTATGACAACGGTGGCCGGTTTGTTTGTAGCAATCCCGGCATTGTTTGCATATAACTATTTAAGTGTGCGCATCAAAGATATGGTGTTTGATATGGATATTTTCGTAGATGAATTTATCTCTAAAATTGCTGAGCAACATAGTTAATTAAGACTATAAGCATTGGGAAAAACAGATGTCAAAGTTAACTGAACATAAACCATATGATGATATTAATGTTACGCCTATGCTGGATGTTGCGTATGTACTGTTAATTATATTTATCATAATGACAACGGCAAGCGTGCAAGGTATTAAAGTAAATTTGCCAAAAGCTAGTTCAACACCAAGCTTGGCAAAACCACAAACAAAAGCAGTCACTATTACACAAGATGGCACAATTTTTCTGGATACCTACCCAGTTAACCTACAGGAATTAGAGTCACTACTTCGTCAATATAAAACAGTGAACCCACAGTTGCCTGTTGTAGTTAAAGCCGATTCATTAATTCAATATCAACGTGTAGTGGATGTGTTAGACATTATGGGTAAGCTAGAAATATCTCAATTAGGTTTAGTTACTCAGAAATTGGTTAGATAAGACACATGAAGCAGGATATAAAGCACAGGTTAATACGCTTAATTCCGGCTGGCTCAATTGTATTTGCTTTAATGTTGGCTGTTGTGCTGGTTATGTGGCTTAAAAATTTAGTTGAAAGCAGTGATAGTAAACCCAAAAAAATAATGCAGCAAATAACTATTATTGCACCGCCGCCTCCGCCACCATTACCAGAAGAGCCGCCGCCAGAACCAGAAATAGAAGAGGAAATTGATGTTCCTGAAGAAGATATGGCAGAGGATGAGCCAGAAGATCCAGCAGAACCTGTAGGTGCAGATTTAGGTGTTGATGCTGATGGTGCAGGGAATGGTGATAACTTTGGTCTTATTGGTAAAAAAGGTGGCCGTGGATTACTAGATGGTAGCCCATTTTCTTATTATGAAGGTTTAATGGTTAGTGAGTTGCAGGATTTATTAGCCGATATTGAAGAACTTAAATCTGAAGAATATAAATTTAGAATAAAAATAAATATTGGATTCGACGGTGCAGTGCATTCAGTGAAAATGGTGACTTCAACGGGTGATAAGGGAAAAGATAAAATGTTATTAGCAAGGCTAAGGTCTTTTTCCCGGTTTAGTCAAATGCCGCCAGGTAAAATGCCCCCCGTGGTTGATTTGCGCATAACCTCCAGTATTTAAGGTGCTTATTTTCAGCTTTAAGCTGATTATAGTTTGAAATAAAAAGGTTAAAAATGAAAATTGTTAGTGTCAGTCTATGTTTTAGTCTGCTGTTTAGTTCGATAGCAATAGCAGAAGAACAAACTAAAGAAGAAAATTCTAAGCAGACGAGTGAAGCTAAAGAGGCTACTCGATTGACAACAATGGATGTGATTAATTTATTAATCAAAGAAAATATTATTAGTGGCCAGCGTGCGCAAGAGATTATTCAATCTATTGTAAGTGAAAAAACACTAAAAACAATTAAAGATGATAATTCGAAAGACGAAGAAAGTAAATTGGAAGCAAAGGTGGTACGAGTACCTTATGTTCCGAAATTCATCAAAAATCAAATTCGTGATGAAGTGCGTTTAGGTTTGCGTGAAGATGTTGTGGGTGATGTGATAGGAAAGGCAAAATATGAGCGCTGGGGTATTCCCGGTGCATTTCCAGCATGGGTGAATAAAATAAGTTTTGGTGGTGATTTCAGGTTGCGTTATCAAGCGGATATTTTCGCCGATAATAATTCCTTAATTAATAATTTATATCTAGATGTTAATAAAGTAAATAGTTCAGGAAGAATAGCTTTAGATCCTGATTTTTTTAATAATATTGATGAGGACAGGCAGCGGTTACGATCGCGTTTACGTTTTTCTATTAATGCTAAAGTGACACAGGGTGTTGATGTGAAAATGCGCCTTGCGACGGGTAATAATGATGATCCTGTGTCAACCAATACAACACTTGGAAATAGTAATAAACCACAAAATATTTTTTTAGACAGAGGCTATATAAAAATAACTTCTGAATTAAATGAGCATACATTTTATGGTGGACGAATGAAAAACCCATGGATAGGAACGAATTTAATTTGGGATGTGGATTTAAATTTTGATGGACTGGCTTATAAATACCGGCCATTACAGTCTGACAATATTTTTGCAGAAGATCGTGTGTTTGATACGTTTTTAACGCTAGGTGCATTCCCCTTAGATGAGGTTGAATTATCTAGTAACGACAAGTGGTTATTTGGTATGCAAACAGGTTTAAATTGGTCATTTAGCAATCAGGATAAGCTGGATATTGTAGTGACTTATTATGATTATAAAAACATTGAAGGTCAGCGTAATGAGGTTAATAGTAATTTGTTAGATTATACAGCGCCAGACCTGGTCGGCCGTGGGAATACTTTGTTTAATATTGCAAATAATACAGTTGATACTGATGAGGTTTTGTTTGCACTGGCTTCTGACTATAACCTCGCGGAGTTACTCATTAAGTATAAGTTAGCTGATTTTGCACCCGTTAACGTGGCGCTTAGTCTGGATTATGTAGAGAATATTGGTTACAAGCAGGCGGCTGTTCTAGAGCGAATTGGGTCGGTTAATAATTTATTAAGCATATATGGCAATGAAGATGGCGAAGCGCATAACCAGGCTTATCAAATTAAATTAGATGTTGGTTGGCCGTCACTTATGAAACGTGGAAATTGGCAAATGTCTGTGGCCTATAAATATCTTGAGCGTGATGCGGTATTAGATATTTATACAGACTCTGATTTCCGTGGTGGTGGAACTGATGTTGAAGGCTGGGTGTTGGATGCAAAATATGCATTTGATGATGCTGCATGGTTAGATTTTAAATTAATTAGTGCAGATGAAATTGATGGGCCTCCATTTGGACAAGATACGATTCAACTTGATTTAAATGCACGATTTTAATGTGTATTGATATATTGAGTATATATAATTTTTGGTGAAAAAATGAAAAGTATAAATGTGTTTCTTTTGATGTTTTTTGTTGCTGTTAGTTTGCCCGTGATGGCAGATAATGAAGCATTGTCTAGAGCTCAGTATATGGTTAGACAGATGAACGCCGAGCTTAATCAGTTGAAAACAGTTCAGCAGAATTTATTAACAGAAAAAACAGTTCAAGAAAAAGAATTTAATGCATTGCAGAAAAAATACGATAAATTACAAGAAAAATCAGATAAAAATAAAAAATCAATGAACGGTAAAGTACTTGAGATAAGGCAGCAGTATAGAGATGAAGTGGGGGCGCATACTGATACGCGTAAGTTGCTTGCTATGAAAATTCAGGAGAAAAATAAGCTGTTTAATATTGCTACTGAGCAAACACAAGCGATTGATCGATGTGTGGGAAATAATAAGAAGCTCTATGAGATTAATCTTGAATTGTTGAGTGTTTATGAGAAAAAAGGTGTGTGGGATAGCGTGACTCAGGCTGAACCATTTTCTGGCCTGTCTCAGGTGCAGATAGAAAATCTTGTGGATGATTATCAGTATAAATTAGAAGATTTACGTGTTGAAGCGGACTTATAGGTATTTGAATATGAAAATCAAGTTATTAAGAATATCAAGTTTATTTATCACATCAAGCATTCTGTTATCAGTTGTTGCCTGTGATGGAGTGGAATTAAGAAAAGAAAAATACCTATCTAAAGGAAATGAATATTTAAAAGATAATAGATTTGATAAAGCTAAAATAGAGTTTAAAAATGTACTGCAAATTGACCCTAAGTCAGTTTCGGCTAGTTTTAGTATGGCAAAACTCAATGAAAAGATGAAACAGTATAGGGCAGCCCTGGCTGATTATAATAAAGTTATTGAGCTACAACCAGATCACAAAGAAGCACTGGCAAGTATAGCGAGGCTTTATTTCTGGGGGAATGCTAATGATAAAGCGATGGAGTATGTTGAAAAGGTACTTAAACTAGATCCAAAATATACCGATGCATTGGTTATTAAAGCGGGAATTTATTTGCGTCAATCGAATGTTGACTTGGCGCTTAAGACGGTACGGTCGGCATTAATTATTGATTCTGGTCATGTGGCTAGCCTTGCTTTATTGTCGCGTATTTATATAACTCAGAATCAGCCTGAGAAAGCATCTGCTTTACTAAATGATGCATTAAAACGTCAGCCTGCTAATGTTGATCTACTGACTGTACTTGTTCAGTTGCATAGTGATAGAAAGGATTATGATAATTCCATTGCAGTGATGAATAAACTTATAAAACTTGATAAAAATGATTTGTTATACCGGGTACGCCTCGCCTATTTTTATGATGTAAGTAATAAAAAGGTGGAAGCTGAAGCTGTTTTACGTAATGCGGTTATTGATTTTCCTGAGAATATCGAGGCCAAAAAAAGTCTTATTCAGTACCTGGCAAAAGAGCGAGACTTAATGTTTTCTCAGATAGAATTGTCTCGCTTCATTAAGGCAGATGAAAACAATTCAGAGCTTAAATTAATATCTGCTACGTTGTATATACAAAGCAAAGAAGTAGGAAAAGCAGAAGGCATATATCGTGAGATTATACGTAAACACGCTAATGAACCTTCTACCACAACAGCACGTTACGAGCTGGTGCGTTTATTGTTGTCAACTAATAGAAGAGAAGATGCAAAAGCTGAACTAGTGCTTTTGTTAAATGACAACCCCAAGCACTTCGATGGTTTAAGTTTGCGTGGCATAATTGCTTTGGAAGAGAAAGATGCAAAAACGGCTATATCTGATTTTCGCACGGTGTTAAATGATCAGCCACAGTCTGCTAGCTTAAATAAGTTATTAGCTAATGCCTATTTGATGGATGGTGATTTAGGGCTCGCGGAGCAACAATTAAAGATAACAATACAGTTGGCACCAAAAGATGTAGCGATACGCTTATCTTATGCAGAACTTTTGCATGAAGCTAAGCAGTATAATGATGTTATTAATCAATTAACCATCGTGCGCAAACTTGAAGCGAAAAATATTAAAGCTATTCAGCTTTTATTTAAGGCATATTTGGCACAAGGCGATCATGATCAGGCCTTAGCTTTGTCAGAAACTGTTGAGGCAGATTACCCAGATTCCAGTTTGGGCTATTTTTATCACGGTTTAGTCTTGCAAGCGCAACAAAAACACCAACAGAGTATGACGGTGTTTGAAAAAGCAATGTCGGTAGAGCCTAAATCTATTGAGCCTTTAAGTTCTTATGTGCGTTCGGCTTTAGCGTTGAGTAAGCCTAAACTTGCAGAAATTAAACTTAAGTCTGTTATTAAAGCGCAACCCGATTTTGTAATTGCACATAATCTATTAGGTGAGGTGTTCGCTCAGCAGAAGAAAAACAAGCTAGCGGTTTCTGCTTTTAACAATGCCATTGAAAAAAATCCAAAATGGTGGATTCCTTATCGCAATTTAGCTTCAGTTCAGTTGATTATGCAGAAACCAGAAATGGCGATTGAGACCCTGCGTAAAGGTGTTGATCTTGTCACTTCTTCAAGTCAGCTTATTTATCAACTGGTTACATTGCTTGAGCAGCAGGGTGAAATTAATGAGGCGGTTATGGTGTATGAAAAGTTGCTTGAGAAACAACCCAATGCGTCTGTAGTCGTTAATAATTTGGCCTTGTTGTTGATTGAAAATAAAGAAGATCAATTGAGCAAGGATCGCGCTATGTCATTGGTCACTCAATTCCAGACTAGCGAGAACCCAAGCTATTTAGATACGCTTGGTTGGGTGCATTACAAGCGTGGAGAATATGAAAAAGCGCTGGCGGCACTATTACAAGCGGATAGACTTGCACCACAGCAGGCACTGATCTATTACCACTTAGGTGCGGTGTATTTTGATAAAGGTGATAGTGGTGCAGCGCGTAAACACCTTGAGCAAGTGGTAAAATCTGATGTGAAATTTAAAGGTAAAGACGAGGCTAAGCGCATGCTAGCTGAGCTGACATCGGCCGTTAATAACGCCTAAAACCATCAATATCTGATCTTTTATCTGGGCGAATTGCCCATTATGTCCAGATAAAGCTTGATATTTCGCTCAGTAGACCGCAATCCGTTTGGACATCAAGTACCCTCACACCTTATAATATCTCGCCTTTTTGTCTGCGGGCCCAATAATATTTTTGGGGTATTGTGGTGCGTAGCTATGAGTAACTTTCATACGAATATTGGATTTAAATTATGCGCAGTCATTACTGTGGTCAGGTTGATGAAACCCTGGTCGATCAGGAAGTAGAATTATGTGGATGGGTGAACCGTCGTCGTGACCATGGGGGCGTCATCTTTATTGACCTGCGTGACCGTGAAGGCCTGGTACAGGTGGTTTTCGACCCAGATAAGCCTGAAATGTTTGCCTTAGCCGAACGCGCTCGAAATGAATATGTGCTGAAAGTGAAAGGCCGTGTGCGGCTGCGTGATGAGTCTGCTTTTAATGCAAACCTGAAAAGTGGAAAAATTGAAATTCTAGGCCTTGAACTTGAAGTGCTCAATGCCTCAGAAACACCACCATTCCAGCTGGATGATGAAGGCGTTCACGAAGATAACCGCCTGAAGTACCGTTATATCGATCTGCGTCGTGATGAAATGCAGCAGCGCATGCGCCTGCGTTCACAGGTTTCCGGTTTTATTCGTCGCTTTATGGAAGACAACGGTTTTTGGGATATTGAAACCCCCATGCTCACCAAGGCAACACCTGAAGGCGCGCGTGATTATTTAGTGCCTAGCCGTACACACCAGGGTGAGTTCTTTGCATTGCCGCAGTCACCTCAGTTGTTTAAGCAATTGCTGATGATGTCAGGTATGGATCGTTACTACCAAATTGTACGCTGCTTTCGTGATGAAGATTTACGTGCAGATCGTCAGCCTGAATTTACTCAGGTGGATATAGAGACGGCATTTTTAGATGAAGATGGCGTGATGGACATCACCGAAAATCTGGTTCGTGATTTATTTGCCCATACATTAGAAGAGGCGTTGCCTAATCCATTCCCACGTATGACGCATAAAGAAGCGATGGATCGTTTTGGCTCTGATAAGCCAGATTTACGTATTGATATGGAGCTGGTAGATATCGGCGACCTGATGGAAAACGTGGAATTCAAGGTATTCTCCGGCCCTGCTAAAGATTCTAAGGGTCGCCTGGTGGTATTGCGCGTACCGGCGGGTGCAAAATTAAGCCGTAAAGAAATTGATGGTTACACTGATTTTGTAGGGCGTTATGGTGCTAAAGGCCTGGCGTGGATTAAAGTGAATGATGTGGCTGCTGGTCGAGAAGGCCTGCAATCACCTATCGTGAAATTCCTGCCAGATGAAGCGCTGGACGAAATCATTAAGCGCAGTGCTACAGAAACCGGTGACTTGCTGTTCTTCGGCGCGGGCGATGCGAAGATGGTGAATGAGTCTATGGGCGCACTGCGAGTGCAAATAGGCCATGATTTAGAGCTGGTTTCTCGTGAATGGAAGCCACTGTGGGTTATCGACTTCCCAATGTTTGAATGGAATGGTCGTGAAGAACGTTGGGATGCACTGCATCACCCATTTACGGCACCGACTGGATCAGCTGAAGAGTTGGAAGCAAACCCGGGTGAAAGCTTATCGCGTGCCTATGACATGGTGTTAAATGGCTGTGAGTTGGGTGGTGGCTCGGTGCGTATACATGATGCGGCTATGCAGCAGACGGTACTAAAAATACTCGGTATTGGTGCTGAAGAAGCGGAAGATAAATTTGGCTTCCTGCTAAATGCGCTGAAGTACGGTTGTCCTCCACATGCTGGTTTGGCCTTTGGTTTAGACCGTATGGTGATGTTAATGACCGGTGCGAGTTCTATCCGTGATGTTATGGCCTTCCCGAAAACGCAAACAGCGGCATGTCCGTTAACCAATGCGCCATCGAAAGTGTCTGCGGCACAATTAAAAGAACTGAATATTCGTATTCGCAAGCCAGTTGCAGAAAGCTAAGTTTTTTAATTGAGCTAGTCCCGTCCTGAAATACGTTGACGGTTAGTCATTAAGCCAGCTGCATATTGCAGCTGGCTTTTTGGTTTTTATAGTCGTTGAATTATTATCAGGTTACATCTACCCGGGTGATTTAAATGCCTTACCCATTCAGGGATAGTGTTGTTTCTACAGTGTTACCGCTATTATACTGGGCTTCAATGACAATTTCCCACGGAACCTATTGATGAGCGCCGTTGCTATCCAGTTTTATGCCATGCTTGATGATGAAGAGTGCGAACAACGCATTATTGCTGCAAAGAAAAAACTAGGTGACCGTTTGGTTATTCTGGGTCATCACTATCAACGTGACGAGGTGTTTCATCATTCAGATTTTACTGGTGATTCACTCAAACTCTCGCGTGCAGCGGCACAATCAAAAGCCGAATACATCATATTTTGTGGTGTGCATTTTATGGCAGAAGTGGCAGATATTCTTTCTCGCCCCGATCAAATATCCATGCTCCCCGATATGGCGGCAGGTTGTTCCATGGCGGATATGGCTAACCTTGCGAAAGTTGAAAAAGCCTGGAAAGAACTATCCAGTGTCATCGAGCCAGATGAATGTGTAACACCCGTCACCTATATCAACTCGGCGGCGGACTTAAAGTCTTTTTGTGGACGTCATGGTGGCATAGTCTGCACCTCTACCAATGCACGGCATGTTTTAGAGTGGTCGTTTAAACGACGTGAAAAAATTCTGTTTTTCCCCGATCAGCACTTAGGGAGAAATACCGGTGCAACCATGGGTATCCCGCTAGACGAAATGGTGGTGTGGGATTTCGATCAAGAGATGGGTGGGCTCACGGTAGAACAAATTAAAAATGCCAAAATAATTTTATGGAAAGGCTTTTGTTCGGTGCACCAAATGTTCACCCCAGAGCAAATCGATAACTTTAAAGAAAAGCATCCAGAAACCATTGTGATTTCACACCCCGAAAGCTCTTATGAGGTATGCCAGAAATCAGATTATGTGGGCTCGACTGAATACATTATTAATACGATTCGCGATGCTGAGCCCAATACCCGTTGGCTAGTGGCCACAGAATTAAATCTGGTGAATCGTCTAAAAGATGAGTTCGCACATGAAGGTAAACAAGTGCACTTTATGTCGCCCACTGTTTGCATGTGCTCAACCATGTTTCGTATTGATCCACAGCATCTGGCGTGGATGCTAGAGAACCTGGTTAATGGCAATGTGGTGAATCAAATTACCGTGGCAGAAGATATAGCAAAAAATGCCAGGCTGGCATTAGATAGAATGCTGGAAGTATCACCGTAGTTTTCGAGTGTTTATCCTGTTGTGATGGATATAGTTGTGCCCCAGTATTGTTAATTTTAGTAATGCTATCAGTCACAGCGCAGTTATCATTACTCAGCGTAGCGGTTATTTCAAGTATAGTCATCATTCTGAGTAAGGCCGTCATTCCTGCGAAGGCAGGAATCCAGTGGCTAATTCGTTAAAAAATAAAAACTATCAACTTTCTTCTAATTTAGGTATTTTTACCCAATGAAAGAAGCAGTTGTTCTCGTACATGGTATCTGGATGAATGGAGCAGAAATGTTTCGTCTACGTCAGCGCCTGACTGAGGCGGGCTATGAATGCCATCTGTTTAAATACCGGTCTATAAAATGCTCGCCTGAAGAAAATGCCGAGCACCTGTATACATTCCAGCATTCTATTAATGCGCCCGTTGTGCATTTTGTTTGCCACTCCCTCGGCGGCTTAGTGCTGTTGCATTTGTTCGATAAACATCTCGTTGAGAAAAAAGGCCGAGTGGTCTTTTTAGGTGTGCCCGTAAATGGTAGCGAAGTAGCAAGGCGACTTTCAAGTACCATGATGACTCGCTGGGTAGTTGGCAAGAGTATTGAGCATGGCCTACTGGGTGATCGCCCCGTGTGGAAGAAATGGCGAGATTTAGGTGTTATTTCCGGTAATTTTCCACTGGGAGTAGGCCTGGTTTTTGGTGGGCCGTCTTTGCCACACGACGGAACCGTTTCAGTAGAAGAAACCTACCTTGGTGGAGCAACCGATTATCTTACGTTGAATACAACACATTTGGGTTTATTGTATTCAGAAACCGTGGCGATTCAGGTGATTACATTTTTGCGCGCAGGTAAATTTGGTGATGAGGCGAGTGAGTTGTTGTTTGATGTGACATGATCTGCTGGGGCATGGTACTTATGAATCATAGGCGCCGGCTTGCCATAATAATAACCTTGCGCGTAATCTACGCCCATCTCAACTAATACGTTTTTAATATCTTCATCTTCAACAAATTCGGCAATCGTTTTTAAGTTCATAGTATGGCCAATCGAGTTAATGGCTTCTACCATAACCCGTGCAACTTTGTCTTCAGCAATTTTTCGCACAAATATACCGTCTATTTTTAAATAATTGATAGGCAGGTTTTTTAAGTAAGCAAATGAGCTGAGTCCGCTGCCAAAGTCATCTAGCGCAGTGTAGCAGCCCAGGTTTTGTAATTGAGTTAAAAATTCTGTGGCATTCTGTAAATTAGCAATGGCCGAGGTCTCGGTTATTTCAAAACACAGTCGATGCTGATTGATGTTACTTTCGGATAATGTTTTTATGGCCAGTTCTGAAAATTTATTATCGGCCAGGCTTTGCCCGGAAAGGTTAATGGCGTATACGGAATCACTGGTGTCTTTTTGAAGTTGCTTTATTACGTTGCGAATAACCCATTCATCAATTTTTGGCATTAAATTATAGCGCTCTGCAGGGGGAATAAAGGCCATAGGTGGGATGATTTCGCCTTCTTCATCTATCATGCGAATCAGTACTTCACGGTGCGCTCTTGCATCTAGGTTGGTATGTAGTGGGCAAATGTCTTGCGTATAAAGTGTAAAGCGATTTTCTTTTAGTGCGTCATTAATGCGATTGACCCATTGGGTTTGTTCGCGTTTTTCAGCAACGTGTTCATCATCATATGTCACTGTATGGAGTCTGTCCCGGCCTTCATGCTTTGCCATGTAGCATGCGGTGTCTGCGGCATGATATAAGCTTTCATAGTTAGAAACTCGTGCGGGGGCATCAACCAGGCCGATGCTGGCGCCGATGCGGAAGGCTTTGTTGCCCCATACAAATTGATATTCTCGAACGCTGCATAAAATATTTTCCGCAATAGCTTCTGCGTCTTCGGTATTTATATTGGATAAAAATAAAGCGAATTCATCACCGCCAATACGCGCAAATAAATCCGATTGCCTTAATGCCCGTTTTATTTTTTGTGAAACCTGTTTTAAAAGTTCATCGCCTGCGGCATGGCCTAATGTGTCATTAACGATTTTAAAACGATCTAAATCCATGACGCACAAAGCATGTGTTGTGCCTTCTGAAAATAAGCTTAGAGATTGCTCTACTTTATTTTCGAACTCACGGCGGTTGAGTAGCCCGGTTAATACGTCATGGCGTGCTTGATGATCTATGCGTTTGGCTAGATGTTTTTCCTTGCTGATATCCTGAAAAGTAGTGATTGTGCCGAGTATGTTGTTGTAAGTATCCTGGATGGGCGCCATAGTTTGGGAAATGTCAATAATATCATCATCGGCGTTATATAAGACGATGTCATTAGATGGCATACTGTAATCACCATCTTTTAAATAATTAACGATACAATCGGCAAGCCAGCATTGATTGATTTCATCATAGGCCTTAAATATTTGAGTAATGGGTTTACCAATAACTTCATGCGTAATGTACCCCGTAATTTTTTCTGCTACGGGATTAAGGTAATCGACTCTGCCATTTTCATCAGTAGTAATAACCGCATCGCCAATGCTTTTGAGGGTGATTTGTGCTTTTTCTTTTTCAAAAAAGAGTTCCCCTTCAATTTTACTGCTGCGGCGAATGATATATGCAGCAACGAATAAGGCTAATAAAAATATGCTGATAAATAAAGTGAGTTGAAGTTTGCGTGCGTGTTTAAATTGCGTTGATGCGCTTTCGCGTGAATTAAAAATGAGGTTTTTTTGATAATTAAGAAGCTTCATGAAATTATCAATTATAATACTCTGGCGAGAGTACACATCTGTTACCATCATTATTTGCGATTGAGCAATTATTGTAGGGTTGTCGCTTAATGCAAGTTCAGCGGCTTTTCTTTGTCGAGTCAATGTGTCTTTTGCGGCTTTGTTAATGTTGTGCAGAATACTAAGCTCTTCGTTGTTAAGCTGATAGTTGGCTAGCTGCTCGCGTAAGACGGAGAATTCAGTGGCATGTACATCCAGCTTCATACTAATACTATCTTTTATAAAAGGGTCTTCTTCATAGCTCATTTGAAGTGTGAGTCGTGTGCGCGTGCGGGCGGTCTCAATTAACTTAACGATGATTTCCATTTTATCGCTGGCACGGCTGCTGCCTTCTACGGCGGAGTATGAAATTAGTGTTTGTTGATAACTGCTATAGGCAAAAAAGGTGAGTAGCAGTATGAGAAAGCCAAATCCTGAAGCCAATATATAAATAGATTCAGGTTTACGTAAAATAGGTGCTTGCATGGTACAGCCGCTTAAAAAGTTATAATTTTAGTTGTGTAAGTTTATTACTATAGCTGTAGAGAGTAGCATGTTATGAGTAATGTGGACTTATGAGGACATAAGTTTTACTTCTAAATCGAGCGCCGAGCCAGCCACCGGATAAATGGGTAATGACATCAAGTGCTTCATGAAATAAAACTGCATAGGGGTGGAGCTGTAACTGAGGTTATGGAAATACAGCACGACTACTGCGCAGGCACCATCAGTCAGTGTAAAAACCCAGTAATTATCGGTAACTAATAAAGATTGGCGCAGTTGCAGTGATAGATTGGCAAGGTGCTTGATGATTTTAAGGAGCATACTGGCTTGGGCGATGTGCCGTTGTTATTACATGGGTCTAATGTTTTTTTCTGAGTGATGGCTGCCTGGTAATGCCTGTTGTTTACCTATAACTGCTTAGTGCGGAGTGGTAAACTCCATGTCAGTATGTATCCCCTACTCATCATCCTGTTTATTGGATTGTATGTAGAAATTATGAGCAGAAACAGCAAAGCAGGTTAAGTGTGACGACACGAATTTTGGGTATAGACCCGGGCTCCAGACAAACAGGCTATGGTTTGATTGATTCTGATGGGCGTCATTCGCAGCATGTGGATAGCGGCTGTATTTATGTGAAGGGGGAGAATTTTCCTCAGCGCCTGGGTTATATTTTTCAGCAAGTAAGTGAGCTGATAGTCGAGTATCAACCCGACGAATTGTCTATAGAACTGGTGTTTGTGAATAAGAATGTCGACTCGGCCCTGAAGTTGGCGCAGGCGAGGAGTGCGGCAATTTGTGCCGCTGTTAATGCGGGTTTAAGTGTGCATGAATACGCACCTAAAGCGATTAAAAGTGCGGTGGTGGGTACGGGTAGCGCGACTAAGGAACAAGTACAGCACATGATGACAATGCTGCTTAAACTGGAAAAAGGCCTGCAGGCCGATCAGGCAGATGCCCTGGGTATTGCATTATGTCATGCGCATAACCGTGGATTAGCAGACAAAATTGCCTTGCCCGCGCGCAGAAGAAGTAATGGGCGCTGGTTGTCGTTAAAATAATCTAATTATGTCAGTGAGTTTCGGGCTGTGTAGTTTTCCAGCGATATAAATGTAAAGAGAAAATATAAAAATATGATCGGTAGAATTCAGGGCAAAATTATAGATAAGCAACCGCCTCAGTTATTAATTGATGTGCAGGGTGTAGGCTATGAAATTGATGCGCCCATGTCGACTTTTTACCAGCTGCCAAATCTGGGTGAGTTAGTGACTTTACATACACATTTGGTGGTGCGTGAAGATGCTCAATTGTTATATGGGTTTGCATCTCTGTCCGAGCGTGGCTTATTTCGGACACTGATTAAAATTAATGGTGTGGGGGCTAAACTGGCCCTGACCATTTTATCGGGTATGAACTCAAATGAATTTGTCGGCTGTGTGCAAAATAACGATGCGGCTGCCCTGGTACGCCTGCCGGGTGTAGGTAAAAAAACCGCAGAGCGGCTGATTATTGAGCTGCGTGATAAGCTAAAAGACCTGGTGCCGAGCGCAGGCAATGTACTTGCTGGTACTGATATGCTGACATCTGTCACGGCCAGTTCACCGCTAGTGGATGCAGTGAGTGCTCTGGTGTCGCTGGGTTATAAAGAGGCCGAGGCGAGTCGTATGGTACGCGGCATTGATAGCAAAGGGCTTAGTGCGGAGGACGTTATCCGTTTGAGTTTACAGGCGGCGGTGAAAAAATAAGCCATGAATGAGCGAATTATTACAGCACAGCAATCAACAGATGATGAGGGTATCGATCACGCGATTCGGCCTAAGTTACTGGCGGATTATTCAGGTCAGCCGACGGCATCTGAGCAGCTGGATATTTTTATTCCAGCCGCGCGTAATCGCGGCGAGGCACTTGATCATCTATTAATATTTGGCCCGCCAGGTTTAGGCAAAACGACATTGGCGCATATTGTCGCGAATGAAATGGCCGTGAATTTGCGCCAAACCTCAGGGCCAGTGCTCGAAAGGCCGGGTGATCTAGCGGCGCTATTAACCAACCTTGAGCCACATGATGTGTTGTTTATTGATGAAATACATCGCTTGAGCCCTGTGGTGGAAGAGGTCTTGTATCCGGCGATGGAAGATTATCAGCTGGATATTATGATTGGTGAAGGGCCGGCTGCACGTTCCATTAAACTCGATTTGCCACCCTTTACGCTGGTGGGGGCAACAACACGTGCGGGTTCGCTTACTTCACCTCTGCGTGATCGTTTTGGTATTGTGCTGCGTCTGGAGTTTTATAACACCACGGATCTCATCTCAATTGTGCAGCGCTCCGCACACATATTAGGCGTTGAATTAGATGTTGAAGGGGCTGCAGAAATTGCTCGCCGCGCGCGCGGAACACCGCGTATTGCCAACCGCCTGTTGCGTCGAGTGCGTGATTACGCCGAAGTAAAGGCCGATGGGAAAGTTGATAAAGTCGTTGCGGCACGCGCACTGGATATGCTTAAAGTGGATTCATATGGGTTTGATAATATGGATCGAAATCTGCTTTCCACTATTATTGAAAAATTTGAAGGTGGCCCAGTCGGTGTGGAAAACCTGGCCGCGGCCATCGGCGAAGAAAGGGATACCATTGAGGATGTGATAGAGCCTTATTTGATCCAGCAAGGTTTTTTAATGCGCACACCCCGTGGGCGTGTGGCGACAGCCAATGCCTATCGCCATTTAGGTTTAAAGCCACCGAGCAATACAGAGATTCCCGCTAATGGAAATGATTAGTATCTGTGTGGGGGGTATTGTGTATAAGTGTTTAAACTTTGTAAGAGAAACACTACTTCACATGGCGAATGAAATTAGGCATTTAAAACTAAACCTGTGTCACAACACAAGTGAGCAGGCGCATTACAATATGCCAGCGAGTATTTACGAAATTTTTGTCGGGTATAAAAATGAACTTTAAATGGCCGCTACGCGTCTATTACGAGGATACTGATTCAGGTGGGGTTGTATTTTATGCGAACTACCTGAGTTTTATGGAACGGGCTCGAACAGAATATTTGCGTCATTTTGGGTTTGAACAAGATCAATTAATTGAACAACAAAACACTATTTTTGCGGTGCGCTCAGTACAACTGGATTATCTAAGTCCTGCTCGATTTAATGATCAGTTAATGGTAACGGCAAAAATTATAGAGCTTAAAAAAGCCAGTATGCTATTTGAACAAACAATCTATCGTCAAAATCAGCCGGAGACAATTCTTTGTCAGGGCCAGGTGCGTATCGCGTGCTTACGAGCAGATACATTTAAACCTACGGCAATACCCGATGCCATTTCAGGAAGAGTGTCTGGTGCTATGTCTCAATCTATAACGGAGGTCGCAGGTGTCGACTGATTTATCACTTATAACGCTTATTGCAGAAGCCAGTATTTTGGTACAACTGGTGATGCTTGTGCTGGTCGCTGCATCGGTAGTGTCCTGGTTTATTATTTTCCAAAAAAATAAATTAATAAAAACAGTATCTGCGGAAGCGGTGCGTTTTGAAGATGAGTTTTGGTCAGGCGGTGACCTGAGTGAGCTGTATACCCAGCTTAATCGGCGCCGACTTGAGCGTGAAGGTATGGAAAAAGTCTTTGAAACAGGTTTTGCCGAATTCGCTCGTTCCTATAAAACAACCACAGACCCTGCCTTTATGATGGCGAGTATTCAACGCAGCATGAAGGTGGTGTTGTCGCGTGAAGAAGATAAGTTAGAGGCGAACCTTTCACTGCTCGCGACCATTGGTTCCACTAGCCCTTATGTAGGCTTATTCGGAACAGTATGGGGAATAATGAACTCGTTTACTGCGCTTGGCGCGGTGCAAAACGCCTCATTAAATATGGTCGCACCGGGTATAGCAGAAGCCTTAATCGCAACGGCAATGGGTTTATTTGCAGCGATTCCTGCGGTGGTTGCCTATAACCGGTATTCAGATCAGGTTGATCGTTTAATCGGGCGCTATGAGAACTTTATGGAAGAGTTCACTACTGTATTGCAACGCCAGTCGCAAAAAAAGCTAAAGGTCGAATCGCAAAAATCAAATCAGCCAAAGCAAGAAAAAGATGCTGAGCAGAGCGATGATTCTGCAACAGATATGATAGAGGCTCGTTAAAATGGCATTTAGTCGTCGGAAGCGTCGAGCCATTTCAGAAATTAATGTGGTGCCCTATATTGATGTAATGTTGGTGTTGTTAGTGATCTTTATGATTACGGCGCCTATTGTGCAACAGGGTGTAGAGATAGATTTACCACAGGCGGCGGCAAAGCCAATGTCATCTGACCAGGCTGAACCTGTTATTTTATCCGTGGATAGTAAAGGTGATTTTTATTTAGACATAGGCGATGAGCCAGATAAACCGATTGATGCACAGCTTATGGTGAATCGAGTAGCGGCAGTACGTCAGCTTAAACCGAATGTTCCCGTGCTGGTGCGTGGTGATCGTGATGTAGGTTATGGTCGAGTGGTAGATGCCATGGTGTTATTGCAGAAAGCCGGTGTAGAAAAAGTTGGGCTAATGACAGAGCAGCCAGATAGTTAATATGCACGCTAGCTTAATTTCTCAAATTAAAAATCACCCGCGATTCTTCTTTTTATCAATCGCAGTACATGTCATATTACTTGTCATTGTTATTGTTAGCATGAGTCAGTCCTCAGTGCCCAGGTTACCGATGGCTAAAAAAGTGGATACGGTGAAGGCGGTCGTTATTGATGCGAGTGTGGTGAAACAGGAAATTCAAAAAATAAAACAGGCGGAAGAGAAAAAACGTAATCAACAGGTTGCGCAAAAGAAGAAGCTAGATCGAGAAGTTGAGAAGGCTCGTGAACAGCGTAAAAAAGAACAAAAACGGTTGGCTGATCTAAAGCTGAAAGAAAAAAAACGTGAGAAGGCATTAATTAAAAAAGAAAAAGCCGAGCGTGATAAGAAGAAAAAAGAGCTGGAGAAACTAAAGAAGCAACAGCAAGAACTGGTTGATAAACGCAAGGCAGAACAGAAAAAACTGGCTGATTTAGAACAAAAACGTAAGGCCGTAGAAGCTGAAGCCAAAAAGGAAAAACTGGCTGCACAGGCCAATGCTCGGCGCAAACAGCAAGAGGCAGAAATGCGTCAGCAAATGCTGGCAGAAGAACGGCGTATGGCGAAACAATCGGCTGCGAACCAAAAGCTATTGGCTCAATATGTTTACCAGATTCAGCGAAAAGTTGAGGTTAACTGGAATGCACCGGCGAGCATGACCAAGGGTTGGTCCTGTGAAGTGCTAGTTGAACAGAATCGCTTTGGCGAAGTGCAGAATGTACAAATGAAAAAATGCACGGGTAGTGAAGCGTTTAAAAGCACGGTTGAACGAGCAGTTCGTAAGGCTTCGCCATTACCGGAAGCTCCTAATAATGATGTATTTGAGAAAAAACTGAATTTTATTTTCAGGCCTGAAGTATGAAAAATATAATAATTATTCCTTTTTTAATAATGACGTTAATGCACACTGCACAGGCGGCTTTGCGAGTTGAAATAACCAAAGGTGCTGAGGGAGCAATACCTATTGCTATCGTGCCTTTTGAGCGAACAGAACAAAATGCCAAAGTGCTGGCAAGCGTATCGGATATTGTTATTTCTGATTTGCAGCGCAGCGGAAAATTTTCGCCGATTGATAAAGACAAACTGATTGCTCGGCCGCGTAAATTGGAGGATGTGAATTACAAACTCTGGCGCGTCGCCGGTATTGACCATCTGGTGATAGGCTCGTTAAAAGTCTTACAGGAAAACCAGTATGAAATTAGTTTTCGCCTGCTGGATGTTTTTAAAGGTGTGCAGGTATTAGGCTATCAGTTTTCTGCAACGGATCGTACCTTACGCAGTGTCAGTCATCATATTAGTGACTTGATATATGAAAGTATTACCGGACAGAAAGGTGCATTTGATACAAAAATTGCTTATGTCACGTCTGAGCGTAAGCAGGGTGTGCAACCGTCTTACAGTCTTCAAGTTGCGGATACTGATGGTTATAACTCATTATCGGTATTAAAATCAACACAACCCATTATGTCTCCCACCTGGTCACCTGATGGTCGGCAGTTGGCCTATGTGAGTTTTGAAAAACGTAGGTCGGAAATATATGTACAGGATTTGTATACTCAAAAACGTCGTAAGTTAACTTCTTTTAAAGGTATTAATGGCGCGCCAGTATGGTCACCCGATGGTAAAAAATTGGCCTTAACCTTATCTAAAAGTGGTAACCCTGACATTTTTATTTTAGATATTCAAACTAAAAAAATGAATCAGCTAACTAAGCATTGGGGTATTGATACTGAACCGGCCTGGATGCCGGATGGTAGTGAATTAGTGTTTACATCGAGTCGTGCAGGTAAACCACAGATTTATCGTATTTCAAGTAATGGTGGGCAGCCCAGGCGATTAACCTTTAGTAATCACTATAATGCCAGCCCTGAAGTATCTAGTGATGGGCGCACGCTGGTGTTTGTGCAAGGCGAAGGTAATGTTTTCAAAATAGCCAGGCAGGATTTACAGTCGGGTTATGTGGAGTTGTTAACGGATGGCCCGTTGGATGAATCACCGAGTTTTGCACCCAATGGTGGGATGATTTTATATGCCTCTACGGATAAATATCAGGGCGTATTGTCTGCAGTTTCATCGGATGGTCGTTTTAAACAGAAGCTGGTTTTATCCGGAGGTGATGTAAGAGAGCCTACCTGGGGGCCTTTTAAGCATTAATAAATGAGCGCTGGCCAGTGTTTGAAATAGTTCACTTGTTGAGTGTTGTGCATTTTTAAATTTTAAATATGCGAAATAAATTTTAAGAACAGATATTGGAGAAATTAAATGACAGCAAATAAATTACTATCGGCATTAATGTTGTCGAGTCTATTAGTGGCATGTGCGCCGGAAAATGTAAAAGATGCGGATTCATCGGATGGTGTCAATGCTCAATCAGCTGATGGTGTACAAACCGGTGGCTTAGGTGGAGTGGATTCTACTGAAGGTAGTTTCCTGTCTGGCATGACGGTGTCCTTTGAAAAGGCCGCAATAAATGATGCGGGCAATGTGTTGATTGAGAAAACCATATACTTTGATTACGACAGTGATCAGATTAGTGCAGATTATCAAACCCTGATTGGGCATCATGGTAAATATTTAGCGGCTAATTCAGATATGCGTGTGCGCCTGGAGGGCCATGCAGATGAACGCGGTAGCCGTGAATATAATGTGGCTCTCGCTAATCGTCGTGCGCAATCGGTAAGACGCCTGGTTTTATTCCAGGGTGCAAGTGCTGATCAAGTTGAAGTGATTAGCTACGGAGAAGAAAAGCCTGTAGCGCTTGGGCACAATGATGAGTCGTGGCGTTTAAATCGTCGTGTTGAGCTGGTATACGAAGCACGTTAATATAGCGCTAAGTTTTAGTGCTTTATCCAGGTTTCATCAAGCTATATACATTAAGCATGGGTTTGTTAGGCAGGCCCATGCTTTTTGACGATATGAAACGCCAGGTAAGGTTACATCTTCATTCTTTTTTTGTTAACAATATGCCTGTAGGCGAAATTTATGTCATTTAATCCGGCCATACGGCGTTCGAGCTTTTTGATTATCGCTGCACTACTTATATCAGTTAGCGGCACTTCATATGCTGAAAGTAGCATGAGTGTTGAGCAACGCTTAGGGCGCCTGGAAAACTTGTTGAGTAGCCAGGTGCTGATAGAGCAGTCGCAGCGTGTCGAACAGATTCAGCAGGAGCTGACCAGTTTACGTGGATTACTGGAAAATCAGGAAAATCAGCTGAGCTTAATTAAGCAGCGTCAACGCAATTTGTATCAGGACATAGATCGTCGTTTGAATGATCTTGAAATAAAGGGGGGGGGGGCAGTAGGTGAGACTCCTGCTTCAGCCATTGCTATGCCTTCAAGTTCAATAGGCTTGCCTTCAGCCGGTTCGCCGAGTTCAGCATCAGCGGTGTCTCCCCCAGCCTTGTCTAATGATAAAAATGGCAAATCCGCTTATACCCAGGCGTTTAATACCTTGAAAGAAGGTCGGTATAAGCAGGCGATAGAGGAATTTAAGGCCTTTCAGAAAAACTATCCAGAAAGTGCTTATGGTGCGAATGCCCAGTATTGGCTGGGGGAGACTTACTCAGTTTCCAGAGATTACAAAACAAGTTTAAGTGAATTTCAACGGGTTGTTAGCGAATACCCTGAAAGTAACAAAGTTGAAGGGGCCTTGTTAAAAATAGGCTTTACCTATTACGAAATGCAAGACTGGGTATCGGCCAAATCAGCACTGGAACTGGTTATTAATAAATATCCAGGAACAACCGTGGCACGTAAGGCTAAAGAGCGTTTGCAGCGCATGAAGCGTGAAGGGCATTAGTCGTTACATCAAGAGAGCTGGTCATGCCATCTGATGCACTGCAAGCGGAGCATCGCTTGCGAATAACCGAAATTTTCTATTCACTTCAGGGTGAGTCATCCTTTGTGGGCTTGCCCACTGTTTTCGTACGACTGACGGGGTGCCCGCTACGTTGTGGCTATTGTGATACTGCGTATGCCTTTAGTGGTGGCGACTGGATGGAACTAGCTGACGTGCTTCATCAGGTGAAACAATACAAGGCCGCCTATGTATGTGTAACGGGTGGAGAGCCATTGGCACAGCGCAGTTGTGGTGAATTACTCAGTCGCCTGTGCAATGAAGGCTACAGTGTGTCTATAGAAACATCTGGTGCAATGGATGTGAGTCATGTTGATTCCCGAGTTAATCGAGTAATGGATATTAAAACGCCAGGATCGGGGGAACACGCTAAAAATCGTTATGAAAACATTTCATGCTTAACATCCCGTGATGAAGTTAAGTTTGTGCTGTGTGGTCGTGAAGATTATGACTGGGCTAAAGCGATTATTGAAAAATACAGGTTAACGGATAAATGCCAGGTTTTGATGTCACCCGAGCACGTCGGTGTAAAACCGAGTGATCTGGCTGACTGGATAATTGAAGATCAGTTAAATGTACGCTTCCAATTTCAATTGCATAAGCACTTATGGAATAACGAGCCAGGTCGGTAAGTTGATAAGGTCTTTTGGTGGTTTGCTAAATCGTCAGTATAAATAGTAAAAATACAGAATAAGTAACAATGAGTAAGACAAAGAAAAAAGCAGTTGTATTGGTTTCCGGTGGCTTAGATTCGGCAACCGTATTGGCGATGGCTAAGGCGGATGGTTACGACTGCTATGCATTGAGTTTTGATTATGGCCAGCGCCATCGTGCTGAGCTACAGGCGGCTAAAAAAATAGCGGAAACATATGGTGCAGTTGAGCACCGAGTGTTACACCTCGATTTAAATCAGTTAGGCGGTTCAGCGCTGACAGATACCAGTATTGATGTTCCTACGGTGCATGAAGAGGGTATTCCTGTTACGTATGTGCCCGCTAGAAATACAATTTTTTTATCAATGGCATTGGCGTGGGCTGAAATTTTAAAGTCTGATGATATATTTATAGGCGTTAATGCGGTGGATTATTCTGGCTACCCTGATTGTCGCCCTGAATATATCAAGGCCTATGAGTTGATGGCAAATCTGGCAACCAAAGTGGGAGTGGAGGGCAACCATTTACGCATTCATACCCCGCTTATAGATATGACTAAAGCAGATATTATTCAGACGGGTTTGCAGAAGGGCGTAGATTACTCACTAACGGTTTCTTGTTATGCGGCAGATGCCGAGGGTAGGGCCTGCGGAGAATGTGATTCCTGCCGCTTAAGACGCAAGGGATTTGACGATGCAGGACTGGCTGATCCAACTATTTATCAAACAAAATAACCGCCCTGATATCGAGTGTAAAATATTACGCTATTTTGGCTTGTAATTTCAAACGGATAAGGTAATATACGCGCCTTCCTGAAGAGGCAAACAAAACAACGTTTGAAACAATACAACCCAGTTATGGGCCGTTAGCTCAGTTGGTAGAGCAGTGGACTTTTAATCCATTGGTCCCGCGTTCGAGTCGCGGACGGCCCACCATATTCTAAGAAAGCCTGTCATTTATGATGGGCTTTTTTTATGCCTAACAATTAATATTTCACGCAAAAAAAAGCCCGGATATAAACCGGGCTTTTTAATACATGCTGAGGTGGGTTACTTGCGTACACCAGGGCCGTTTAATACCAGGCCGTTGCTCATATATGTATGGAAGTACTCAAGCGCGCGATACTCTTTGCTTTGCGCTTTAAATGGCTTAGCACGTACCTGCTTATTACAACCTCCATAACGGCGGTGCATTGTACCCATGCCAGCCCATTTATTACGGTATACAGGGAAGTGTGATGTTTGGCCTAAGGCTGGGCTTAGGATATCAGCACGAATTTTATTACCTGCATTGTAGTAGTGGCAATCGGCGCATGACATGTTTAACTGCCCGCGTTTAGCATAGAAATGCTTCTTGCCTTGCTCATACCATTGCATTGACTCAGGCGTGTCTACAATTTTCACATTGCCTTTAGCGCCACGTGATTGATATGAAAGGTAAGCAGACAAGTGAGCTATTTTACCTTTCTTATACTTCAGTGGTTTCTCGCCATTGTTTTTTCGGCAGTTGTTAATTGCTAATTCAACAGTAATAACTTCATTGCTCTTTTTATCAAAGTAAGGATAGTTTTGAGTCATCCCTTTCATTGCATTTGGAAAGCAGCTAGCGTACGTCTTACCATTTTTAAATGGCGTGTTGAATAAGTCTTCACCTTTGTCGATAGCGATTTCATAAGGAGGAAATTCCTCAAATGCTTCCCATTGTTCACGAGATGCTTTATCAACGGAATAAACACCGTTTGTGAAGTCCTGTAATGGAACATCAGGGAAACGATCAGTAAAATAACCTTTGAAATCTTTTAGGTCTTGAGCTGGATTTGCAGCAAAGCTAGCGAATGGAGCTGCTAGCATGCAAATCGCAGATACAATGACTGCAATTTTTTTCATAATGTTAACCTTTAATTTTTATTCTCTTGAGAGTAATAGAAGCTTATTTAATTTTTGCTTCTGCAGAGTCGCTCTCACCCTTGTTATCAACCCAGCTTACTTTTAAGGTGTCACCCGCTTTAGCGCCGCTAAACTTAAAAGATAAATATGGGTTTTTAGAGATAGCAGTGCCCCAGTCAGCCGTCAGGACATTAGTGCCATTGTGACTGCAGGTAATTTCCTGAATGAAATGAGCAGGAAATTTCTTGCCCGTTTTTTTGTTTTTGCGCATGCCTGTTTCCATCGCGTGACTGATCAGTGTTTTTACCACTGTCACACCATTTTTAACTTTAGCGCGTACTTTAATTGATTTAGCCATTGTGTAATATTCCTCTAAACTTGACTAGCCGCCACAGCCGCCAATAGTAACTTTAACTGCTAACTTGGTGCTGAATAGCTTGCCGCCAGACTTAACCACTGCTATCACGTCGGATGTTTTGCTCATTTTTACACGAGTAGAAACAAAGCCTTCAGTGTTGCTACCTAAATTGAAGGTGGCTGTTAAAGGTGTTGGGTTTTTAGAAATCAGTAAGCTAATTGATTCAGTGTTAGGGATGTTACTGGTTACAGTAATTGGAACTACCGCACCATTCTCTGCGATTTCTGGCGCTTTCAGGGTAATGTCTGAGCTATCAGTCATTGCTGAGCCACCAAGAGAGGCTTGAACGGCGGCATTAACATCTGTTGCTTCAAAAGCAGCTTTTGGCCATGCGGCTAATACTGCTCGTGGGACAATAAGCCCTGCACTTACTGCTACGCCGAATGCACCGGCTGCAGCAGAGCTTTTTATAAAAGATCTACGTTTGTTATTCATGTGTGTATCTACCTTAATACTTATAGCGAGTGAATAAACTCAACCACTTTGTCGACTTCAGATGAGCTCAGTATTTCATGAGCACCGAAAGGCGGCATAATCGTGTTGGCGTTGTTAGTGCGTGCGTCAGATATCTGTGCGCGTAGTTTATTCCTGTCTGGGAATCGAGCTTTCATTGCTAACAATGGTGGCCCAATATTGCCAGGTAGACTGCCGCCTTCAATTTGGTGGCAGGCCAGGCAATTGCCTTTCTTTCGGTCGAAGGCAATAGATTTGCCCTCTGCAATAGCTGAAGCGTCCGCATTGGAAACACTTGGCATTGTGAAAGAAAGAGCGCCCAGCAACGCAGCAAGCGATGTTGCTGTAGAGATTGCTTTAGCGGTATACCGCATAGATCACTCCTTTAATACATTTGATTTCGTGGAAAAAAATAAGAACCGGTTATATAGATAGTAGACAGATATAAAATATTCCATTTGTTCTGCGGTATTTTGATAAAAATTTGAATTCATATACGAAACCAAGTTTATATACAATACGCCGAATTACTAACTTTTTATAATTATGAATTATAGCCGGATTTGAATAGCATACTGATTACATGGACGATAGCAAGAAAAAAATAGGTGAGTTAGGTGGAATTTTATATTCGTATATTAATGTAATCTTATTTACTATGGGTGTTGGCTTCTTTTTTCATTTGAGATATTAAATCTTTCCTTCTTGATTCCAATCTTTGTATTGTTAGTGTGTTTAACTTTGGTTGTTGAAGGGCGTTATTTATTTGTTGAGCGGCCTGTTTTAGGTGGCCTTCTATTTCATATTCGAAGCTAGTTGCTTCGAGTGCTAATGTAATTTGATTATTGGCAAAATAAGACTTTGCTAATGTTGAGTATATTTTTGCGAGCTTGTGAGTACGAAGTTGTTGGGTTAATAGCTCTATAGCTTTTATGGGTTGCTTATTGTCTGTTAATGAGCGAGCGAGACGAATAGAAATAGGTGGATAATTGGGGTAAATCGCATTTAGTTGTTGAAGTATATTAAGTGTGTTGTTTGTTTGATTTTGTTCTAGATATGCGTCTGCAAGTGCAAGTTGAATCCAGGGGTGTGTGTTTGACTGGGTCAGTTTTTCTAATAGTGTGATGGCTTTACTGGATTGATTGTTGGCAATATATGCAAGACCAAGAGTGTAATCTGTCACGGTATCGCGGTTAAGTTTATCAAGGGCTAGAATCTGTTGAATTAATTTATTGGGCGTGCGGTTTGTTATAACGAGAACCCTGGCGCGCATCAGTTGGTAATCCAGGCTGTCGTTCGGTAATTCAGTGTCTTCACGGCTTATTCTATTTCTTGCTTCGGCTACGCGTGTAGTGCCCAGAGGGTGTGTGCGCAGATACTCTATGTTGGATATAAATGAATGTGAGTCGGAATTCTGTAGCAGTGTTTCAAAAAAATTAGCTGTTCCTAATGGGTTTATGCCCGCATTTTTGAGAATGTTAATACCAATTCTATCGGCTTCGTATTCATTGGCACGGGTGAAATTAATTTGAGATTGCATAGCAGCCGCTTGACCGCCGTAAATAATAGCGGCACCGGCTTGTGGATTTTGCGATGCGACTAAAATGCCGGCAAGAATGGTGGCGAACATGGCTGCAGGGCTAGTGTTGGAATCGGTCATTGCCCTGGCAAGGTGTCGTTGTGTTACATGGGAAATTTCATGTGCCATTACGCCGGCGAACTCGCTTTCATTTTTTGCAGCAATGATGAGCCCACTATTAAAGCCAAGGTAAGCATCGGGCCCCGCAAATGCATTTATATTATTGATATCAAGAATGAAAAAGCGAAATTTTTTATCGGGATTATCGCTATGCGAAATGAGTTTTTTACCCAGGCTATTTATATAGCTGTTGACTTCCAGATCGTTAATAAAAGGTAAATTTGCCTGTAAAGTCAGATAGAAATTTTTACCCATTAGGGATTCATCAAGTGGGGAGAGTTCCTGTTGTGTTGGGTCACCTAATGCGGGTAGTTCAGCTTTACTAGTTAATGCTATGCAAAGTAGTAATGGCATAGTTAAGCGAAGAATAATGTTTTTTAGCATCATTGGAGTGAGAGTTGTTTGGATAAATAGCAGTGCATTATTGTACGTAACATTACCTGTAGATATGACCGCTTATATTGCCATTAGTGCCACACTTAATTGTAATGAAATAAAAAAAGGCCACCTAATGGGTTAAGTGGCCTTTTTTGTTTGATACTTAAAGGTACCAAAAGTATGATTTTCTAAATTAATTAGATAAACAGTGATTGAGTTGCGTCAGAAGACTCTTCAAAGTATGTCGCAGCACCAACATAATCTACGCCGTCAATGAACTGGCTGTGGTCGTAGCCAAATAATTCCACTGTCATTTGGCAAGCAAGGAATTTAACTTCAGCTTCCTGGCAAAGGTCACGTAGTTCGTCGATAGTTGCAACACCACAGTTTGCGATAGTCTTCTTCATCAAGGTTGTCGCAATGCTGTCCATGAAAGGGATGTTCCATAATAAATTAGGGATTTTAGGGCCAAAATCGATGCTCTTTAACCACTTAGGGCCCATGGGCATTTTCATTGGCATAGAAGGGTTGCCCGTTGGGGTAACGCGCAATGAGCTAGTGTCTTTCAACAGTAGGTTCAGGCCGTAGAATGTATAAAATATAGAAGCTTCCATACCTAGTGCAGAAGCGGTGCTCGCTAAAATGAATGGAGGGTATGCCCAGTCCAGTGTACCTTTAGTTGCGATAATAGTTAGCTTACGGTTGCTCATGTGAATTCTCTCCTCAATTCTTGGTGGGGTAGCTGGGTTTTGCTGCTGATGCTATGAACGCCATTTGCTGCCTGTAAAACCAAGTTTTTAAAAAATTAGTCGGTCGTATTAGTTTTTAGAGATTAACCATACATTCGAACGTCAACAAAAGGCAAGTATTACGATAAGTTTTTTTATATATAGTAGATAAGAGGTTAATAATAAAAGCCAGATAATCTGGCTTTTATATCATATGTTATTGTTTTTAGAGTAAAAAATTATATTTATAAGCGTCTTCCCACCTATATAATAAGATGCTTATAAATAAATACCAGGGCTTTCATGTGCGCGGGTAAATCGGTTACAATTCGAGTATTAATAGATTCTTATATAAGGCATGTAATATGTTTGGTGTTAAAGAGCTTGATGTGGATACTCTGCAATCTTACATTGAAGAGGGCAAAATACTGCGCCTTATCGATGTGCGTGGTGTAGCGGAAATGGCCCAGGGTATGATACCAAATGCAGAAAAATTACCGCTCCATACGCTACCCGCGCGGTTACATGAAATTGGTGCTGATGAAATGACAGTGCTGTATTGCCGCAGTGGTGCGAGATCGGCCCAGGGTGTTGGTTATATGGCGCAGCAGGGGTTTGATAATGTATACAACTTACGTGGCGGCATTATTGCCTGGGCACAAAAAGGTATGTCTATAGAAGCTTAAAATTAACCAGTACTCGGTTTTGTAACTCATTTGCAGAATGTTTTGTTTTCACGCCAATAGATATCGATTTATATTTTTTATTGGCGTATGCTCTTTCCTTTGGTGCTTTCTGTACTAATCTCATAATTTATTATGGTCATTTAATGGCTTTTCAAATTTTATATTGATGGTGGTTTAAATGCCGTCAACCTAATGAGCAGTTTCGTGGCGCTCAAAAATGATCAAAGTATAAAAACATTAGAAGATAATTATATTTAGCAATTATTTTTGTAAATGCTTGCATAATGTAATTTTGTCTACTAAAACACTTTAAAGTTTGTGTGAAGGTCTCTAATTTATTTGACTTTTTTGCTTTGTTTTGACAATGTTCGCGGCTTGCAAGGGCATGCACTATTCGATGTTGGATTAAGCATCACACTATTACTAACTTATTATAAATATATAAAGCGTGAAAACACGCATAACTCGATCGAGGGTCACAATTATGTCAATAGGTATTAAGAAGTCCTTAATAGCTCTGTCTATTTCAAGTGCACTAGTTGCACCATCAGCGTTTGCAACAAATGGATATTTTGCACACGGTTACAGTACAGCAGAAAAAGGTCTGGCGGGTGCAGGTGTTGCGTATTCACAGGATGCACTGGCTTCGGCAACTAACCCAGCGGGTATAGTGAAGGTGGGTAACCGTATGGATATTGGTGGTGCGATTTTTAATCCTAATCGTCAATATACAGCGAGTAATGTAAATACTCCGAATGGACCACCAGCTTTCCCTATTGCTGATGGAACCTATGAAAGTTCGCACGATTATTTTTTCATTCCGCATATTGGTTATAGCAAAATGTTAGATGATACTACAGCTGTTGGTATTGCTGCATACGGCAATGGTGGGATGAATACTAACTATAAAAATGTTCCATACCCATATATGGCGGGTGCATCAGGCACATTCGCGGCGGGAAGTGCAGGTATTGATTTGAAGCAGCTATTTATTAATGTAACGTATGCAAAGCAAATTGACGATAAGAATTCTGTGGGCGCGAGTTTGGTAATGGCTTATCAAACGTTCAAGGCATCAGGATTAGGTGCTTTTGCTGGTTATTCTAGTGATCCAACCAAACTTACGAATAATGGCGATGATTCTTCAATCGGCTTTGGTGTGAAGTTGGGCTGGCAGGGTGATGTTACTAAAGATGTGACCGTTGGTGTTTCGTACCAGTCTGAGATGGCAATGAGTGAATTCGATGACTATGCAGGCTTATTTGCAGAAAATGGTGATTTTGATATCCCTGCAACTGCGACTGTTGGCCTTGCATGGAAAACATCCGATATATCCACATTAGTGTTTGATATTCAGCAAATATACTATTCAGATGTAGCGTCAGTTGGTAACCCTGGGGTAGCTCGTTTGCAAGCTTGTGGTGGTGGTGATGCCAACTCTTGTCTAGGCGGATCAAACGGTGCAGGCTTTGCTTATGATGATATGACGGTCATTAAGTTGGGCTATGAGTGGCTGCAAAACGATATTACATGGCGTGTGGGTGTAAGTAAGGGTGATCAGCCAATTCCTGATAATGAAGTAATGCTAAATATTTTGGCACCAGCAGTAATAGAAACCCATGTAACCTTTGGTTTTACAATGCCACTTGATTCAAAGTCTGAATTTACGTTTGCTGGTTTGTATGCGCCTAGTGGTAGTGTTAAAGGGTCGACAGGTTTTGAGGACTCTCAATTAGTTGAGCTAGAAATGGACCAATTCGAGATTCAAGGTACTTATACTATGAAGTTCTAATTGGTTCTCGCCAACTCTAAAAAACCACCCTCTAAATATGGGTGGTTTTTTTTGTCTATTAAAAGCGTCCATTAATTATTTAGAAACAATAATTGTTTTCAAGTATAAGAGTTTAATAATAATCTTAAATACAAGTACTATGAATTTTTCCGTTGACAACTATGGAGCCTGACGTTAGTTTTTACCTCGCGTTACTTATGCGTGGTTATAAATAAAATATACCTTTTGAAAGGGGATGGAGTTATAAAAATGAATATCAAATCACTAACAAAAATTGCATTGGCAATGTTAGTCGGCCTTGCGGCTGCAACTGCGCAAGCGGCACAAACATACCTGCCTTTTACACTGGCTTCTAACGATGCGGGCACTATTGCGGCTAAATTAGACGGCACTAAAAAAGCATTAACAGATAACGGCTTTGAAGTTGCGGGTGAGTACTCACCTTATGCGGGCGCTTATGTTATTGTTGTTACAAACGACGAGCTGAAAAAAGCAGCTGCATCTCATAGCCGTGGTGGTTATGTTGCTGCACAGCGTATTTCACTGACTGAAATGGGTGGTAAAGTTCAGGTTTCTTACACTAATCCAGTTTATATGTCTTATGCTTACCGCGTAAATTCAAAGTTGGCTCAGACCTCTGCGGCATTGAAAAAAGCCTTGGGTTATGTGCAAGACTTCGGCCCATCAGAAGGTATGGATGCAGAAGACCTGAATGAATATCATTATACGTTTGGTATGGAATACTTTGATGAGCCTTTAGAGTTGGCTTCAAAAGGTAGTCATGATGCAATGGTTGCAGAAATTGAAAAGAACTTAGGCGCTAAGCGCTCAGGTGCTGCTCAGGTTTATAAAATTGATATTCCTGGGACTTCTCAAACTTTGTTCGGTGTTTCTATGAAGGCGCCTAATGAAGGTAAGAAGTACATGGATGAAACATTCATCATGGGTGAAATTGATTTTAAACCTTTGCGTTCAACGGCTCACTTGCCATATGAAATTCTAGTAAAAGGTAAAGAAGCTGAAGCTCTACATGCTCGTTTCCGTATTGCGGTGAACTTCCCAGACCTGGCTATGATGGGTTCTAACAGCTTTATGAACATCATGCCAACACCTGATGCAATTCGTGATGTTTTGACTTCAGTTGCAGGTGGCGAATCTAAAGATGACGATTTCTAACCAATAGGTTAAATTGTTATTTTGAAAAGCCCGGTTAGCCGGGCTTTTTTTTGCCTGCAATAGCAGGAAACAGGTTTTCTTAATACCTGCGGCGAAAGGGAGATGACCGCTGTTTAGTTTTAGGTTACACTGCACGGCTTGCATGCCCTCATGTAAAATCAAAAAGTGTATGATTTATAAGGTTATTTAAGGTTTGGAGACATCAAAGGTGGAAATGACCGGTGCTGAAATTATTGTTCAAAGCCTGATTGAAGAAGGTGTTGAGCATCTGTTTGGCTATCCTGGAGGCGCAGTGTTGCATATTTATGATGCGCTGCATAAACAGGAAGAGCTGCAACATATACTGGTGCGCCATGAGCAAGCGGCAACGCATGCTGCGGATGGCTATGCGCGTAGCACTGGTAAGCCGGGTGTCGTTTTGGTCACCTCTGGCCCTGGTGCAACTAATGCAGTTACAGGTATTGCCACGGCTTATATGGACTCTATTCCAATGGTTGTATTGACCGGCCAGGTGCCAAGAGCATTGATCGGTAATGATGCCTTTCAGGAAGTTGATTCTGTGGGCATTACTCGTCCAGTGGTTAAACACAACTTTCTTGTTGAAGATATCAATGACCTGGCAACAACCATTAAAAAAGCATTTTATATTGCGACAACTGGCCGTCCAGGGCCTGTTGTGATTGATATACCGAAGGATATTACAGCGCAGAAAGCTGAATTTTCATATCCTCGAGAAATTAATATTCGCTCATACAGCCCTACCATTCCATCCATTAAAGGCCATTCAGCTCAGCTGAAAAAAGCCTATGAGTTGATAATGGAGGCTAAACAGCCGATGATTTATACCGGTGGTGGCGTCATATTAAGTAATGCGAGTGAGCAATTAATTAAATTTGCGCAAATGTTAGGTGCTCCGGTTACTAATACTTTAATGGGCCTTGGTGCTTACCCTGCAAATGACAAGCAATTTGTTGGTATGCTAGGTATGCATGGCACCTATGAAGCCAATATGAGCATGCACCATAGTGATGTGTTGATTGCTATCGGTGCTCGATTTGATGATCGTGTTACCGGTAATTTAGAAAAGTTTTGCCCAGATGCGCGTATTGTTCATATTGATATTGATCCGGCATCTATTTCGAAAAATGTAAAAGTGGATGTTGCTATAGTAGGTGATGTAGGCGAAGTGCTTGATGAACTAAATAAGCTTATAGACGCGTCAGATCAACGAATAGATAGCAGTGCATTAGCCTCCTGGTGGCAGCAGATAGAAGAATGGCGTGCTCAAGATTGTCTAAAATACAATGCGAATACAGGTACTATAAAGCCACAGTTTGTCGTTGAAAAACTGCATGAAGTGACAAAGGGTAATGCATTTGTAACGTCTGACGTGGGCCAGCATCAAATGTTTGCTGCTCAATATTATGGTTTTAATAAGCCGCGCCGCTGGATTAACTCTGGGGGTCTTGGCACCATGGGTTTCGGACTTCCGGCAGCTATGGGTGTTCAGTTAGCGCATCCCGGCGAGCAAGTGGCGTGTGTTACGGGTGAGGGCAGTATCCAGATGTGTATTCAGGAGTTAGCGACCTGTACACAGTATAATCTACCCGTAAAAATTATTAACTTGAACAACGGCTACCTGGGCATGGTTCGTCAATGGCAGGAGTTCTTCTATGATCGTCGTTACGCAAGCTCATATATGGACTCGCTTCCTGATTTTGTAGCGCTTGCTGAATCGTATGGGCATGTTGGTATTCGTGTTGAAAAGCCGGAAGATGTCGTTCCAGCTTTAGAAGATGCCTTCGGCAAGTATAAAGACCGTGTTGTATTTATCGACTTCATGATTGATCGTGAAGAAAATGTTTATCCTATGATTCCTGCCGGTGCGGGTCTCAATGAAATGATTTTGGTATAGCATGAAACAGAAGCATATTATTTCATTATTATTAGAAAATGAATCCGGTGCATTGTCACGTGTTGCAGGTCTTTTTTCAGCACGTGCATATAACATCGAATCTTTATCGGTAGCGCCTACAGACGATGAAACTTTGTCGCGCATGACAATTGTTACTTCTGGCACAGAAGAAATTATTGAGCAGATTATGAAACAGCTCAACAAACTCGTGGATGTGGTAAAACTGATAGATTTAACTGAGTCGGAGCATATTGAGCGAGAGCTTATGCTGGCAAAAGTTGAAGCAATAGGTGCTGCGCGAGATGAAGTTAAACGCCTTGTTGATATTTTTCATGGGCGTATCGTTGATGTTACAGATACAACCTACACGGTAGAAATAACTGATACGGGTGAAAAACTGGATGCGTTTTTATCTTCGCTATCCAGTATAAAAATACATGAAGTTGTACGTTCCGGTGCAATCGGAATAACCAATGGCGAAAACGTACTCGCCTGTTAACATATTTTAAATTTGAGAGCGGACTAATGAGCTTAAATATCTATTACGATAAAGATTGTGATCTTTCTTTAATCAAAAACAAAAAAGTAACGATCGTGGGTTATGGTTCACAGGGCCATGCACATGCATTAAACCTTAAAGATTCTGGCGTGGACGTAACCGTTGCACTACGTGCAGGCTCTAGTTCTGCGGTAAAGGCTGAGAATGAAGGTTTAAAAGTTGCATCAGTAGCAGATGCTGTTAAAACAGCTGACGTAATTATGATTCTAACGCCGGATGAATTTCAATCTGCATTATATAAAGATGAAATTGAGCCTAATATTAAGCAAGGCGCAACTTTAGCATTTGCCCATGGTTTTGCGATTCATTATAACTCTATCGTGCCACGTGCCGATTTAGATGTAATTATGATTGCACCTAAAGCGCCGGGGCATACTGTGCGTAGTGAATTCGTTCGCGGCGGCGGTGTGCCCGATTTAATCGCAATTTACCAGGATGCATCTGGTAAGGCGAAAGATCTTGCTCTATCTTATGCTTCTGGCGTGGGTGGTGGTCGTACGGCAATCATTGAAACAACATTCAAAGATGAAACTGAAACGGACCTTTTTGGTGAGCAGGCCGTTCTTTGTGGTGGTGCAGTTGAGCTAGTTAAAATGGGCTTCGAGACATTAACTGAAGCAGGTTATGCTCCAGAGATGGCTTACTTCGAATGCTTGCATGAATTAAAGTTGATCGTAGATTTAATGTTTGAAGGCGGTATTGCAAACATGAACTACTCTATCTCAAATAATGCAGAGTACGGCGAGTATGTAACCGGTGATAAGGTTATAAACGAAGAAAGCCGTAAGGCAATGCGTAAAGCCCTGAAAGACATTCAGGATGGCGTGTATGCGAAGAACTTCATTCTTGAAGGTATGTCTAATTACCCCGAAATGACAGCACGTCGTCGTAACAATGCAGCGCACCCAATTGAGGTTGTTGGTGGTGAGTTACGTAAAATGATGCCATGGATTCAAGCTAACCAGATTGTTGATAAAGCTAAGAACTAATCTGTATTGATGATATGGTATGCAACAAAGGGGCTTTATGCCCCTTTGTTGTTTTTATCTTTAGCTAAAATAAAAAGCAATAATTGGACATTTATGGTTTGTCTTTTAAACTAGGGCTCAAGGTTATTTAAACGATAAGAAATTAAGAACAATTATGGAACAGAAACCCAAAGTAGCATTTCGTCGTAGAGGTATATACTTGCTTCCCAATATATTCACTACGGCGGCCATGTTTGCCGGTTTTTATGCGGTAGTGGCATCGATGAATGGTGATTTTGAGAAAGCCGCCATCGCAATCTTTATCGCCATGATATTAGATGGCGTAGATGGCCGTGTAGCGCGTATGACTAATACGCAAAGTGAATTTGGTGCGGAATACGATAGCCTGTCCGATATGGTGTCCTTTGGTGTTGCACCTGCATTAGTTATGTATCAGTGGTCACTATCATCTATGGTCGACCTGGGATGGCAATGGGGTAAGCTGGGTTGGTTGGCGGCATTTATTTATACCGCCTGTGCGGCTATGCGATTAGCACGTTTTAATACTCAGGTGGGGCTTGCAGATAAGCAATATTTTCAGGGCCTGCCAAGCCCAGCGGCAGCAGCGGTCGTGGCAGGACTGGTTTGGGTCGGCGTAGATAATTCGGTTGTTGGTGCCGATGTTGCTAAAATTGCGGTGCTATTGATGATTTCACTAGGGCTGTTAATGATGAGTAATATCTTGTTTTACAGCTTTAAAGAAGTGCATTTTAAAGGGAAAGTCTCCTTTATATCTCTGATTGCGATTGTGCTGATTTTGGCTCTGGCGACAATAGATACATCAAAAGCGTTATTTGTAGCGTTTGCACTGTATGCGTTATCCGGTCCTGTGCTCAGTGTATTGCGCAAGGTGCGCAAGCTTGGACGCAAGAAATTAACTTGATCGGCAGATGAATTTGAGCTCAAAGTAGGCAGGATAAAAATAAATCTTGGCAAAAACGCTGTAAATCGCTATAGTTTTGTCAGTAGAACTTAATGTATAAAAAACACATGAATCAAAACAGAGTAATCAGTGCTTTTCGGCTTGATGCTTGCGACTCTTTTGCAAGTAATGCTCTGTCCTGCCTGTTTCTACTTCCTCTATATGCGCTCTCATTACTACTGCCGTAGGGCAGCTAATAAGTTCTGGCGAGGCGAAATACGCATAACAACATCCTAATTCTATAAAATATACAAGTATGAGCATGTAAATGTTCAAGCTGATTTGCAGGACAGATCATGAGTAAAGACAAATTAATTATTTTTGATACAACATTGCGTGACGGAGAGCAAAGCCCCGGTGCATCGATGACCAAAGACGAGAAAGTGCATATAGCAAAAGCGCTGGAACGCATGAAGGTGGATATTATTGAAGCGGGGTTCCCCATTGCATCACAAGGCGATTTTGAAGCAGTGCAAGCGGTAGCCGAGGCAGTTAAAGATAGCACAGTGTGTGGTTTATCTCGCGCCCTGGCTCGCGATATTAGCCGTGCCGGTGAGGCATTGAAAAAAGCTAATTCATCACGTATTCACACCTTTATTGCAACTTCGCCTATTCATATGGAAATGAAGTTGCGCATGCAGCCAGACGATGTTTTAAAACAGGCTGTTGATGCCGTAAAGTTGGCTCGTCAATTCACTGGCGATGTTGAATTTTCACCGGAAGATGCGGGCCGTTCTGAGCTGGATTTTTTGTGTCGAATTATTGAGGCGGTTATTGATGCAGGTGCAACAACCATCAATATCCCGGATACGGTAGGCTATAACTTACCGAATCAGTTTGGTGACTTAATTAAAAACCTGATGCAGCGCATTCCAAATTCCGATAAAGCGATTTTTTCTGTGCATTGTCACAATGATTTAGGCCTGGCTGTCGCCAACTCATTGTCAGCCGTACAAAATGGCGCGCGTCAGGTGGAATGTACCATTAACGGATTAGGTGAGCGCGCAGGCAATGCATCACTAGAAGAAGTGGTTATGGCGGTACGTACGCGTCAGGATTTGTTTACCTGTGATACTACATTGGATACCACGCAAATTATGTCGTGCTCTAAATTGGTGTCGGGTATTACGGGTTTTCCCGTGCAGCCAAATAAAGCGATTGTAGGTGCGAATGCCTTTGCGCACGAGTCTGGTATTCATCAGGATGGTATTTTAAAGAATCGTGAAACCTATGAAATCATGAATGCCAAAGACGTTGGCTGGAATGAAACACAGATTGTTCTGGGTAAGCATTCCGGTCGTAATGCATTGCGTAGCCGCTTAACCGAATTAAGTATTGAGATTGCATCGGAAGAGGAATTAAACTTAGTTTTTGCGCGGTTTAAAAACTTGGCGGATAAAAAGCACGAAATTTTTGATGAGGATCTACAGGCATTAATGGCTGATTCAAGCTGGAGTGCTGAAAACGAACAATTTAAACTAGTGAGTTTAAAAGTGTGTTCAGAAACAGGTGAAACGCCCCAGGCGGATATTGTGCTGCTGGTGAACGGTAAAGAGCAAAGTGCAACCGAGTCGGGAAGTGGGCCAGTCGATGCCGCGTTTAAGGCCATTGAAAAAATTGCACACAGTGAAGCCGAACTGAAACTGTATTCAGTTAATAATATTACCAGTGGAACAGATTCTCAGGGTGAGGTGTCTGTGCGTTTGTCTAAAGAAAGTAAAATAGTTAATGGGCAAGGTGCAGATACAGATATTGTAATCGCATCTGCAAAAGCATATATCAATGCCCTAAACCGTATTATTATTTCTGCGGGTGATCGCGCTCATCCACAAATGGGTGACGTTTAGTTATTTGCTTATTGAATGAATGATTCAGCTCACATTAATGAAAATTCGCTAACACTCCCTGGTGCATCAGGGGTGTTAGCGGAGGATGTGCGCCGAGAATATTTAACGGCGATGGGTATACAAACCTGGTATGACCCAACACTAGAGTTTGAAGAGCTAGTAACTGAAACAAAAATTTCAAATCAGATAACTTCGCCAGTGACAGATGCAGCTGTCATTAATGAAGTGGCTGAGGTCTCATTGGCAGACATGCCGAATGAATTAGCAGAGAATCTGAGCCAGGGCGTTGTAGAAAAATCAGTTCGAGTTCAATCGATACAGAACCCCACTCAGCAGATAGCAGATACATCTGCTCTTGCCTTACTAAACACAGCAATAAAGGAATGCCAGCTGTGTGAATTACATGCAACACGAGAGAGTGCAATTTGTGGTGAAGGCAATGCAACTGCCGATTTAATGATCGTGACCAGTGCGCCAATAAAAGATGAATCGTCAACTGAGGATGTTTTATTTTCTAATGCGCATAAAGAATTTATGCAGTTGGTGTTGCAGGCGATAGATGTGCCTTTTGCATCGGTTTATTTAACGTCTTTAGTGAAGTGTCAGCCACCCGAGCAACGGGCGCCTTTTACATCCGAGATGATTTGTTGTGATGATCATCTTTCTAATCAAATTAAACTTATTCAGCCAAAAGTGATTATGGTTTTAGGCGAAAGTGCCAGCCAACAGTTGCTGGTCAGTCAAAAGTCATTAACCGATTTACGTCTGCGTCGGCATCAGCATTTAGGTGTGCCCGTATATGCATCTTATCATCCTCAAGATATAATTGGCTCAATACAAACTAAACGCAAAGTTTGGCAAGATCTGCTGCAAATAAAAAACCAGCTAAATAAACAGATAGAAACCTGATTCATTTATGGCAGTTAATCCCGAAATAGATATAGTAAGTGGCTTTCGCGAAATGATGCTTGAAGATGTGAAGGCCGTTTTAGAGATAGAGAAAGCCGTGTACACGCACCCCTGGTCGGCGGGTATTTTCAACGACTGTATTAATGTCGGTTATAACTGCTGGGTGTATGAAGTTGACAACGAGCTGTTAGCTTATGGTTTAGTCTCTGCTGGTGCTAATGAGGCGCATATTCTTAATCTATGTGTAAAACCAGGTGCGCAAGGGCAGGGCCTGGGTAAGCGAATGCTGTACAAGTTAATTCAAATGGCGGAATGGCGCGATGCCGATTCTATTTTTCTAGAAGTTCGAGCGTCTAATGACGTTGCTTTAAGCTTGTATGAGCAAGAGGGGTTTAACCGTTTGGGCCTGAGAAAAGCTTATTATCCTTCTAATGAAGGAAGAGAGGACGCGTTAGTTTTTGCTAAAGCGATTAACCTCGATAAATCATCCAATTTCAAAGATATGATGTAGCTAGTCATTTCAATGTTCTATTCAATAGCTCCATGCTACCAAGTTAATGTATAATTTGGCCTCGATTTTATAGTTCTCATTGAATTCCAATTATGTCTGAATTACTAGAGCAAATGCAGCGTCGACGTACGTTTGCGATTATTTCTCACCCCGATGCAGGTAAGACAACACTAACCGAAAAGCTTTTGCTGTTCAGTGGTGCTATTCAGTTGGCGGGTACGGTAAAAGGCCGTAAGGCTGCGCGCCATGCCACTTCAGACTGGATGGAGCTTGAGAAGCAACGTGGTATCTCTGTAACGTCATCGGTTATGCAGTTTCCACATAATGACTGCATTATTAATTTGCTCGATACGCCGGGTCATGCCGATTTCTCAGAAGATACCTATCGCACACTAACCGCTGTAGATTCCGCCTTAATGGTAATTGATGCCGCTAAAGGTGTAGAGGAACGCACCATTAAACTGATGGACGTGTGTCGTTTACGTGATACCCCAATTATTACCTTTGTGAATAAAATGGATCGTGAAGCACGCGAGCCAATTGATCTGTTGGATGATGTTGAAAATATTTTAAATATTCAGTGTGCACCTATGACCTGGCCAATTGGCATGGGTAAAAATTTCAAAGGTGTTTTTCATCTGTATAATGATTGTGTGCATTTATTTAGCGCCACCCATGGTGGAAAAATTCAGCAAGGTGAGGTGATTCAGGGTCTGCACAATCCTGAGCTAGATGAAAAATTGGGTTCTATGGCTGAGGGTTTGCGCGATGAAATAGAGCTGGTTAAAGGTGCGAGTCATGAATTTAATATAGATGCTTACCGCCAGGGTAAGCTAACGCCAGTGTTTTTTGGTTCGGCGATCAATAACTTTGGTATTTTAGAATTGCTCGATTCATTGGATGAGTTTGCACCGTTACCACAGTCTCGCGATGGCGGTGCACGCATAGTGGAGGCTAGCGAAGAACAATTCACGGGTTTTGTATTTAAAATTCAGGCAAATATGGATCCGCAACACCGTGACCGTATCGCCTTTATGCGTATATGCTCTGGCAAGTTTGAAAAGGGCATGAAGGTTAAGCATGTGCGTATTCAAAAAGAAATAAAGCTAAATGATGCAGTAACGTTTATGGCGGCGGATCGCGGCCACACAGATGTTGCCTATGCAGGTGATATTATTGGTATTCATAACCACGGCACAATCCGTATTGGTGATACCTTCACTAAAGGTGAAAATTTACAATTTGCAGGCATTCCCAATTTTGCGCCTGAACTCTTTCGACGTGCTCAATTACGTGACCCATTAAAAATGAAGGCGCTGCAGAAAGGTCTAATGCAGTTATGTGAAGAAGGGGCAACACAGTTATACCGCCCATTGAATAATAATGACTTAATTTTGGGTGCAGTGGGTATTTTGCAGTTCGATGTTGTAGCGCATCGTTTACAACATGAATATAACGTTGAATGTACGTTTGAGCATGTCAATGTAACTACGGCACGGTGGGTAGAGTGTGATGATGAAAAAATAATTAATCAACTCAAAACAAAAGCATCAGCTAACCTGGCGTTAGATCATGCGGGCGACCTTGTTTATATTGCACCAACGCGAGTTAATTTAGATATGACACAGGAAAGGTACCCAGAGGTACGTTTCCTGGCAACGCGTGAACACGGTGTTTACGAAATATAGTATTTGAGAGCTTAGCCGAGCCATCCCTGGCTCGGCTAAGCAACGATTCTAAAAAATGTCATTCTTTAGAATCTCCCAAAATCAATTACTTACGTAATCGACTTTTGCACTTCATGCAAAAATCTCTACGTATAAATAACCAGTAAAAATACCCAGGGCGCTACTTGTTAATTCACTTTGGATTAGAGTAAATAAAACGTTCGGCCTGATTCGAGTAAAGCTGTATTTCAAGGCCTATCTCGGGATAGTGCCATTGCCTTTCTGTGTCACTTATTACGCGTTCTTCAGTGGGGGTTCCAAATCGCTGGAGTATCACCTCTTCTCCATAATTTATTGATGGTATATAAGTAATGCTTGCAATGGGTGTGCTGGAATAAAATTCTTCAAGTTCGGCAGCGATACTATAACTTTTCTCCATTCCAGGTGCTTCTGGCTTTATGTCTAAGGTGGAATACAGCTCATTAAGTGTATTTTGTTCAAGCTGATATGTGAGGCGTAATTCAGATATAACGCCACTAATCATTAAATCCTTATGAATGGCGATAAGTTGTCGTTGTTGATTTTTATTACCAGCGATAAGAAGCTGTGTTTCAGACGCCTTAGATAATATTTGCTTAGATTCCCTGATCGTCGTTTTACCAGGCGTCATGCCAAAAACCTGAATAGCGCCATTTTCGGTTGTTATAACATCCCATGGCGCATAATCATGCTGTATTGTTGGCTTTTGCTGGCCAATTACGGCTATTAACATGGCGCTGCCAATCATCAAAAAAATAAGAAATGTACGGTTCATTTTTCCACTTAAGGTGATCGTGTATAGATTAAAATAGGCTATATTTACTACTTATACAAAGTTATAAAAGATATTGTTTCATAGCATGCATTATGAATATAGTGAATAATTTAATTTTACTAACAAAATCTCCTCAAACCATCCTTGTCTTTAAATTTTATCGCACCAAAATAGCGACAATTTTGATTACGGTTATCCACTAGCCTTTATGCCTGGATTACACAGAAGGCTTGAATTGCAGGCGCAAAAAAAACGAAACATGTGCAGTTTAGTTGAGATAATTCGCTGATTTCAACGTGTTTAAACATAGTTAAACTAAAACTAAAACGCCATCAACCCATGCCCTGATCACAAGTGATAAAGATTTCGTTAGAGCCCCAATAAGAAAGATCTATTAAATAAGTAATGGCCTAACTGGGGCCGCACATCTCTTTGATTTATCTCTATTTATTCTACCTATCATACTTAGTGATAATCGCGACAAAGCCATATATACTTACATTTTTCTGAAATTTCATCTTCTTATAATTTAACCACATGATAAAAAAATATTTTCATAGTCTATAATTGACTAGGTCTGGTTGTGATTTATAAAAATGGAAATAATATAATGAATGACATCAAGAGTGATAAAGGTGTACCAAAGATAGACATTCACAAACGTAAAAGTTTGACAAAAATTGCGGCAATTGGCCTGGCAACCTGTGCAACAGTTAAAGCTCCTTTTGTATTCTCGCGAAATAAAACAAAAATTCGTGTGCTTGGTACTCATGTGACCTTACAGGAAGAACTCCGCCAACAAGCAATGGCTGATTTGGGTATAGAGCTAGAATTCGAGCCCCGTGGTAGCGCCGCTGTTTTGCAAAAAGCATCCGTTTCCCCCCAGTCATTCGACTTGTATGAACAATGGTCAAACAGCATCAATATACTTTGGAATTCTGGTTCAATTCAGGCTATAGATAAAAAACGAATTCACCATTGGGATGAAATTAATAACCTGACTAAAACAGGTAGATTAGCTGCTAATGCCAAATTAGGTGCAGGAGATGCCCCTTATAGAATATTACATGTACAGAACAACGATGAATTAGGCCCTGCCCATACGGATAAAATTAGCTTCCTGCCCTATGTACACAATGTTGATTCATTCGGTTATAACTCAAATGTTATCGACAAAGGCATACCCTATGAAACAGAAAGCTGGGGATGGCTGCTAGATGATAAATATGCAGGAAAAGTCGGCATCGTTAATGCTCCGACTATTGGCTTATTCGATTTAGCGCTAGCCGCTCAAGCGCGTGGGTTAATGACATTTAAAAACATTGGCAATATCAGTAAAGCAGAATTGGATACTTTATTCGATATATTAATAAAAAAGAAAAAAGCCGGTCACTTTAGTGGTTTTTGGACATCGGTGCCGGAGTCCGTAGACTTTATGAGCTCCGATCGCGTGGTTATTGAAAGCATGTTTTCCCCCGCTGTATCAACACTAAATGGGAAAAATATACCCGTTGTGTATGCAGCGCCCAAGGAAGGCTACCGAGGGTGGCATGGGGTTATGTGTCTATCTTCTGCTACACAAGGCCGTGAAAAAGACGCCGCTTATGAGTATATGAACTGGTGGCTATCTGGATGGCCCGGTGCTTTTATTGCTAGACAAGGATATTACATTTCCAACCCTCAGCGCTCTAAACCATATTTGAATCCGGCTGAATGGGATTATTGGTATCAAGGTAAACCTGCGTCAACAGATCTTAAAGGCACTGATGGAAAGATATCAGTGCGTAAGGGTGAAGTAAGAAGTGGGGGGAGCTATGAAAAGCGCTTTAGCAATGTGGCAGTATGGAATTCGGTTATGCCAACCTATGAATACAGCTTACAGAAATGGTATGAATTTATAAGTGCTTAAAAAAATTCTAATGATTCGATCTCTTAAAAACCAGATATTTTTTGTCTTAGTCATACTTGTATCTATTTTGCTCGTACAAGTACTACTCTCGCAATCAGTGCAATCAACATTACTCACAACCCAGGCAAGCATCAGCCAGTCATACGATAATGCTAGTCTGGCTCATGAACTAGAGCGTGACGTTATAGATTTACAGCGTAACCTCCTTATTTACAAGGAAACCGCTAGTGAAACTTCTGTTTCACGATTTTATGAACTGATGGCACAAGTAGAGCGACAGCTAAGCGTTTTTGATAGCGTTATCCATAAAACAGCATCCATTACGACGCAATCTGATTTAATTAAACGAATGGGTGGCCACCTAAATGATTATAAAGAAAATTTTTCTAGTGTTATAACGGGCAGAGATCAAAGAAATAAAATAATTAAGGACCATATCCTACCTGATTATTTACAATTAGATAACATAATTAATAATAATTTTAAAAAAAAAGGGTATTCAGGAAAAAATACAGTTTTTGAATTAAAATATCATCTAGCTACCTCTGAAAAGTTCATCGGTCAATATCTAAGCTCGCCTGATTATGAATATGTTAACTCTTTCAAAAATGAATTAACAAAAGTTCATCGAATAGTAGAAAACATGTCATGGAAAGATGAAAATATAAAAATTATTATAAATAAAATAAAAAGAGATTTTATAAAATTAACACAGGTAACTCGAGGCTATGTGTTTCTGGTTAATGTTGTGATGGCCGGTTCAGCAAATGAGTTTTTATACTTAATTAGAGAATTGAGAAAAAACGTCACAAAACATCAAGAAGAAATGACAATTAAGGCAACATCAAAATCAAAATCATCTCAAGAAAATACCAATATAGTCTCCATAGTTTCCATATTTATTTATTTGTTAACAGCCTGGTTTTTGGCAAATAAAATAATCAACCCAATACGTAATATTACAGAAGTATTCAAAAAGCTTTCAAGAGGAGAAGACGTTGTTAATACTCCAGAAATACAACGCACCGATGAAATTGGTGACTTAGCTAAAGCGGCTGATGTATTTCATTCTAGAAATAAGCAAACTTCAGAACTATTGCTGTCAGCTCAAAAAATGAATGCTTTACAAGAAAAACTGAATATGGAACTAGCTAAAGAAAAAGAAAATGCCGAACAAGCGGCAAAAAGCAAAAGCATATTTTTAGCTAATATGAGTCATGAAATACGCACACCAATGAATGGCGTAATTGGCTTAATCGATCTTACACTTAAAACCAAGCTATCAGACGAACAAAAAAAATACCTGGAAAAAGCTGCTTTTTCTGGTCATATATTAATGAATATCATAAATGATATTCTGGATTTCTCTAAAATTGAAGCTGGAAAATTAGATGTTGAATCAATCAAATTTAATATCGATAATATTATCGATAATGTAATATCTGTGGTATCTGTATCCTTGGCAGAAAAACATCTCAATTTCCGTATTTTAATTTCCCCAACAGTCCCTGAAAAACTCTATGGTGACCCATTACGTATAAGCCAAGTTTTATTAAATGTTTGTAACAATGCAATTAAGTTCACAAATGAAGGCATGATACAGGTTAAATTTAATTACGCTGAGACGGAAAATGGTGACTTCTTATCTATAGACATAAACGATACAGGTATAGGTCTTAGTCAACAAGAAATAGATAATATTTTTCAATCCTTCACTCAGGCAGATGGTTCTACAAGCCGTAAATACGGCGGTACAGGATTAGGCCTTACAATAGTAAAACAATTAGTTGAACTCATGGGAGGAGGGGTATCTGTTACTTCCAGAAAAAATCATGGAAGTTGCTTTAAAATTAGCATAAAGGTTAAGTCTGCAACTGAAGAAAAAGCGATAAAAGCAATAGAACATAATGAATTAAAAATATATTACCTCGCATTAGAAAGCTCGCAAATAATTGAAGATGATGTGTTAAACGGTCTGAATATACAGCACAACAAGATACAATGGCATGATATAGAAAATAACCTGCTAGATCTTAAAGAAATAAAAACTGTAATCATTGATGTATCTAACGCGGATGATCTACAAAATAAAAAAGAAATTATCGATTCACTGCAGAAAAAAAATATATCACTTGCTTTTATAACTGATATGCAACTTAGAGACTTGTCCAAACAATTAAATAAAGAATGGGGAATTCCGGTTCTCTGTCACCCATTTTCACCAACGTATCTAAATTATTTTTTTGCTTCTCTATTTGGAAAAAAACAGAAAACTCCAATAAATGACAGTATTACCAACAACATATCTGATACGCAATATAATGGCCACATCCTGTTAGTAGAAGACAATCATGTAAATCAGCTAGTAGCGGAACAGATACTTAAGAACTATGGGCTTACATGTGATATTGTTGCAAATGGCCAACAGGCAGTTGAAAAAATAACTAATAATAATACCTATGATTTAGTGCTAATGGATATTCAAATGCCTATTATGGATGGCTATGAGGCTACTCGCATGATTCGTAGTAATGGCTATACTGACTTAATTATCTGCGGTCTTTCTGCAAATGCCATGAAAAAAGATTTAGAACTAGCACAAGATGCTGGTATGGATGATTACCTTACCAAGCCAATAGATCCTAACAACATGTCAGCTATTTTAAATAAATATTTAACTAAAAAATAAGTTTTTCTTTATGCGAGAAAGTTAGATAAATTAATTCATGATTTAGAGTTGTTGTAAAATAAAAAATGAATCTATTTTAAACGATAACCAAAATATTAAAATACAGAGTATAAATTTACCTTTGGTAAATTCATTTAAAATAAGCCTTCATGTTATCTACAGAATTTTTGTCAAATAATAAAAGGCATTTTTCTTATCGATGTTTAATGAAATTATCACCTAGTAAATACATAACTAACAGCATATATCTATGTTGAATGAAAAAAATAAATCAATTATTGGCTGGGCAATGTATGACTGGGCAAATTCAGTCTTTGTAACCGTTGTTATAGCCGGATTCTTCCCTATTATGTTTAAAACATACTGGGCCTCAGATTTAAATAATAATGAGAGCACCTTTTGGCTGGGTTTTGCCAATGCACTTGCTAGTTTGGTTGTTGTGGTTATAGCGCCTTTCTTAGGCGCAGTTGGTGACAAGTTTTACCTACGTAAAGAGCTATTACTGGGCTTCATGTTAATCGGTGTTGTAACAACGGCAGCACTGGGTGGTTTGTCTCAAGGTGGCTGGGTGCCGGTTGTTATACTTTATGTTGTCGCCAGTATTGGCTTTATGGCAGCCAATATTTTTTATGATGCATTGTTAATACCCGTAAGCACACATGGTCAAATTGATAAAATTTCTGGCCTGGGTTATGGCTTAGGTTATTTGGGCGGTGGTATATCTCTAGCTGCTTGTGTGTATTTTAGCCAGCATCCAGAAATAATTGGATACAGCGAGTCGATAGATGTGGTGCTAATATGCTTTATTTTTGTAGCACTTTGGTGGTTTTTATTTAGCCTGCCATTAGCCGTGTGGACCAAAGATTCAAGTTGTATATCTACTTCAATAAATCCTGTTTCAGTATTTAGGCAAACACTTAATGTCTTTAAAACTGTATTCTCAAATTCACAAATCAGGTTATTTTTAATAGCGTATTGGGTTTATATTGATGGTGTCGATACGATTATACGTATGGCTGTTGATTATGGAATGGCACTGGGATTTGCACCGGAAGATTTGATAGTAGCTCTGTTAATAACTCAATTTGTCGGTTTTCCTGCCGCTATAATATATGGGTATATAGGTTCTCGTGCAGGGGTGAAACAATCATTATTAGCCGGCATAGCTATGTATATGTTGATTACCTGGTTGGGGTATACCATGTCATCCATTGCAGATTTTTATTTACTGGCGGTACTTATCGGTTTGGTGCAGGGCGGTGTTCAAGCAATGAGTCGTTCATTGTTTGCACGTATGGTGCCGCAAAATAAAGCGGCAGAGTATTTTGGTATCTATAATATGCTAGGTAAGTCAGCGGCAATTATAGGCCCGTTGTTGATGGGCGGCGTTGCATTACTGACAGAAAATCATCGTTATTCTATATTGTCGCTACTGGTTTTGTTTGTCATAGGCGGATTTTTATTGTCGAAAGTCAAGAACGTAAAATGTTCAACTGCACTTAATGAGTACAACAAATGATATTAATCGTTGATTCAGAAAAAGTAGCGGATATTACTATAAAAAACAGCTTCCATAAGCTTGGGTTTCAATCCGTGGAAGTGCTTAAAACGGCTGAGGCAGCAAGGGTATTTATAAAAAAACATAGCCAAATATCCATGATTATTATCAGTGGAGAGCTAGATGATGGTGACGCTTACAAATTATGTCAGGATATAAGAAAAGAAGAAGTCGCTCGCTCTGCCTATATAGGTATTGTAGTCAGTAGTGCGAAAAATAAAACGGCAATTGGAAAAGCACGTCACTGCGGAGCGAATGATTTTTTAGTTAAACCATATAACGAACTAGCATTTAAGGAAAATATATCTAAATTTATATCGTCTAGAGTCGTTGTGTTAGTGGAAGATGATCCAGTTGTGAGTATGACGGTAAAAAATATCTTATCTAAATACTCCGTTGAAATTATAACCATAGGCGATGGTATTGAAGCGCATAATTTATTCCGCTCCATGATTCCTGTGAGATTGATTTTATTGGATATAGGCTTGCCTAATATGGGTGGTCTTCAGCTAATAAAAGGAATTCGTGATAAGTCGCATTGGAAAAAAACTGCGGTGGTTATGTTAACAGGAAGCATGGATGCGGCTGATGTAAAAACATCACTGGCTTCGGGTGCTAATGACTATATTACAAAGCCATTTAGAGTTGATGACCTTATTAGCAAGCTTGACAAGTATTTTTCTAATGAAAATTGAAAATTCATTGCATGTAGTGGATGCAAGAAATTTGTATCTAAAGTGGAATGATGACCAGCTAAAAAGATTGCTAGACAGTTTAAGTGATGAGGTGTGTTCGGCTATCCAATTAATACCCTTGCTTTTACATATTAATAATAGATTTCTGCCAGGATATGTCAGTCTGGATGTTCCATCAGGTATATATTCATATTCACCTAATCAGTTGGTTCTAAAAAATGCGGCTTTAATCAATAAAAAACTTAACTATCAAGATGAAGGTAAAATAAAAAATAGTGCAATTGATGCTGTTTTTATGCAAAAAAAACTGATTGATGGAAAGGTTAATCTTTGGGTTTTTAAAGATACTAGTCTCAATAAAAATAAATCTGAGTTATTGGATGAAAAGCTGGGTAAAATATCAAGATGGATATCTTCCCAGGGAATTGTCCTGAATTTTGTTGTTCTAACAAGTAGTGATTTCAGGGAGTATGCAGAATATAGAGGCAACGAAAAAAAATCAATTTTCCTGGATTACTTTTATAGTGAAGCAGTGTTACTAGCAGGTAAATATCCGGTGTGGTGGCTGGTGCCACCCGATAAAAATAATGAGTATAAGGATTTTGTAGAGCATATAAAACAAGCTCGATTTGTTGATGAGGGTGAGTATATCGACCTCGGTAGTACAAACGATCTGCATAAAGCAGATATGTTGCGTTATGCGGTAGAACAAATCAAAACAGTTAAAAAATCAGCTGAGATATGCCTGGTTAAATTAATGATTGCAAGCCAGCGATGCGTTTCATGGCCAAATATTGACGGTATTTCTATTCGTCTGAAAAATAATTTGTACCAGTCTAAGGGAACTGTCAATCCCCTTTATATTGTTTCTGATATGATGAAAGAAACATTTGATCGACGTGAAAATAATAAGCATAAATATAAACCGATCAGGATGTTTTCGAAATTGAAAGGGTTATCAGAATCGTTAAACCCGGATGTACTAGATGCATTTTTAGGTGATGACTATTATAGAGAAGGTTCTATTTCAGGGGTTGATAATGTAATCTCATATCTTAATTTATTCAAATCAATATCGCATGAAATAAAAGAGGTTTTTTCAGAAATAGTTAACACGTGCAATCTAGAGAATAGTGTGGATGAATTTGATAAGCGATTAAATGTTGTTGTTAAAAATATGCAAAATTTTTTGTCGGACAATTCTGATCGTGTACCAATTTATAATAATAAAGAAAGTAACGACATCGTACTTGATCGTATGAAACTTAAACATGAACTTAGTAATGATATAGATAAATGGAGTTTGGTGTTGTTGGAGCCGGAAGGCAATGAAAGAGCAATTGAGGGATTTAATAATCTACTGGCTTTGCTAGCCTGGTGTTGGCTTAATCGATTGGTTAACCGCTTAACGCAGATATCTATCAGTTGCCCGCAGCAACAGGTTAAGCAAATAGAAGCGCGTTATATGCTGGATATTTTAATGCATGGCATTAATCCGCAACTCATATCAGATGTTCCAGCAGAAGCATTTGATAATTTGGTTAGACCTCTGCAGTCCGTGTTGTTTCTAAATTACATGCTTGATAAAAATCGTAAATCTCTGCTGCTTTCTACGCATAATAATATACCAGACCTCGCTAGGGTATCACCTGATAGGGTGGTTTACTGCGAGCAGTTGGTAATTGATAGTTGGGGTGATGCATACACTAAGCAGTACATTGGAAACATGGGAGTGCTTAAGTGTTTGTGTGACTGGACAGACTATTCGCCAATAGATAGTTTGTCGCGGCCTCAACGCTTAGAAGTTTTTGGACATGGTACAGGTGATAGTACTTATATGGCACAGCGCGTAAATCAGATCTATTCTGAAATGATTTCATTTTTTTATCAGGGTCGTTCAGTGGAGAGCCGTTTTTTTCTTCGCCTGGAGTCTGATTATTATATGGTACGAGTCGAAGATGGATTGCTTATGCCTGATAAAATTGGCGTAAAAAGTAATTTAATAGAATATTTAGAAAAACCACTTAGCTGTTTTTCACCTGGTATGATTGAAAGCATGGCCGTTTTAGATGAACCATTAAAAGAAATTTATCAAATTAACAAAGAAAATGTACTTCAGGTTTATTTTAAAATAAGTAATCGTCGTGCATATTGTTGGGTGATTGATGAAAGAGGTAGCTTGTGGCGAGATGTTATTGAGGATATTGATCGTGATAGCTTTGTGACACATTGGCTGTATTTTTTTAGGAATACACGTAATCGATTAAAAGAAATTTTTCATCAAGGTAAAGAGTTTCCTGGTCTGGAAATAAAACAAATTAGCACCAACCAGCTAGGCGGCTTGGAATTTTATATGATTGATTCGGCTAGTCTTAGTGGAGCTAAAAGTTTTATCGATGTGCAGGTGACTATCGAAACTTATGACGAAGTTGATCAGCTAAGCTTAATGTGTGATGGTAGACGCTTTTCATATAGAGATTTTAAGCATAATGCTTTAATTGAATGTGTGCAGTATATCTCGTCAAAAATATTAATCGGTGGTCGAGTGCCGATATATGTGACAGATATTGCTATCCCATTGAGACTATTTAATATAACGCAGCGTGATGAGATTCAAATTAGCCATGTTTTAAAATTTAAGCGGGCATTCGAAAAACGGATTTATAAATTACTTGAAGTAAGCTAAATAAACTGTCATCTATTTAGCTAATATTTTTATTTAATGTGAATCAAGCTTGGCAAGTTCACTTAATATTGAAATCACTAAAGACTCCCCCTGTGGGCCAATTTTGTCGCATAATTTATCTACATCACGTTCACCATCAACCATAGGTTTTATTAATGTGCTGAATCGAGCTAGATCACCCTGTGTGGTTGACATGGATTCGGCCATTTGTCCAAGCATGCTAAGTGCATCGGTATCACCCTTACTTGCGCTATTAATAAGTTGGGCAAGCATGGGTGCTGCGAGCGTGGGGTCGGCCTCCTGATTGGGGTCAGGTAATGTTGCAGGGTTTTGTATGCCGCGTAAGATGGCGTCAATAATTATCTGGTCTTCATCATCTAAGCCCTTAAGAATGCTGCTGTCACGCTGGCCTTTAAGAACTTTTCTAATTGCAGCAACAAGGCTGCCCCAGCCATTCGCCTCTGAAGCGATTAATACCTGCTCCAGGCCTGGGCGTAATGAGGTGTCACTTATTGAGTTCACTACATTCACAATTAGAGGTGCGTGAAAGTTGGTGATTTGTTCTTTTTTTTCTGTTGCAACATTCATATTCTGTACCTAAAAATTAAAGGGTTCTTAAAGCGCTGAAATTTTTACCAGTTGTTCTTTCAGGTTTTGTACGGCAGATGCCATTTCTGCAGCACGTTCTTTTTCTTTAATTACTACGGCTTCCGGGGCTTTGTCAACAAAGCCAGGGTTACCTAATTTCGCGTTAGTCTTTTGAAGATTGCTTTCTAGTTTGCCGATTTCTTTATTAAGTCGCGCAAGCTCTGCATCTTTATCTATTAAGCCCGCCAGTGGGATAAGAATTTTCATCTCACCCACAAGTGCAGTAGACGATTCAGGCGCTGTATCGTCATTACTTATGAAGCTTACCGATTCAATGCGTGCCAGACTATAAACAAATGACTCGTTTTTTGTGAAAAGGCTTTTATCCGTCTCGCTCGCATTTTGCAAAATCACGGGTAGTGGCTTGCCTGGTGCTATATCACTTTCTGAACGTATGCGACGAATACCGATTACAAACGTCTTAACCCATTCCAGTTCTTCTTCAGCGGCTTTATCTATCATCGCTTCAGATGATACAGGATAAGGTTGCTGCATAATGGTTTCGCCATTAATGCCCGCCAGTGGCGCAACACGTTGCCATAGCTCTTCGGTAATAAATGGCATGATTGGGTGGTTTAGGCGCAGAATGGTTTCTAATACCTGTACCAATGTTTGGCGCGTGCCACGTTTTTCTGCTTCGCTGAAATGCTCTTTCATTAAAACAGGTTTGGATAGCTCTAAATACCAGCCACAGTAATCTTCCCAAACAAATGAATATAGATCTTGTGCGGCTAAATCAAAGCGGTAACTTGCAAAGTGGCGATGAATATTGTCTTCAACAGCTTGTAGGCGCGAACGAATCCAGCGATCTGCTAAAGAGTATTCACAATCTGTATTATCAATGCCATTGTCCTGATCTTCGGTATTCATCAAGACATAACGCGTAGCATTCCATATTTTATTACAGAAGTTTCTATTACCCTCAATACGTTCAGGTGATAGCACAACGTCACGCCCAGTGGTGGCCTGTGAGGCAAAGGTAAAGCGTAATGCATCGGTGCCCAGGGCAGGAATGCCGTCAGGAAATTGCTTACGCGTCGACTTTTCAATTTTTGCCGCCATTTTGGGTTGCATTAAACCCGTGGTACGTTTTGTGACTAATGACTCCAGATCAATACCATCAATGATATCGATAGGGTCTAGTACATTGCCTTTAGACTTAGACATCTTTTGGCCGTCTGCATCGCGCACCAGACCATGAATGTAAATTTCTTTAAACGGTACTTCGTCCATAAACTTCAGGCCGAACATAATCATCCGTGCAACCCAGAAGAAAATAATATCAAAGCCGGTAACTAATACACTGGTTGGGTAAAACTGTTTTAAGCGATCGGTATTTTCTGGCCAGCCTAAGGTAGAAAAAGGCCAAAGCGCTGATGAGAACCAGGTATCTAAAACATCTTCATCTTGTTTTAATACTAAATCGTCAGCTAGCTTATATTTTTTTCGCGCCTCGGCTTCATTGTCGGCAACATAGATCTTGCCATCTTCATCGTACCAGGCGGGAATGCGGTGGCCCCACCAAATTTGCCGAGAGATGCACCAGTCCTGAATATTGTTCATCCATTCGTAATAGGTTTTGTTCCAGTTTTCCGGGACAAACTTAATCTCGCCATTTTTAACGGCTGCAATAGCAGGCTCTGCTAAAGGCGCAATCTTCACATACCATTGATCTGTAAGGTAGGGCTCAACCACAGAACCGGAACGGTCGCCGCGAGGCACCATGAGTTTGTGATCTTTAATATCTTCGAGTAGATCGAGTTCTTTTAAATCGTGAACGATCATGTCACGCGCTTCGTAACGATCTTTGCCCTGATATTTTTCAGGTGCTTCATCGTTAATGCAGGCATCTACGGTGAGAATATTGTGCATCGGTAAGTCGTGACGTTTGCCTATTTCATAGTCATTAAAGTCATGGGCTGGAGTGATTTTTACGCAACCCGTACCAAATTCCATATCGACATAATCGTCGCCAATAATAGGAATTTCACGGCCAACAAGGGGCAGGGTAATGGTTTGGCCAATCAGGTGTTTGTAACGCTCATCTTCCGGGTGAACCGCGACTGCAGAATCGCCTAGCATGGTTTCAGGTCGAGTGGTTGCGACCACCAGGTGAGCAGAACCATCGGTGAGTGGATAACGGAAGTGCCACATGTGACCCGATTCTTCCTCGGAAATTACTTCAAGGTCAGACAATGCGGTGTGCAGAATAGGGTCCCAGTTCACCAGGCGCTTGCCGCGGTAAATCAGGTCTTCGTCATACAGCTGAATAAATGTCTTGTGCACGGCATCAGATAAACCGTCATCCATGGTGAAACGTTCATTCTCCCAATCCAGCGAGCCACCCATGCGGCGTAGCTGTTGGGTAATGGTGCCGCCAGACTGCTCTTTCCAGTCCCATACACGGTCAATGAACTTCTCCCGGCCTAAGTCGTGGCGAGATTGTCCATCGGCGGCCAATTGGCGCTCTACCACCATTTGCGTTGCAATACCCGCGTGGTCGGTGCCCGGCTGCCACAGGGTGTTCTCACCCTTCATGCGGTGGTAGCGCGTCAGCGCATCCATAATTGTATCTTGGAAGGCATGCCCCATATGCAGTGTACCGGTGACATTAGGCGGTGGAATCATAATGCAGTAGTTATCTGCATCCGGCTTAGATTCAGGTGCAAAGTAGCCCTTGCTTTCCCAGGTTTGATACCACTTTTCTTCGATTGACTGCGGGTTGTATGTTGTTTCCATGGATGAATTGGTTTTGCTTGTAAAAAGAAGGCGAATTATAGCCTAAGTGAGCACTGAGGCGTAGCCGGTAGGGGTGTTACGAGTAAATTTTTAATTAGGAAGCGTTTTACCCAGGTGAAAATCTAAAATTGAGGTCGCTATCCGCTGTGATACTATCAAAACATGAGCTTTCATATCGCTAATATGCTGAATGCAGATGTATATGACCATTCAGTCAAAAATTTAGAACTCATTGAAACCCACATATCCTGGGTAATTCTTACGGGTGAGTATGCTTATAAAATAAAAAAACCAGTCAATTTTGGTTTTCTAGATTTTTCAACGCTGGATAAAAGGCATCAATTCTGCGAGCAGGAGATATTTCTTAATTGCAGGCTGGCGCCAGGTATCTACCTTGGTGTTGTGCCGATTACAGGTACACAAGACAAACCGCATATTTCGGGCAGCGGTGAGATTATTGAGTACGCGGTGAAAATGCGTCAGTTTCCTCAGTCGATCCAGATGGATAATATGCTGATTGCGGGTGAGCTTAAGGCTGAACATATGGATACACTTGCATGTGTTACAGCTGAATTTCATCAGCATGCCGAGAGTGCAGATGACAGCGTGGATTATGGCGAGAAGCATGTGGTGTACCAGCCAATGGAAGAAAATTTTAAACAAATACACGAGCATATCAATACAGAAAACTATGAAAAAACATTAAGCTCACTTGCGCAATGGAGTCATGCGGAATTTATAAAGCTTGGGCCATTGCTTGAACAGCGAAAGCATGATGGCTTTATTCGTCAATGCCATGGCGATATGCATTTGAGAAATCTCATTTGGTTTAATAATCAAGCAATGGCATTTGACTGCATTGAATTCAACCCGCACTTAAGCTGGATTGATGTAATAAGTGAAGTGGCATTTTTGATTATGGATTTGCAAAGTCGTAATGAGTATAGATTTGCCAATCGATTTATAAATAGCTATCTGCAGATTACAGGCGATTATGCTGGCTTAGCACTTATGCGGTTCTATTTATGTTACCGGGCGTTAGTCAGGGCTAAGGTCGATGCTTTGCGTATAGAACAAAAAGATTGTCCGGAAGAAGAAAGTGTAAAAACACGCGCAGAATTTGAATCGTATCTTCAGCTAGCAACCACTTATACACATGCTGTTGCGCCAAAATTAATTATCATGCATGGTTTATCTGCAGTGGGAAAAAGTACCTTATCACAGCAATTAATTGACGAGATGGGGATAATACGTATTCGTTCTGATGTAGAACGAAAACGATTATTCAATGTTGCGATTGAAAGCAGTGCTTCAAGTAGCATTAATAATGATCTGTACACCCCTCAGGCATCGCAGCAAACTTATGGCCGATTGCTGGAGCTCGCAGAGCATGTTCTTGTAGCGGGTTATAGTGTTATCGTGGATGCTGCTTTTCTTCAATATGAGCAGCGTGAAATATTTCAGACGCTCGCAAAAAGCTTAAATGTTCCCTATATTATTTTACAATTAACGGCTCCCGTTGATGTTTTAAAAAAACGTATTTTAGAAAGACAGGACAAAATATCTGATGCTGATATTACAGTGTTAGAGCATCAAATATCGAATATGAAACCCTTTCATAAGAATGAGATGAATTCAGTAATACATTTAAATACAGATGTTGAACTTGATTTTGATAAATTGAAGCTTGCCTTGGAAGCCAGGGTGTAAAATAAATCTTCAGCTGAAAATAATCGTGTCATGAAACTCTATATTGTGATTATTGTTTGAAATTACGTAAGTCGCATCGCCGTCTTCAGGTGCAGGGTGCAAAAAATATAAATAGGCAAACGGAGTGTGATCACTCGCATATTAGCTTTGCTTAGAGTTAATCCGAAACTGTACATGCTCAATGTGTAGTTCAATGTAGCATAGTAAAGCATAGCAAAAAATGACAATACCTAACATTTCACATAGTTCCTCTACAGTATAAAGTACGCTGTAAAGTACCGTATCAGTACCATGTATGTCAGCCTCTTGTGCACTGATAATTTCGATACCTACAGCGCCACTAATAAATAATACACCAGCGAATATGAATGAAATCATCGTTTGTTGTGGCAACATAAAAACAAATTTAAGATAAGCTAGCGCAAATAGCGTAAGCAGAATGCCGTAAGGAACCACCCAGGCAAAATACAAAAAACCTTCGGCATTTACCCATTGTTGCTGTTCCATAATGTCGCCGATGCTTTCGTGTAATGCGATGGCCTCATCAATACTCAAAAACGTAAATATAATGGCAAGGCCTATCCAGTGATTTTTGAAGGTATCTTGTTCTCGACGTTTTTGAATACCGATAATCCAGAGTAATGATGCGCAAAATAGGATGCTTGTCGATGAGTAAAATGAGGGTAGATTGGCTTCATAATCAAAGTCGATTAAATCAATAAAATCGAAGACTTCGGGATCGTCGATTTGAAAAAAAATCACTAGCTGTGTGACGTGCAGGATGGTTAACAATGCAATAATGCCCAGCATAGTTTGTACAATACGTTTTGGATTGAGTGATAATTCCACTGTGAGCGCTCTTTAAATATTTGATGAATAAGTTATCTGCCGTACATAAAAAAAGAACCGCCAGTGTTATTGACACTGGCGGTTCTTGGTTACTGCGCAGTAGATAAAGAATACTTTCTTTATCTAGTCAATAATTATTGACCGCTGTAGCGACCATCTTTAGTACGCTTGTGACGCTTATGGCTGCCTTTCTTTCTTTTGTTTTTCATCTTCTTGCTGCCACGTTTAGAACCTTTGGAGCCTTTAGAACCTTTGTCGGGACGGGATATTTCATGAATAGTGACCGAAGATGCGTTGTCGCATACGGCTGTGCCATTTATGGCTGAAACCGTTACCGGGTTTTCTACACTATTAATCAGTGGCACGGTACGAGTAAGTGTTTGCATTTCACCAGACAAAATAGATGCTATAGGACTTCCCGGTACATCGCCTGCAAAAATATCGTCAAGCAACACGTTGCTAATCGAGGTATCGCCAGTGTTAGTTACCTGATAGAAGAAGTCTACGTTGGTGCCACCATATTCTCCGTTATATAACGTTATAGACATGCCGCCAAATACATCACCTACTTCTAATGGCGCAGAACAAGAGCTATGGAAAGTATTAGTTTCTGTCGCTCCAATAGCGTCCGTCATAATAATGCTAGTGTTAGAACTAAAGTCACCGCTTACGGTGAATGTGTCGCCCAGTTTAACGCTTGATGGTGTCACTGTTAATCCAGGAGCGGTAATTTCAACCATATCATGTGGTGTAATCAGGGTTTCATCAATAGCGCCACTACAGGTAGGTGGTTTAAGTCCTTCAGTGAGAGCTTCGCTGTCACTCATTGTGCATCCGCCACCCGTGTATTCAAAGGTAATGCTGTTTGGTTTGCCATTCGCGAAGCAGCCTGCGCCGCTTGGGGGAATTTCACAAGTAGTTGCAGGTGTTGTTGATCCTGCTACCAGGCAGGTGACTGTTAAATCAACGCTGCAGGCATCAGGAATAACAATCACTTGTTGATCGCCTAGCTGACCTATTGCATCACCGTTAAAATTAACTGTAAAGTCGCCTGTAAAAGTAGAGTTTTCACTGATTAAATTAATGCCTACTCCACCGCCTGGATAGTAGCTGCTAAGCAGGCCGCCAGTAACAGAGAATGTAAGGTTGTAGCTATCTTTTGTTGTTGAGGCATCGCCTGCTACAAAGCTAACAATTTCACCCGTTAACAAAACACCGTTATAAGGTGTAGGTATGCCGCCAGGGAATAATGTGGTGCTGCCTTCAATGACAAGGTCATCAGTCGCTACGCCACTATATAAAGTGCCTGCATTATCAATAACAATATTGATTGAAACGGTTTCTGTGCCAGAGGCTGCGGTGCCAATAAATCCCACGGGTGGGGACATTGTTGGATCAAAAAAAGCGGCCGGTAGTGCTGTGACTGACAGCTCACCAGTTGTGGCATTAAATGTTGTTGAGCCCGAGTCAAAATCAATGAGTGGTGTGCCTAAAGCTAATGGTGCTGCATATGATGTGCTAGAAATAAGCAGACTGGTCACCAGCATAAAGCTTGCTGATAACCGGCTATGATTTATATTTTTCATGATCCTTTTCCTTAAAAACCCTCGGCCATTGGGATATTTAGTAGCCGGGTAATAGAGATGCTTAATGAAAGATGAAACACGTAAGTTTACATATCGAGGTAAAGCCTAAGTCGAGGTAAAGCCTAAGCTTTGCGACGTGCAATACCGGCTATTGCCAGTAAGCCAGAACCAAATAACCATACCGCTGCTGGTACCGGCACAGGAGCAATGGTTGCGAAACCGTTGTAAGAGGTATTGCTAAATGAGGTGTTAAAGTTGTCGTCGTTGTAGCCACTAACAAAAATATTGAAACCACCAAATCCAGCGTCATAAAATCCTGCAAGGTCTCCACCGGTTACATCGAACATAAACTCAAGAGTCTGGTTGCCATTATTGGCATAACCAAGTTCTGTTAGATTGCCTGTGAGTAAGGTGCCAGAGTTATATAACCCAGATGTGCCAGTAATGGAGAAACTACCAGAATTCAGCATGGCGTCACCTAAGCCACCAGCAGATATATCTGCGCTGAAAGATATGCCGCTGCTAGCGATATTCTCGGTAGAGCCATCAAACGTTATTGTATTTGCAAAGCCATAAGTTACATTAAAACTGCCAGTGCCTGCGTCATAATTAGTGTTCATGAAGCTTGTGTTAATGGCGGGCAGCTGCAGGTCTAGATTAAGGGGGGCTGCTTGTGCAGTGATGCTAACCAGAAACAGGGGGGCGGTGCTGAACCAGCAGCTTATTCGTTTCAAAACATCCATCGGGCATCTCCAATTTAGAATTTTTCATTTGATTATTTTTTAGCTTTAATAGTTAAGCAAGATTAGTGCCGCAGATTTTAACTTATTGATTAATATCATAAATAACGATTAAAACTTATATTAACAATAAAGACTTATATATATTTGTAATATGTATCGACACAATAGCTTGAACGCATTATGTATTTATAGGTATTTTTATATTTTTTTAATAATTAAATCAATGAGTTGCTATAGATAAGGTGAATTTAAAGTTATCGTAAAATTTATCGACATAAAGCAGGTTTTTTACGATAATTCAAATATCGGATGTTCGAAAGCAATGTGATTTTATTAATAATTGAGCCAAGTCGGGCGTTATATGGCCATTAGTTGGTTTGTGGCCTGTTTTTGCATAACAATAATTTCATTACAAGCTTAATTCAACGCCAGCTATACCATTATGTTTATATTCAGGTTCGCATAAAATAAGCCTATTAGCGGCTATTTCGTTGTTAATAAAATATGCTTTTATATTTTTGCTTCTCTTTGAGGCGATGTCTGTTAGTTTTTGCATGGCCTCGTGGTTTAGGCTGATATTTTCAGGCCCCTCTTTTGATTTTGCATATAAGGTGGATGACACTTTGCTTAAATCTTCTTTATTCGAGAGCCCGCAAAGCGTTAGGTGAAGCTTGGGTCGCTGTTTCATTAATTGAGTGATCTTGTTTAGGCGGGTTTCATGAGATGCCAGAATGGTTGATTTGTTCGCATCAAAAACAATGGGTTCAAAATGAAGCGCCGTGGCGAGATCAAATAAGCCTTCAGCGACGTTAATCAGGCCAAAGGGCGTGTAGTAATTAATAATGGCCGCTGTTATCGCTTTGGACATTGCAGTATAAATAGCATCAGATGGGTCGAATTCAGGAGATTTTACATCGCCAGTAATCGGTAACTTGATATCGATGCTGTCGTCATTGTCGCGCAGTAAATCAAGAGCAATATCTAATGGCATCCCCAGGCCTAATTCTTTATCCAGTTTTGCCTTTTCTTTATCTGAAACAGGTCGCAGTTTAAATTTCTTTAGATTTAAACTCAGTAGACTGTCAATGGAACCTTTCGTCGCAGATAGTTTTATATCGGCATTAAGCTGTCCGCTCTTAATTTTGTGTCCAATGGAAGTTTCCAGATATGAACTTATAGGACGTAAATCTATGCCTTTTGCATAGCCTGAAATATTAAATTCTTTAGGATCTGAAAATAGTTGAATGTCACCATCTAGTTCTAGCGTTCCATGGTCATTGGTGATTAAACTAAGTTTTACATGACTGCTTGCTGTTGGAACGGTTGTATCTATATTTGTTATAGCGAGTTGTTTAATGGTTGATGACATATTGAAGGCTGTGTTTAAACGCTGGTCAATGAAAGAAAGTGAATGACTGTCTTCAATGCGTAGATTGCCAATTTTTATAGCTAATGACTTTTTACTGGTTTTTATGCTTTCGGTGTGTTTTTCTGCTGGAATGTTGCTGGTCGAAATTGGTAATGAAGTAGACAAATGTTGTTGTATATTTAATAACTTATTTTTATAAAAAATAATATTTGCACCTATTCCGGTAATAACAATATCTTTTATATTAAGCTGTTGAGTGTTAGTTAAATGTAATTGATTGATTTTTAAATTATCCAATAAAGCTATGTTTTTAACTTTTTCTGTCCCTGGAAATATTTTAAACCCTTCAATTGAAAATGATTCAAAAGATAATTTGTCTATTCCATTCATTTTAAAATTACTTAAATTAATTGTCTTGTTGGTGAGTATAGGGATGTTATTTATTGTGTCGGTAATCGATACATTGCTTATTGTTAATGTGCTTTTTATATTGATATTTTTTTCTATAGATGTATTGGTGATGAAATCAATTTCACCTGCCCAGTTGAATGATTCTAGTTTTGTGCATATTTGCTTGTTTTCATTTTTAAATGTGTTGCATAGGTTGATGTTGTTTAGAGATATGTCGTTTAGGATTATCTTCCAAGGATTGTTTTTTGCAGGGGTTGATTTTTCTTCTTGAGGTTTAGAGTTTTGAATGTTGTTTTCTATTAGCTTGAAACCGGCTATAGATTTAACGGTTTGTTTGTGATGGGTAGTATCCAGTTTAAACTCATTTAATGTAATATTTTTCACGATAAGTGAACGATCTAGAAATGAAGACCAATCAAGATTAATGAAAAGGTGTCCTATATTGAAACCTTTCCCTTCACTATTCTTCCCATGAACATCTATGATTTCAAATTCACCATTGATAATATCCATATTAATGTCATTGATATTCGCCTCAATACCCTGTTCGTTAAGGAAGTTAATAGCCCCAAATTGAATGACTTTTGGTATTGCCGTAATAATAATGGTAAGAATAATGAGTAAAATAGAAAGTGTAAGCAAAAGTTTTTTTATCATAATATGTGGCTTATTAATGATCTAGCCTGCCTAAAATTAATGTGAGAATATTGAGCCGGCTCTATATGGGGTAGTTAATTGGAGTTCAGTTATTGAATGAGTGTTATTTTAGTCTCATTGAAATGCTTAATAAAGGAAATATCTCAGTGGAAAGAATATTGAAACTAACTTGATATTAGCGCAGAGTGTACTTTTATCAGAAACAATAATATCAAAAGTGCAGTACTAAAAAGAGCGATGAGGCACTATATAAGGTAAAATATAACGGACAAGGAAATATCGAGTTTTTTTAGGTATTTAAAGATCGAGTTTTTTATACAGTTGTTCTTTTAATTGCTCTTCAATAGCTGGCAGTATTTCTTTGATAGCTAGATGTATTTTTTCTTTCAGAATGTCTTTGTCGAACTGGTTTGTCTTAGGCATAAATGTCTCTGAGCCACTATTAAAACTATCCTCGTTTATTAGCTGCATTGCATCGGAAAAGTCCTCATTCGCTATATGTGCATGATGTTCATTATCCAGTTTTATTGATGGTATTTCTTCTAATTCTGACGCAGGTTTTTCTAACGTAGTTGTGTTTTCGAAAATATCAGATACTTCCATAAGGTGTTGTTCATCAGGCTCAGGTGTATCTTCATGGTAATGCTCTTGAGTCTTTTCAGTACTATCCCTCTGGGCTTCATTAAACTGGTGGGCATCAAAGTGATTAAGCATGCTTTCATCACCTGTTTGCACTATATCGCTTAGTGTAGGAATATTCTCAATGACTTCAGTCATTTGTATTCTCCAGTATATGGTGTTCTAGCGTGTAACCTAATTCACGATATACTTTATAGTGTTGTCGACCAGATAGTTTACGTTGCTCATCTTGATTAAGTATTTCATCAATTTTTATTTCATTTTCAATGCAGATATCCGCAGGTCGCGATGACAAGTTAAGAACGGATTGAAAATTCTCGTCGTTTATTTTTTGGTGAGAAATTAAAATAGGTTGATGCTGATCTGTCAGTTCTAAGGTAGCAACTCCATGGGGAATAAAGCTATGGTCTTGTATATTCCAGAGTAAATCATCGAGTTGGTGGCTTTCTTCGGCGCTATCCGTTTGAATTAACACACGCTTGCCCGATTGCCAGTTATGTTCAGCAAGTTTACAAACGTAGCGCTGCGCAGTGATTAACTGGTCATCGGGTAAAATATAAAAATCAACATGTGTCATAAATGGTTATTTATGCTGTTCTTCAATACGGTCAAATAAATATTGCATTAACAGTGGAACAGGGCGACCTGTGGCGCCTTTATCTTTACCTGATTTCCATGCAACACCGGCAATATCTAAATGAGCCCAGCGATATTTTTTAGTAAAGCGAGAAAGGAAGCAGGCAGCCGTAATAGTGCCGGCTTCTTTGCCACCTATATTGGCAATATCGGCAAAGTTACTGTCGAGTTGTTCCTGATAATCATCCCAAAGTGGAAGCTCCCAGCAACGGTCGCCAGCATCGCGGCCAGCATTTAACAGGTCATTAATAAGCGGGTTGTGGTTGCCTAGCAAACCAGCCGGGTGGCTGCCTAAGGCAACAATGCAGGCGCCGGTTAAGGTCGCAATATCTATTACCGTTTCAGGATCAAATTTTTGTGCATAGGTCAGGGCGTCACATAAAATTAAACGGCCTTCTGCATCGGTGTTCAAAATTTCGATGGTCAAACCAGACATACTCGTCACAATATCACCAGGCTTAGTTGCCAGGCCATCAGGTAAGTTTTCCGTGGCTGGAATAATGCCCACAATATTGTATGGTAGTTGCAGGTCAGCACAGGCACTCATTACCCCCAATACACTGGCCGCACCACACATATCAAACTTCATTTCATCCATCGCACCACCCGGCTTTAAGCTAATGCCGCCCGAGTCAAACGTTACGCCTTTACCCACTAGCACGATGGGCTTCTGATTTTTGTCGCCACCATTGTGTTCCATGGTGATCAGTTTGGCAGCTTGGCGAGAACCTTTGGATACAGAAAGAAATGAGCCCATGCCCAGTTTTTCCATGTCGGATTCTTCAAGAATAGTGGTTACAAAGTTGCGGTGTGTTATTTCCAGTGATCTGGCTTGTTCAGCTAAATAGGTGGGTGTGCAAACATTGCCCGGTAAGTTAGATAAATCACGTGTAAGTTTAATGCCTGATGAAATAGCCATGCCTTCACGTACTGCTTTTTCACCTTCGGGCAATTCGCGACGACTCGGCACACTGAAAATAACTTTACGTAATGGACGGCGTGTATTTTCTTTTTTGCTTTTCATTTGATCAAAGCGGTATAAGGCATCTTCTGTTGCCTGTACTGCATGACTTACTTTCCAGTAGGAATCACGGCTTTTAACATTAAGCTCAGAAATACAGGAAAAAACTTCAGTGGCACCACGGTCGTCTAGAAAAGTGGCAACAACGCTATTCGCTTTTTGAAAGGCTTTAATATCGAAGTGTTTTTCACGGCCACAGCCAATCAACAAAATACGATCACATAAGGTATTGGGTACATTGTGTAATAATAGGGTTTGACCCAGTCTGCCTTCACATTCGCCGCGACGAATCAGGTTAGAGATAAAGCCTTCACTGGCTTCATCAAGAATTTGTGCCGAGGGTGAAAGTTTACGGGAGTCAAACACACCCACTGCAACACAAGAAATGCGTTGTTTTTCAGGGCTGCCGCTCTTAACCGAAAATTCCATAAATACTCCAATAGATGAATTAATATTGCTAACAGACCGTTTTTTTAAAGATTAGTGCAGATAAATTGTCTGTTTTGTAGATATTTGTTGCTTGCCGTATGTGCGGGTGTCATATGGCTAAATGAGAATGAATTCTATGCAATCCTGTCGATGATATATAGCCTTAATTGCTTTAAAAGATGATTTTTTATAAAAATATTGTTTTTCTAGCGGCAGAAACGTCTGCTCAGTGCGAAGTGCAGGATTAATATACCTAATACTTAGGGTAGAATAGCTCTTATAATTTATGAAAATAATGAAGACTTAACCCATTCACATGTTTAAACGTACCTTTAGTATTATCGATCGATATGTATCCAAAGAGCTATTGCTAACCTGGTTAGCGGTTACGCTGGTGCTGATGCTAATTTTGCTCAGTGGTACATTGGCGCGTTTATTAGGTAAAGCAGCCGATGGCAGTATACCGGGCGATGCAGTGTGGCCACTATTAATGTTTACCGGTGCACGCTATCTAATATTATTAGTTCCCTTAAGCCTTTATTTAGGTGTGTTACTTAATTTTAGCCGTCTATATAAAGACAATGAAATGGCTGCGATGGGTGCCTGTGGTATTGGCTTAATGAAGCTGTATCGTCCATTGCTTATGGTGGTTATTCCCGCAACAATCGTTTTAGCTTATCTCACGCTATTTGTAATGCCCTGGGTTTCACAACAGGCAGAATTGTTGAAAATAGATTTAGAGAATCGATCACAGCTCACCGGGCTTACAGCGGGGCGCTTCAATGAGCTTAATAAAGGTGATTCGACTATATTTTTGCAGCGTCAGTCAGATGATGGGGAATACATGCATAATGTTTTTGTGCATAAAAAAAGTGCGAATGCACTAATCCCACATCTGGAAAATATAGAGTCTGCAGACGCTGCACGTCGTTATAGAGATGAGCAAGGCCGACATTTTATTCTGTTTGAGCAAGGACAGTTATATGAAGGTGAGCCAGGGCGCGCAGATTTCAGAATTACACGTTATGCAAAGAAGGGCATTTATCTGCCCGAAAATGGTAGTACGGGAAATGCTGCTCGTAAACAGTCATTAGACACAGGTGAATTATGGGCATCTAAGCGTGCTGACTATCGTGCAGAATTACATTGGCGATTATCATTACCTATTGCCGCTTTATTACTGGCATTACTGGCATTACCGCTCAGTTACACGACTCCACGTAAGGGGCGTTATTCAAAACTCGCCCTGGCTATTCTTATTTACCTTATATATTCCAATTTACTGGGTGTTGGGCAATCGTGGGTTGAAAAACAAACAGTAGCTGCCTGGTTAGGTATTTGGTGGGTGCACGGTATTGTTGTTTTATTAATCATATATTGGTGGTTAAAACGTGCCGGTGGTATTAAACAATTTGTGCTGCAAAAGAAAGCTGTGAGGCAAATGTGAAAATACTCGACGCTTATATAGCCAAAACCGTTATTAGTGGCACTTTAATGGTGCTATTGGTCCTGGGTTCTTTATTGGCATTTGTGGATTTTGTATCAGAGCTAGATGATGTAGGCAAAGCGCAATACAGCATGCTGGAAGCGGCGACATTTGTCTTATTAAGTTTACCTAAACGTCTATATGAACTTTTTCCTACGGCGGTGCTGATTGGTAGCCTGTTAAGTTTGGGGGCATTAGCGGGTAATAGTGAGCTAACGGTAATGCGTGCCGCGGGTGTATCTATCATGCGGATTGTTTTTTCGGTGATGCGAGCGGGGTTTATTTTGCTAATCTTTGTCGCATTAATAGGTGAGTTTATCGTGCCTATGAGTGAACGCCAGGCACAATCTATTCGCGCTAAAGAGTTACAACAAAATATAACCCTGGGCGGGGAAGGAGGCTTTTGGGCCAGGGATGCTCAACGCTTTATTTATGTGAGTCATGTTTACCCCGGAATGAACTTAGGCAAAGTTAAGGTGTATGAGTTTGATAATGCAAATGAATTGCAGCAAATAATACATGCCAGATCGGCTAGATATACCGGTAAAAAGTGGCAGTTAGAGAACGTTTTAAAAACGGATTTCAGGGATGAACAGATAAAAAGTAGCACTATACAATTTATTACCTGGGACAAACTGCTTAATCCCGATTTGTTTAGCGTGGTGAGTGTTAAGCCAGAAAATATGTCTGCAATCGACCTGTATCAATACAGTGATTACCTAAAAGATAATGATCTGGAGTCAAGTCATTATGATTTAGCTTTCTGGATTAAAGTGTTTACCCCTCTATCGAGTTTAGTGATGCTATTAATCGCACTGCCTTTTGTGTTTGGTTCGCAGCGTTCGGCGGGAACAGGCAATCGAGTATTATTCGGTTTGCTATTAGGTATAGGTTTTTTCCTGTTGAATAGAACAATAAATCACTTAGGGCAGGTTTACCATTTTTATCCGTTTATCAGCGCATCAGCACCCGTGATTATGGTCGCGCTTGCCAGTTTTTATGCCTTACGGCGAGTTAAGTAGTTTTTTAGTTTACGGCCTTCTAATAGGCTGGCTATTTGTTTGGAATTAATATAGTTTTTACTCTATCTGTTCTAGATGTGACGCAGAAAAAATATCATGCCAACTGCGTTTTTTAGTATCAATTAAACACCATAAAAAGCCTGCGCCGAAACAAACCCAGGAAAATAAAGCTGAAAAATAGCGTTCGATAGCTTGTTGTTGAGTTATGCCCTGAGTGTTATCGGATACGAGTTTTATACGCCAGGTTTTCATCCCCAGTGTTTGTCCGCCGTGAGTCCAGAACCAGACATAAAACCCGACACTCGTCATAAATAATGACAGCAGAATAATCACTTGATTCACAAAATACAAAGAATGCTCTTCTGTAATGGCATTACCGGCATTAAAAATAAAGGTGGTGAGTATACTAATGGGGATGCCCACAATGAAAAAAAGCGCAATTAACAGAAATGAATCATAAACAATGGCGATAAGCCGTTTAATTAATGAAACAGGCGTGTAATCCGTTGTATTAGTCATAGTTATGCATTGTGCTGTAATGGAAAAGCAAAATTGTAATGGATTACACACTTTACTGCATTAAACAGATAGCAATTGACTATATATAGTCGTTTTCTTGTTTTCGAAGGCTTTTAATCTAAACTCAGGCTAATAAGCAAATAACTATTGGAGTCGATTATGAAAAAACGTAGTCTATTATTTTCCGGATTAATGTTAGCGAGTGTTACTACTGTGCAAGCATCGCCTTATGGTTTTAGCGATGCACGCTCTGTTGCCATGGGAAATGCAAGTGTGGCGACAGGTAACTTAACGACGGCTGCTCTTTCAAATCCGGCGATGATGTCAGTAAATGCCTCAGATGATTCGTTTGCGTTCTTAATTCCGGCAATAGGTGTACAAGCCATAGATAATGGAGGAATGGTTGATTTACTGGATGATTACCAAAGTATTGTGGACCAATATAATGCGGCAGCTGGGAACCCCGGTGTGCAGGAGGCTCTTGTTACTCAGCTAAATAATTTATTACCCCAGTTTAATGGTACAAATGTAGCCGCTTTATTGTCTGCTAGTACTGTGCTGGCATATGCGGGTGACGGTTTTTCAATGGCTGGTTTTTATCATGGTTCTGGACAGGCAAGTTTAAATATAAATGCAACAGCAGGATCAGGTACTACTTTACCTACGGGTACATTGAATGCCTATGGTTATACGACACAGGAAATTGGTGTTTCATTTTCTACAAAAATTTCAGTGGCAGGGATGGACTTAGCCGTTGGTATTACACCTAAAACAGTTCAGGTTGATTCTATTGGCTATTCGGCGAATATAAATATAGTTGATACGGGCGATGTCCTTTCAGATGCAACAGAAAGCGATTTAGGCAGTTTTAGTACGTTTGATGCAGGTATTGCGCTTCAATTAAGTGATTCTCTCACCCTGGGTCTAGTTGCAAAAAATCTTCTAGAAGAAACATTGGTTTCAGGAACAGAAACTTTTGTGTTCGATAGAAATTTAAGAGCAGGTGTGGCTTATCACAATGAATTTTTAACGCTTGCAGCAGATATGGACCTAATTGAAGTGGAAGGTTCAAAAACAACAAACCCACTTTTAATAACTGAAACAGGGTCAAAAATGGCTGCGCTCGGTATTGAATTCGATTTAGGGGACATTGTTCAGTTAAGAGCCGGTTATCAAACTAATATGGCTAGCGGCGCAAATGATCCAGATTTATTTTCTGCTGGTGTGGGATTATGGTTAGGTTTTCACCTGGATGCTGCGGTTGTTGTCGGTGAAGATTCTTCATTGGGTGCATTTGTACAAACAGGTTTCCGTTTCTAGGATGAAATTTGCCTGTATTGGTTGTTTTAAAGTGTAAATAACTCCGACCATTTAAACGATTGTTGCATTTCAAATGGTCGGAAAATTTAAAATAGTTTGTTTTTGAGTTTGTTTTTTTAGTGATGGAGAAAATTTTGTAAATTTTCAAAAAAATCAGTTTTCGAGCAAAAAATTTAAAACCTGAGCTAGTTTCAGGTTTTTTTGTGAAAAAAAGTAACTTTTTTTGAAATAAATGCACTTTAAAGCATTGATTTATTTGTAAAACGAAAAATACGAATTATAATCTCTGGATCAACCCGTCAATGAGGAATTACATAATGGCACGAGCAAAGAAAAAAACAGCTAAAAAATCAGTTGCTACTAAAAAAGTTGTTGCTAAGAAAAAAGTAGTTAAAGCAAAACCAGCAGCAGGTGCAGCCGCAGCTAAGAAAAAAGCAGCAGCAGCTAAGAAAAAAGCGGCAGTAGCAAAGAAAAAAGCAGCCGCCGCAGCTAAGAAAAAAGCAGCAGCAGCTAAGAAAAAAGTTGTAGCCGCTAAGAAGAAAGAAGCCGCAGCTAAAAAGAAAGAAGCCGCAGCCAAAGCAGCAGAAGCTAAAAAAGCAATGAAAGCACAAGTTGCAGCCGTTGCAGCCGATCTGAAAGCAGCGCGTGAAGAGCTAGCAGCAGCAGCAAAGCGTGAAGCGGCATTGATTAAAATGTCTATAAGCAAAGATTCAGCCATTGCCAAGTTCGTTGAAAAGTGGACTAAGCAGCAACTTGCTAAGTTAGCAAAAGCAGCAAAGCCTAAGAAGCGTCGTAAGAAAGCTAAAAAAGCTTAATTGCTTTAGCTTAGATTTAGTTAGATGCCACAATCTAACTAAAAAAGGCCACATCATAATGATGTGGCCTTTTTGTTTGTGCTCCAACTATTCTAATGGTATTAAATTAATTCATTAAAGGGTTGTACCTCAACCAGCTCACCAGCCTCAATATCACCTGTATCTTGCTCTAAAACAATAAAACAGTTGGCTTTAGCCATCGAACTCAGCATATGAGAACCTTGAATACCGGTTGTATCCACGATGAGTTGGCCATTTTCATCTGAAGACATAATACCGCGTTGAAAATCTTTTCTACCGGGGCGTTTTTTGAGCTTAGAAGTGCATTTTGCTGTTAGGCGAATGGGTTGATTAATTGATTCGCCTTCTAATAAACGTAAACTGGGTTGCACAAACTGGTAAAAAGTCGCCATTGCAGAGACAGGATTACCTGGCAATCCAAAAAAAACAGTGTTATTGATGTGGCCAAAGGCTAAAGGTTTACCTGGTTTCATCGCGATTTTCCAAAAACCGACTTCACCAATTTCATCCAGAATAACTTTAATAAAATCGGCTTCGCCTACCGATGCACCGCCTGAGGTAATCACCAGGTCTGCAATATTGGCGGCTTCTTTTAGTGTCAGTTCAATTTCTTCTTTAATATCGGGTACTACGCCCATATCAATGCACTCAACCCCCATTTTTTGTAGCATGCCGAATAAAATGTAGCGATTACTATCAAAAATATCGCCGGGTTCAAGTGTTTGCCCAACACCTTTTAGTTCGTCACCGGTAGAAAAGAAGGCGACAATGGGTTTTCTGGTAACTTTAAATTCAACCACACCAACCGATGCCAATAATCCAAGTTTTGCAGGTGATAAACGCTCTCCGGCTTTAATAATGGTATCGCCTTTAAAAAAATCATCGCCGGGGTTGCGTACATTTTGCCTGGGCTTATGTGCGCTGCCTATTTTTATATTATCGCCATCTACTTCGGCATGTTCCTGCATGATGACAGTATCTGCACCCTCGGGAACAACAGCGCCGGTCATAATGCGTACGGCTTCAGCGGATTTAAGCTGGCCACTAAACGGGCCGCCTGCAAACGATTTACCTATAACTTTTAATGTGACGTCACCTGAATCAGGAATATCCCTGGAATTAATTGCATAACCATCCATCGCAGAGTTAATGAATGGTGGCACATCTAGTGGTGAAGTAACGTCTTCTGCCAAAATGTGTCCGGCTGCTTCTCGAATCGTGACGTTCTTTTTACCCTTTATAGGTGAAATACTTTGTTGAATGCGCTCAAGCGCTTGCTCAAAACTTAGCGAGTTTGGGTCAAACTCATCGCTGCATGAGGCTTGTTTTTTAGTCATAGCGTTTCTTCTGTATAAAAATATTAAAGGGACTGTTGCTGAAATTGCACAATAAAATCTGCAATTGACTGAGTATCGTTTAAATTCAGCTGGGGCAGTTCGGTGTCAGTTAATGGGTTATTTTTTTCGCGGTCATGCGCGATGGCAATAATGTTGTTGTCATCTACGTACATAAGCGGTTTTTCTGTTGCTTCGCGGTGTAATTCAATTTTAGGAAATGGCCATTGTTTAAAACCTTCAACGAGCACCATATCAACGCTGTCTGCTGGAATGTGTTTTAACAGAGCTTGTAGTTCAGGTTCTTGTTCCTCATCATTATCAATCATAATGACGGTACGCTTACTTGAGCTGATGAGCATTGGTGCGGCACCTGCCTTGCGCAATTCATAACTATCTTTGCCGGGTTTATCTACGTCAAAGTTATGGTGAGCATGTTTTATGACGGCTATGCGTAATCCACGTTTTTTTAACAGAGGAATTAACTGAACTAACAATGTTGTTTTGCCAGTGCCACTAAAAGCTGCAAAGCCGAGTAAGGGTTTTTCATAAGTGATTACATTTGTAGGATTCATGGCTGCATATCTTCCGCCTGATTAAAATTATTAAAACAATCTTTTTGTGTGGAAAAATCGCAAATAGCGGGGTCGATTAGCTGCATAAATTCATACACTTTTCGGCGACCTTGTTGAAGAAATTCATCCAGCAGGTTTTCATGTGCGCATGAAATGAGTGCAAATAATGGCTGCAAGCGCTCACCATCATGACAAAGTGCAGATGTTTTTTGTTGTGATTGCATGCTCTCCCAAAGTTTCTCCAACATGGCTGTTGGTGGCTTAGGAGAGTCACAGGGGACGCAAAGAAGATATTCCGTCTTACAGGCTTGCATTGCGCTTAAAATGCCAGAGAGAGGCCCCTGGAAATCATTCAAGGAATCTTCAATTACGCAGTTTGCGTATTGTTTGTATGTCTGTAAATTGCGATTGGCACTGATAATAACTTTTTCAGCCGGTGCATTGAGCTGCTCAAGCACGTGTTCAATCATTGGCCTGTTTTGCCATGGCATTAAGCCTTTATCAACGCCATTCATGCGCTGCCCGCGGCCGCCCGCAAGAATAAGGTAGGTGATGTTATTTTTTATGGAATTTTGCATGGCTGCAATCAGTCGCTATTCAGTGTAATCTTTTCAGCATAGCTGGCATTTTATCATAATCCATAAATGTCTCATTCTTATAAATATCAGGTTTATATCAGTACAGAATTTATATGGCAAAAGTAGATCAATTACCCGACAGCGAGCAGTTAATAATTGAACGTTTTCTTGATGCCTTATGGATGGAAAATGGCTTAAGCCAAAATACATTGTCGGCGTATAAGACTGATCTGGCTAATTTGTCCGGCTGGTTAAATCAAAACAATCGTCATTTACTCTCTGCTACTCAGCAAAGCCTACAGGCGTTTCTTGCATACCGATATGAGCAGGGAAGTAAAAATCGCAGTGCGGCGCGACTACTCTCATCGATGCGACGTTTTTATGTCTGGTTACTCCGTGAGCGCAAAATTGATACGGATCCAGTGGCATTAATTGAAGCACCTAAACCAGAACAGCCATTACCCAAAACCCTCACCGAGCAGCAAGTAGAAGACTTAATTAATGCGCCAGATTTGAATGATCCACTGGGTTTAAGGGATAAAGCCATGTTGGAAATACTCTATGCGACCGGTTTGCGGGTGAGTGAACTGGTTGGCCTGGAATTTTCACAGGTTTCAATTGATCCCGGTGTGGTAAGAGTGATTGGTAAGGGCGGTAAAGAGCGTTTGGTACCCTTAGGTGAAGAGGCCATTGAATGTTTGCAGGCTTATATTAATCGCGCGCGCGGTGATTTAATGGCGCAACGCTTACCCTGTAATGCAATATTTGTTACCAGAAGGGGCAAAGGCATGACGCGCCAGGCCTTTTGGTATCTGTTAAAACGCTATGCAAGCCTGGCAAACATTAATACAGATATACTCTCCCCGCATACATTACGTCATGCCTTTGCCACGCACTTACTCAATCACGGTGCCGATTTACGTGTGGTGCAAATGCTGCTTGGGCACAGTGATATCTCGACCACGCAAATATATACGCACGTCGCTAATCAGCGTTTACAGGAGCTATACCAGCAACATCACCCCCGTGCGTGAGCTAATTGCGTTTAATTTAAATAAACTTACGCATTGTGTGCGGGAATTATTTATAATCCTCCCGGTCTATTTGGGCAGAATATCTTTTTGAGAATCTTTTTATGAAATCTTTACTTACCTCAGCACTCGTTTTATTAGCCATCTCATTCACATCTGTTTCGGCTGTATCTGCAAATGAGGCCGATATAAAACAGCTAAGAGCGGCCTTATCCATTGATATGCCAGGCACCGCAAACATAAGCATTAAAGCTACACCAATCAATGGTTTATACGAGGTATTGTCAGGTAGTCAAATCATGTATATGACCAAAGATGGGCAATTTGCATTTGATGGCAATTTGTATGATATGCAATCTAGAACCAACCTGACTGAAAATACCCGAAGCAGTATAAGGCTGAACGCGGTTAATGAGCTAGGCGAAGACAATATGCTGGTGTATATGCCAGAGGGTGATGTTAAGCATACCATTACTGTGTTTACCGATATTTATTGCCCCTACTGCGTGCGCTTACACAGTGAGGTTGGTGAATACTTGAAAAGCGGCGTTAAAGTGCGCTACATCTTTGCGCCATTTAAAGGCCCAAAGAGTGTAGATACCTCTGTTTCCGTATGGTGTGCAAAGGATCGTAATAAAGCATTTACAATGGCAAAAAATGGTGAGGAACTGGAAAAGAAAACCTGTGATAACCCCATTAGTAAGCATCAGACGCTTGTAACGGTTTTAGGTATTAGAGGTACGCCCGCGATTATGCTGGAATCGGGTCAGTTAATGCCTGGTTATGTGCCTGCGGCTAAATTAATTGAACAGTTGAATCGTCCGCTTTAATTATTGCTCCCCACTTAGGTGGGGATTATTTCCGCTGCGCGTATTTTTCTACTTAAATCTTCATCCCATATTTTGCTTTGATACAAAGCGCTGATAATTGCTTAATGCATGGCATTAAACATTTTGCGACGATATTGCCCAACTAGGGGATTATCATCACCCATCAGGGTAAATGCAGACAACATAGCTTTTTGTGCGGCATCATCCTGAAATGTTCTATCACGTTGTAAAATATACAGTAGATGCTCTAGTCCCGATTCAAAATCTTCCTGATTAATCAACTGAGTCGCTAATTGATAGCGCGGCAAACTTTCATTTGGGTTTGTTTCAATGATTTTTAAAAGCTCATTAATGTCTGGCGAATTCTCAGTTGCCAGTGTGAGCTCAACTTTATTAAGTAAACTGATGACTTCGTCTCTCTCACGGTCGGCTAGTTTCAAGTGGCTTAAGCGCGTTTTTGCTTCGGTGTATTCTTTTTGTTGAGCTTCTAAATGAGCCAGGTCAATTTGAGTTGCGGCATTTTCAGGGGCTAATTTTTCAGCCTCTAGCAGTTTGCTTTTTCCAGTAACCAGGTCACCGGCCTGAATGGCTTCGATGGCACTGTTACGGATAATTTCGGCTTCAGTGGTAAGGTGTTTTTCAATGGTTTCACGAATCGTCTGTTCAGGCAGTAATCCGCTGAACTGCTCAACCATCTCACCGTTTTTAAAAATTAATACCGTGGGAATGCTGCGAATTTTAAATTGTTGGCTTAATGCCTGTTGTGCCTCGCTATTGACTTTGGCGAGCACAAACTGGCCTTGCATATCAGCCGCCAGTTTCTCTAATAATGGCATGAGCTGTTTGCAGGGCTCGCACCACTCAGCCCAAAAATCAACCAGTACAGGGGCTTTGTACGAGTTTTCAATCACACCTTGTTGAAAGTTTTCTGCAGTGGCATCGAATATAAAATTAGCGTTGCTCATATGGTTTTACTCTAAAATACTTTTAGTGGTTAATATTAATTGGCTGTAGGCGGCTGCATTCAGTAAACAGTAAATACGCCTGGACGTCTAAATTAGGCCAGAGTTGTTTCACGCCATCTGCATAGAGTTGCATTTGTTTTTGATAGGCCTGTGATAGCTCTTCAATATTCTCATCGGCAGCATAATGATGTGTTTTATAATCGATAATAATAGCCTTGTTATTACTGATAAGTAAGCGATCTATTACGCCGTATACCTGTCGATTGTTGTGCGTGTACTGGATCGGGCATTCATTATAAGTTTTCAGATTGTTCTGTGGGAAAAACACAGTTTGTAAATCGGCATGATTAATATTTTTAAGCGCCAATGAAAGCCAGTTATTGAGTTGCTCATCATCTTCCAGGCGTAATTCAAAACGGATATGTTTTACAACATCTGCTGCAGAAGGAGGCGTATCACGGCTCAATAAATCCAGCATACGGTGTATGGCAATGCCTCTTTGCTGCGCATCTTCATCTAAATGTGCGGCAAATGAATGATCCATTCGGTTATCAGCCTGGCTGGGTGCGATGGCTGAATCGGGTGTTTGCATGGCAGGCATTTTTTGCATTAAAGCGCTGTCAACTTTTATCCTGTCATTGCTTTGTTTATGTGTTGATGCAGGTGATTCTTTACAGCTAATTTGTTCGCCATAGGTAAATACCAAATGCTGATCTTCGGTGTTTCCGGTTAATACCTGTAGGGCTTTAAATACCGGTTCATACCAGTTAACAAATTGTCCTCGGCCAGGTCGGCAACCGCTTAGGAATAAATATTGACGCGCGCGGGTTAAGGCGACATATAATAAATTGGCATCTTCTTTTTGTTGCGCGTCTTTTTGCTGCTGACAAAATTTGGCGGATACGCTGTCCAGTTGTTTACTGGAGGGAATGAGTTGAAAGTTTTTGGGCCTTTTATTTTCAACTGGCCAGTCAATGAGTGTGCTCAGTGATGATCGGTCTTTGGCTACATTAATGGTATCGGCTAAATACACCACTGGCGCTTCCAGACCTTTGCTGGCATGAATCGTCATTATTTTTACCCGAGGCTCTCGGGTTTCCATGGGTGCTTCATCCGGCGCATCACTTTGTGTTTTTTTCAGACTGCGTAAATGATATAAAAAATGCATCAGGCTGGGGTAACGGCCACTGTCTAAATCCAGTGCCATTTCAAGAAACAGGGTTAAGTTGGCACTAACACGTGGCTGCAGCGATGCCGGTGTTGCCCGCTGGTAACGTTCTAGCACATCGGCATCGGCAAATATTTTATCGAGTAAATCATGTACTGGTATTTTATCGGCAAGGGTTCGCCAGTGGCTTAAATGCTGCCAGGCACGGCTAATCGGGTGCAGCGGATCTAAGCTTTCTGCGAGTTCAGCAAGTCGATCATACCAATGTGATTGTGAATTATGTTTGGCAATTAATTGCAGATCATCATCACTGGCAGAAAATAAGGGTGATTTTAAAACTTGAGCCAGGGCTAAATTATTAAACGGTGTAAGCAGGGTATTAAGCAGTGCTTCCATGTCCTGAATTTCCAGGCAGGATAAAAAAGTACCACGATTGGTGCCTAAATAGGCGATTCCCGCATCACGTAATGCACGTTCATAATCGGCAACGTGTGCACGCTTACGCACTAAAATATAAATGTCATTGTAGTTAAGTGCACGCGGCTTATCGTTTTCTATAACGGCGGTATTATCGGTTATTAATTGCTGTATATGCTGCGCTATCTGCTGTGCTTCTTTCTGGTGGATGCTGCCTGCTTCTAAGCGCGGTTGTTGTAATGGGTAACGGCAATAAACGTCTTTTGTTTCCGTTGCCTCATCTAGTTCATCAGTATTCCATAAGGGCAAGGTTTCCACTTTACCGTGTAGTGATTGATGGTGTGTCTCGTGCTCGCTAAATGTGGGTAGTTTTTGTAAAAATTCATCCTGTGAAAAAACCGCATTAACGGTTTGTATAATTGCCGGTGAAGAACGCCAGGATTTATTCAATGGAAAGGCCTGGGCATTTAAATGTTGTTCCAGCCAGTTAGATGCCTGCTGTTGTAGCTCCGGCTTGGCGCGGCGAAAACTATAAATTGACTGTTTTTTATCACCGACTAAAAACACACTGCGTGCGCGATCGGGGTCTGCAGCAGCCATTTCTTCCAGTAGCGGTAAAATTAATTGCCACTGAGTTGGGTTGGTATCCTGGAACTCATCAATCAATAAATGCTGTATTTTCTGGTCGAGCTTGTATTGAATCCATTGTGCATTATCTGAATTTTGCAATAATTTGTAACTGCTCCATTCTAAATCGGTGAAATCGAGCAGGCGTTGCTGTTGCTTTAATAGTTGATAGTGTTCAACAAATTTTTCACCGCAATAATACCAATGGCTATTTAATCTCCAGGTATGCTGTTTATTGAGTTGGTCCAGGGTATCTAATAGTTTTTCAGAAATACGTTGGTGAATGTCTAAAAAATCATCGGCATTGTCGTCATTGAGTTTTTTGCGTAAAGCCTTGGTGTCTTTTCGGCCTTGCGATAAGGGCTCATCCTTTTGTGTTAAAAAACACCCGCGAATCATTTCAAAGCTATTTTTATCAGTGGGCTTTTCTACAAGCCAGTCGGCAAGGTGATCTGCACATTGCAGATTTTTCTTGCCTTCGGCTATAGCCAATAAACGTGCAAAGGTTTGTAATGTATCGGCAATCTGTTGATTAAAAAATATGTTTAGTGGATCAATGTCAGCCTTATATTCAAGTGTGTCGGCTAATTGCTGGCGTGCAAATGCAACTGGGTTTGGCTGGCCATCGGTATAGGCCCACCAATCACTGCGCTGCTGTAGAAAGCTGCTTAATACTTTATCAAGGTTAAATAAGCCACCGGCGAGCTGCATTAAACTTTGCAGTTGTTGAGATAATTCACCCTGCATATCCAGTGTCGCGTCATTAAATAAGGCATCTCTGGCCTGCTGTATTAATAATTCGGAGCTTTCCAGTAAGTCAAAGTTGGGCGGTATGTTGGCTTCCAATGGAAAACGCGATAATAAATCCTGGCAGAAAGAATGAAAGGTAAGGGTGCGCACCGGGTAGTCACAGTATTGGTGGGCTTCGTATAAGCGCCGAGCCTTATCTATGTAAGTGGAATCCAGATCAAGCCCTTGTAATAACTCGAGTAGTTCGGTTTCATCAACCGTTGCCAGTTGATAAAGCCGTTCGGCCAGTCGTTGTTGCATTTCAGCAGCGGCTTTGCGGGTGAAGGTAAGTGCCAGAACAGTACCGGGCTCGGCACCATCGAGTAATAGCCTTAATATGCGAGTAACCAGCATATAGGTTTTACCGCTTCCAGCGGAGGCAGTTACAGTGGCATTTATTTGGGGGTTAGCGGCTTGTAGACTCATGCGCCTAGCTTAAGGATTTATGCCGTGGGATAAAGTGTTTTTTACGCGGACGTGCAAAATCTATGGGCAATGCGAAGCTAATACATACTGTCCATGGAAGAAAAACGTTACTGGGAAAACGCATTTAGCTTTTTTGCCAATGAAATTATCATACATTATCCTGAGACCCCTAAGCAAGGGCGGGTAAGCATGAGTCTCTGCGAGCAGCCGAAGCGTTTCCTCCTTTCTTTCATACCCCCATTAATCTGCAAGCCGTATTTAAGCGTGATTGAGTGATAACAAAATTCAAGATTCAATTTTTCACACAGGCGATGTATAGTTGCCACGCACGCAGTGGTTAGCACACGCTGCCGTTTACCCATCTATAGAGAATATCGAATGAGTTCATACGACGCTTCGTCCATTGAAGTATTAACCGGGCTAGAGCCAGTACAAAAACGCCCGGGCATGTATACCGACACCACACGCCCAAATCATCTGGCGCAGGAAGTAATAGATAACAGTGTCGATGAAGCCGTAGCAGGGCACGCAAGCCGCATTCAAGTCGTGCTGTATCGAGATGGTTCATTAGGTGTGACCGACGATGGCCGAGGCATGCCAGTGGATATTCACCCTGAAGAAGGTGTGCCGGGTATTGAGGTTATTCTCACCAAATTACACGCGGGCGGTAAATTCTCTAATGAAAGTTACCAGTTCTCCGGTGGTTTGCACGGTGTGGGTGTATCCGTTGTTAACGCGCTATCTCATCGCTTAGAAGCAGAAATTAGACGTGATGGTGTGGTTTACACTATTGCCTTTGCACATGGCGATAAAGTCGAAGACTTAAAAGAAATCGGTACCGTGGGTAAGAAAAATACTGGCACGCAAATTCGTTTTTGGCCAGAAGCCAGGTATTTCGATTCAGTTAATTTCTCAGTGATTAAATTAAAGCATGTGTTACGTGCGAAGGCTGTATTATGCCCCGGGCTGCATGTCAGCTTCTTCGAAGAAAAAACCGCTGAAACAGAAGAATGGTATTACGAAGATGGTCTGCAGGATTATTTGTTAGAAAGTCTTAAGGGGTATGAGTTATTACCGCCAGAGCCATTTATTGGCGCAATGTCTTCCAGGCATGAAGCGGTAGACTGGGCCCTGCTGTGGTTGCCGGAAGGCGGCGATCCAGTTGGCGAATCGTATGTAAACCTGATTCCTACTGCGCAGGGTGGCACGCACGTAAATGGTTTGCGTACTGGCTTAACAGAAGCGGTGCGTGAATTTTGTGAGTTTCGTAATTTACTGCCGCGTGGTGTAAAGCTAAGCCCGGAAGATGTCTGGGAAAAGGTCAGTTATATTCTTTCGGTGAAAATGGAAGATCCAGCATTCTCCGGGCAAACCAAAGAGAAGCTTTCCTCACGAGAATGCGCCGCTTTTGTTTCCGGTGTCGTAAAAGACGCTTTCAGCCTGTGGCTAAATCAGCATACCGATTTAGGTGAGTTGATTGCTATGCTGGCAATAGATAACGCACAACAGCGTTTAAAGGCCGGTAAAAAAGTTGCGCGTAAAAAAGTAACCTCGGGCCCGGCGCTACCGGGTAAGTTAGCGGATTGCAGCTCTACCGATTTAGCACAAACCGAAATATTTTTAGTGGAAGGTGACTCAGCGGGTGGCTCGGCCAAGCAAGCACGCGATCGAAGCTTTCAGGCGATTATGCCACTGCGTGGAAAAATCCTTAATACCTGGGAGGTCGATGCAGATCAGGTCCTGGCCTCGCAAGAGGTGCATGATATTTCAGTCGCCATGGGTGTTGATCCAGGTTCATCTGATTTAAGTGGCCTGCGTTATGGCAAACTTTGCATACTGGCCGATGCGGATTCAGATGGTTACCACATTGCAACATTGTTGTGTGCCTTGTTCTTACGTCACTTCAGGTCGCTAGTTGAAGCCGGTCATGTGTATGTGGCGATGCCGCCGTTGTTTCGTATTGATGTCGGCAAAGATGTTTACTACGCACTAGACGAAGCCGAAAAGCAGGGCGTGCTTGATAGAATTGCCGCGGAAAAGAAAAAAGGTAAAGTACAAATAACGCGCTTCAAAGGCCTCGGTGAAATGAACCCGCTGCAATTGCGCGAAACCTCTATTGCGCCGGACACGCGTCGCCTGGTTCAACTCATAGTAGAGCCGGGTGATCAAAGTAACCAGATGATGGATATGTTGCTGTCTAAAAAACGTGCGCCGGATAGAAAGGCCTGGTTAGAAGATAAGGGTGACCTGGCTGAGGTGTAGTTGTGAAGTGCTCGTTCGTTAATGGGCGAGCATAAAAAATTTCAGTACTGTCTATTAATCGATATAGATCAGAATTTTTTAAGCTAACTATTAATATTTCTTATAGTAGGCAAATTATAAATATATTAACTATTTTTCTCGCGCCATCGGCTCAGAGTGCTATACAGATAAATAGAGAATAGTGATTAGTCATAGGTTTTATCTTCTAAAAACACCAATAAGTCATTTAAATATTGATTATGCTCAATACCACGTTATATGTGGTTGATATGTTGGCACAGATATAAAAGCTTAAAAATAAAGCTTTTTATTTTGCATAATAAGTAAAAACACGTCTTATATTAAAAATTCTTTGTTTGACCAAATAAAGACTTATTAGCTATAAGAGTAAATAGGTTTGATATTTCCTATGTAATTTTCATCAAGCCTTTTGGAGGATTTTAAGATGATCGTAAAAGACATTATGAATACAACAGTAAAAACAGCTGAGGCTGATACTTTAATTAAAGATATCGCATCTATAATGTGCCTGAATAAAATATCGGGGGTACCAGTAGTCGATAGTAATAACAAATTGATTGGCGTGCTTTCAGAAAAAGATATTCTAGTAGCCATGTTTCCAGATGTGCGGCAAGTCATGCATGAAGGCGCAAAGCCTGATTTTGAATCTATTGAATTCGACTATAAAGGGTTGTTGAATAAAAAAGTTGGGGATTTAATGACACAAACGGTAGCCTCCGTTACACCAGATATGCCTTTGCTTAAAGCGGCGTCTATGATGTGCGTGAAACAAATTCGTCGAATTCCAGTAACAGATGATAGCAATAGCTTAGTGGGCATTATTAGTATTGGCGATGTGCATAAGGCTATCTTCCAGGAAAATTTATTATAAAAAAAACGGTCCAGGTAGTCTGATATTCATTGTGTCGGACTACCTGGGTTTTTAATAAAGTATTAAGTTTGCTGTTACTTTTTATTTTGAATATTCAGTGAGACCTTTGCACGATACATTCACGCATAAAAACAACTCAAATTCCGCCACTTTTTGTTAGAAAACTGACCAATAGCCAGCTATTAGCTGCGTTTCCTGCCTCAATCAGCAAAATTTTAGCCTATTTTTCTTGCGCGCATTTATTGTGCAAAGGTCTCACAGTGATTAAAAACTAACCCCGCTATTGATACCAAAAAAATACTCATAATCATCGCGTGCAGAAATTATACCTTGATCATTGTTTAGCTCAATATTCATTACACCCCAACTAAAGCCTAAATGAAATGAATCACTCAGTGCGAATTGTAAACCGAGATTAGCACGAGCAAGAAAATCAATTTCATTGCCTTGCGCTGTGCCGCCCATAAAACTCATTTGAAAAGTACTGGGATTAATCTGCTTATTAAGATGCCATTTAAGTATGGGGCCAAGTAGCCAATAGTTGCCACTAAAGTTAGTGCTGGTTGTATTGTTAAGAATGATATCTGCTTTGCCAAACTCTACAGCAATCCCAATGTCGGTATGCTCATCTCTAAACCCCATCATAAAACGTAGGCCTAATAAATCAAGCTTTTCAAAAGATGCATTAGACATAAAGCTAGACGCTGCTGTGAACTCATACCATGGGGAGCAAGGTTTGAATCCTGTGGCTAAATCAACCATGTACTTTAAAACGTAAATCGCCCACACCACTACAACGACGGTGCCAATAATTACAAATACAAGCACAGCCGATTTACTGTTGTTTGAGTTGCCAGGGGAATCTAAAATGTCATCGGTAATTTCTACCGCAACTCTTATAGGGCTATCAGATGGTTGTTTGCTAGAGTTTTTATTGCAGTTATCAATATCGCCAGGTTTATTGGCTGGTTGATTATTTTGCACAGTATAGCCTTGTTCGCTTAATGATTTGGCGACTGCTGGGTATTCTTCTTTAGAGGTGTGAATGACTTTAGCATCAGGATGTCGAGCTTTAATTTCGGCCTCACTCATACCTGCAGCCGAGCCTTCTTTTACATAGGTGATATCGGCGTAAGCGGGCAGTGAGGTGCCGAAGGCCAGACTAAGGCAAAGTAAATAGCTGAATTTCATCCGTTTTGCTTAATACTAACGGTCATCAACTATTTGGATTTGGACAGCATAAAATCAACGGCTGCTTCAAGCTCTTCGTCTTGGCATGTGCTGCAGGTACCTTTTGCCATCATGGCTGTACCAGGTATACCCTGTTTGGCAGATGTATATAGTGCTTGCTTGCCTTTGGCGATGCGAGGGTTCCAGGCCGTAGTATCTCCAAGTTTTGGCGCGCCAGCGACACCTGAAGCATGGCAGTTTACACAGGACTTTTTATAAACTTGTTCGCCGCTTGATGCTGCCATTTTAATTGGGGCTGTCACTACTTCTGCTGCAGTGACTTCAGGTGCTGGGGCTGTATTATCTTTTTGCGTGGTTGATACAGGGGTTGCTTGGGGTGTCTCGAGTTTTGTGGCTTGTGTTTTTTCAGTGGTTGTAGACGTTTGTGTGGAGTCGCAGCCTAAAACAATAAGGACGGGTAAAAATAATATAATGGCGTTTTTGTACATTTTAAATTACCTTAATAATATTTTGTGAATTTAACTTCATATTCAATGGATGAGTGACGCTTTTAACGGCGATAACTATATAATAACAATTATAGTTCCTGTGGCACGAAGATATTCCGTCGATATAGTTTTTCATTAGGTTAAAGTAGAAGACCACCGTGATAAGAATTTAAACAGCAACTCGAGGATTTCGATCAATCTGTTCTGTACGACCCAAAATGTGCTTATTAATTGAGCAGCTGATATGGGGGGTAAAATCATGGAGAATAAATTCTACGTAATATTAAAGCGGTTTCTACCGGGGCATAATATCCCTATCGGTAGCCCTACACTCTAATAATCCATTTTGAATTCATATTAAGTGGATGTTTTGCTTCTGCTTTATTGTGTTCGCGGCGTTATTTCAGCATAATCTTTCCAACCTATATTTTAGAGAACGATTCCCCGTTATGTCAGAGCAAGACAATCTCAATTTCGAAGGCATTGAAAAACAGGCCTTAGCCGACTTTACTGAAAAGGCGTATTTGGATTACTCCATGTACGTTATTCTTGACCGCGCATTGCCGTTTATTGGCGATGGCTTAAAGCCGGTACAGCGACGCATTGTGTATGCAATGTCAGAGCTGGGCTTGATCTCTACAGCTAAATTTAAGAAATCTGCACGTACCGTTGGTGATGTATTGGGTAAGTTTCATCCACATGGTGACAGTGCGTGCTATGAGGCGATGGTGCTGATGGCGCAGGATTTCTCCTATCGTCATCCTTTGGTGGATGGTCAAGGTAACTGGGGTTCGCCAGATGACCCTAAATCATTCGCCGCGATGCGTTATACCGAATCTAAACTATCGCCCTATGCCGAAGTACTGCTGCAAGAACTGGGGCAGGGTACGGTCGCCTGGCAGGCAAATTTTGATGGCACGCTTGAAGAGCCTAAATCGCTGCCTGCACGGTTACCTAATGTGCTATTAAATGGTTCTACTGGTATTGCCGTTGGTATGGCGACAGATATTCCACCGCATAATTTACGTGAAGTAGCCACAGCCTGTATTCGTTTGCTAGATGAGCCCAAAGCAACAGTGGCTGAGTTATATGAACATGTGCAGGGGCCAGATTATCCGACCGATGCAGAAATTATTACACCGCGCGAAGATTTATTGGCAATGTATGAAAAAGGTACGGGGAGTGTTCGTGCACGTGCTAAATATATAAAAGAAGATGGTGACATTATTATTACCTGTCTGCCACATCAAGTTTCTGGGAATAAAATTTTAGAACAAATTGCACATCAGATGACAACCAAAAAGTTACCCATGCTAGAAGATATTCGCGATGAATCGGATCACGAAAATCCAACGCGTTTGGTCTTGGTGCCGCGCTCCAATCGAATTGATACAGAACAGTTAATGACGCATTTATTTGCGACCACTGATTTAGAACGTACCTATCGTGTCAATATGAACATGATTGGTATTGACGGTAGGCCTAGCGTTAAAAATTTGCGCATGATTTTAAAAGAGTGGCTAACGTACCGTATTCAAACAGTGACTAATCGACTTAACTGGCGCCTGGAAAAAATCAACAAACGATTGCATTTATTAGATGGTTTGTTAATTGCATTTTTGAATATTGATGAAGTGATTCAGATTATTCGTGAAAATGACAAGCCTAAACCCGTGCTAATGAAGCGCTTTAATTTAACGGATATTCAATCTGATTATGTGTTGGATACCAAGTTACGCCAGTTGGCCCGACTCGAAGAATTTAAAATTCGTGAAGAGCAACGTGAGTTAGCGGAAGAAAAAGATAAGATAGAAAAACTATTAAGCTCAGAGCGTCGTTTAAAAACATTAATCAAAAAAGAAATTCTGGATGATGCAGAAGCTTACGGAAATAATCGTAGGTCACCTATCGTTTCGCGTGAAGCTGCGCAGGCAATGGATGAGTCGGCGTTAATTTCCAGTGATCCTATTACGGTTGTGTTATCTGACATGGGTTGGGTGCGTGCAGCGAAAGGCCATGACATCGATACCGCTAAGCTTAATTTTAAAGCAGGCGATGCACATCGTTCATCAGCGGCTGGTAAGTCTAATCAGCAGGCGGTGTTCATAGACAGTACAGGGCGAGCATATACATTAGCTGCGCATACCTTACCTTCTGCTCGAGGTCAGGGTGAACCATTAACCGGTCGCTTTAATCCACCGGCAGGTGCGGTGTTTGTATCAGCCATAATGGGTGAGCCGAAAGATTTATATTTATTTTCAACGAGCTTCGGTTACGGGTTTGTGTGTGAACTCAGTGAGCTGTATTCAAGAACTAAAGCCGGTAAGGCATTCTTAAAAGTGCCACCGGGTGCAAAAGTATTGCCGCCTGTAAAGGTGCGCAGTATTGAAGATGACTTCATTGTTGCCATTAGTTCTGAAGGTCATATGGTCGTTACCGAATTGTCAGAGTTGCCGCAGATGTCGAAAGGCAAAGGTAATAAGATTATCAATGTGCCATCTGCCCGGTTGAAAGATAATGAAGAATGGGTATGTGCAATTGATCTAATACAGGATGGTGAGAAACTAGTGGTTAATGCGGGTAAAAAGCATAAGACCATGAGCCGCGGTGAAGTAGATGAGCACTATGCTGAGCGTGGTAAGCGTGGCTTGAAATTACCCCGTGGTTATCAGAAAGTTGACTCAATAGAAGTGCTAATCAAACAAAAATAGTTCTATTCGTCGGCCTGGCTGATTGTCTCAAAAATTAATGGGGATAATCAGTTAAGGTATATAAGATATATGCAAAAGGTAAGTTATGTTAATTGTTGTCTCCCCCGCAAAAACACTCGATTACGCTACGCCGCCCAAAACAAAAACATTCACTATACCCGATTATCTGGATGATTCGGCTGAGCTCATTCACCGTATGCGAGAATGTTCGTCGTTGGATATTTCAGAATTAATGAAAGTGAGTACAAAAATAGCGGATTTAAATTTTGACCGTTTTGAGGCATGGGATAGGAAATTTACTGAAAAAAATTCCAAGCAAGCAGTGCTGGCTTTTAAAGGTGATGTATATACAGGGCTTGATGCTGAGAGTTTTAGTGCTAAAGATTTTAAGTTTGCACAAAGCCATTTCCGTATGTTGTCTGGTTTGTATGGATTGTTGCGTCCATTAGATTTAATGCAGCCTTATCGATTAGAAATGGGTACGCGGCTCAGTAATGAGCGCGGAAAAAATCTATATGAGTTTTGGGGGAGTAAAGTAACTGACGGTTTGAATGCCCAGCTAAAGAAAATAAAATCCGAACATTTAATTAACCTGGCATCAAATGAATATTTCAAGGTTGTCAAACCAAAAGAGCTAAAGGGTGAAATTATTACACCAGCGTTTAAAGAGTTTAAAAATGGCGATTATAAAATGATCGGTATTTATGCGAAAAAAGCGCGTGGTTTGATGAGCCGTTATATTATTCAAAATCAGTTGTCAGATATTGAAGACATAAAATCCTTTGATGTGGAAGGCTATGTATTTAATAAAGCTCTGTCTAAGGGTAATGACTGGGTGTTTACGCGAAAGCAGTTGGTCGGTAAAAAGGCCTAACAAGTATAGGGTTTAAATTCGAGAATGAGTCGCGCAAATACGCCCGATAAAATATTACACTTTTGGTATTCCAAACCAATGAATCAGCATTGGTTTAAATCGACAGCTGAAATTGATGCGGATATTCGCCGCCAGTTTGAGCCACTTTGGCGCAGTGCAGCGCAGGGTGAACTGGATAGCTGGATGCAAACGGCACAAGGATGTTTGGCATTAATTATTCTTCTCGATCAGCTACCACTCAATATGTTTCGGGGTGAAGCAAAAGGTTTTTCTACTGAAGCCCAGGCAATTGAATGTACCCTGTATGGCATTGCACAGGGCTTCGATAAACAAATTCCTCAATCACAACTTAGTTTCTTTTATATGCCATTAATGCACAGTGAATTGATGGCGCATCAGAACTTATCTGTACAAATGTTTGAGCAGGCAGGGCTTAAAGAAAATGCCAGATTTTCTCGGCATCACCGCAGTATTGTTGAAACATTTGCTCGCTTCCCGCATCGTAATGCGCTGTTAGGTAGGGATTCCACCCAGGCAGAGCTAGAATATTTACAGTCAGATAAGGCGTTCAAGGGCTAAGACATATTTAAATTCCTTAATTTCAATGATCGTTATATAAATTCATATTTGCATCTATTCACTCAGCTGTCTTTATGTGTATCTCTGGGTGAAAAAATCAAGCTCAAGTCATTGAAACCACTCCTGTATACCCTTATCTAACAGGCACGAATTGTTTATAGGGTAACATCATGTTTTCACGAATTGGCTGCTTTTGGCATTAATGGTGGTTTAAAACATGGCATCGCTGCTGCATTAATGACGCATCCGTCATTAGAGCGACGCATATTAGCTTTGCAAGCATTAAATTAAATCAGCCGATGTTTAGTCCACATTATAGATGATAAAAAACCCCCGCATTTGCGGGGGTTTTTTATCAGCAGAATGAATCGCAAGATATTATCCTGCCATTGAGGTGAAATCATAATCCAGTGTAGGGGAGGGTTCCTGTAAGAAATTACCCTGAATAAAGTTAATGCCCATTCCCCATAATACAGAAAGGCTTGTTGCATCCTGTACGCATTGCGCAATGGTGAGTTTATTTAATTCCATGGCTTTTTGAGTAATGGCTTTAACCGCTTCCTGGTTTTCAGTGCTGCTTGAAAGCTCATCCATAAATGAGCGTTCAAGCTTGAGGTAATCAGCGGGTATATGTTTCAGCAGCTCAAATGGGTTGCTGCCTTTGCCAAAATCATCTAATGCAAAACTACAGTTTAGCTCCTGTAATGATCTGGCAAGTTCAGCGGTATATTTTAGACTGGTTACCGCTACACTTTCTTTTACTTCAAAAATTAAGCTATTTTTAGGTACATTATATTTTTTCAGTTGTTCTTTTAACCAGTTCATCAGGCTGGTATCTTTTAATGAGTTGGCGGCAAGTTTTACAAAAAATAATGTGCGTTTGCCATCTTTCCAGCACTTCGTCAGAGTAGTGATGGTGTTAAGTAGTACCCAACGGTCGATTGCTATTGCCATACCTGTTCTGTTTGCTGCAGGAAGGAAATCATTGGGCATGACAACGTTACCATTTTTATCTAGCATGCGGACAAATACTTCATAACGCTCATCTGTATCGCCATGTAAACTAATAACAGGTTGAAAATGTAGTACAAACCGATTGCTTGTTAATGCCTCTCTAAGGTCATTAACAACTTGAGCATCTATTTCTTTTTGGGTTAATTCGCCTTCTTTAGGCTGATATATTACGGTTGTATTAGGGCCATTTTGTTTCGCTTCTTTACATGCACGTTCGGCGCGTAGTAAAACTTCACCTGTATCGGGTGTGTTTTTATCAATCAGGCTTACACCAATAGTGCAGGTTGTATTAAGTGACAGGTCGTTAATATTGGCTATATGATTTTGTACAGTATTATTAATGGTCTTTGCGTATGCAGCTATGGATTCTGCTGTTTGATTAAATGCAATTATTGAGAAAGTATTACCTTCGAAGTGGGCCAATACATCATCATTATTTACAATATCTTCAAATTTTCGCGAAATTTCATTTAAGAATTGATCAGCCCCAACAACCCCCGCGCTTTGTTTGATATCGTTAAAATTATCTAATTGAATAAGCAAAGCAGCAGCATTAACTTTTCCCTCGATGGCGTCACTTACCGCTTCTTCCATTGAGTCGATAAAGTATTGACGATTGTATAATCCTGTAATTGAATCGGTCTGACTCAATAGGGCCAGTTGTTCTTCAAGGTGTTTATTATTAGTTTGAGCTCGTATAATAATTTGTATACAGGGTTCGCCATCAATACTTGCGGCTGAAAATTCCATTTCGCCTTTAAACTCGGTGCTTTCTGAATTGCGTAAGTTTAATTCTAATTTTTCGGTATTGGCATCTGTGTGTGTATTATGCTCGCGTAAAAAAGTTTTAAAAGTATCTCTGTCATCCATGCCAACCATGTCGAGTATGGGCATGCCTTCCAGGTCATCTGAAGCTTCAAAGCCAAATAGTTCAATATAAGATTGATTTGAGTAGACGTGCATACCTTCATGTATGTATGCAATTGCATCGCGCGAAGAATCGAGTAGTGTTGCACAGCGTTTTTCAGATTCTTTAATAGCTGATTCTAGCTGGTGTTGTTTGGTAATGCTTTTAAATGCTTCTGCCTCGCGGATAATGATCATTTCAAGATGGGAAGGGTTGTCGTAAGAGGTTAAATCCCTGGCTCCCTGTCGCATCGCTTCAACAACATCTACTTCATGGCCAGGTCGATTTACCGCGAGTACAGGAACCGCTTGTTGAGCATTCTCTTTTATACACTTGATGGTGTCGGCAAGGCTAATTAACGCCATGCCATTTGAATAAAGCAGTATATCGGGTGTTTTTTTTGCGAGAGCTTCTATTATATCTTCCGCATCCTCAACTCGAGTAGTATGCGCTGCAAAACCAGAATTACGCATAATTTTGGCAACGTTTTCTTCATTGTTAAAAGAGTCATCAACAATAAAAATATTTATTTTTTTTTCTTTTTCCACTGTTTAAATCCTAATGAATCATGGCATGGAAGATGTGATTACAATGATGACCAGATGGAATCAAAATTATCTGGGTCAGATGAAACGGTTTTATTACCGCCATCGCTATTGTCTTCTGGTGTATTCGGTTCGTTAATTTGTGAAAACTGAAATTGTGTAAAAGAACCTGTGTGTTCTCTAACAGTGCCCAGTTTAATTTCCATATCGCGCTCATATACATGCATTTTAAGTGTGTTTCCCCGGCGAAAGGCATGAGCGGGAAGCAGCAAAGTAGATGGCTGTTGTATTGGCTTTATACCCGGCAACATAAGACAGTTAAATGGTTCTTCGTGTTTGCGTTCAATGCGTTGTACAGTACAGGAAATAACTTTTGGTGATAGAATCTGCACGCCAATTTCTAAACCTGCGTTACGACTATATTGCATCCAGCGAATAACGCCAATTCTCCACTGAAACGTTTGGTCGGGTTCTTTCTCGCAAATACCAATTAATTCTCCCACTAATGCGCGGGATGGCATATCTGAATTCCAGCGCAAACAATAACCCCCTGCACTTATATTGGTTGCTTTCCAATGCGCATCCGGTGTCTCCTTGTGTAATACGCCTAAAGCATTATCTTGTTCTTGAAGTACCTGTGCGTAACTTTCAGTGAGTGCACGACCTTTTGCGACCATGTCCCATGCATCTGCGGAGCGCTCGGGTTCGTTTTTCATTTCAGGGTGTGTTATAAAAAATGTAGAGTCCTGCTGAGAAAAAATATCTTTGTTTGCTTTTTCATTTTCAGAGATAGACTCTAATGCAAATATCTTCGCCGGTTTTTTAAGCTTTGGTTTTGGTAGTGTTACTTCAATATTGAGTGCAGAAAAAACAGGGTTAAGACCTATTGTTACGCGAATATCATCATGGCGTTGTGCGCGTGAAAAACGACGTTTTGCACATAAGCTCCAGGATGTTATTAAGGTGCGTATTGTTTCTTGAGATACGCTGTCACCAATAGAAACAACACTACTCAAGTCGATATTGTTGTCATCTAATTTTTGCAAGTGCTCAACGAGCTTGTCGGTTTCAATTGTCCGAGCTTGTTTTAGTGTTTTAAGATCTTCTTCTGAAACACAGTTAGGTGGTAAGTCACTGTCTAACCGGCTGACAAAATATCGATTGAGTTTGTTTGTTGAAAGAGTATTGCTGATAACAGCAAATTTTGCCCATTCATTGATGGATTTATATAAGCGTTCTGCATCGCTCTGTCGAAGTGCATTTGGCCGTGCTAGAGAGAATAATAAGATTTGTTTGTAATAATCTTCAGGGGTGGTAGATTTTACAGAGAGTTCAGTATCTTTTATGTCTTTTTGATGGAGCTTTTTCTGCTCGGCATAGCTGTAGATGCGATGAATGTCCCACCAGGTGCCTTTGGGTAATTCTGAATAAATTTGGCTGGAGCGGAGTAATAGCTCTGAGTAATAATGCAGTGCGCGCTCACAGGCAATTAAAATAGTTTTGTTGTCAATTTTCGCGAGATTATTCGATGCCTCGAAAATCAATATTTTGTACCCGGTTGCCATTTCATGTAAAAGCGCCTGATTAAGCTGTACAATCTTTTGACTTTTTTCGGGCAGTGGCAGAGTGCGATTAACAAAGTGTTTATGCAGCTGATTAAAAACATGTCTGCTAGGTTCGCGCAGCGTTTCCATATTTTCCAGGCGATATTTGGGAGGCATAAACTGACGATTTAAGGTCACTATGCCGTTATATAACTTGCGCGTGAAATCGCCCATATTGGCGCGCTTTAATTCCGTTAACCATTTTTTAACTTTTCGTGGATGGTTCGGAAAGTCATCCTTCGAGGGTGTTGTTTGTTCTGGAACGTTTAGTTTCATATTGTCTTTTAGATGAGCTTATTCATCCAGTTTGCGTAATAGGTTGTCCTGACGTTATTAAGCTTGTCGGACTAGTTTATCCTACTTTTTGCGCAAGGATTAATTATTATTTAATAAAAACAGCCAGATACCCGATTCTTTTAAGACTGTTTCAGTAGAATATTCTATGCTTTATAGTTCATTAGCGGGGGTTTTGCTGTCTTCACCTGCAATTTCGCGAACCAGTTTTGGAACTAAAAAGCCTGGAAGTTTGCCGCGCATTTCTGAAATGAGTTTGGATGCCTCCCTTTTGTCGACTTCAAAGTGAGCAGCGCCCTGTACTGGGTCGAGTAAATGCAGGTAATAAGGTAGCACCCCAGCAGCGTAAAGTGCATTAGATAAGGCTATCTGCTCACTCAATATATGGTTAATGCCTTTGAGTAAAACCGCCTGGTTGAGTAAGTGAATGCCAGCGTATTGGAGCTTGCGTAGCACCTTCACTTCAGTTTCGGTGATTTCATTGGCATGATTGGCATGAATCACCAGGCATACATTGAAACGGCTTGAGGCTAGTCGATTAACTAAATCATCTGTAATACGATCTGGCAGCACAATGGGTAAACGGCTGTGTATGCGCAGGCGGCTGAGGTGTGGAATGGCCTCTAGCTGGCTAATCAATGCATCGAGTTTGCCATCAGACAATACCAGCGGGTCGCCACCACTTAGTATGACTTCTTCTATGCTGTTATCTTGCCTTATATAATGGAGAGCATCTTGCCAGTCATCCCTGGCGGCTTGCTGTTGTTGATAGGGGAAGTGCCTGCGGAAGCAATAACGGCAGTGTATCGCGCAAGCTGCGGTGGTGATGAGTAATACACGGCCATGATACTTATGCAGTAAACCGGGTGTTTGGCTGGCATCAACGTCGCCTACCGGGTCAGTATTGTATCCATCGACGGGTAATAACTCCTGTGCCTGAGCCATTATCTGTAATAAAAGCGGGTCATCGGGTGTGTGAGTGTGAATTTTATTTAGGTAGGCTTGAGGCACTTTGAGGCTGAATTGCTCGTGCGCAGCCAAAAAAGCGCCAAATTGATCAGGCTTTAGGCCCAATGTTTTTAAGAGTGATTGTGGTGCAATAGAGGCTTGAGCCAATTGCTGCTGCCAACTGATAGGTGGTTTCGAGGCAGAATTAAGCGAATTAAGCGGTATAGTTTTTGGCATTACGGGCGGTTCCGAGTATCATATGTGCTGCTTTTACGCCCATATAGGTTATACACATGGCATCATACAGTACAAATGAATTTAAAGGCGGTCTGAAATTATTACTAGACGGCGACCCCTGTTCTATCGTTGAAAACGAGTTGGTAAAGCCCGGTAAGGGGCAGGCATTTAATCGGGTTAAACTACGTAATCTGAAAACTGGCCGTATGCTTGAAAAAACCTTTAAATCGGGCGAATCGTTAGAAGGTGCCGATGTTGTTGATGTGGAGATGGAGTTTTCATATAACGACGGTGAATTTTGGTACTTTATGGACCCAGTGACTTTTGAGCAAGTTGCCGCACCAGATTCCGCCTTAACTGAATCCGGCAAGTGGATAAAGGCCCAGGAGCTATGCACTGTTACGCTATGGGATGGCGTGCCATTAATCGTAACGCCGCCTAATTTTGTAGAGCTTGCGGTTGCAGAAACAGACCCGGGTTTAAAAGGCGATACCGCTCAGGGTGGCACTAAGCCAGCCACATTAGAATCAGGTGCGGTTGTAAAAGTGCCCCTGTTTATTGAAATAGGTGAAATACTTAAAGTTGATACACGCAGTGGAGAATATGTCTCTCGTGTTAAAGACTAAGTAAAGACTAGGGTGCCCTGGCTAATGACTGATAACTGGAAGCCAGGCGCTTCGTTAGACACATTAAAACTAAGAGCCCGGGTACTGCAAAGTATTCGGGCTTTTTTTGCTGCGCGTGAAGTACTGGAAGTAGAAACGCCCATACTCTCAAAATCAGCCATTACCGATCCGCAGTTAGAAAGCTTTGTGACACAATTTAACCAGACTGATTATTATTTGCATACCTCGCCAGAATTTTATATGAAGCGATTACTGGCATCGGGTAGTGGTGATATTTTCCAAATTGCACGTGTTTTTCGGGTTGATGAGCAAGGTCGAAATCACAATCCTGAATTCAGCATGCTGGAGTGGTATCGAGTAGGCTTTGATCATCACGCCTTAATGGATGAAGTGGAAAATTTGGTTAAAAATATTTTTTCTGAGAGTCAGAAAAATATAAATTTTGAGCGCATCAGTTACCAACAGGCATTTCAAAATAAACTAGGCATTAACCCGTTAGAAGCCGATGTTCGTCAGCTTACAGAATGTGCACAGGGAAATAATATAGAAATTCCACAGGGGCTGGATTTAGATGATAAAGATATGTGCTTAGACTGGTTAATGGTGGAGAGTATTGGCCCCAGCTTTGCAAAAAATGGATTTACATTCTTATATGATTATCCTGCATCACAGGCGGCATTGGCTCGCTTAAGTAAAAATGATTCGCGCATAGCGCATCGCTTTGAACTGTTTGCCGGGGAGCTTGAGTTGGCCAATGGTTTTTATGAATTAACCGATGTGAACGAACAAGCGGCACGATTTGTAAATGAAAATAAACAGCGTGAGCAGCGTGGGCAAAAAACCATGCCGATTGATCAGCTATTATTAGAGGCATTAAAATCGGGTATGCCGGAATGTTCGGGTGTGGCGATTGGCCTGGATCGTTTGCTCATGGTGTTAAGCCAGGCAAAACATATTCGTGATGTTATTTCATTTGAAACGGGTCAGTAAGCAATGTAGTAGCGAATATCGCTCCGCATACTACAGCTACACGCGCCTGTTTTTTCTTAAGCATATTTAGCTAGTAACTGTCCAAGCTTAACCGCTTCATCATGTGCGATACTATTTTCTAAGCTGCAGTTTTCGCCCATTAATAAAACCACGGTTGAGCCCAGGTTAAAACGCCCCATCTCAGCGCCTTTTTTCAAGCTAATATCCACATTTTCATATTGTGTATGAATGACCTTGCGCTTGCTTGGCGGGGTAACCGAACCTGCCCAAACCGTGTCGATCGCCGATACATTGACTGCACCGACCAAGATCATAATCATTGGGCCGTGTGCGGTTTCAAATTTACACACGAGTCGCTCATTACGCGCAAATAAACGTGGCACGGTGTTTACCGTGTGTGGCGCTACGCTAAATAAACGCCCGGGAACATACACCATATCCGTTAGTTTGCCATCCATTGGCATGTGAATACGGTGATAGTCTCTAGGTGATAAATAGATTGTCGCAAACTTACCATTATTAAACGGTTCAGCTAACTCATTAATGCCACCCACCAATTCTAATAAACTGTAGTCATGATTTTTGGCTTGAAAGACACGGCCGTTGTTTATTTTTTGGGCCTGGCTCACTTTGCCATCGACAGGGCAGCACATGCTATTTTCGCTAGCATCTATAGGGCGAACATCGGCCTTTAATGCACGGGTGAAAAAAGCATTTAAGTTTTCATAGGCATAGGGATTTTCTTCAATGGCCTCAGACATATTAACTTCGTGTAGCCCTAAATATATTTTCAATGAAATATTTTTAATCGGTGTCCATTTAATACGCGCGATGAAAAAAACCAAACCAGATATGGCATGATGCGGAAGAAAATAAAAAGGTGTGGATTTCAAATAGTCTGTAATCGATGCTTTCATAAATAAGGTCTAGTGTGTGTTTGTGTGCGGTTGACGGGGTGTTTAATTGCCGCCACATTTTCCAGCGGCGCATTTCATAGAGCGAGCTTTTTTGGTGTTCTTTTTAATGGCAAGGTGTAGTTCTTGTGATGTGTTGTTTGATAGGGAAAATTTGATTAAGGCCTTGTCTCCATCACGCATGGTTTGTTTGGGTTTTATGAGCATTAAGTGATAGCTGCCAGGCTGTAAAATAAGTGTGCTATTAGGCGCAATCACCAGGCTTTTTTGCGGCAGCATTCTTGCGACGCCGTTGGCTTCCGTAGATAAATGCATTTCTACAGAATTAAAGGCGGGGCTATTAACGGCAGTTATTTCAATAGCCTGCTTAGATGGGTTGTGAATTTGCATAAATCCAGCCAATACCTGTGCCCCGGGAGGCGCCTCTGGTATATATGCGTCCGAAATATCCAAGCTGCCTGTTGCATAGCTTGTGCTTGCGGATAAAAAAAATAGCAAAGCAAAAGCAGATAGAAGGGATGACTTTATTGTAGTGCCCATGAAAGCTGTCTCATAATGTATCGTTGTATATCAAATGTTTATTCTAGCGATGGATTCCCTAGAATAAACGCTCGTGATTATATTCATCACAGGGTAACATTTAAAGCTATTACATCACCTTTAAGCATGAAGACTCAACATTATGTCTACACAAACTGCATCAGCGACTACTTTTCCTGCCGAACTATCGACCATTCGTGACTATATTCGCTGGGGTGTTAGCCGGTTTCATCAGGCTGAACTGTATTATGGTCACGGTATGGCCAGTGCGCTGGATGAAGCCGTGTATTTGTGTCTGTATGCCTTGTATCTGCCCCATGAATTTTCTGAAAAATATTTTGATACGGCCTTAACCACGGATGAAAAGCAGGCTGTTTTTAATGTATTGATGCGGCGTGTGAATGAAAAACTACCGGCCGCATATTTAACGGGTGAGGCCTGGTTTGCGGGCCTGCCATTTGTGGTTAATGAAAATGTATTGGTGCCACGCTCACCGATTGCGGAGCTTATAGAAAAGCAATTTTCACCCTGGATTGAGGCTGAAAAGGTCGAAAGTATTTTAGATCTCTGCTGTGGTAGTGGCTGCATCGGCATTGCCTCAGCCTATGCATTTGATTGTGCCGATGTTGATATGGTGGATATTTCAGAGGAAGCCATTGAGGTTGCAGAGGAAAATGTAGCGAGACATCAGTTAGACGATCGAGTGTGTGTGATTCAGTCTGATTTATTTGAAAATGTCCCGCCACGGCAGTATGATATTATTGTGAGTAACCCCCCCTATGTTGATGCGGAAGACATGGCATCATTGCCAGATGAGTACCATCATGAGCCTGAACTGGGCCTGGCGGCGGGTGAGGACGGCCTGGATCTGGTTATTCCCATGTTGCAGCAAGCCAGGCAGTTTTTAACGGATCAGGGTATTTTGCTGGTGGAAGTAGGAAACTCGCAGTTCGCCTTGCAGGAAGCGTACCCGCACGTACCATTCTGCTGGCTGGATTTTGAGCGTGGCGGCTCGGGCATATTCCTGATCACTGCACAGCAGCTGGATGAATTCGAGTTTTAATTGTGTATGCCATAGCGTATAAATTGCTGAGCATATACACGCTAGCAGGCTTTAGCTTATACCGGTTTTAATTTAGACACAGGCAATTTAAACCAGAAACTCGCACCATGTTCATGGTTATTCATTGCGCCAATTTCACCGCCGTGTAATTCAATCAGTTGTTTGCAGGTCGCTAAGCCCAGTCCTTTACTGGTTTCATTGTTGCTGGGCTGATTGCTCAGCCTTGCATTTTTAATAAACAGCTGGTCAAAATCACTTTCCGTTAGGCCGGGGCCAGTATCTGAGACAATGATAGATACCTCATCATTATCAACTTTAGTGGTAACCGTAATGGTGTCGTTAGCAGAACAAAACTTAACCGCGTTATCAATTAAGTTATTTAATACTTGAGCAATACGCGATCGATCGGCCTCCACCGTGGGTATATTATCATCTGATTTATTAATTAGATTAATGCGTTTTTCACTGGCATAGGCATAATGTCGTTGAATAGTTTCTAAAATGAGTGGCCCTACGTGTAGTGGGATTTTAGTTAATCTAATCTGCTCAAAGCCACCCGCCTGTGTATTTAAAATGCACTCTGTAATGGTGCTAATAAAGTTGGCCGACTGAGAAATAGCCTGAAAACGTTGCAGCATATCTTCTGAGTGCAGTGCCTGGTGGCTGAGTAGCAGCGCTCGAGATGATGCAGCAATATCTTGAATAACCGCAATGGGCTTGCTCAAGTCGTGACTGGCGGTGGTTAAAAACTCATTATTCATCGCAGATAGTTGCTTTAAACTCAGTTGAGTTTGTAAGCGCGCAATTAAAATAGGGAAGTTAATCGGTTTAGAAACGAAATCGTTAGCACCTAATTCAAGCGAGCGAACAATCCTCTGCTCTTCATCTATTGCCGTGACCATGATAATCGGCAGATCAACCATGGAGTATTCCTGGCGTAAAGTATGAAGTACTTGCAGGCCCATTATTTCGGGCAACATTATGTCGAGTAAGATTATATCGGGTTTTTTTTCTGCAACCATGTTCAGCGCCTGTTGGCCGTCCACTGCAAATCTTAAACTGTAATTTCCCGATTGAAGGCGTCTTGCCATAATGTCTCGGTTAAACTCTTCATCTTCAACAATTAAGATGTCCGGAGTAGTAAAGTACATATTGTGCTATTTATAGTCATTATAATTTGCAGATGACTATATAGGTTTTCGCCCCCAGCTGGCAAGCCAATATGGTAAGATTCAGGCTGTTGATTGGGGTTTGTTTTGTTGAGGAAGATAGAGTGTCAGGTAATACGTTAGGTAAATTGTTTACGCTCACCACCAGTGGTGAGTCTCACGGCCCCGCGCTAATGGCGATTATTGATGGCTGCCCCCCGGGCATCGAAATCTCAGAAGACGATATCCAGATCGATCTGGATCGTCGTCGTCCAGGTACTTCGCGTCATACAACGCAACGTCGCGAGCCAGATCAGGTGAAAATTCTCTCCGGTGTATTCGAAGGAAAAACCACCGGCACACCGATTGGTTTGTTAATCGAGAATGTCGATCATCGCTCAAAAGACTACGGCAATATTGAGGCGACGTTCCGCCCCGGCCATGCTGATTACACCTATACGCAAAAATACGGATTCCGTGATTACCGTGGTGGTGGACGCTCATCTGCACGTGAAACCGCGATGCGCGTAGCGGCGGGTGCAGTAGCCAAAAAATTCCTTAAAGACAAATACAATATTCTGATTCGTGGCTATTTATCACAGCTTGGCCCTATTAAAGCAGAGGCACATGACTGGGATCAGGTCAGTCAAAACCCATTCTTTTGCCCCGATGCAAGTAAGGTGCAAGAAATGGAAGACTACATGGATGCGCTACGTAAAGAGGGTAATTCCGTGGGTGCAAAAATCTCCGTGGTTGCCGAAGGTGTACCACCGGGTTTGGGTGAACCTATTTTTGATCGACTGGATGCGGAAGTGTCTTATGCAATGATGACCATCAATGCGGCGAAAGGCGTGGAAGTGGGCGGTGGCTTTGCCTGTGTAGAAGCGAAAGGAACAGAATTTCGTGATGAAATTAGCCCACAAGGGTTTTTAAGTAACCATGCCGGTGGCATTTTGGGTGGCATTAGTTCTGGGCAAAATATTGTGGTGCACACGGCATTCAAACCAACCTCCAGTATGCGCCTGGAAGGTAGAAGTGTGGATATTAAGGGTGAGCCTATGGAGGTCGTCACGCATGGTCGACATGATCCCTGCGTAGGTATCCGTGCAACACCCATTTGCGAAGCTATGCTAGCACTCACCCTGGCGGATCACATGATGCGCTTTAAAGCACAGTGTGGTGATGTTGTTTGTACAACTCCGGTAATACCTGCGGGCGAAGGCTAAAATAGCCCGTAGTCCCTACGCACTTAATCCATTAGTGCGTAGGGGCTAAGTTAAAAAATAATTTAAAAATTCTGTATATTTATTACCTCGCGGATTCAAGTTGCTAGTGCAACTCAGTAGTTCGGAATAAAAAGGCTAGCTGCGATAGCATATGCCTTTTTCATTCCGGCAAGAGTGAGGGGCACATATGAAAAGCTACAAGCAGCTAACCGAAGAGATACGATACCAAATTTCAGCGCATTTGAAAGCAGGATTTACACAAACAGAGATTTCTTTGTTTGTTGGCGTACATAAATCAACTATATCACGTGAAATTAGGCGCAACAGTGGACTACGTGGTTATCGCCCTAAGCAGGCACAGATAAAGTCATTAGAGCGTCGACAGCTTAAGTCACGAAGCCGTATTGATCAAAACACCTGGGTGCTTGTTGAGCGTATGTTACGTGAAGACTGGAGCCCTGAACAAGTGAGTGAACGGCTAATTGACAGTGGATTAGGAAGTGTTAGTCCTGAGTGGATTTACCAGCACATTATAAATGACAAAATGCAAGGTGGTAGTTTACATACGCATTTGCGATGTCAAAAAAAGCGACGAAAGCGATATGGTGTTTATTCACGACGAGGCCAAATACCTCATCAAGTATCCATAGATGAGCGTCCTTCGATTGTTGATGCTCGTTCTCGTTTTGGCGACTGGGAATTAGATACAGTCATAGGAGGCAATCATAAACAAGCGCTGGTTACGATAGTGGAACGAAAATCGCGTTTAATCCTAATAGCAAAGGTTATACGTAAAACAGCCGATAATGTAGCGGATGCAATAATACGATTATTAAAGCCCGTATCAGATTGGGTGTATACGCTGACCGCTGACAACGGAAGAGAATTCGCAGGCCACATAAAAGTAGCAAAAAAACTACAGGCAGACTTTTATTTTGCACATCCGTTTTCCTCATGGGAGCGTGGCTTAAATGAAAACACAAATGGATTGATAAGGCAGTACTTCCCAAAGAAACATGATTTCACTACAATCACTAATCAACAGGTCAATTATGTTATGGAAAAACTGAATAACCGACCTAGAAAATGTTTAGGCTTTAAAACACCTAATGAAATATTTTATGGAATACAAATCAAACCACCTGTTGCACTAGCAACTTGAATCCGCGCCTATAAAATATGCACCACTTAAAAATCCTTATTAAAGAATCGTGTGTGTATGAATTCAATTTTTCTGTCATTCAAATTAAAGCGTTCCAAAGTTAATCTTTAATGTCTGATTCTAAAATACCCTACTGGCGCTTATCCGGTTTTTACTGGTTCTACTTCGCATCCCTGGGTGTGATTGTGCCTTATTGGAGTTTGTATTTACAATCGCTAGCATTTGATGCAAAAGAAATTAGCGAACTCATGGCCATACTCATGGCGACCAAAATTATTGCACCGTATATATGGAGCTGGATAGCTGATCATACAGGCCATTGTATGAAAATTATTCGCCTCGGCAGCGTGGTGTCTGCCATTATGTTTATAGGCGTGTTCGTGCATTCCAGCTTTTGGTGGCTGGCGCTGGTGATGTTGCTGTTTAGCTTCTTCTGGAATGCAACGTTACCGCAGTTCGAAGCGAATACGATGAATTTTTTGGGCGAGGACACGCACCGATATAGTGTGGTGCGGCTGTGGGGTTCTCTGGGTTTTGTCGTGGCGGTTATTGTTATTGGTAGTTTGCTGGATGATGTGGGTTATCAACTAGTGCCGATTTCCATTTTTGTTTTGTATATATTTATAAGCGTATTTAGTTTCATGGTGAAGGATGCAAAACATGAAATATCAAATACTCAAGACGGGTCTATTTTTACAGCCTTAAAAGAGCCACATATAATAGCCTTGTTGTTAATTTGTTTTTTAATGCAAATGTCACACGGGCCGTATTACACATTTTATTCAATTTACTTAAAACAGTTTGCCTACAGCAGTACAACTCTAGGCTGGCTTTGGGCATTAGGCGTTATTTCTGAAATAATTTTATTCCTGTTTATGCAGCGATTAATGCCAAAATATGGGCCGCGTTTATTAATGATTGCTGCCTTGTTATTAACCAGTATTCGATGGTTAATGATTGGCTTTTTTGTAGAAAATTTAAGCATGATGATTGTAGCGCAGTGCTTACATGCGGCGAGTTTTGGTTTGTACCACGCAGTGGCGATTGAATTATTTCACCGTAATTTCAAAGGTAAATTGCAGGGCAGGGGGCAGGCCTTGTATTCGGCGGTGAGTTTTGGTGCCGGTGGTGCAATCGGTGCATTGATTAGTGGTGCTTATTGGGACGTGTATAGCCCGCAGATTATCTTTTCTGTCGCCTCGCTGGTTTCATTTATTGCGTTATTAATTGCTTTGAAATTTACCAGGCTGGATTCAAAGGCCGCGGCTTAGGAGAGTTTTTCCAGGCGGTTAAAATCACAGTATTAAACATAAAAAAAGGCGCGAAGCCTAAAGAACGTTCATTCTTTAACTTTCGCGCCTTTGGCAATCACTAAACTAAGGTTTAGTGATTGTGGCCACAGCCACCATCAGGTGAGTGTACGTGGCCGTGAGACAATTCATCTGCTGTTGCATCACGAATATCCATAACATCTACGTCATAGTGTAGAGTCACACCTGCTAATGCAGGGTTACCATCTATAGTGATGTCATCGCCATTGATTTCACTAATCGTAATTAAAACCGGCTGGTCATCATCACTCTCTGCATGAAATTGCATACCCACTTCAAGCTCGGCATCACCAAATGATTCACGAGGAATTACCTGAGTAATCGCAGGATTGTATTCACCATATGCATCTTTAGGCTCAATTACCAGGCTAAATGAATCGCCTTTTTCTTTGTCTTCCAGTGCTGTTTCCAGGCCAGGAATAATATTGTTATGACCGTGTAAATAAATGAAGCTAGCGTCGCTAGATTCGTCAATTACAATACCGTCGTCGTCTTTTAAAATGTAGTTAAGCGTAATGGCTTTATCAGCAGTGATTTTCATTAAGAAGGCCCAATGTAAGGTTAAGTGTTATGTGGTGAGGTTGTGGCTGCAGATTATAACCTAAATAGGCAGTGGCTTGGAAATGTCGCTGTTTGAAGTGTTGCTGCTGGTGTATTCTGTGCGCATATTAATAATATGTAGATCCTTTAAGAATGCCAGTTCAGCAGCCTAGCCAGAAAACCATTGAAGAATTCATTAGCTTCGCCCATCAGGTGTCAGATGCCGTGGGAGAGGTGCATCGCAAGTACTTTCGCCAGCCGGTATCAACAGAATACAAGGATGACAGCAGTCCGGTAACGCAGTGTGATAAAGAGTCGGAATCAGTGATGCGTGATTTGGTAATGAAGCATTACCCGAGTCACGGCATATTGGGTGAAGAGTTTCCGCCACATCAGGCCGATGCAGAGTTTGTTTGGGTTATCGACCCGGTGGATGGCACCAAGTACTTTATGACAGGCCACCCAACGTTCGCTTTATTGCTGGGTTTGGCGTATCAGGGAAAATTTATACTCGGAGTGATAGAGCAAGCGATTAGCCGTGAGCGCTGGATCGGCACAGATGGTATAGGTAGTTTCTTGAATGGCAAAGCCATTCAAACGCGTAAATGCCCGGCGCTTGATAAAGCCATTATCGCGCGCGCAGGCTTTGAATGGCATACCGAAGGTAGAGACCATTTTATTGATAAAGTGTGGAAGGCGACGCATTGGGCGCAATGGGGTGTAGCACCCTATGACTATGGCCTGCTCGCCGCCGGGCATTTAGACCTGGTGATTACCGCAGGCCCATTGGTGCATGATTTCGCGGCGCTAGGGCCTATTATTCGTAATGCAGGGGGGGCAATCACCGATTGGCACGGAGAAGAGTTAACGATTGATTCGCCCAGTCATGTGCTGGCCGTGGGTAACCCCGCCTTGTTGCCGGAGATCATTCGGCTATTAGATTTCAATGAATAAGCTAAAGGCAGAGTATGCTGTCATACTAACATTATTGGATTAACGGCCAGTGCAACGAATGATGGAAAAGAAAATTATATAGCGGTGGGCACGAATGCTGTTGCGAAAAAGTCAATCATTATAGAAACATTAATCGGGCTAATTCAGTAGTTTATAGAGTCATTTAAATAGACTTTAGCAGTGGCTTGTTTCGAGGAACATTAGCTATTGGGCAAAGCTAATGTTTAATAGTGTTTATATCTTATGTTGATACACCACTGCTAAGCAGTGGTGTCGATGATTTTACCTAAGCCGCTTTCATTAACTGCCGGTGTGCTACTGGCCTCTGTCTGGTTGGTTTCAACAACTGGGCGTGCAGTAACTGTTTGAGCGGGCGCCTGCACCTTAACAGGGGGTGTATATAAAGCAGCAGAAGCATTGCCTGCATTATCTATAGTCGCCATAATATGCTCCTTTTCTAAATCTCAATTGCAAAGTTACGTATAAAGCCAATTGTAGGCCTGTATTCTCAATTAATATAGTTTTTTACGATAAGAGGTTTAAATAGGCAGAGGAGTACTGACGGAAAGCGATAAACTGAGTTTATGAGGAGAGATAAATAGAGAGCATAAAGTAGAAATAAGTGCATAGTGATAATTTGTATAGATAATGTTTGGATAATAAAAAAATACGCTGGCTTATATTAAATTATTCATTATTGGGTTTGATGTCTGGAAGCCTGTTTTATATGCAGCTAAATTTCTTCTTTAATCCAGGCTAATGCATCGGGTTCATTTTTAAACACGCGTATTTCCTTATTCGCGTGCCTAGACAGTGATCTATATATCTCGTACATTCTGGCCAGGCCGAATGCTAAATTTGACGCAACAATTAATGCAAGTTTTGTTCTGGTTCTATCCTTGTCAGTACTTGACGCAATGTTAACCATGCTTTTAATCCCATTAGTGGTTAGTTTTATGCCTGTTACTTACACATAATGTGCTGCTTGAGCAGTAAGATTAAGCATAAGTAAGCACAGCCTTATCTGTTTGCCAAAGAGTTTTATATGCTCCTTCAAAGTATATGCTTTCGATTCACATCATCATCAACAGTAACCCTGCCCGTTTTTATAGTTTTAAACATGTGCTCAAATACGGCGCCAATATTATCATTTTCATCATTTAAGAAATAGGAATGCCCCTTAGGTGAATCGTACTTATTATTAAAGTTATCACAGTCGATAGCATAAACATTGGATTGCACTTTGCTACAGTCTTCTGGGCCGGTATGGCCAAGCCTTCTAGAAGCAAGCTTATTTTTCAAATTAGATATCTTGCTTGATCGTAGGGCAAGGTCATCAGACGCATAATAAACAGAAACATTACGTGACGCCTGGCTAATTAAACGCCCATCTTGTTTTTCTTCAAGTGATTCATTCACAATGTCGGCGGCCATTAGGATGGTGTTTCTAAACAACAATGGAACACCATTGGCTAAATCATATTTATTCCATACGGAAAGGGTTTGCCTGAATACTCTATTGCCCATTGAGTGAGCCAGTATATTGATACGCTTAAGGCAGGGAGAGTCCTCTGGTGCCTTATCTCTCCAGGCCATAAAAAATTGTAAAACACGTGCAAAAGAAAATGCGCTTTTGTCCGCTGATTTTTGATCGTCCCAGTAATCTTTAACAATGCCTAAGTCATTATCGCAAGGCCATATTATGGGGACCACCTGAATTAAATCAGGCTCCTTTGTATCGAAGTATTTCTGTAGCTTAGTGACTCTAGGGAATATATCGGGTTCAGGTAAATTAGAAAAACCATGAATAAAAAATAATAGCTGCCTGGCCTTACTATCCTTAAGCCTCGACATCAATACATCAGAGCCAAGCTCTATATACTTATTTTTTTTTAATCGTTCGCAACAATAAATTGAATTTGAAGGTGAGTTTTTGTCTAAATCAAATTTAAAGCCACGACCTGTTTCAGTGAGAATGGAACCCTGAGGTTCTCGGTTGGTAATAAATAACACAATAAATCTCCTTATAGTGGTCATTCGTTTTATTGCAATATTGTGATATGTTTATATCCTTTAAGGCCTGGTTAAGAGGCTGTTGTCTCAGTGTTGAAATTATCATAGTCGCTAGGGTAGCTCTGATCAAGTCATGCTGGATTTTAAAATCCTTTTAATACAATTTTTCCTATGGATTTATCTGACTCCAGTAACGCATGTGCCTTAATTAAATTTTTCGCATTAATCGTTGAAAAATTATTCGTTAGGGTAGATTTTAATTTGCCATCATCCACCAGGTTAGCAACGTGAGATAAAATATTATGCTGCTCCTGCATATCCTCGGTGCTAAATAAAGAACGCGTAAACATAAACTCCCAGTGCACCGAAACACTCTTCGGTTTAAACGGCATAACATCCAGTATTACAGGGCCATCAATTACGCCTAACTTACCCTGTGGCGCAATAATTTCTACAATACTCGGTAAGTGTTCTTCAGTATGGGTAAGGCTGGCCACATAGTTTACATGTTCCACACCAAGTGCCTTTAGCTCATCCCATAAATGTTTATGGTGATTTATTACATGGTCTGCGCCTAATGAGATTACCCAGTCTTGGGTTTCAGGGCGCGAGGCCGTAGCGATAACTGTCAATTGTGTCAGTTTCTTAGCCAGCTGAATCATCATAGAACCCACGCCGCCCGCAGCACCAATAATTAATAGTGTACCCGTGCTGGCTGCGGTGAGATTAAAACGATCAAATAACAGCTCCCATGCGGTAATAGAGGTTAGCGGCAGGGCAGCCGCCTGGGCAACATTTAGAGTGGCTGGCGCCAGTGCAACAATGCGTTCATCCACCAGATGAAATTCTGCATTACAACCCGCGCGATTAACGGCACCGGCATACCAGACCTTGTCACCGGGCTTGAACATAGAGGCCTGCTCACCCACAGAATCAACTATACCCACTGCATCCCAGCCTAATACTTTATATTCACTCTCGGCAGGCGTCACGCTTGTGCGAATTTTGCTGTCCACTGGGTTAACAGAAATCGCTTCAACCTTCACTAAAATATCCCTGCCGCTTGCGACGGGTTTGGCTAGTTCAATATCCATTAGGGCTTCGGGGTGAGTAATGGGATGAGAGTTTTGGTAGCCGATAGCTTTCATATGGGTATTCTCTTATGGCTTGTTGAATAGAGTGATAGTAGAGGTGTATTGGGAGTTTGTGAATATATTATGTGTTTTGTTTGTAGGCGTTAGTTTTAGCTGACGATAGGTGTGTAGTAATTTATAAAGGAATTTATTGATAGTTTTTTTTGCTCTGCTCCCAGGTATTAGTTTTAAATTCACCGATTGGTCGTTTTTAAATTTCTCCGATATTTCTGTAATTGTTGAGATTTTTTAACCAGCGTGAGTTCTGAAATTTAGAGGTTCGCCTGCTGGCGCCTTACTTTATCTTGCAACAGCGGAAGAAAAGTAAGCAAAAGACCGCCGTTCCCGGTCACTTGCCCTCATACAAAGCGATGAGGGTTCCCGAAAATTCTGTGAAAGAATATTTATTTTTTTCGTTCTGTGAGTTTAAAGCTTCGTTGTCGGGTCGTGCTGATGCGCCGTCCTGGCTTATCAGCACTTAAAATTACATCCCTGTAATTTTATCCCTTGAGGGAATAATTTTCGGCAAGTGACAGGGAAGTTTTTTGCTAGCCCATAGACAAATGATAATTGAATGAAAAATGTGAAAAGGAGTTTTTACTCTGACTCTAATTATTCTCTGCGGTGTGGTTTTTGTTATGTTTTAATTCCCAATACCCCTTCAAGTTTTTCAATCATATCATCGACTTCGTGGAATCGTTGATGGATTCGAGGATCTCTCTTTTCTTTGCTTAGCGCTATGGAACTAACAGTGTCTTTATAGATGTTGTACAGATAACGACCGTCCTTCTCACCCCAATATGAATTAAAAAGACCACCTATTGCATCATTTTCAGAAACACCAGGTTGAAGAAAAACCGTACTTGCAATTTGCTTCATGACCTTATCATGTGTACAAAGAAACCATATGGTTTCAGGTTTCGCATCTCTAGCAAAACCACTCCATTGGGTGATATATGCCAGATCCCATGCACAGTTTTTCAATCCGTTCCTGAATTTTTTTATGTTACTGGAATTAATTCCTTTTAACATTTTAGCTATCCTAGAAGGACTGAGGAAAAGCAAAGCAAATATGCTAGAAATAGCGTTAAAGAAAGTGTCTTTTTCCATCCATTCAATGAATTCTTTTGCCGCTTCTACCTTTCCATGTCCTTTTTTCCACAACTCTGCTGCTTTTAGGACAAATAGATAGTTGATTTTCCATGGATCTAAGGTCTTAGCGAAATTCTTCTCTCTCAACGGTCTAGAATTTTGAATTACCACATCTCGGGAAATTTCAATTTCTTTCTGAGATGCACTATTGCGAATTCCTAGCGCTAACTCGGCAAATATTTGAGGGTGTAAGTGATCCGCTACCTTAAAATGAAAGAGTTCTGATGCAGCCTCTTCGTGACTTGACATTGATGCTTTTTCATATATTGACATGCTAGGTTCAACTGTAAACTCACCAAGGATAAAAAAACACATTATCCCGCAAGCGAGCCTCGCAACATTTTGAGACTCGCTATCACCAGTAATTTCTTCACCTTTTGCAATAGATGTCGCCCTAGTCAGAACATTGTTATCAACAAGGGCCATAAGCTCGATATCTGAGAATTTTGATGCCCTAATATATTCCAGTAGATTGTAAGGGCTATCTATATTGGATGGCGAAACCACAAAAGGATTTCCATGTTTAACTAAATTTTGAAGTGGTTCGAGTAACTTTATTTCAAAATCTAATTCTACGTAATGAAATTCTTCCAATGACCTCTCCGTAAAACATAGCGAGGCTGTAGAAAAACCTCCAGCCTAAATTTTGGTTTGTTATATGAAATTCCGTAATTGTAGGTAATATGTGAAATTCTATGTATTACATTTTTCTTGTTGTTATTTCTTGCTTCATTTAAAAACAAGTTCGATAGTTTTGCTACTGTTTTTATATGTTTCGGCTATTTTTATATCAATTAACTTATTCGGGCACATAAAGGATATGTGATTTTAGGGCTTACTACTGTGAAATGCGAAATTCCATGTTTGTCCGATGATTAGAATGCAAGGGAGGAGTTGAATCCACCCAAAAACAAAGTCACCTGCCGAAAACTATGCTTGGATAACAAATATATCAAAGGCGTTATATATGAGATCTGTCTTTCTGTGATTATCGAGTTACTTAATTGTGTCCTGTGGTGGTAGTGACTCTCCCTATGCTTCATCTAGTCATAGGTAGGTTACAGATATTACTGATGCCGTATTTGCACAAAAATCCGCTGACTGTGCGGATTATGCGGCGCTCTATTCCTCTAGTGTGATTGATGCACAATCCTTTGCGATATTTACTGGTAGTCTGGTGATTAGTGTGAATTTAATATGAGTGAATCACCGGTGATGGCATATTCAAATGCGTCCGGTGATCTGGATGAATGTAATGGTATGACCTGCATATTACATAACTGCCTCATTTCCCTGGGTAATGAACTGTTATAAAGGTACGCGGCACAGTAATTTTAATTGAGTATGTATTATTCAGTATTAAGAAAATATGAATTTAGAAGGCTATTATTAGATGTCTGAGTGCTATTTATTTTAACTGGTTTATAAATCTTACGTCTTAGGCGGGAGTGATAATGCAAACCCATGACTTTCTTTTTACCTTGCTTATAATTTTAGTCGCGGCGCGGGTATTTGCAGAATTGGCATCACGCTTACAGGCACCATCGGTGATCGGTGAGTTGTTTGCCGGAGTACTACTCGGACCTAGTTTGCTGGGCTGGGTCGAGCCATTTGAAGCGATTAAGATGATGGCGGAGATCGGCATTATTTTATTGCTGTTTGAAGTGGGTTTGGGTACCGATTTTAAACGCCTGGTAAGTACGGGTGCTAAATCTTTCATGGTGGCGATAGCCGGATTTATCTTACCGCTGGTATTAGGCTTTTCGCTGAGTTACTGGGTATTTGATCTGTCGTTGCTGGTCTCGCTATTTATTGGCGGCACACTGACCTCGACCAGCATCGGTATTACTGTGCGCGTGCTGTCTGATCTCAGGCGGCAACACGCAGCTGAGGGGCAGATTGTATTAGGTGCTGCTATATTTGATGACATTTTGGGTGTTGTTTTGTTAGCGCTACTCTATGAGTTTTCCACCGGTGGCGGGGTAAGCCTGGTTAATACCGGCAAGGTATTGATGTTTGTGCTGGCCTTTTTCGTGCTGGCACCTATTGCCGCCAAAATTATGTCAGTCGCCATTAAGCGCTTCGATACGGAGAGTGAAATTTCCGGTTTAATTCCTACCAGTATTGTCTCTATGGTTTTATTTTTCGGCTGGTTAGCTCATTCGCTTGGCGCACCCGAATTAATTGGTGGCTTCGCCGCGGGCCTTGCTTTATCGAGACGTTTTTTTCTGCCATTGGGTATTGCACTGAGCGTCGATGATGAGTTTTCAGAGCGTGTTGAATCGAAAATGAAACCGATTGTGCAATTATTTACGCCGATATTTTTCGTTTATGTAGGGGTTTCCCTTAATCTGCATGAAATTGCATGGGGCTCATCCTTTATCTGGATATTCTCATTGTCTTTATTGCTGGCCGCTATTATCGGTAAACTGCTCGGTGCGTTTTTGATAAAGGAAGCATGGCCTATCCGTTGGGTTGTTGGTCTGGCGATGATTCCCCGTGGTGAAGTGGGGCTCGTCTTTGCCGAGTTAGGTAGAGCAAGTGGTATATTCAATAATGAGATCTACGCAGCTATGGTGATTGTTATTGCGCTCACTACATTATTGCCACCGTTTATTTTGAAATGGCTTTACGCACACTATGCTGAGCGTGTGCAGGTTATTAAAACGTAATTCAGGCATTTTTGAGTTTAAGTAGTCGGTAAAAATTAATTTCATAACGATTAAGTCTAGGTGATTTTTTACACAGGGCGTTATTGAATTTTAACGCTGGCTTGTTAGTTTCTATACCAATGTTTATTCAATACACTCATGACTTTATCGGGATATTTCCACGAGCCTAAGCTACCGTTATATCTTGCAAGGGCTCTTCTGATATTGCCTTTTTCTATGTCTAAATAATATTTCAAAATAGTGCAGCCCATGCGCAGGTTGGTGTCTATATCCATGAGGTTGTCGTTGGGGTGGCCAATTTCTTTTAACCAGAAGGGCATGATTTGCATTAAGCCCTGAGCGCCCGCTTTTGAAATGGCGAAGTGATCGAAGCGACTTTCTATATCTATAAGGGCAATGACCAGTTCTGGTGGTATTTCGGCCTGGCTGGCTTCGCGGTGAATGCTGCGTAAAAGATTTAAGCGTGTTGTTGAATCGGCTACTCGGATACGTAAACGATTCGACATATCGAGTAACCAGACTTCTGCATGAAAACGGTCATCAAAGCTGTTGGACTTTTCGATGGCGGAAATTAAGCGCTGCCGAAGTTCAGGTTCAATCGGTTGAACTGATTTTGCAAACGTTTGAGTTGAGCTTATGCCTAAAAATAACAGGGCGGCGAAATAGCTGATATTTTTAGTAAGGCCAGGCAAGCACAAGGTGTTTTTTAATCGTTTAAATAATGTTTTAAACAATAAACTCACTTCGTGCCTCCGCGCTTCTGTATGAATGACTTATTAAATAATAGCTTAAGATCGTTTAGCTTTTAAAAATTCAACAATATTACCCAGCGCAATATCTTCTGATTCAGCATCGCTGCGACCTTTGTATTCAATTGCATCTTTATCCAGGCCTTTTTCACCTAGCACTAAACGATGTGGAATGCCAATTAATTCAATATTTGCCAGCATTGAACCTAAACGCTCTTTTTGATCGAACATTAAAACTTCAAGGCCTGCCTCGGTTAATTCTTTATATAAGTTTTCCGCGGCTTCTGCCAGGCGTTCTGACTTTTGCATATTGATAGGCGCAAGTGCGACATCAAACGGCGCAATGTTTTGTGGCCAGATAATACCGTTGTCATCGTTGTTTTGTTCTATGGCCGCTGCCACCACACGGGATACGCCGATGCCGTAACAGCCCATGGTCATTACCTGCTTGGCGCCGTTTTCATTTAATACAGTCGCCTGTAGTTTTTCGCTGTACTTATTACCTAGCTGGAAGATGTGGCCAACTTCAATGCCGCGCACAATGGATAATGTGCCTTCGCCGTCTGGGCTGTTATCACCTTCCATTACATTGCGAATATCGGCAGTAGTTGGCTCGGCTAAATCACGACCCCAGTTAACACCCTGTAGGTGTTTGCCATCTTCATTGGCACCACACACAAAGTTAGCCACGTGTGCGGCACTGTAATCTGCAATCACGGTGATTTTTAAATCGGGGCCAACTGAACCCGGTGCGCAACCGGCGGCAGTTTTTACCTGTTCTTCTGAGGCGAAGCATAAAGGTGCAGCGACTTGATCTAACTGCTCGGCTTTAATTTCATTGAGCTCATGATCACCTCGTAATACCAGTGCAACCACGCTGCCTTCTTCGGCACCTGCAACGAGTAATGTTTTTAAACACTGGCTGGCATCGATGTTCAGGAATTCAGAGACGTCTTCAATGCTGTGCTTGCCCGGTGTTTCTACAACGGTTTTTTCTTCGCTGGCAGCAGGGCGTTCTCCCTGTGGTGGAAGCGCTGCGGCCTTTTCGATATTTGCGGCGTAATTAGAGCCCGATGAGAAGGCGATGGCATCTTCGCCAGAATCTGCCAGTACATGAAACTCATGTGAGCCAGTACCGCCGATAGAACCAGAATCTGCCATTACCGGGCGGAAATCTAAGCCGAAGCGGGTAAAAATATTGCTGTACGCCTGATGCATCGCATCGTAGGTTTGCTGTAGTGATTCCTGATCGAGATGAAATGAATAGGCATCTTTCATGATGAATTCACGTGAGCGCATGACGCCGAAGCGTGGGCGAATCTCATCGCGGAATTTAGTTTGTATCTGATACCAGGTAATCGGCAGTTGCTTGTAGCTGGCCAGTTCACGGCGCGCTAAATCGGTAATGATCTCTTCGTGGGTTGGGCCAAGGCAAAACTCGCGGTTGTGGCGATCATTCAGGCGCAGTAGCTCTGGGCCGTATTCTTCCCAGCGCCCGGATTCCTGCCAAAGCTCGGCGGGTTGTACGCCAGGCATTAATACTTCCAGGCCACCGACCTTTTCCATTTCTTCACGCACAATGCGTTCTACCTTGCGCAATACACGCACACCCAGCGGCAGCCATGTGTACATGCCTGAGGCCAGGCGGCGGATTAGGCCGGCGCGTAGCATCAGCTGGTGGCTGACGATTTCAGCATCTGATGGGGTTTCTTTAAGGGTAGATAAAGGAAATTGTGATACGCGCATGGTGGTTTCCGTGTGAATAGATAAAATGCCGGCTTATACTATTCAAAATAACAATAATGATAAGGCATAAAAGAGTTGGTGGGGATTCTACAAAACTATTGCAGGGGCGGGAACAGGAATATTGCATGGTTTGCCAGTAAAGGCCTGTTTATTGGCTTATTGCTGGGTTTATCGGCTTGTTTGCCCGGAAATGTCGCTGCCAGGTCTGATTTGCTTGTGCCTTTAATAGAAAAAGCGAAATCATTAAAGCTGGCGCAGCAGCCCGCCTGGTTGAATTTGCTGCATTACAAAAGCAATGCCTGGGGTAGCCTGGTTAGCCAGGCCGATGATGCGAAATTTTTTATCGCCGAGTCGGGTGCGAAAAATGCACAGGCAGAGCTAGAGGCTGATTTGCGTGGCTTTTTTAGTGAGCTCGATAATGTTGAGAGTAGTCAGCATCCACAATGCCGATTCCCAGCACGGCTGCACTGGCTTAACCAGCAATTGGGCTTTGCTGATCTTTTGCCAAAAGTAGCATGCACAAAGTTTAATGAGTGGAAGCCGCAGTGGAATGCCACGCAAATTACCCTGTTGTTTCCGAGTATGTATATGGGTAATCCGGCCTCGATGTTTGGCCATACCTTTATTCGCTTTGATACCATGGGGAAAAGCCAGCTGCTCAGCCCAACCTTAAGTTACGCTGCGGCAGCGGATAAAACAGATTCTCTAATGGTGTTTTCATGGAAGGGCATTTTTGGCGGTTATGCCGGGCGTTTTTCCATGCAGCCCTATTATGAAACCCTGCGTGAATACAGCGACATAGAACAGCGGGATATTTGGGAATATAAACTAAACCTTACACCGGCTGAAACGGATCAATTGATCCGCCATTTATGGGAAGTGAGCGGTGTTCACTTTGATTATTTTTTCCTGCGTGAAAACTGTGCCTTCCGATTATTGGCAATATTAGATGTGGCGCGTGAAGGTATAAATATGAGCTTAAGCACGCACCCCATTTATGCGATACCCGTAGATACGGTGCGTGATATACAAGCCGCAGGTTTAATTGCGCATACCAGGTATCGTCCATCTACGCATAATAAAATAAAACAAATGTCCAGGCAGATGGATGCGCCAGGCCGGGCGGCGGCTTTGTCTATAGTGGATAATTCGCTAGCGGTTAATGATTTATCCATTAATTTAAATACCGTGCAACAAGCGCAAACCTTAGAATGGGTAAACGAGATATTAGGCCAGGAACAAAGCGTAAATCAGGCGTTACAGATGCAGGTGTTAAGTGCGCGTAGTCAATTAGCAATTGATGCATCACAAACGGAGTTTTCATTTAGTGAAAGCTCACCAGAAACATCACACGATTCGGCGCGTTGGCTGTTAGGGATTGGCGAGCTTGATAAACAAATGTTTTATGCAGCCGCTCTGCGCTTAAATTTTCATGATGCACTGGATCCGGTGCAAGGGTTTCCGGAAGGTGTTTCCATTAATATATTAGATACGCAATTTCGTTGGTACGAAGATACTGAGCAGTTAAAACTTGAGAGTGTGGATATCTTCTCCATGCAGTCAATTGTCTCAGTTGAAAAATGGACTACACCGGTTTCACGAAAATTATCGTTGCAAATTAATAAGCGAAATTTTTCTAGTGGTGAAAGACGCCATGTGTTTGAAATGCAATTGGCCGCAGGTTATGCAAAAAATATAAACAGTGTGTTGTATTATGCGATGGCCAATGGGCGCTTAGATTATGCAGCTGAGCTGGAAAACAGGCATGCGAGTTATATAGGGCTTGATGCCGGTTTTTTATGGGGCTTTAATGTTTTCGGATTAAATGCTCAGAGTCGCTTTGTTGTACAGGAGTTTCAGCAATTATCGGGTGAGCAGGGCGATATTCAGTCGATACGGTTGGGCGTGCAGTTTAATCTCATGAGCAATAGTGGTTTACGTTTTGAATATAAGAAAGATAAATATTCTATATTGGAAATAGATGAGGCCAGGCTGAGTTATGTCTATTATTTTTAATTGAATATGTAGCGTGTAAAAAGGTCACAATTTAAATAGTGACCTTATATATTTACGCGGCTAAAACGTTCGTTGGTCCCATCCCCACATATGCCGTTGTGGGCTACTAAATTCAATATAAATTCGTGATGCATCTATTTGTGCTTCAATTTTCATAAACTCACATAAGCGAGCAGAAAAATCTGCGGTTGCATTTTCAGGTAAACCGAGGCTTTTTAATTCGAGCAGTGCACAGGGATCATGTTCTCCTGCAAAAATTAAACATTGCTCATCTTCTACCTGCACCATGACATAACTTTCAGGTTTACCGAGAATATTGGCGATGGTGAGCGAGGCTTTTTCTGCAATATCTTTTTTATCTATAAGCTTTATGTTGGTTTTTATGGTTAATAAAGGCATGGGTTCACTTACAATATTTGCTAATTAAGTCACGAGACTGTTGCATTTTAGCTTCTTTCTGTTGTTGGGAGATATAGCTGGCATTGCCATCTTTATCTTTGCTTCGAATGCGGCCAACAGATTGCATTGTGGCTAGATTTTTTCTGGCCTGTGCACAGGCTGCCAAACGACGCTTTTTATCGGCTTTGCTTTCAGGTTTTTTTTCGGGTGTTTCTGTGTCGCTGGTTTTATTCTTATCATCAGCTGTTTGCGCTTTATTATCTTCGGCATCTGTTTTTGAGCCAGGGCGTTTATAACTGGAGGTATCTTCAGGTGCATAATTTTGCACGTTCATCCGTTCAGCCTGGATATTGGTTGGGCGTTGTTGGCTATAATGTACATTGCCTTGTTCGTCTACCCATTTATAAACACCAGAATAACAGTAATTACTAATAAAGATTATGACAAGGAAAAACAGACCTTTTGGGAAAGGGGAATTGAGTTTTATTGCGCTTAATGAGTGTTTGCTTATATTCATGATATTTCACTTAGTAAGTGTTCTTATCGCTTGATTCTATAGCAAATTTTGGTATTTTTCCTATGTAGACCGATGATATGTGTCAATTCATTTAATAAATGGCAACATAATGTTTGCATATAAGGCATGGCTTGTTAGTATTCAATCCTCTTTTGGGTTCGTATAAGAAAATGTTATGGCAGATAGAAGACTTAAAGTGTTTCATACAGTTGCCAAGCTGTTGAACTTTACCAAGGCAGCGGATGCGCTCCACATGACTCAACCGGCTGTGACGTTTCAGATTCGCCAACTGGAAGAATACTTCAATACTCGATTGTTTGATAGAACACACAATAGAGTGAGTCTGACTGAAGCAGGTATACGGGTTTATGGCTTCTCCGATAAAATTTTTGAATTGTATGATGAAATGGAGCATGCCATTCGGGAAATGACGGGTGATGTAAGTGGTATGGTGACCTTAGGTGCCAGCACAACCATTGCTGAATATATGCTGCCATTCCTGCTGGGTGATTTTAAAGCGAAGAATCCCGAAGTGAATATTCGTCTTAAAGTCTCTAATACAGACGGCATTGTGTCGATGGTGGAAAATAATATTATCGACCTGGGTATTGTTGAGGCTTCGGTTGGCAATAAAAATTTACAGGTTGATGTGTGTCGTATGGACCAGTTGGTTGCAATAATGCCGCCAGGTCATGAGTTGGCATCTTATGAAACATTGACGCCTCAGCAATTAGCCGCGCAGCCGTTTATTTGCCGTGAAGAAGGTTCGGGTACACGTGAAGTTATTGCGGAGTATTTGAAGCTAATTGATGAAGAACCCAATGTATGCCTTGAACTAGGTAGCCCTGAGTCTATTAAAAGTGCGGTGGAAGCAGGCATGGGTATTTCCATTATGTCCTGTTCAACGGTACAAAAAGAAATTAAATTGAATACATTGGTAGCGATTCCATTAGAGCCTCCACTAGAGCGCCCGTTTTCTTTCGTGCACCAGCGTCACAAGTTTAAGGCGCGTGCCATGGAAGAATTGCTGGAATTTGCCAAGCAATATTGCGAATCACATCAAAAATCATAGTGTTGCCTTTCAATACATAGTCTTTTCTTAAAGGGCTATGTATTGAAACTTGTCTTATAGTTTCTTAAATCCATACAAATCGTTACAATTAATCTTAATCAACTCTTTTGTTATTCAGGAGGTGGTGGTGAAACCATCAGCTAAAACACTGGCAGAAATCTTTGACTATTTGCCGCAGGAAGATCAGCAGACATTATTTGAATTTGCTGAGTTTCTTAAGTCGAGAGCACCTGAACCCGAGCTAGCAATATCCGGGCCTCTAGGAATTCCTCGCCCCGATGAAGAAAGCGTAGTGGCGGCGATTAAACGCTTAAAACAAAACTATCCTATGCTGCATCAGAAGGAACTGCTTCACGAAGTTTCTAGTCATATGATGGCACATATGATGCAGGGAAAATCTGCAATTGATGTTATTAATGAGCTTGAAGAGTTGTTCGAAACAAAATTTAAACAGACTATAGGTGCAGAAGATTGATTTCAGTTTTACGCACCTGGTATAACCGTCACTTTTCAGATCCCCAGGCAGTTATTCTTGCCTTAATGCTTATCTTTGGTTTTACCTTAGTTATATTTATGGGGCAGGTATTAACCCCAGTGATTGCGGCGGTGGTTATTGCTTATGTGCTTGAAGGTGCAGTGCAGAAATTGTGCCTGTTAAAAATACCCCATGTGATTTCTGTTTGTTTTGTGGTGCTTAGTTTTGTATTGCTACTATTAATCTTTATGCTGGGTTTGTCTCCCTTAATCACTAAACAACTGAGTCAGTTTTTTATTGAAATGCCAGATATGCTGAGTAAAGGGCAGCAATTGTTAATGGCCTTGCCGCAAAACTATCCATTTATTTCTGAGGCACAAATTCAGGATATGGTGAAGCAAATTAATAACGAATTAGCATCAATAGGGCAAACGGTCGTTTCTAAATCATTAGCATCGGTGGTTAATGTATTTACCATAATGATTTATATAGTGGTTGTACCTTTGTTGGTATTTTTCTTTTTGAAAGATAAAGAAAAAATTGTGCAATGGATGAGCCGCTTTTTGCCCAGCAAAGAGGGTTTGGCCGGAGAAGTGTGGAAAGAGGTTGATATAAAGATAGGTAGTTATATTCGCGGTAAGTTTATTGAAATTGGTATTGTTGCGGTTGCAACTTTTATTCCACTACAAATACTTGGCTTACAGTATGCCGCTTTATTAAGTTTCTTTGTCGGCTTATCGGTAATTATTCCTTATGTTGGGGCAATCGCTGTCACTATACCGGTGGCATTACTGGCCTATTTACAGTTTGGTTCGGGCAGCGAGTTTCTGTACATTATGTTGGCATATGGCATTGTACAATTTTTAGATGGTAATTTACTGGTGCCACTACTATTTTCTGAAGTGGTAAATATGCACCCCGCAGCGATTATTATTTCAGTATTGGTATTTGGAGGTGTGTGGGGAGTATGGGGTGTGTTCTTTGCAATTCCATTGGCTACCTTAATACAGGCTGTAATCAACGCATGGCCTGCTGAACAGCAGGCCTGAGCACTACCGTTTATGCGTATAAGATTTCACTTAATTTTTTAGCCATCTTCTCAACTAGTTCTATTTCGTCGCGACTAAAATTTGAATGACGAACCTTATGAGATGAAAAATTCACAGTACCGGTCACCTTACCATTGCTGTCACGTATAGGGGCACCGATATAGGACTCTAGCTGGACGGCCCTGTACACAGGATGTAATATCATTTCAGGTATTATACCCACTTGAATATAGGTAATGGTTTTATTTTCGCTTGCAACGGCGGCACAGTATGTGTCACATAATTCGAAGCGGTCTCCTGGCGAAAAAATATCCCCCATTTTAGAAGTAACCTGTCTGATGGTGTAATTAGATCCATCGATTTTACTGATAATGCCAGTTTCAAGATTAAGTATATCCAGACCTGTTTTTAAACCTTCTAGCATCCAGTTACTTATATCAGGCGAGATATTTTTCGCAGGTGTGTCGTCTAGCCACGGCTGAATTCGTTGGGCACTCATTTCTTATTCTCTTAAACTTACGGGGGCTTTTAAAGTTTAGACTTAATTATGAGTTTTTTCAGTTGCTGTTAATGATGTTTTTGGTAGTGTTTTTTACGGCGTATTTTCAACTTGCGAGACCACCATACCCATACGCCGCTTATGCCGAGGAACATCATTAATACAGCAGCAGCATCCATTACATATATCCCCCAGCTGCTATTGAATATACGCCCAGAGTGTAGGTCAAGAATGATTCTTTCGAGCTTTAAACCCTGTCCTCTATAAGCCAATTTCAGGTTGTGTATTTGAGTGTCTGTTAGCTTTGTTGGCGTAGACCACTGGGGCACTTCTACATGATACTGCTTCCATTGGGTGATTTGTGTATCAGATAGATAAATGTGGGATTGTGAATCGATTAGTGCAATTTTATTATTGGATAAGCCAATTTTAAGTATGGGTGATGCTGTTGTTAGCGGCATCAACTCTATAATCTCTCCGGTTTCATCTACTAGCAAAATATGTTTTTGTAATGCAATGGCAATAATGTTATTTATTTGTACTATGCCCTGAAGCTTGTCCTGGTGTGTAAGTAGAGGGTTGCTATTAAAAAATATCTGTTGTTGCCATTGGCTAACATTAATGTTGCCAATACTGAAATTAATGAGGGTACCCTGTGGGTTGATGCCATACCAGTTTAAAAGAAAATCGGATTCAATCGCGGTTTCATCGAGTTTTAATGACTCGGTGTGATTCAGCATAATACCCGTGATGGATAAAATAAAGACCACTACTAATGCAGCCAGCCCCAAACGTCTGTGCCATAAAAAGAATGGAAGCGGCTTCTTTCTTTTGCTTCGCGTCATAGAGTAATTTCTTTGTTTAATAAAAGTGCAGTTCGGGCTAATTTACTTAAGGCGCGCACTGATAATGTTGCCCCAGTAATACCATCGATATGTTGATTCAGATTATTGTTATCGATTAAGTATGCACCAACAAATTGTTTGGTAAAGAATGGCTGGCGGACTTCCCAGCCACGAGACTCACGAAACTCTAGCACTTTAATCTGTTCTATTTTATTGTTATTGATAATAATTCCGCAGGTTATAGGTTTTTCTTTACCTATTTCATCCAGTATCCAAACGTTGCGGGTACCTTTTTGCCAGTAGCGAACTCTGAGTCCTCGATACTTATGTTGCAGAATTTCTTGTATTTTATTTTTTAATTCTTTATTTAGCCAGAGAACTTTTGATTCAGGTGGTTTGTTATCAAAGCTTTGAGAAATAAAATCCTCGGGCGTCTGATAAACGCCTTTTGCATTTGCGGAGGTGAAAAATAGAAGTAATGTAGTGGTTATTATTAATAGTCGTAACATGGGTATGAATTCTATCAGTTGTTTACGGGTCTATAAACAGAGAAGCGGATCACCGTGTGCTGTGATCCGCTTAAATCCAGTTTAATGCGCTTATCTGTGACCAGCAGAGTAAGCTTTGTTTAGGAGTCTTGCATTAGAACTGGTAACCAACACCCAGGTTAAAGCCGTCATCATTCGTTCCAGCTTTATCGCGCTGCTGGTAGTCAAATTTGACAACAACATCTTCATGAGGCCAATAACTGAAACCTACGTCAGTTTGTGTATTCTCAGTATCGTTACTGCTATTTGCCTGGTTATCCCAACTACTTTGACGTGCAAAAATACCGAATTGTGGATTTATTTTATATGAAGGCTCTATGTACCAGCCTGACTGCTCATCTGCACCTATAGATTTAGGGCCTGTGCCGCTTAAGTCCCAGCTAGCATATAATGCACGTACAGATACTGCATTAGCTGACCAGACTGCATGAGTTTCAAGTAAAGTTGCGCTGCCTGCAGTTGGGTCTGTGCCTTGCGTTATGTCTCGTTGATATTGAACTGCACCACCCAGTTCCAGGCCGCGAATGGCCATCCATTTTAAGCGTGCGGTGTAGGCAGGATCTTGTGCAGGTGCTTCACGTACAGCCTGGCGGCCTTTGCGAACAGCGTAATTACCACCCGAAGAAATTTGCAGACCAGAATGCATGGCAACGTCATAATTGAAAGCACCGCCAAAGCGACCGGTCATCGCAACACCACCTTCACGCCAGGTAGAAGGTATTATATTTTTCTCAACATTATTGCGCTCTACACCATAGAAAGTAGGGGGTTCGTGCGTTTCGTTAATTAGGCCAACAGGCACTAACATTATACCTGCACGTATAGCATGGTTTTCATTTAGATCAAACTCAAGAAAAGCCTGTTCCATGGCAACTTCACCACCGCCCGTATCAACTGCCGCATGCTCTACTTCAAGCTCAGACCAAAAGCGAATTTTGTCGCTGAATTCATGCCCCATAAAGAGAATAAAACGGTGCAGATCGATTTCATTTTTGCTGTCTGTATTGTTGTAATGCAATTCACCATAGCCACCAATCGTCGTTGAGCCAGTATTGCCGTGATCGCCAAATGTTTTGTTGCTTGCTGCTGATCTTGAACTATGGCTTGTGCTAGACATTAGGTTGCCGGATTCAATGATATCTACAGTCGCCTCCAGGCGTTGCATAATCACTTCATTTTCTGCTTTAAGAGATTCTATCTGTTGTTGCAAGCTACCAGAATCAGCAGCAATTGCGCTATAAGATGTTATTGATAAGGCACCAGTAATAAGGCTATTACTTAGTATGCGGGTTAAGTTCATATTTATCTCCAGCTAATTTTTAACGAATTATCTAACAAAGTTTTTAAGTGGGGAAAGTATACTTTATTACAAATGCTAATGCAAATGATTCTCATGTAGATGTGTGAATTGTATTTGCTTAGCGATGTGAAGCGCAAACTGTATTATTAGACGAGTGCTTAATTGATTTTAAAAGGTCTGTTGGTACGGTGTTTTAAGCGGTAATTCATTGATACGGCTTAATTGTATATGCGCTTCTCCGCCGCGGGAGGCGCCATCAAACGCGCTACTAGGGGGGGTATTAATTTACGGCTGTATGAGGTGATGCAGTGGCCCCATGCTCCATGCTGGTTTCAGTGACATACCAGGCAGGCTACCTGCCTGCATCGCCACTGGTGCCGGTGTCGACACCTTGTTCTGCGGCGGCAATTTATTGATCGGATACATTTGTAGAGTAAGTGAATTTCAAAGCTTGTTCATATCATCTATTAAATTTACAGGGATAGTGGTAAAGGTAATGGCTTTTCTAATTGATTCGTATGTTCAAACGTCCATTGCCATGTTTGCCCAGCTCACTGCTTCAACATTGGCGATGAAAAAATCGTCTTCGATTAAATTTTGAAAACTTACATTTTCAAAATCGGCTATTTCATAAGCCAATGTACATTTCAATGCCTCGCCTAATACGCCTTCATGTTTTAGTAAGGCATTTTCAACTTCATCATTTAAGGGCAGCGGTGCAATAATGCTCTCAATGTCACGTTCCATTAAAATATCTAACGCAGAAAATAAGCCGACGGTAAAAAAACTTTCCAGCGGTTTAAGGTCTGATTTTTCCGCAAGCATTTCGCACATTTTTCCACGCGTCATGGCCAGGTGAATCATTTCAGATGGTCGATCATCTAATTTTGACAAAGCAATCATAGAAGCCCAGCTGGAAAGTTGTTTTCGTCCAAGAATGACGATAGCCTGCTTTATAGAGTCTACTTCCCTACTAAAACTAAAAAATGAAGAGTTTATTAATTTAAGGATTTTATAGCTTATCGATACATCAAAGCTAATGGCTTCTTCAAGTTCTTCAATGTCGGAGTTAGGGTTTTGTAAAACCGACAGTAAATTTAGCACCGCTACTTTATTAGTGGGTAATGCCTTACTTTTGATGATGCGAGGTCTACTGAGGAAGTAACCCTGAAAGTAATCAAAACCAAGTTTAAGACAAAATTCAAATTCATCGATGGTTTCAATTTTTTCGGCAAGTAATTTTACGTCAAATTTTTGCAGTATTTTGACGTGTTCAATTATTTCTTCTTGAGTAAGTGCCATGATATCAATTTTTATAATATCAACCAGCGGCATCAGTGGTTTGTGAGTGGGGTTATAGATGTAATCATCCAGTGCGATAATAAAACCTTTGTTAGATAGTCTTTCTACCGCCTTGATGAGTTTAAATGTAATGGGTATATCTTCTAATACTTCTAGAATGACTTGCTTTGGTGATATGGGAAGTGAATCTTCCTCAAGTAAAAATTGTTCTGTCAGGTTAATGAATGCGTATCGATTGCCGACTAATCTTTCAAGACCAATTTCCAGAAAAGTATTTATAATGGTGGTTGATGTCGCGCCGTCAGCGGAAAGCGAATTTACCGATGCGGCATTTTTGGTGCCTGATCTAAATAGCAATTCATAGCCATACACATCAAGTTTTTTGTTATAAATCGGCTGTCTGCCGACATATATATCTGCCATACCTTGTGTAGCCCTGGGTAATTTGAATAGTTAGTATATGCGATACCAGTTATAACTGGTATCACCCAATTTTTTAAATTCGAATATCAGGAATCAATCCACTGGTACAGCTCAATGGTTTGCGGTTCACAGCTGTTGCAGCCATCACCACAGGCAGAACCTTCGGGAAGTTTTTCAAGCTTGCCTTTAGCAATCCACTGTTCAACGATGGGGCGTAATGCTTCTTGATCCATGTTGAACTCTAAGGCCATATCACGCAGAGGTGCCTGTCCTCTTTGCTTTAAGTAGTCACGAACTTGAGTCAAAATCATGCGGATGCCTCCATTGGTGTGTGATTGGTCTGGCCTGCACGGCGCATATAAAAGATGATGAGTGTAACGGCGATGATAATAGCAGCAACCCACGCAGTGGATGTAGCGGGGTGCTGATTAAAACGTGCTAGCTGATAAAATAGAGTGGCGGCTGAATAAGCCATGCCGGTGCTCCAGGCCAGTGCAAATCCCATCCAGCGAGGGCCCGCTTCACGGTAAATGGCAGCTGTGGCTGCTACGCAAGGGGCGTACAGTAAAATAAATAACAGATAAGCAAAGGCGCCAACCTGGCCATCAAATCGTTTAACCATGGCGCCAAATGTTGCAGTATCTACATCTTGTTCTGTGGCAGCTGACTGTTGATCGGATGTGCTATCTAAAATATTGAAACCCAGTGGGTCAGTTAAATTATTAGCGACATCGCTAAGATTTGCTGGGATGGTCGCTAAGGCTTCACTGAATGAGGTGATCAATGAAAACTCTTCCTTCACTACTTGCGTTGTTTTGGGTTGGTCAATTTCCGAGTAAATCGCGTCTAGCGTGCCAACCACCACTTCCTTGGCGAGTATGCCGGTGAAAATGCCAACGGTTGCAGGCCAGTTATCTTCCTGTATGCCCATCGGTTTAAAGATGGGTGTAATACTGCGACTAATCGCACTGAGTATAGAATCTTCTTGATCCTCATTGCCAAAACTACCATCGGTACCCCAGGAGTTAAGAAAGTTAATCACCAGTACCATCGCAATAATTATTTTTCCAGCATCCAGTAAAAAACCTTTTAATTTCGACCAGGTGCGTATTAAAACATCGCGGGCTTTTGGCATGTGGTAGGTGGGAAGCTCCATTAAAAATGGCGAAGCTTCACCGGGTAATAGAGTGGTTTTAATCACCAGTGCGGTTAAGATGGCGAAAATAATGCCGACAATGTACAGCAGGAAGACAATGTTTTGTCCGCCCTCTGGAAAGAAGGCTGCGGCAAACAAAGCATAAACAGAAAGGCGCGCACCGCAGGACATAAAGGGTGCCATCATAATAGTGACAATGCGTTCACGGTGATTTTCTAAGGTGCGTGTCGCCATAATAGATGGCACGTTGCAACCAAAGCCAACTATCAGTGGCACAAAGGCTTTTCCGGGCAGGCCCAGTGAACGCATAAATCTATCCACCACAAAAGCGGCGCGCATCATGTAACCGGAGCTTTCAATCAATGAAAGAAATAAGTACAGGAAACCAATAATCGGTATAAACGTGGCAACCACTTGAACTCCGCCGCCTAATCCATTGGATAACAATACTCTCAACCAATCGGGTAAACCTAAGGCGGCGAGTATTTCACTGAAGCCATCAATAAATAGTGCGCCTGCTGCAATATCAAAAAAGTCGACAAAAGCACCACCCAGATTAATCGTGAACATAAACATGAGGTAGATAACACCCAGAAAAATGGGTATGCCGAGAAAACGATTTAATACGATGTTATCAATGCGATCAGACAGGCTGAAACGATATCCATCAGGCTGTGAGATGACAGCCTCTGTTACTGTGCGCGCAAAACCGTAGCGACAATCGGTGAGTAAAATATCAATATCTTCTTCACTCTCGGCTTCTATTTTTTCGCGCAGCTCTTTTGCATGCGCGAGTACTTCGAGCGGAATGCTTTTGAAATCTTCAACGCCGCTATCACCCTCTAAAACTTGGGCGGCCATCCAACGACAATTTACATGTTCGCAGCTGGGGTGGTCTTCCGGTAAGGATGATTGTAAATCTACTATCGCTTGCTCAATAATATCTGAATAAGGTAACACTCTATTGGGTGCCTGGTGTTTTTTAGAGGCTTCCAGCATGGCCTGTTTTAGGCTGTCTAGGCCAATTTTTTTATGTGCTGTAATCGCTACAACCGGGCAGCCGAATTGTATGGCTAAAGCTTTTTGATCTATTCGAATATCATGGCTGTCGGCCAGATCCATCATATTTAGTACGATGATCATTGGCACCTGCATTTCCAGCAGCTGTCCACTTAAATACAGGTTGCGTTCCAGATTGGATGCATTGAGTACATTAACGATTAAGTCAGGTTCGGCTGACAGGATATAGTCACGGGTAACTTTTTCATCCAGTGAACGTGCGCTGTTATCTAATGAATAAATACCGGGCAGGTCAACGACATTAAAAGGAATGCTTTGGTACTCAAACTCACCAACTTTACGGTCGATAGTCACGCCAGGCCAGTTGCCTATTTTTTGGCGTGAGCCGGTCAGTGTATTAAATAGGGTGGATTTTCCGCAGTTGGGGTTACCGAGCAAGCCGATGGTGTAGTGGGAGCTGGCCTTAGGCGATGCCTGCTCTGTATCACAGCATTCTTTACTCATAGGTGGCTCAAAATTAGAAAATACAATATGTATGTCGTTTGATAAAGGTGACTTTAAACGGCACTTACCATGATGTTTTGTGACATGCCTGAACCAATAGCAATGCGGCTAGCATCGAAGCCAACCACGGTAGCACCACCGCGGCGCTGGATAATGCGCAAGCGTGAATTAATTAGAACGCCCATACTGACTAAGCGTTTTTTAAGGTGCTTACTGGCGAGCACATCAGTTACGCGCACTAAATCACCGGGGCGTGCCATGGCTAAGGAATAGCTAGGGTTTTGCGGGATATTTTTTTGCAGCATGGTGAATGTGTTCCAATTTCTAATCTTCTGCTCAAATATTAAACTAACCAAGCGGTTCTGACAATGATAATTATTATCATTTGGAACAAGGATTGGTGTGCCTGGAGTCAACAATCTTATCCAGTATTATTTTCACAATCAGGGAGTACAGGTAAAGCTATCGAGATTAGCCTGGAGCGTGTTGTTTTGTTGCGGCCAATACTTCTTCTACATGTCCTTTTACTTTTACAGCGCGCCATTCTTCTCTCAATATGCCTTTGGCATCAATTAAGAAGGTGCTGCGCACTATGCCCATGTATTCACGGCCATAATTTTTCTTTAATTTAATAACATCAAATAATTTGCATAGTACTTCTTCAGGGTCAGAAATTAACTCGAAAGGAAATTCATGTTTGGCTTTGAAGTTAGTGTGTACTTTTATTGAATCTCTCGATACGCCAAACACAATGGTTTTAGCGCGTTTGAACTTGCTGTAACTGTCACGAAAGTCCTGGCCTTCCTGAGTGCAGCCCGGTGTGTTGTCTTTGGGATAAAAGTAAATGACAACATTACTGCCCTTTAAATCTTTCAGCTTAATGCTCTCTCCGTTAAGGTCTTTACCTGTTACGGCCGCTGTAAATGCGGGGACTTTTTTATTGATGGTGACAGGCATATTACTCCTCTATATTTTTCTATGTGTTTTTGCTGAATGCTTTATTCAGCGGTGAAGTCTACATCCATATTGAGTGTGTCGCATTGCTGGGCGAATTCTTCTTTAACCTGTTCGATATTCTTGTCTGCTGGAATGTCCACTAGCATGTAGACATTAAACATTGGGCTGCCAGTGTGCGCGGCGTGGCCACTGTCTGTTTGCATATTTACAATGTTGATTTGCTGCTGAGATAAATATCGAGCCAATGTATGAACGATTCCAGGGTTATCCATGCCTTCAACTTCAATGTGGTAGCGAATATGATCATCGCTTTTACTCGTATCGGAGGTTGGTTTTATCAGTAGGCTTAAATTGAGTGATTGCTCAAGTTTATCTTTATTGTTGCTTACATTACTCACAGAGGCTGCGTCGCCCGTTACCAGCAAAATAATGGCAAATTCACCACCTAATACGCTCATCCGGCTGTCTTCAATATTTAATTTGGCATTTAGCAGGACTTCGGTGAGTTCGTTAACAATGCCGGGGCGGTCTGCACCAATGGCAGTTATAGCAAGTGATTGATTCATTGTGATGTCTTTAATAATTGTTTTTGTTATTAGTGATATTAATGGATCACGCGACGAAAGCAATAATCATCATCTGAGTGGTAGTTTGGCTTGTAAATAAGCGCCTCGCAACGTACTATTTCCCGCTTGATTATAGCTAGTTCTGCTGCCTGTTTACAGCGGCATAATATATGTGTTCACTCAGGGCCAGTTTACGCAAATTAATATAAAGGTAGTACACATGTTTCGTGGCAGTATGGTGGCATTAGTTACACCCATGCACACTGATGGTTCAGTTGATTTTGATAGCTTAAGCAAGCTGCTTGAGTTCCATATTGAGAGCGGTACATCTGCGATTATCTCTATGGGTACGACCGGTGAATCGGCAACGCTGGATGAAAAAGAACATTGTGAAGTGATTCACCGTACAGTGGAAATGGTCGATAACCGCATTCCTGTGATTGCTGGTACTGGGGCCAACTCGACTACTGAAGCAATTAATCTAACTAAGTGTGCGATGCAAGCGGGTGCCGATGCCTGTTTGCTGGTAACGCCGTATTACAATAAACCAACCCAGGAAGGTTTATATCTGCATCATAAAATGATTGCAGAGTCGGTGCCCATCCCTCAGATTTTATACAATGTACCGGGACGAACGGCGGTTGATATGTTGCCGGAAACGGTGGTTCGCTTAGCAAAAATCTCTAATATCATTGGTATTAAAGAAGCCACGGGTGATTTGTCGCGTCTAACGCAAATACGCGACCTATGTGGCGATAACTTTGATATTTATTCAGGTGATGATGAAACCGGTACCGAGTTTATGTTGCAGGGGGGTAATGGCGTTATTTCGGTGACTAATAATATTGTGCCTAAAGCCATGGCAGAAATGTGTGCAGCGGCTTTAGCCGGTGATCGAGCAAAGGCTGAGGAACTTAATCAGCCATTAACAGGTCTGCACAATGACTTATTTGTTGAAGCAAATCCAATTCCTGTGAAATGGGCATTGACTGAAATGGGTAAAATACCGGCAGGTATTCGCCTGCCTTTAACACCTCTCTCTGAGCAATATCATGAAACACTGCGAGCCGCGATGCGTAAAGCGGGCGCTCTTTAATTTAGGCAAACTATGCGATCATTAAATTTTACTAGCTCATCGCTAGTCGTTTTACTTTTTAGTTCTTTTGTTTTTCTTAATGCATGTAGCTCAGATGGTGATACACGCCCTGAGCATATGGATGCAGCGACAACGAAAAGTCTGGAAATACCACCTCAGTTAACACAACCTGACACGAGAAGAGCATTGCGTTTGCCCGAGCCATCTGAAAAAGCCAAAGCAGCATTTGCTAGCGGTTCTTCAGGTAATGAGGTAAAAGAAATCGCGCCGGTATTTAAAGGTATACGCCTAAAGAATGAATCAAGGCTATATTGGTTAGAAATAGATTCACCTATAGAAAAAGTGTGGGATACATTGCCATATTTTCTTGCAGCTGAAGGCATTGCAGTTGAGCGTGTTGAAAAACTATTGGGGTTTGTTGATACACAATGGATGAATGAGTATCAAATTAGTTATGGCGAAGAAGAGAAAAGCAGTTGGTTTAAAAAATTCTCACCTAACTATAAAGATAAATTTCGATTGCGTTTAGAAAAAATAAGTAAGAATAAAACCCGTTTATTTGTAAGTCACCGAGGCATGCAAGTTGCGGTGACGGATGATGCGAGTGAGTGGATGCAGCGTGATTCTGAACCTATGCTAGAGCGTGAACTGATGTATCGATATATGCTATTTGCGGGTGCGGATGAGCAGTCTGCCACAGCGTTATTGGCGGCTTATAAAAGTTATCAATCCCGCGTTATTTCGAACAGTGAGCAGCTGGCAAGCTTTCAAGTGCAGGGTAATGAGCATACGGTTTGGCGTCGCTTAAAAATGGCTATGGATCGCTTAGGTGTTGATGTACTGAAGATAGATGATGAGAATAAAAATATAGATATATTGGTCGGTAACTTAAAAGTGCTTAAGCCTGTTGCTGCCGAAGATGCCAGTTGGTTTAGCGGCTTGTTTGGCCGTGATGTTGATGTGGGCGATGAAGAAGGTTACGATAATACAGCTTATAAAGAAGTACCCGTTAAGCCTGAAGACAGAGTTAAGTTAACGGTTCAACAGGTGCCAGGACCGTATGCTAGTGAAATTAAACTAAAGAGTGATGGAGAGTTGAAAGGCATTGCGCTGGACTTCAGACGGGCTTTACTGGATCAGCTTAAATAAGACGTTTATTAGGATCATAATTTAGGGATATTAGCATCTGGCGCAGTTTGTATAATTGAGTCACCAGTTATGCATATTAAAAATGCATGAGAGATAAAATCTTTACAAAATAGCTAAAGCTGCGTACCCGGCCATGGAAAAATTGAAAAAGGCATTGGTAAATAAAATAAGAAAAAACAAACAGGGCGCGAAATAGCTTTATTCAGGATGTGCGACGACTGTCACTGATAGAAAGCAGTTGTCTGAAGATAAAACCAAAATTTTTGATATTCTGGCATGGAAAAACAAGCTTGAGTCAAAGTATTGGTCGCGGCATTAGTATGGGATGAAAATTTTGCCGAAATTATTTAAAAATTGGATTGGAAAAGACCTATTCGATTGTTGAATCAGCGAAAAAACACTCAATCTGAAATCAGTAATGATGAGAAGATTGGGGCAATTAAATAAAGACCAGCTGGTCACTATTACCTTTGAGCTTATTATGAAAATCATTTTCTTTTTTGTTTCTCTTTTTGTTTCGCAATCTATTATAGCTGAGCCTTTTTTTGAACAGTTTAAAGCGCAAAAAATCACGAATAACGTATATGTTATACACGGGCCAAAAGAGTTTCCCAATGTTAAGAACCGTGGTTTTATGAATAATCCTGCATTTATTGTTGCGGACAAAAGTGTTGTAGTGATTGATCCTGGTTCTACATATGAAACAGGGGAGATGGTTTTAAGGGAAATTAAAAAGATTACCGATAAGCCAGTGTCGCATATTTTTAATACCCATGTGCATGGTGATCACTGGCTGGCAAATGATATTGTTATACAGCACTTCCCTGGTGCAAAAATTATAGCGGACCCTCGAATGATTAAAAAGGCTAAAGCAGGTGAGGGAAAGAATTGGCTTGATTATATGATCAGGCTTACAGGTGGTATCGCTGAGGGGACTAAAATTACATATCCAACGCTAACAGCAAGCAATGGCGAGCAAGTTAAAGCGGCAGGTCTAACATTCAATATTCATTCTGTTGGTATTGGTCACAGTGGTACGGATATTATGATTGAGTATGTGGAAGGTTCCACTTTATTCACCGGCGATAATGTAGGGCATGAGCGTATATTGCGTATGGATGATGGCAGCTTTAGAGACCTTATAAAAACCCTGGATAAGGCTATCAGCCTAAACCTTACGCATTATGTGCCAGGTCATGGAATGACAGGTGATGTAAAAATAGTGCATTTGCAGCGTGAATATTTTGCTACGCTTTATAAGCAAGTATCTATTTATACTGATGAAGGTTTGGAAGATTTTGAGATGAAGCCAAAAATAATGCGGCAATTACTTAAGTTCACAGACTGGTTCGGTTTTGATGATCAGTTTGGTAAGCATGTTAGCCTGGCTAAGCTGGAATTTGAAAAGGCAGAATTTGAATAAATATATTGCTTCTATGTCGAAACCAAAAAGCCCAACTGTATCCAGTTGGGCTTTTTGGTTTTACATGTGCATTATCTTTACGCGTCTTTATCGTGCTCAATTAATGCATAGGCTGAGTGGTTGTGTATAGACTCAAAATTTTCTGATTCCAGTACGTATGAACGAATACGTTCATCTTCATTTAAACGTGCTGCCACATCACGTACCATGTCTTCTACAAATTTTGGATTGTCGTAAGCGCGTTCTGTGACAACTTTTTCGTCTGGGCGTTTTAACAGGCCATATAGCTCACAAGAAGCCTCTTGTTCTACGATATCAATTAAATCTTCTATCCAGATAAAGTCATCTGCTTTCACATTTACAGTGACATGTGAACGTTGATTATGTGCGCCGTAATCAGATATTTTTTTAGAGCAGGGGCAAAGGCTAGTCACTGGCACAATTACTTTTACAGCGACATGATTTTTACCATCGATTCTATCGCCATAAAAAGTGACTTCATAATCTAGCAGGCTTTCTACGCCTGAGGCAGGTGCTTTTTTATTAACGAAATAAGTAAAGCTCATTTCGATGTGGCCATTTTCCGCATCTAGCTTTTCAGTCATTTCTGACAGCATGGTGCGTAATGTTTTAACTGTGATTTCGTGGTTGTGACTATTTAAAATTTCCACAAAGCGCGACATGTGCGTGCCTTTGAAATTATGCGGCAAATCAACATACATATTAAAGTTGGCCACTGTATGCTGCAAATGACCTGAGCGATCTTTAACTTGTACAGGGTGGCGAATATCTTTGATGCCCACTTTATTAATGGCAATATGACGTTTGTCCTGGCTATTTTGTACGTCGGGCATTGTATTCATATCGGTCATCTTGTTCTCTTTTTATTCGCTATAGGTTACACAGGCGCGTTCAGTTTCCCATAAGGTAAGGGAGCTGACGCGCAATGTATCAGTGTTAAGTTGTGTTGAAACTTGCTGAAATATCCAGGCGGCCATATTCTCTGCTGTAGGATTGATCTCAGTGAATGGCTCTATTTCATTTAGGTAGCGATGATCTAACCGATCGCATACATCGTTGGTGGCTTTTTTCATCGCCTTAAAATCGACGGCCATACCAATTTCATTTAGCTGGGTAGATTCAAGCTCAAGCTCAACTTTCCAGTTATGGCCGTGCATACGGCTACAGGCACCCGGGTAATCACGCAGGGTGTGTGCAGATGCAAAATCGGTAACAATTTTTAGGGTGTATTTGGAAGCCATATCAACTCGAGGTAAATAACGCGGCTAGCACCCAACTGTGCAAGATCCACTATCACCCAATAAATAACCAAGTAAAACCGTAAGATTTTACCCGTTACGCTTTTAGCAGGCAACTATGATAAGCCTATAAACCAATGAATTAAATAGAGTATTTATAGGGGATATAGATTTATCAGGCGCTTAGGTTGATATTGGCCCGTTTGGCAGCAGGGTGTTTAGCGATAGATTGCAGGATACCTTGCTTGTCCAGGCCGCACATTGAGAGCAATTCACTGGTGGTACCGTGCTCTACAAAGCGATCAGGCAAGCCTAAATTAATCACCGGCGTATACAGCTGTGCAGTTTGTAAATACTCGTTAACGCCGCTGCCAGCGCCGCCTGCAATTACATTTTCTTCAATGGTGACGAGCAATTGGTGTGAACTGGCTATTGACTCCAGCATTTCGGTATCAAGCGGCTTCACAAAGCGCATATTAATCACCGTGGCATCAATTTCATTCGCAGCAGCTAAGGCCTCACCCAGCAGACTGCCAAAGGAGAGTATTGCAATATTTTTCCCCTGACGACGCATTTCTGCCTTGCCGACAGGTAAAATATCCAGCGCTTGCTGGATTGTGGTGCCTGGCCCCTGCCCCCTGGGGTATCTAACGGCGGCAGGTCCATTGTGTTTGTGGCCGGTGGTGAGCATTTGGCGACACTCGTTTTCATCTGCCGGTGTCATGATCATCATATTGGGTACGCAGCGCAAATAGCTTAAATCAAGGTTGCCCGCGTGGGTAGGGCCGTCGGCACCGACCAGGCCAGCACGATCTATAGCGAATAATACCGGCAAGTTCTGGATGGCGACATCATGCACCAGTTGATCGTATGCACGCTGTAAAAAGGTAGAGTAAATGGCGACCACTGGATTAACACCCTCGCAAGCCATGCCCGCGGCGAGGGTAACGGCATGCTGCTCAGCAATGCCAACATCGTGATAACGTGCTGGAAATTTTTCGGAAAAGTCGACGAGCCCAGAGCCTTCGCGCATGGCGGGTGTGATAGCGACCAACTTATCGTCCATTGCCGCCATATCACATACCCAGTCTGAAAATATCTGCGTATAGGTCGGCTTACTTGAGGATGCATCGAGTTTATTGCCGGTTTCAGGATCAAAACTGCCAAGCCCATGGTACAAACAGGGATTGTCTTCAGCAGGTTTGAAGCCTTTGCCCTTTTGGGTGACTACGTGAAGTAGACGTGGGCCAGACTGCTCATGTAAATTGCGTAGCATGGTAATCATTGTGGGTATATCGTGACCATCTACCGGGCCATAATAATTAAATCCTAGCTCTTCAAATAGGGTGCCAGGCATCATCATGCCTTTTACGTGTTCTTCTGTGCGCTGTGCTAGATCCCACATGGATAGTTTTTCGAGTACGCGCTTCGAGCCGCTGCGCATAGTCGAGTACACTTTACCGGAGAGCAGCTTGGATAAATGCTTTGAGAGTGCGCCTACATTGGGAGAAATCGACATTTCATTGTCGTTTAAAATCACCAGTACATCGGCATCGGTGTCACCACCGTGATTTAATGCCTCAAAAGCCATACCAGCGGTCATCGCGCCATCGCCAATAATAGCGACGGTTTTCTGTTTACTGCCTTGCAGGGAGGCTGCCATGCTCATGCCCAGTGCTGCGCTAATCGAGGTGCTGGAATGGCCGACACCAAAGGTGTCATAGGGGCTTTCGCTGCGCTTTGGAAAGCCCGCTAGCCCACCGTGCTGGCGAATGCTGCTCATTTGCTCACGGCGGCCAGTGATTATTTTGTGTGGGTAAGACTGATGGCCCACATCCCATACCAGCTTGTCATTTGGTGTGTTGTAAACGTAATGCAGGGCAAGGGTTAGCTCAACCGTGCCGAGGCCTGCGGATAAATGTCCACCGGTTTGCGCAACCGAGTGAATAACGAATTGACGTAGTTCTTCAGCCAGGGCTGGTAGTTTGCTTTCAGGCAGGGCGCGCACATCATCCGGTGAGTTAATGGTTTGCAGCAGGGGAAACTTGTTGTCAGTGGCCGTCATAGGTTTGCTTAGTGTCCACGTTCAATGATGTAGGCTGAAAGCTTACGCAGAATATCTGCCGATTCGTCAAATACTTCAAGCGCTTGTATTGCGCGCTTATGCAATTCCAGGGCGCGTTGTTGTGCGCCTTCTAGCCCTAATAAAGAGGGGTAGGTTGGTTTGTTCTGTTGTTCGTCTGAGCCCTGTGGTTTGCCCAGGGTCTCTGTGTCAGCCGTGACATCGAGTACATCATCGTGAATTTGGAAGGCCAGGCCTACGTAGCGTGCATAGGTGTCTAGTGCTTCAAGTTTAGATGCTTGCACGTTGGGGCTACACATAGCACCTAATAGTACACTGGCACGTATTAATGCGCCGGTTTTTAACAGGTGCATATTTTCCAGCTCTTCCAGCTTTAGTGCCTTACCTACCGCATCTAAATCAATTGCCTGGCCACCAGCCATGCCGACAGAACCGCTGGCCTTTGCTAATAGCTTAATCATTTCGATGCGATTACTGGGACTGGTTTGCAATGCACTATCCGCGGCGAGTATTTCAAAGGCAAAGGCCTGTAGCGCATCGCCGGCTAGAATGGCCGTGGCCTCATCGTATTTTTTGTGGCAGGTTGGTCTGCCGCGGCGCAGGTCGTCGTCGTCCATCGCCGGTAGATCATCGTGAATTAATGAGTAGGCATGAATGATTTCAACGGCACATGCACAGGCATCCAGTTGATCTTCTTCAATGTTTAGGGCTTTTCCTGCGGCATAGACCAGAACCGGGCGTACACGTTTGCCGCCACCGCCAATAACCGAGTAACGCATAGCCTCTTGCAGGTGCGCCTCTGGGCCAGAGGGCTGTGGTAGCCAGCGATCAAGGTGGAGATCTACTCGCTCGCAAAAGACTTTAAGCGAGTCTTTAAACTGTGAATCTGCGAGCATTCTTACTCGTCAATCTCAAATGGTTTTTCCAGTAATTCACCATTTTTTTCGATGAGCTGGGTTATTTTTTGTTCGGCTTTTGTGAGTGCCTGTTGGCAGTCTGCGGCCAGTGAAATACCTTTTTCAAAATGCTTTAGCGCATCTTCTAATGGCAGATCGCCCTGTTCCATGTCTTCCACTAGTTCTTCTAGCTGGGACATCGCCTTTTCAAAATTAATCGGTGACTTTTTGGGCATAGCGTTACAGGTGCTCGTTTCAGGATAGGGCGTATGTTACTGGTTTCGTTGGGTTGGCGCTAGAGTTAGTGAGTGTTTGTGTGACTAAGTGTGCGTGGTAGCTGGGAGAAATTAGCAGGTAAGGGGTAAAAACAAAAAAACCACCTCAAAAAGAGGTGGTTTTTATTTGCCATTTTTAGCGAAATGGATGCGCCTTAGAAAATAGCCAGGAATGAAACAGACATTAAATCGTCGATACTGTCAGCAATTTTATTGGCGTTATGAGTGCCAGGAAGGTTAGGTGCCTCCTGATTACGTATTTCATAGTTAAACGTTACACGAGTCTTCTTGTTGAAGAAGTATTGAGCACCCAGTGTAAGTGTGTCGAATTTACGCTCACCAGCAGATGTTTCAGTGCCACGGTTTAGTACGTCATAACGTGCATCAAGCTCCAGGTTTGGCATTACTTTGTAGCCAAAGTCTACATAGTAGCCATCAGCTTCACCCGCAGTTAGTACATTGATATCGGCTGTATTATCGCCCGCATTATTGGTGGCGCCAGGAATAGCACCAAGATCAGAACCATTAAAAATCATGCCATCCGCCGTGATGTATTCAGCCGCAGCACGATATTTGCCCTTTTGGAAGGTTGCACCTAAACCAGTACGGTCTCGATCATAATCGCCTGCACCAGACGTTGTTAATGTACGGGTGCCCGACTGACTCCATGCAAACATCTTCAGGCCTTCACGGCGTGCGCCTTTACCGCCGTAGACTAATTCAGAAGACCAGTAGAGGTAGGTCTCTTTGTCGTCGTTGTTATCGGCACGGTTTATACCATTACCATTGGCATACATAATTGCGTAGCTGTGTTCCCAGTTATTTACTTTAAAGGTGTTAAATACCTGAATACCCTGGTCACGAAACGCACTTACTGAGCCATTTATGCCGTTGGCAGCGCCAGTTAAGCCGCCTGCACCTACGGGTTTACCATCGCGTAAAGAGCCATCACCATCCGTAAAACGTTCCAGTAACATCTGGTTAGTTACATTAGTGAAGTTGTTATAGTTAAATACGTGGATTGCTGCTAAACCTTCTTCTGCGCCGGGTGTTTTAAACTGACCTATACGAATGCGTGCGCCTTCTATGTGATTTAAGGTGATGCTGGCATCAGTAAGAGAAACACCGGTTTTAGCTAGTTTAGTGATACCGTTACGGCCGAACTCAGCCAGAAAGAAGTAGTTAACTTTGTCATCAAGGGGGAAACCTGCTCCACGAACACCTATACGTGCACGACGAAGATTAAACGTTTCGGTTGATTTGTTATCTGGTCTAATTATGTTTGGAGACATAATTTGGCCAGCAAAAGGAGTGCCAGCAGGTAATGTTCCACCGTCGGTGCTTTGGTATTCAGGTTGAATGAACCCCCACACTTTTGCACGAGGTGCAGAATTAGCGGGTTCGGTGCCTTGAAGTGCTAACCAGTTGGCTGCTTGTGCCTGTGTGCTTAAAAGTGAAAAACCTGCTAAAAGGCATATTTTTTTTATATTCATTTTCTTATGTTTCCTAAAATATTAACTATGGCTTAACCAGGGTGTAGCCCTGTGCAGTAAGTTCAATAATACGAACTACGCCGGCAGATACGGGTGTCGCTTGGGGTATGAGTTTAGGTGTGTGGCCTAAATTCTTGGTGAATTTAGCGAGGGTGTTTTCGCAGGCTGCAAATCTAACGCCGCTTTGGCTCAATCCATCCATACGAGACTGGTTGCTGTTGCCGTCAAGTAATAAGCGTAGGCCAGGCCCAAATGCGACAATTTCAATATCGACTTTATCAGGGCCATAGTGCTTAACTAAATTGCTGGCAACATTGAGTACCAGGGTTTGTTTAAACGGATTGGGGTCGCTTATTTGCAGAACTATTTTTTGTTCGGCAAAAGGCTTGGCTTCACTGCTAGCTGCTTGCAGCGGTGAAGTCACCAGCGAGAGCATTAGTGCAAAGATTGTGACAAGTAATTTCATTTTGGTTATTTCCTCTGAGGGTTAACATTTTTGTTTCACTCCGCTAAGATAGATGCCCAATGTAGATTAAATATTCCATATTTTTTATTTTTTTAAAAAATGGAATAAAAATAGTATAAAGCTCCTCTTACCTATGGATGAAATAAAATGAACAGAGTGCCATTGTGAATATATTTAAGTTAGCCTGCCGTAAGGTGGCCCTGGTGAAGCGTATTGAGCAAAGTCGCTCAAAGCTTTATCGAATGGCGCTTGCCTGGTGTCATGATCCGATGCTGGCGGATGACCTGGTGCAAGAGGCGTTGATACTGGCTTTGCAAAAAATTCATCAGTTAAACAATGATGAGGCATTCAACGGCTGGATTTATACAATACTGAATAATGTCTGGTTGGGATATTTACGTAAAAGTAGACCAACTGAAGATATCGATAATATTGTCGTTGCTGATAGCGCATCGCCAGAGCATGAAATATTGATGCAGCAAGTCGACTTTATGGTGCGTAGTGCAATGGCGGGATTGCCAAATGCACAACGGCAAGTCGTTAGTTTGGTTGATTTAGATGGTTTGAGTTATAGCGAAGTAGCCGATATATTGCAGTTGCCTATTGGTACTGTAATGAGTCGTTTAAATCGAGCAAGAACAGCACTCGGTAGCAGTATCATTAAAAAACGTAAGTTACATAAAGATTTGTCTGGTTCTTTGGACAAGGATAAACTTGAGCAGAAAAAATTAAGAGTGGTGAAATAAGCATGAAATTCTCAGAGGATATGGTAAATGCGTATGCAGATGGAGAATTGCAGGGTAGTGAAAAGACGGAATTTGAAGTGGCGCTACGTAATGAGCCTGATTTGCAAAATGCACTTGATGAGGTGTTGCAGTTAAAAGCTGCACTGCGTAATGCATATCAGCATATAGAAGTGCCTGTTCAGCAGCAAAGGCCATTGACTAATTACCGTGCGGCCAGTTATGCGGGCTTATTTTTATTGGTATTTTCTAGTGGCTGGATTAGCGGTGATTTTATCAATAAGCCAAGTTCTGTCAGTGCTCAAATGGGTGCGCTTACACAAGCTGCATCGGCGGATTCTGCCGCATTAAATAAGTATATTTTGCACATTGGTACGCGTGATGATGATAAGTTCAAGCGCGCCCTGGATGAAGCGGAAGCATTGTTGGTTAAATACCAGGCTAGTCAGCCATTGGTTGAGCTGGAGGTTATTGCCAATGCGGGTGGCGTAGATTTATTTCGTGAAAATGCATCGCCTCATGCTGAGCGAGTAAAGCGTCTAAGTAAGGCGTATCCGAATATACGTTTTATTGCGTGCTCAAATGCGATTGAGCGATTACGCGAAAGAGGTATTGAGCCCAACTTAATTACCGCGGTACATCAGGGGCCAACGGCGCTTGATCAGGTAGTAATGCGGATGAATCAGGGCTGGTCGTATATCAAAATATAAATATTTTATATCAATAAACAAAAAAGCCTGTCCATATACAATGGGCAGGCTTTTTTGTTTATGTATAAGCGCGGGCGTTTAGATTCTAGCGCCAGCGGGTCGGCTAAGCCAGCCATCATGTTTATTCATCCATTTAAGGCTAGCAATGTACCAAAGTGTTATTGGTAGCATCATTGCAAACCAGCTCCAGTCATCAATTAAAAAAACTAGTTTACCAAACTCACCCAGCGCACCATTTGTAATTGTGTTCCAGGGGAGGCAATAAATTGTGAATATGGCGGATGACCAAATTAATAGCCGTGCGCCTTTGCGTGTTTCAATGGCGGAAAAAGCCAGAAATACCCAAAGTGGAGTTTGTTTTGTTTTTATCATTATTGTATCCAGGTAAAATATATATCGGTTAATTGCCCGACTAAAAAATAAAAAGCGGCGTGAATAATTAACTTAGATTAAGCAATATATGAACCTAATCTAATATTCTTATATAAAAACAACGAGATAGCTCGTTTGGGTGATATGGCTGTCATTGTGTTGTTAATAAAATGTTAATAATATCGACATAAATATTATGCATCTTAGTCGTTAAATATCGAGCAACTCGCTCACTCTGTTAACGGCAATAATCTCCATACCTTTAGGTATATCTTGCGGCTTCGGCATATTCCCTTTTGGAATGACGGCAAGCGTAAAGCCATGCTTGGCGGCTTCTTTGATTCTTTCCTGGCCATTGGGTACGGGGCGAATTTCACCCGCTAATCCAATTTCACCAAAGGTAAATAATTTTTGTGATAAGGGCTTGTCGCGAAAACTGGAAAGGATAGAGAGCAGCATTGCAGTATCGGCGGCCGTTTCGGTGACGCGTACGCCACCAACGACATTAATGAATACGTCCTGATCATACATGGCGATGCCGCCATGACGATGCAGTACCGCTAGCAGCATAGAAAGCCTGTTTTGATCGAGCCCTAAGGTGACGCGACGTGGGTTGGCCAGGTGGGATTCATCGACCAGTGCCTGTACTTCAACGAGTAATGGGCGGTTACCTTCGCGTGTAACGGTGACTACGCTACCCGGCACGGGTTCTTCGTGGCGCGATAAAAAAATAGCCGATGGATTGCTTACTGCTTTCAGGCCCTGTTCGGTCATGGCGAAAAGACCGAGTTCATTGACGGCGCCAAAGCGATTTTTAATCGCGCGAATCATTCGATAGCGCTCGCCGGAGTCACCTTCAAAGTAGAGCACCGTATCAACCATATGTTCTAGCACGCGAGGTCCGGCCAGGGTGCCTTCTTTGGTAACGTGGCCGACTAAAAATAAAGCCGTATCGGTTTGTTTTGCATAGCGAACTAATTGTGCCGCACTATCTCGAACCTGTGCAACGGAGCCAGGGGCCGATTGCAGTAGCTCAGTATAAATGGTTTGAATCGAATCAATCACCATAACCTGAGGCCTGGTCTGTTGGGCTAGTTCGAGTATTCGTTCTACGCGGGTTTCAGTGAGTAGCTGAAATTTATCGTCACCCAAATTGAGTCGACGTGCGCGCAGTGTGACTTGCTGTAATGACTCCTCGCCAGTTACATAAAGCGCGTTCATTTTTTCGCCTAATGTCGCCAGTGTTTGCGTGAGCAGGGTAGATTTACCAATGCCAGGATTGCCCCCCATTAATACGACTGATCCGCGCACCAGGCCGCCACCTAGCACACGGTCTAATTCGGCAATTCCCGTTGCGCAGCGCGGCTCTTCATCGAGTTGTATGTCGTGCATGTCCTGCACGGCAGACTGGCCTGCATAGCCACTAAAGCGTGGGCTTTTATTGGCAGAATTTTTTTCAACGATATTTTCGCTAAGCGTGTTCCACTCTCCGCAATCACCGCATTGGCCTGCCCATTTATTATGCACGGCACCGCAGCTGCCACAAATATATTCGTGTTTAGTTTTTGCCATTACAAGGCATCTGTGTCGCGTTCGCTGATATGAGTGTTTGTGTCGGGATCGTCAGTAATTAAGCTGGGCATTAAGCGTGCGACCTGTACGGCGTTGTTTTGAGTTTTAGTCACTTCAATGGGGTGGTGTGCAATGAGTACGCTGGTGCCTGGGGCGGGTATGGATTCCAGGTGTTCGAGTATGAGTCCATTGAATGTTTTAGGCCCATTCGTCGGCAGTGAAATATTTAAACTGCGATTGATTTCGCGAATATGCATGCTGCCGGTAATTAGGTAAGCGCCATCGTCCAGAGGAATAATACTGTTGTTGTTTATAGGTGAGGCGGTGGTGAATTCACCGACCACCTCTTCCAGTATGTCTTCAAATGTGACAAGGCCCTGTATGTCGCCATACTCATCGACAGTGAGGGCGGTGCGGCGCTTGTTTTTCTGAAAATTAATTAGCTGCTGGTAAAGTGAAGTGCCTTCAGGGATGAAATAAGCTTCACGAATCTGCCCCTCAAGTGTTTCAGGTGTCAGTTCGTTTTTGGTGAGTAAATTGATCACGCGACGCATATGAATAACACCCACTATGTTATTGATATCGCTGCGGTAGACCGGTAGGCGAGTGCGCTGGCAGGTGGTCAGGTCGGAGATAATGTCGTCCCAACTTTCATCCAGGTCTAATGCAGTGATTTCATTGCGTGGCACCATAATGTCATCAACCGTGGCATTTTCAAGGTTGAGTATGCCAAGCAGCATGTCCTGGTGCTTTTGGGGGACTAGCTGGCTGGACTCCATTACCACGCTGCGTAACTCTTCGGGGCTAACACCGTCTACCTGAGCTTTTTCAGGGTGAATGCCAATTAATTTAATTAGCGCATTGGCCATTACATTGACACTGAAAACCAGAGGATAAATGGCTTTTAATAAAGGCGTGTAAATATAGGCGGCAGGAAAAGCGATGCGTTCTGGGTAAAGCGCAGCAACTGTTTTTGGTGCAACCTCGGCAAAAATAAGAATAACAAAGGTGAGCAGGCCGGTAGCAATAGCGATACCGGCTTCACCAAAATGGCGCAGTGCAAGAATGGTGGCGATGGCTGAGGCGAGTATGTTGACAAAATTATTGCCCAGTAGGATGAGACCTAATAAACGATCGGGGCGCTCGAGTAGTGTTTGTGCAAGGCGTGCACCTCGATTGCCTTTTTCAACCAGATGTTTGAGGCGATATCGGTTGAGTGACATTAGCCCTGTTTCTGAGCTAGAAAAAAAGCCGGAAAGAAGAATAAGCAGACCCAATAATATAAGCAGGGTACTGGTTGAAATTTCGTTCAAGGTAAGCCCTTATATGATGAATTCAAGCACGAATTTGCTGCCAAAGTAGGCAAGCATGAGGCTGATAAAGCCGCCGAGTGTCCAGCGAATAGCGGTGCGGCCACGCCAGCCTAATGTGAACCGACCGCCAAGCAAAATAGCAAATACTAACCAGGCAATAATGCTTAATATGGTTTTGTGCGCCAGGTGCTGAGCGAACAGGTCTTCCAAAAAAATAAAGCCGCTCAATAAAGCGAGTGTCAGGCCTATAAATCCAGCCACTATGCAATCAAACAGGAGTTTTTCCATCACCTGTAAAGGCGGTAGCTTTTTTAACCAGCCGCCGGGTTGATGGTTGTGAAGCATATTGTTCTGTAGTGATAAAATAACAGACATGCAGGCTGCCAGGCCAAGTAAGCTGTATGCGATAAGCGATACCAGTACATGTATTTTTAAGCCCTGGGGTGCGTTATAGGGCAGCATGTAACTGGATGGTGTGATGTGCTGTGCAAGTAATGTGAGTGCTGAAATTGGCAAAATGATCAGCGCGAGTATCTCGGTGCGTCGTTTAATGGACATTATTAGTACTAATAAACTAATGACAATCGCGACGGATGAAGCCGCATCAAAAAAACCAAATTGAAATCCACTGATGCCAACTAACTGCTGGTATAAAACTAATGCATGTAATAGCACCGCAACAAATCCGGGCAATAGAATCGTTGCGATAGGTTTGTGGCTAAAATAGCCGTCTCCCTTAAGGCGTAAATATAAGCCCAGGGTAGAAACTAGATAGAGAGCGAAAGCAATAAGCCCAGTGATTGTGTTCATCTATGAATTAGTCGTTTATTCTAATAATCAGAATGGATCATTATAGGGTAGCGGATAAGGGTCTGTCATCATGGCTAGCGTTTAATTATTTGTCAGGCTGCATGATAGTACTTTTTGCTGTATTTTTCCTGTGTCGTGATAGCATCATAAACTACGGCCTTAAAATGTAAGCTCAAATTATAAGACGTAGATTGATTTGCCGGTTAAATAAATTAACGGTCTTTCGAGGAGACCATATGAATTTACGTGTGTTGGGGAGTAGCGGCGGTATTGGGAAAGGTTTATTTACCTCATCCTATTTAATCGACGATGACGTTTTGCTTGATGCAGGTACTGGTGTAGGTAGTCTTACGCTGGATGAGATGCGCAAGCTTAAACATGTATTTGTTACACATAGTCATATGGATCATGTGCTGAGTATTCCCCTGTTGGTTGATACGCTGTTTGCAGATTTGCAAAACCAGCCGTTGCTAGTGCATGCCCGTGCCGAAACGATTGCGGTATTAAAGCAGCATGTCTTTAATTGGCAGTTGTGGCCGGATTTTACCGAGCTACCTAATAAACAATCGCCGGTATTGGTATTTGTGGAAATGACGCCGGGCGATCATGTGGTATTGGGTGAGCGGCGTATTGAAATGGTGGACGTCAACCATACTGTGCCGGCATCTGCCTATATTGTCGAGTCGGCCAATAAGGTGTTCGTTTATAGTGGGGACACCACGAGCAATGATAATTTGTGGAATCGCTTAAACCAGCTGGCGAGTGTCGACTTGATGATTATTGAGACCGCCTTTGCTGATGAAGAGCAGGAGCTGGCAAGATTGGCCAGGCATTATTGCCCGAGTTTATTGGCAGCGGATCTAAAAAAACTTAAACACTCAACAATGATTGGTATCTCGCACCTCAAGCCGGGGGCTGAATCTCATATTTTTCAGCAGTGCTGTGATGGGGTCGAAAACAGGCATAATTTGCGTCACTTAAACAGTGGTGATGTTTTTCAGATATAATCCCCATCTTCTTAAATTTCACATATAAATAGCCATGTTTGACAGCCTCAGCGATCGCCTTTCCAAAACGATTAAAAACCTGCGTGGTCAGGGACGAATTACCGAAGACAATATTAAAGACACCATGCGTGATGTGCGTATGGCCTTACTGGAAGCGGATGTCGCGCTACCCGTAGTGCGTGATTTTGTTGATCGTGTAAAACAGCGTGCAATTGGCCAGGAGGTAATGAGTAGCCTGTCTCCGGGTCAGGCGCTGATTAAGATCGTCGACGAAGAATTAGTCGCCACCATGGGTGAGGCCAATGAAGAGCTAAACCTTGCGGCGCAACCGCCAGCAGTTGTTTTAATGGCAGGTTTGCAGGGCGCGGGCAAAACCACTACGGTCGCTAAATTAGCTAAGCTGTTACAGGATCGGCACAACAAAAAAGTCATGGTGGTGAGCTGCGATGTATACCGCCCAGCCGCTATTAAACAGCTGCAAACCCTGGCTAATCAAGTGGGTGCAGAATTTTTCCCCAGTGAAAAAGAACAAAACCCGGTTGATATAGCAAAGGCCGCATTGGATGCGGCGAAAAAGCAATTTCAGGATGTGTTGCTAGTGGATACGGCGGGCCGCTTGCATATCGATGAAGACATGATGAGTGAAATTCAGCAGATTCATCAGGCGGTTAACCCGGTTGAGACGCTGTTTGTTGTTGATAGTATGACCGGCCAGGATGCGGCCATTACCGCCAAGGCATTTAATGATGCACTGGAGTTAACCGGTGTCGTGCTGACCAAAACAGATGGTGATGCTCGAGGTGGTGCGGCCTTATCGATTCGCCAGATTACCGGTAAACCGATTAAGTTTTTGGGTGCCGGTGAAAAAGTTGATGCCTTAGAGCCATTTTATCCAGACCGTTTAGCGTCTCGCATACTCGGCATGGGCGATGTGCTGAGTTTGGTAGAAGAAGTTCAGCGTAGCGTAGATGTTAAAGAAGCTGAAAAGCTGGCCAACAAGTTTAAAAAGGGTGGCTCCTTTGACTTTAATGACCTGAAAGCACAGATGGAACAGATGATGAATATGGGTGGGCTGGGTGGCTTGCTCGATAAGATGCCGGGCATGGGTCAGCTCGGCAATATTAAAGACAAAGTGAACGACAAGGATATTAAGCGTTTAATCGCTATTATTCAGTCTATGACGCCGCAAGAAAGATCATTTCCCGACATTATCAAGGGTTCACGAAAAAAACGCATTGCATTGGGTGCCGGTGTGCAGGTGCAGGAAGTGAATAAAATCATGAAGCAGCAGCTGCAAATGAAAAAAATGATGAAGAAGATGAAAGGCGGCGGCATGAAGAAAATGATGCAGATGATGCAGGGTAAGCTGCCGCCGGGCATGGGGATGTAGGCGCAAGCTTTAGCTCGCGAACAGGCGTACGACTAAGATTCATGATGATTTAAAGTGCGCTGCTATCAAAGTAAAGTTTCAGCGTCTCCGCGCATCTGCCGCAAAGGCTCCGACCAATAGTCCTAAAAAACACTATTTTAGACTTGCTACCCGCACCACAACCCGTTAAAATCCCGCTTTTCCCGAAGGCTGGAAGGTCTATGGTCGGGTATTAACTAACATTTATTGAGATAGATACTAATGGTAACCATTCGTTTATCACGTGGCGGCGCTAAGAAAAAGCCTTTTTATCATGTAGTTGTAACTGATTCACGTATGCCTCGTGACGGTCGCTACATCGAGCGCTTGGGTTATTTTAACCCAATGGCTCGCGGTGCTGAAAAGAACCTTGAAATGAGCATGGATCGTATTGATCACTGGGTGTCTCAAGGCGCAGCTACATCAGATCGCGTTAAGTCGTTGATCAAGCAAGTGCGTAAAGCAACTGCCGTTTAATAGCTTTTTAACTTCGGTTGGTTTTACAGGCAGATTTAATGGCTGAACAGGGTTCAATCGAAGAGCTAATTGCACCGGATCTAATTTCATTGGGTAAAATATCCGGTGTTTTTGGTGTGAAAGGCTGGGTCAAGGTTCATTCCTATACTGACCCAATGGAAAAAATTGTCGACTATCCAAGCTTGATGGTAAAGCATCAGAGGCAATGGCAGGAAGTTAAGCCTGAAGGCGGTAAACGTCAGGGTAAAACGGTTGTCATTAAGCTGGCTGGGGTGGATAACCGAAATGAAGCCGAGCTTTATGTCGGTGATGAAATAGCTATTCGAACACAACAGCTGGATGAGTTGAAGGAAGGCGAGTATTACTGGCGCCAACTGGAAGGCCTGGATGTGCAAACCACTGATGGAGTTGAGCTTGGAAAGGTTCACCATCTATTAGAAACCGGTGCAAATGATGTATTGGTTGTGCGGAATGCAAATGAAGGTGAAAGAGAGCGTTTAATCCCTTTTACCATCGGACATGCGGTTGTTGAAGTAGATTTGTCAGCACAAAGGATTACGGTTGACTGGGATCCGGAATTTTAGCCATAGGGTTAAAAATAGGGTTCATTCTTAGGAATGCTAATGAAATTTGATGTCGTAACGCTGTTTCCCGAAATGGTTGAAAGTGTTGCGAGTGTCGGTGTTTTGGGAAGGGCGGTTAAAAACGGCCAAATTCAGCTAACTAGCTGGAATCCTCGAGACTATACACAGGACAGGCATCGTACTGTTGATGATCGCCCCTACGGTGGTGGCCCCGGCATGTTAATGAAGGTGGAGCCATTAAAGGCTGCTATCGAAGATGCAAAAAAATCTGCTGCAGCCAATAATGTGCAGAGCAAAGTCATCTATATGAGTCCTCAGGGTAAACCTGTAACTCAACAAGATGTACAGGTGCTGGCTGAACAGCCCGGTTTGATATTAATCGCCGGTCGCTACGAAGGTATAGATGAGCGAATCATCGAGTCTTATGTAGATGAGGAATGGTCGATTGGTGACTACGTACTGAGTGGTGGTGAATTACCGGCATTAGTGCTTATAGATGCCGTGGCCAGAATGCTTCCCGGGGTGCTGGGAGATGAAAAATCAGCGCAACAAGATTCGTTTATGCAGGGTTTTTTAGATTGCCCGCATTACACCAGGCCAGAAGAAATTGATGGCCGAAGCGTACCAGACGTATTGCTAAGTGGTAATCATCAAAATATTGATGAGTGGCGATTAAAGCAGAGTTTGGGGCGTACCTGGTTAAGGCGACCCGATTTATTAGACGCCTTAAACCTGACTGATGAACAAAAGAAGTTGTTGGGCGCTTTTCAAAAAGAACACAACAGCTGATTGTATTTAAATATTGGAGTAAGACAATGAGTAACATCATCGCACAGCTTGAAGCGGAACAGATGACTAGAGAGATCCCGACGTTTTCGTCTGGTGACACGGTTGTTGTACAGGTTCGCGTTAAAGAGGGTGACCGTGAACGTTTGCAGGCCTTTGAAGGTGTTGTTATTGCAATACGTAATCGTGGTTTGAATTCAGCATTCACAGTACGTAAAATTTCAAACGGCGAAGGCGTTGAGCGTGTGTTCCAGACATACAGCCCACAAATCGGCGAAATTGAAGTTAAACGTCGCGGTAAAGTTCGTCGCGCTAAGCTGTACTACTTACGTGGCCTTACTGGTAAGGCTGCGCGTATTAAAGAAAAGTTAAAATAACTTTTACTTGATGTAAGTAGTAATAAAAAAAGAGGTGCATTGCACCTCTTTTTTTTGTAGTTTTAATGGCTATTTAAATGTCACATCAGGTTCGTTTTTAAATATGAAAAAACTGAGCTTTATCTTATCTATGTATTTATGCATTACCAGTTCTGTGGTGATGGCTGAGTTCGTTTCTGAACGAGATCAAAGCATTCAACAGCGTGAAGAAATTCGCAATGCGCATTTTAAAAATATAGATGAACTGGTTGAACTAAGAGCGCCTGGTTTAGCGCTAAATTATGTGCGTCGTGAGCAAACTGAATATAATAAAGATGATCCTGTTGAGTGGCTTTATTGGGAGCAAAAACATATCTCCTTATTGTCTTACACGTTGCAATGGGAGTTGCTTGATCAACGAGTTAACCAGCAAGTCGAAAAATTGCTTACCCCAAAAGTAGCGATGGCGGATAGAAACTGGTTTTTAACTGAACAAATACGTGCGCTTATTCAATTAAAAAAATACCCGCTTGCTTTAAAAAAATTACGTACATTATTGTGGAATACAACGGAGTTAACAAAGACGGCTACGATTGCGCGTTGGCGCAGGCTGGTGATTCAGGTTTATCTAAATCAAGGAGAGTTAAATGATGCGCGCATGGCAATGCGTCGTTATCAGCAAGATTATGGAGAGCTGCAAAATGAAGACGGTGTTAGCTGGTTGCAAGTGCAGGCAGAGTTATATATCCAGTTTGAACAGTATAGAGATGCAATATTTCTACTAAAGAAAGCGTCATCTGATGAGGCGCAGGCTTTAACGTTATTGGCTGAACTTAAAGCAGGTTCTATACCGGCATTAGATGCTTTAAAGAAGACAGAGTTATTACTGGCAAATAATAAAAACAAACAACATCAGGCATTGTTTGAGTATGTGTCATTAGTTGCCGCGGTTCAGGGTAATCATATGGACCTTATTATCAAGCGCTTAGAGTCTTTACTGTCGGCTAAAAAGATTCATCTATCTAACTCGGTATTAAATATTGGTGGCGTAGCTGTTAGTGCAGATGATTTATGGCTGTATTATTTGCAACTAGGTAATCAATTGGCAAATGATAAAAATTTATTAAGAGGTGATGATGAAGGCTGGTATACATTAGCAAGTAACCTTTTCAAGAATGATGTGTTGAGTGCTAAGGGCTTGCTCGCATCACTCTCATTGCAGGCAAAACAAGCTAAGCATCGCAACCTTGCTATGCAGCAATTGGTGAGTTTGGTAGAGGCGAGTGATCAGTCATTGCAGCTGGTAAACAGACTGTTTACAGAATCAAAGCACTTTGTAGGTGTTGAGATGATTCCGGCGGAGGTTCGTTATCGCCTCATTGATTATAATTTATCGCTGGGTAGTGTGAAATCGGCGGCTGTATTAATGGCAGAATTGGAACAGCCGCCAGCCGATGAAGATCAGTTTGCCTGGAATTTGCGTCGTTCGAGAGTGTTTATTTTAAATGGAGATTTTGCGCGAGGTGCAGCCGTATTACATGAAATATTGAAATCTAAAAAACTGGAAAGTACTCAAGTGGATAAATTTCTTCAAGTAATTTTTGATCTGCAGGCGGTAGAGCAGTATCAAATATCATTAGAGCTCTTTTCAATGCTAGATTCTCAAATAGATGATGTGGACGTATTGCGAGAACTCACATTTTGGAAGGCTGAGTCCTATCATGGTCTTCAACAATATGAGCAGGCGGCTTATTTGTTTTTGAAATCTGCGGTTTCTCCTAAGAAAGAGTATGATCCCTGGTATCACACAGCAACATTTAGGGCGGCTGAGAGTCTTATGCGTGCTAAATTGTATGAGGATGCGCGTCAGCGCTTTTTACACCTGTTAAGCATTACCGCTAATGCAGCACGTAAGACCGTTATTCGGCAGCGCTTACAGTCGATTCGCCTAAACCAGCAGGTGCAGTGATGGATAGTGTGTATTACAAAATGCCCTTTTGTAATTTGAAGCTCACACAAGTAAATGGCAGTGTGTGTGAAATAGATTATGTAGAGAGCATAGGTACACCGCAGGAAACCAGTAACTTATTGCTTAAACTAGTGCTGAAGCAATTGGAGCAATATCTCTCATTACCTGATTTCCAGTTTGATTTGCCGCTTAATCCGCAAGGCACAGAGTTTCAGCGCAAGGTATGGGCCAGCTTGCAAAAAATACCGGGCGGTCAAGTGAAAACATACGGTGAAATTGCCGCAGAGCTGAACAGTTCGCCTCGTGCCGTAGGTAATGCCTGTCGCCGTAATCCCATATCATTAGTCATACCCTGTCATCGAGTGGTATCTGCGCAGGGCATAGGCGGGTTCTCGGGGCAAACAGAGGGCGAAAAAATATCAATAAAACAGCAATTATTATCCCATGAAGGGGTTGAAATATAAGCAGTAACCCCAATTTTGATAGGCAGATTTTTATGTTTCAATTTTGGAGTGCCCCATGACAGTAGAAGCTTATAAAGAAACCCTTGAGTTCCAGGCAGAAGTTAAACAGCTACTCAAGCTGATGATTCACTCGCTGTATTCAAATAAAGAAATATTCCTGCGCGAGCTGGTATCAAATGCATCTGATGCCTGCGATAAATTACGTTTTGAAGCACTGGCAAATGAAGGCCTATATGCGGGTGATTCGGATCTAAATATTCATATCGAGTTTGATAAAGAAGCCAGGACACTAACTATATCTGATAATGGCATTGGTATGTCACGTGAAGAAGTAGTGGATAATATCGGTACCATTGCTAATTCTGGCACAAAAAAATTCATTGATTCTCTGTCGGGTGATCAGGCAAAAGACTCCCATTTGATTGGCCAGTTTGGTGTGGGTTTCTACGCGACCTTTATTGTGGCTGACAAGGTAACGGTTAAAACACGTCGAGTCGGTTTACCAGAAGATCAGGCAGTAATGTGGGAGTCTGCGGGTGAAGGGGATTACACCTTAGAAACTATAGAAAAAGCCACACGCGGGACTGAAATTACACTGCATATTCGTGAAGGCGAAGAAGAATTCTTAGATGGCTGGCGTTTAAAGAATATTATCCATACATACTCAGATCACATCTCTTTGCCCATTACGATGCCAAAAGAAGTGACGGCCTCTGATGAAGAAGGTGAGGAAGCGGTAGCCACTGAAAATGAAGTAGTGAATAAAGCATCTGCACTTTGGGCGCGTGCTAAAAGTGATGTAAGCGAAGATGAGTACAAAGAGTTTTATAAGCATATCGCACATGACTTTGAAGAGCCGATGAAATGGAGCCATAACAAGGTTGAAGGAAACCAGGCTTATACCTCATTACTGTATATTCCAAAAAACCCTCCACATGATTTATATGAGCGTGAGCGTAAACAGGGTATAAAACTGTATGCGAAGCGTGTTTTCATTATGAATGACACCGATCATTTAATGCCAATGTACCTACGTTTTGTACGCGGCATAGTGGATTCTGATGATTTACCCTTAAATGTATCACGCGAGATTCTTCAGCATAATAAGGCGATTGATAAGATTAAATCAGCATCGGTTAAGAAAGTGCTGGGTATGCTTGAATCAATGGCGAAGAATGACAAAGAAGAGTACGCAAATTTCTGGAAAGCCTTTGGTAATGTAATTAAAGAAGGGCCGATTGAAGATTTTGCGAATAAAGAGCGTGTAGCTAAATTATTGCGCTTCACCTCGACTGAAGATGGCAGTGCAGAGCAGTGTGTATCGTTAGAAGATTATGTTGCTCGTATGAAAGAAGGCCAGGAACAAATTTATTTCATTACATCTGATAGCTTTATGACGGCAAAAAATAGCCCGCATCTTGAAGTGTTCAAGCGTAAGGGTATTGAAGTGTTGCTATTAACTGATCGAATAGATGAATGGTTAGTGCAGCACCTTACGGAGTTTGATGGCAAGAAGCTGCAGAATATTGCTAAGGGTGACCTTGATTTGGGCAGCTTTGAAGATGAAGAAGAAAAGAAAGCGCAAGAAAAAGCCGTAGGTGATATGAAAGGTGTTGTTGAGCTGATGAAAGAGAAGCTTGCCAATAAAGCAAAGGATGTGCGTATTACGCATCGTTTAACGGATTCGCCTTCATGCCTGGTGTTAGATCAAAACGATATGGGCATGCAGATGCAGCAGATTATGCGCGCAGCAGGCCAGAGTGTACCGGAAAATCAGCCTATATTAGAGTTGAATCCGGAGCATGAATTGATCAAGCAGCTAAACGATATGGCAGACCAGGACTTGTTTGAAAACTGGTCTCACGTGTTATTTGATCAGGCCGTGCTTGCGGAAGGCGGGCAGCTGGAAGACCCTGCCGCTTATGTGAAGCGTGTGAATCAAATGCTTAAATAGGAAAGACTTGCACATTTTAATTTTTGCATTGTAATAAAAGCCTCTTGTTATTGCTAATAAGAGGCTTTTATTTTGCATGTTATATTTTGCAACAGCTTGATTAATATAAAATTTCGACTATTAATAGATGAGTTAAAATTTTTACGAACAGACTAATTATTTTTAGCGATATTTGTCACTAAACACTGGTACATATGCATAATTTTTTAAAAAATTCTTATTTTACTAAGTTCATAACAGTCCTTATTGTTGCTTTATGTTTATGCAGTAGCTTTAGTGTGGCCGCAGAAGGCAAATTTAATACGCAAAAGCGTTACCTTTATGTGCAGCCAGGACAGAATATTTTCAATATTGTGCAAGTATTGTATCCAGGTCAGCAAAAACATTGGCCCGAGATTATAAGAAAAATTGTCAAAACAAATCCACATGCCTTTATTGGTGCGGATTCTACAAGAATTCAAACCGGTGAACGCATTCAGCTGCCAGCGTATTCAAGTACTATAAAACCCGTTGTTAGCACAACTAAAGCAGTGATTTATAAAGGCCCCAAAGCTGTTGGGCAAGTGATAAAAAATCGCGGAAAAACATTTGCGATCGCGAAAAATAAAAAACGTCGAAATTTAGATATCGGTAATGAGATTTTTGTAGGCGATAGAATTTTTACAGGTGTTAAAGGCTTTGTGCGTTTAAGTATGATTGATGATGCAAAAATAGACTTGCGTTGTAATAGCGAAATGTTAATAGAAGATTATCGTTTGTTGCGTGGCGCAAACCGTAGCGTTTTGCATTTAATTAAGGGGAGTGTCAGAAAAATTACCGGTAGCATTGGTAAAGTGGCTGATGATATTTATGAAATGCATACGCCGCTTGCAAGCGTAGGCGTTAGAGGTACTGAGTATGCCATTCGAGTACTGCAATCCCATGGCTGCGATGGCAGTCTGGATGTGAATAGCCAGGGCCTTTTTGTGAAAGTGAATAAAGGTGCTATTGATATTAAAAGTAGTAAGCAGAAAGTCTCCCTGACTAAAGGCGATGCAGCGCATTTGGCCAATAAAGATAGCGAGCTTAAAGGTATAGAGGCTGGTGCTGGTTTATTTGATAGAGCGGAAGAAAATAAGAAGCATTATTTCTTTGGTTCGATATATTGGCTTTTGCTGTTTTCACCCGTTGTACTTATTCTTAGATTGAAACATTCATATGCAGATTGATGGTCAGCAGCGTATTGATAAATGGTTATGGGCGGCTAGATTTTATAAAACTCGATCATTAGCAACTGAAGCTGTGAGTGGCGGTAAGGTGCATTTAAATAATGAACGGGTTAAACCTTCGCGTAATATTAAAGTGGGTGATCAGCTTAAAGTGACTCGCGGTCAATATGAATTCCTTATAACCGTTGATGGTTTAAATCAGCAGCGCCGTGCAGCGAAAGAAGCTGAGTGTTTATATACAGAATCAAATGAAAGCATGGAAAAAAGGCGAGAGCTTGCACTTTCATTGAAGGTAATTAATGCCAATATGCCTTACAGTGAAAATCGACCCAGTAAAAAACAGCGCCGACAAATCGTTAAGTTTAAGCGCGCTGATTAACGTATCGCTTTTAGTTGTTGAAATTTATGGGATGCACCAGAATTTTACATTCTGTTCATTTAAAAAAGCGGTCGCATTACTGCCCTCTAGCATGGCAAAAGTAGAGAGCATGCCAGCTTCCAGACATGTATTCGCTATAACGGTTATCGAGCGTGGGGCATGCATAACTGGGTAGCCAGTTTCAGGGTTGAGTATATGGCTGTATCTCACACCATCTTTTAATAAATAGCGCCTGGCGTCACCACTGGTTGCGAGGCCACCAGAATAAAGGTTTACCTTGGCCACGCTGGCTTCACCTGTTTGTTGAGGGTTGTCTACGCCAACCATCCAGGGTTGATTGTTTTTTCGTGGCGTGGAACAGGCGATGTCACCACCGAAATTGACCAAGAAATTGCTGTTTGTAATTTTTTTAATTTTCTTAACCGTTGAGTCAACGGCATACTCTTTTCCGATACCGCCAAGATCTATTTCCATAGCCGAAGGCAAACTAATGACAGGAGAATTCCATGAAACTTTTTGCCAGCCTATATTGGGTAGAATGGATGTTATAAGTTCTTTAGGGGGGATGTTATCGCTACCATCAAACTGCCATGCCTTGCGTAGAACACCCGATGTTATATCAAATTTTCCATCGCTGAGTTCATAACATTGCTGAGCAAAATTCAGCATTAAAGCGGTTTCTTCATCAACCGTTAAATTTCTGCCGTTTAAATTATTGATTTGAAATATAATATTGTCATTGCTGTATCGACTGAATTTAGTCTCAATGCGTTTGGCTTCTTTGTATGCAATGCTTGCGATTTTCAGGGCATGATCTTTATCCTGAGTTTCTATCAGAATTTCACAGGGGCATGCCATCGCCGTAAAGTGACCTATGGCATATTCATCTTTTATTTCTACAGATACAGGGTTCAAGTGTTTGTAGCTTTATGACGCCCTAAGAATCTACGCTCTATGCGCAGGTTCTTAGGGCGTGATGTTATTTTTGCAGACATTACCTTTTGTTTAATGCTTGAACAATTGTTTTTTCAAGTGAGGATGTTTGATTTTCCTTAAATCCTTTGTGCTTAAATATGATATTGCCCTGTCGATCTATTAAATAAGAGGTGGGCATTACACTTAGGTTGTATTTGCCGGGTACATTGCCATCAGGATCATATGCAATTGTAAATTTAGCTGGGTTATTTTTTAAGAATTGTTTTGCAGCAGATTGGTCTTCATCTAAATTGACAGCAATGATTTGTAAGCCTTTCTTGGCGTATTTTTCTTGCATATTGTTCATGAAGCCAAATGATTTAAGGCAGGGTTTGCACCATGAGGCCCAAAAGTCTAAATATACAATGTGCTTGCTGTACTGGCTTAATGTGACCTGACCTTGATCTCCATCAAGAGAAAAAGTAGGTGCCTTTTGTGCGGAAGCTGTAGACATGGAAAATATTATGAAGCACAAGCTAATAAGTACTCTATTTTTATGAAACACCAGAAATATCCCCAATAAGTTTAAATAAGCAATGTTTGAAATTTTAGTACAGTTTGTAGCAATGGTAATGTGTTTTATTTTTTGGCGTTTTAATTAGATGCCTGAAATGACCTAAGTTCAATTGCGCTTTATAGGAAGTGTGAATATTCTCTCAAATAGATCGATAAAATCTACGCTGTAGTGGAATAGTTTTGGGGTATTACCTGTTTATGCACGATGCCTGGTAGATGATAGGCGGTGCTGCAGGTATTATAGGGCCATAAAATAGTGCAGACGCTTGACGATAGTGCAATAATTGCAATTTTTTTGTGCGTTGAATTAACTCATTAATTATATAGAAAGGGCTAAATATGAAATTAGTTACGGCAATCATTAAGCCATTTAAGCTGGATGAAGTGCGTGAAGGGCTGGCGCAGATTGGTGTACAGGGCATCACAGTTGTTGAAGTGAAAGGCTTTGGTCGTCAAAAGGGCCACACAGAGTTATACCGTGGTGCAGAATATGTGGTGGATTTTTTACCCAAGATTAAGCTGGAAATTGCTATAAAAGCATCCATGCTGGATCAAGTGATCGATGCAATAAGAGATGCTGCAAACACCGGAAAAATCGGTGACGGTAAAATTTTTGTCTCAGATCTTGAGCAGGTTGTTCGTATACGGACAGGTGAGTCAGGCGAAGACGCTATCTAATTATAATCATTCAATACTCCCTTCAGTTTCAGCTTGGAGAAAAATAGTAGATGAAACAATCAATTTTTAAAGCTCTATTTCCATTGAGCTTATTAGTCTTATTGCCCGGCAACGCGTATGCAGGAGATGTTATTAACGGTGCTGATACGGCGTGGATAATGGTGGCAACAGCCCTGGTGCTGTTTATGACGCTACCTGGACTGGCTATGTTCTATGCCGGTTTGGTGCGCTCGCGTAATGTCCTGTCAGTATTGATGCAGTGCTTTGCCATTGCGGGCGTGGCATCTATTTTGTGGCTAATGGTGGGCTATAGTCTGGCGTTTGGCGAGGGTAATAGCTGGATTGGTGATTTTAGTCGCGTCATGCTGTCTGGCGTTGAGCGAGATACAGTGTCTGGGACTATTCCAGAGTCTTCATTCATGATGTTCCAGATGACGTTTGCCATTATTACCCCAGCGTTAATCGTCGGTGGTTTTGCGGAGCGCATGAAATTTTCAGCGATGCTGCTGTTTAGTGCGGTTTGGTTGTTATGCGTGTATGTACCTGTGACTCACTGGGTATGGGGCGGCGGCTGGCTAGGCGAAATGGGTCTATATGACTTTGCTGGGGGCACCGTAGTGCATATTACAGCCGGTGTTGCGGCATTGGTGGCAGCGATTGTGATGGGGCCTCGTAGAGGCTTTCCCGGCACTGCAATGATGCCGCACAATATGACCATGACCATTGCCGGCGCGGGTATGTTATGGGTTGGTTGGTTTGGCTTTAACGGTGGCAGTGCATTGGCGGCAAATGGTGATGCTGCAATGGCCATTTTAGTGACGCATATTTCAGCGGCCACAGGTGCAATGACCTGGATGGCGATTGAATGGATTCGCTTCGGTAAGCCTAGTGCATTGGGTGTGGTGACCGGTATGGTGGCTGGTTTAGGTACCATTACCCCAGCATCTGGATTTGTTGGCCCTGGCGGCGCGTTGGTGATTGGTTTACTTGCAGGTATTGTTTGCTTTACAGCAACGCAATACATCAAACGCGTACTAAAAATTGATGATTCATTAGACGTGTTCCCTGTGCATGGTGTGGGCGGTATTCTGGGTACACTGCTTGCGGGTGTCTTCTCTGCAACAACACTGGGCGTATTCAGCGGTTACGGTTTCGCCGAGGGCATCGAAACCATGGCTGAGCAAGTACAGGTGCAATTTATTGGCGTCATATCAACGATTGTATTCACTGCTGTAGTGACCTGGGTCATTCTTAAAGTAATTGATGCTTTAATTGGCCTGCGTGTTAGCGAAGAAGAAGAAATTGAAGGCCTGGATATCGTGTGCCACGAAGAACGTGGTTACGACCTGTAGTTTAAGGTCTTCTCTTAATCTGTTTAAGGGGAGAAATCAGGTCATTTCAGATCAATCCAGGGAAAACTCAGGGACGAGTTCAGCCAAGGTCTAAAATAGCCCGTTCTATGCGTCTACCGCTGACGGATTTCGCTTAGTATGTTAAGATTTCGCGCGTTAATTAATTAAACTTATAAATTATAAAGAGAATATATCGTCTCATTGTTAGCTCTCTAGCAGCAGTGAATCAAAACCATATGACAAGTCCTAGCGTAATACCTCGCCCTGAACATAATGTCTCACGAGATAATATTGACGATTTTGCGTTAAAGGTTCTATATCGCCTGCATAAAGCCGGTTTTCGAGCCATGCTGGTGGGTGGTGGTGTACGTGATTTATTGCTGGGGCATGCGCCTAAAGATTTTGATGTAGCAACAGATGCGCACCCTGAACAAGTTAAGAAGCTGTTTAGTAATAGCCGTCTAATCGGTCGTCGTTTTCGTTTGGCGCATGTGTTTTTTGGTCGTGAAATTATTGAAGTTGCTACTTTTAGAGCCAGCATGGAAGATGCTGATGATGACAGTGAGAATGATCGAGAGCACAGTGAAGGTGGGCGCATACTGCGTGATAATGTGTATGGCCAAATAGAGGATGATGTATGGCGTCGTGATTTCACGATTAATGCGCTGTACTATGATATTTCCGATTTCTCTATTATTGATTACACCACAGGCATGGACGATGTAAAAAATCGTGTATTGCGTTTAATCGGTGATCCCGAAGTGCGTTATCGTGAAGATCCGGTACGCATGTTAAGAGCGATTCGCTTTGCTTCAAAATTAGATTTCACGATTCACGCTGATTCAGAACAGCCTATTTATAAATTAGGTCATCTACTCGGTGATATTCCGCCAGCCCGATTATTTGAAGAAGTGTTGAAGTTATTTCACTCAGGCCGTGCGGTTGTTTGCCTGCAGATGTTACGCAAGTATGACTTGTTGCAGTATTTATTTAAGCAAACAGATGAAAGATTAAAGCAGGGTGATGAGCGTTTTGAAACGTTTATTCATTTGTCATTGCAAAGTACGGATGAGCGAATTAATCAGGATAAGCCGGTAACACCAGCCTTCTTATTTGCTGCGATGTTATGGCAGCCAGTGAGTGCCTTATCAGCTGAATTAATGCAAGCGGGCGAACCGGCTTCTATTGCCATGCAAAATGCCAGCTCGATGGTATTAACTAAGCAGATAAAAACCATTTCTATTCCAAAGCGGTTTAGTATGGTGGCGCGTGATATTTGGCATATGCAAGATCGTTTTAAATATAGACATGGTCGTAGAGCGCAATCTTTATTGATGCATAAAAAGTTTCGTGCGGGTTACGACTTTATGTGTATCCGCAGTCAGTCTGGTGAAGTGACCGATGATAGTTGTGAATGGTGGACTCGCATTCAAACACTCGATACGCATGCTCAAGAAAAATTATTGAAGCCTGCTAAAGCCAAATCATCCTCGCGATCAAAACCGAAAAAGAAGTAAGTGATGTCCGTTTGTTACATCGCGCTGGGTAGTAATTTAAATAATCCACAGCAGCAGCTTAATGCCGCAAAAATTGCCATTGATAAAATATCAAATACCAGGGTTATGATGTGTTCGTCTATTTATCAAAGCGAAGCGATGACCTTAGATGGTGAGACGCAGGCAGACTATTTAAATGCAGTTATTCAAATTCAAACAGATCTTGCTGCGGAGACTTTACTGGATGAACTCCAGGCAATAGAAAACCAGCAGGGAAGAGTGAGAGAAAAACGCTGGGGTGAACGAAGCATTGATTTAGATATCGTATTGTTTGGCGATCAGCAGATTAAAACGCAACGCTTAACCGTGCCTCATTGTGAAATGAAAAATAGAAATTTTGTTTTATATCCCCTGTACCAAATTTCTCCAGAATTGGCGCTTCCAGATAATACGATATTGAAAGATCTATTATCTACTGTGAGCGATCAGTGTTTAAATAAGCTGGGTGAGTTTAATGGATAATCCAGACTTTATTGCTATAGAAGGGCCAATTGGCGTCGGCAAAACGACCTTGGCTAAAAAATTAGCCGCCAGTTTTTCCAGTGAAATTTTGCTAGAAGGGGCGGCTGAAAATCCGTTTATGTCAAAGTTTTATGAAAACCCGAGAGCGGCGGCTTTATCAACGCAGTTGTTTTTTTTGTTGCAGCGAGCTAAGCAAATGCAGGACTTACGTCAGGGCGATATGTTTAAGCCGGTACGTATAGCTGATTTTTTAATGGAAAAAGATCGCTTGTTTGCAGAGCTGACATTGGATGATGATGAGCTAAAATTGTATGAGCAGGTGTATGCGCAATTAACCATTGATGTGCCTGAGCCAGATTTGGTGGTTTATTTGCAGGCACCAGTTGAGGTGTTGTTACAGCGTATTGAAAATCGCGGCTTACACCATGAGCGTTTAATTGAAGCGGCTTACTTGCAACGCCTGTCGGATTCCTATGTTGATTTTTTTCATCACTATAGCGATGCGCCATTATTAATTGTGAATGCCGCAGAAATAGATTTTGCACATAATGAGAATGACTATCAGCAATTATTAGAACGTTTAAAATCGGTAAGCAGTGGACGGCATTACTATAATCCAGCACCTGTCTTGTTATAGAACTAAACGAATAAATAAAGTAGCTAAAACTATGAGTACGCATTCAACACAAACAGCAAAAGTGACCATTAACACCTTGCGTGAGATGAAGGCCAGGAGTGAAAAAATTGCCTGTCTCACGGCATATGATGTGAGTTTTGCACAGCTGCTGGATCAGTCGGGTGTGGATGTGGTGCTGGTGGGTGACTCATTGGGTATGGTTATACAGGGTTTAGACTCGACGATTCCTGTCACCATGGATGAGATGATTTATCACGGACAAATCGTGTCGCGTGGACTGCAGCGTGCATTGTTAATTTTAGACATGCCCTTTATGTCTGATGCCTCTACTCAACAGGCCGTCGAAAATGCGGGGCGCTTTATGAAACAGGCGGGCGCGAATATGGTGAAGTTAGAAGGCGGTGCGGATCAGCGTGAGCTTGTAGAAACGCTCACGCGTTTAGGTATTCCAGTGTGTGCGCACCTGGGCTTACAGCCGCAGCGTGTGCATAAATTAGGTGGTTATAAAGTGCAGGGAAGGGACGCTAGCGGCGCTGAAAAAATGTTGAATGATGCCCGCGTACTAGAAGCGGCGGGGGCCGATTTATTATTACTCGAATGTGTACCTGATGAACTGGCTAAAAAAGTAACAGAGCAGGTCAAAATTCCGGTGATTGGCATTGGCGCAGGCAATCAAACGGATGGACAAATTTTAGTGCTATACGATATTCTTGGAATATCTGCTGGGCATATTCCTAAATTTTCTAAAAATTATATGCAGCAGTCAAATTCAATTCAGCAAGCGGTTGTGAGCTATGTCGATGAAGTAAAGTCTTCGGCTTTTCCTGCGCAAGAACATACGTTTAAATAGTTTAAATTCCATATTGAATATCACCATGAAGATTGCAGATTCCATTGAGTCACTTACAAATTCCGTAATGCAATGGCGTGAACAGGGCCAGAGTATTGGTTTTGTACCGACCATGGGTAATTTGCATGCTGGGCACATTGCGCTTGTTGAAGAGGCCGGCTTGAAATGTGACAAGGTGGTGGTGAGTATTTACGTTAATCCATTGCAATTTAATCAAGCAGATGACTTTGCGGCCTATCCCAAAACCCTGCAAGAAGACCAGAAAAAACTCAGGGATGTTCAAACTGATCTATTATTTTTGCCGAGCAGTGAAATCATCTATCCCGATGGCCAGGCTTCGATTAGTAAAGTATCAGTGCCCGTGTTATCAGATATTTTAGAGGGTGAGTGTCGTCCTGGGCATTTTGATGGTGTCGCTACGGTGGTTAATAAACTGTTTAATCTTGTACGCCCAGATATCGCCTTTTTTGGGCTGAAGGATTATCAGCAGTTATTGATCATAAGAAAAATGGTCAATGATTTGTGTATGCCTGTGCAGATTGTTTCTATGCCTACACAGCGCGAAACGGATGGTTTGGCCATGAGCTCGCGCAACTCTCGTTTAACGCCAGAGCAGCGTGTGCAGGCGGCTCAGTTGTATAAAGTATTAAACTGGCTAGCGAATGAGTTAAAAACAACTACCCTAAGTATTGCGCAACTAGAGCAACAGGCGAGATTAAAGCTCGATAAAGCGGGCCTTCAGGCAGAGTATGTCTCACTCAGAGATGCAACAAGTTTACAGGCAGTCAATTGCCTGGAAAGTAGTGTGGTTGTCTTAGCTGCAGCGCGCCTGGGGAATGTACGGCTGATCGATAACGTCGTATTAAACCCATAGGTTTATTATTGAACATAGGCCATATAGACGCTATAACTTCAATAAGTTAGCTAAAACAACTGGCTATATTAGTGGTTGCTGAACTTGATTGAAAGTCTCTAATCCATCATAATTAGACGCTTGACTAGAATTAACGTCTCACAGGATATTTTATGCATCTGACAATGCTTAAAGCTAAATTACATCAGGCTCGAGTAACTCTCTCTGAATTAGAGTATGAGGGTTCGTGCGCGATTGATGGAAAGCTTCTTGATGCGGCGGGTATTCATGAATATGAACAAATTCAGATATATAACCTGGCCAATGGTAATCGTTTTACAACCTATGCAATTCGTGGCGAAGATGGTAGCGGGATGATCTCGGTTAATGGCGCTGCGGCGCATAAAGCCTCGCCGGGTGATCGCATTATTATTGCCTGCTATGCACAGCTAGATCAAAAAGAGCTGATTACTTTTAAGCCTAAGCTGGTGTATCTGGATGAGGCTAATAATATTACCCATACAGGCGATCAAATACCGGTTCAGGTTGCCTAATTTTCGTTCAAGCTAGAAGCCAGAACTTCTTTATTTCTACCCGAATCTTTTGCCATATAGAGTGCCTTATCCGCAGCTTCAATGAGTTTTTTAGCGCTGTAGGGGCTTGCTGTGTCGTAAGTGGCTATGCCCATGCTAACGGTTACATGCTCTGCAACGTCAGAATCCTCATGTTTAATAGCAGCAGCACTCAGCATTTCTCTAAATCTATGGGCAACTTTCAAAGCATCTTTTTCAGTGGTGCCAGAAAGTAATGCCACAAATTCTTCACCGCCATATCTTGCGGCCAAATCTTGTGGGTTTAAACATGCTTTAGAGAGCAGGTTGGCAACTTCTTTAAGGCAGTCATCGCCTAGCTGGTGACCATAGGTGTCGTTAAAGCCTTTGAAATAGTCAATATCAATAAGAATTAGCGAGATAGCACTGTTGTTTTGTTTAGCATCCGAAAGCTCTTCATCGAGTGTCTCATCAAAATGGCGTCTATTAGCAATTCCGGTTAAGCCATCTTTTGTAGACAATTCCTGGAGTTTTTTATTACTGGCTTCTAGTTGTTTTTTTAGTTGGCGTAACGCAAAAAAGGCAGAGTCACGTTCTTTTTGCATAATATAATTTTTTGCATGTGAGCGTATGCGGGCTATTAGCTCAATTTGATCGGGGAGCTTGACCAGGTAATCGCTGGCACCATAATTAAAGGCCTCGCTTTTTGTTGTCGCTTCTTCTTTGGACGAAAGCACAATAACAGGGATATCCCGTGTTTCGTGATTGGCTTTATAGAAACGCAGTAATGTCATGCCATCGGCATCCGGCATTACTAAATCTTGCAGAATAATAGTAGCGTCTATTTCTACTGCCTTTTCAATGGCAAGGCTAGGATCTTCGATGTAACTAAGTTCCATATCGGTTTCGCTTGTCAGCATTCGCCGAATGCCCTCTGCAATGATGGGCTGGTCATCGACCAATAAAATGCGAATCGTAGTGTCAAGGTTGTTTGAAATATTATCTCGATCCATTCTTTAATTATTCTTCTGTATAGTTAGAGTGAAAAATAAGCAGATTAACGTATGTTTCTAATTATTTCTTCGGCAATATCATTGATATCTAGTTCAATTGTTACAGCGCCTAATTCACAGGCTGCCTTAGGCATGCCATATACGGCACAGCTGGCTTCATTCTGTGCAATAGTGTACATGCCGCGGTTGTAAAATGATAATAGACCATTTGCACCATCTCGTCCCATTCCTGTTAATAAAACACCGATTAATTTATTTGGCCAGTTGGTAACGGCGCTGTCAAAAAATGCATTTACCGAAGGGCGGTATGGATAATCCTTGGGTTCGTCGGTATATTCAAATAGTCCGGCCGAATTAATTATTAAGTGGTCGTTCGTTCCAGCCATGTAAACTTGACCCGCCTCTGGGATAGTGTGATTTTTTGCAATTTGGACATGAATGTCCATTTGTTCGTTCAGCCAATCCGCCATGCCCTGGCTAAATTCATTATCCATATGTTGAATAATTACATAAATAGCATTTGAATTAGCCGGTAGTTTTCTTAATACGGTAAGCAGTGCTGCGGGTCCGCCTGTGGATGAGCCAATAGCAACTAATGGGCTTGCAGGTTTTTGTTGCTTAATGATGGATCTTTTTGGTTTGTTGGCGCTGTCATGGAGCTTTTTAATATTGTTTATTTTACTTTTTAAGTCAGCTATAGATTCTGGATTTCTGGTTGTGGGTTCTGAAAATGCATCCAGTGCGCCCGCTGACATAGCTTCAAAAACACTACCGGGATTATTTTTAACAGAATCGCTAATAGCAATGATAGTGGATGAAGTTGAACTCATTATTTGCTTGATTAACTCACTGCCTTTCATATCAGTTAATTCAAGTTGTATGAGTAATAAGTCAGGGCAATTGGTGGCGTGCTGTAGCAATGCATCCTGAGCAGTTGTGCTAGACCAGCATACATCAAAGCCAAGATCTTTTATTAAAAATTCAAATAAACGAATAGTATTATAATTGTTATGAACAATAGCGATGCGCATAGATTAAGATTCAGCCTCGCCTATTAAATCGACAACAGCATCAATCAGTGTGTCGTCGTGAAAGCTTCCTTTGGTAAGATAATAGTCGGCGCCAGCCTCTAAACCTTTTTGTTTGTCTTCTGCACGGTCTTTGTATGAAACCATCATTACGGGAAGGTTTCTTAGTGCGGCATCACCTTTAATGAGTTTTATGAGTTCAATGCCATTCATTCTTGGCATATCTACATCGGATATCACTAAATCATAATTTCCACTACGTACGGTGTTCCAGCCATCAACACCATCAACTGCAACATCGACCAGGTAGCCTCTAGATTCAAGTAATTTCTTTTCTATTTCACGGACGGTTAACGAATCATCAACAATAAGAACGCGTTTGGTGCTGCTAGTATTAAATTCATTGATTGATCCAATTTTATATAAATCTTTGCCAGAGATAATATCTTGAATGCTTTGCAATAAATCGTCTGTATCAAATACTAATACAGGTTCACCATCATCTGTTAATGCAGCCGCGCTGATATCTTTTATCTTACCCAGTTTTTTATTGAGAGTGCGTAATGCCAGGCTCTTTTCACCGATTAATTCATCGACTACCAGGCCGTAACTCATATTCCAGTCGCCAATAATAATGACTGGAATATTTTCATTGGCAGTTGTTTTGTTTTGTTCACCAAGAATCTGTGCACAATGAATTAAACCAATATGTTTGTCGTTAACGGTTATATATTGCTTGTCTTCTAGTATGGATATATCTTGTTTTTTTATGCTAAATAAGCTTTGTATTTTTGCTAATGGAAAAGCATAAAGTTCATTTTTTATTTTAACAAGTAAGCTGCGGATAACAGATAAAGTTAAAGGCAGCTCCATGTTAATTTCCATGCCATGATCGATTTCTGTATCAGCATGAAGTTTGCCCCTAACTTCTTGTAATGCACTGTGGACAATGTCTAGTCCTACACCTCTGCCAGATAATTCAGTTACTTCACTTCGTGTGGAAAATGATGGAAGGAAAAGGAAATCAAGGAGTTCCGTTTTGGATAGGCTTGCGGCCATTTGTTCGTTAACGAGATTCTTGTTAAGAATCTTATCGCGTAGCTCTTCAATATCAACACCTCGACCATCGTCTTTAACTTGAATCAATAAGCGTCCCGCCTGATGACTTGCGTTAACAATGATTGTGCCTGTCTCAGGCTTTCCTTTGAGTAAGCGTTCTTCAGGTAATTCAATGCCATGGTCAATGGCATTGCGAATCATGTGATTTAGAGGGGCATCTAGTTTTTCTAAAATGTCACGATCAACAGCTGTGTTCTCACCGTGTATTTCTAGCGTTACTTTTTTATTAAGCGAGTTAGAAATATCACGAACCATGCGTTTGTAGCCTTGAGTACTGTCGCTAAATGGGCGCATTCGGCTTGCAATAACTTCATGATTTATCTGTGAGCATAAGCTGCTGGAGCGGCGATCGAAATTGTCAAGACTGAAAATGTGTGTAGTGAGGCCTTCTCGGTAATGTTCAGCATTATGTTGTAGATCTGTAATCAGCTTACGTTCAAGCTCGGTATGATTGGAATCATCGAGGAGGCTGCGTAAGCGCTCAACCTGATCCAGCATCTCATTATGTTTGCGTTTTAATTGCAGCATTGAGTCTGAGTATTCACGAACCCAATTGGTTGTAACGGTTAGTTCGCCGGCCAGGCCAACCAGTTTGTTAATTCGTTCTGCGCTGACTCTAACTATGTTTTCAGTTTTTACTTTAGGTTTTTTTTCTGTATTGGATTGTTTTTCTTTTATTTCAATTTTTGTTGAAGGTATCGGGGCACTAGCACCTGACTGGATTATTTTAAGGGCATAAATATTTTGATGTATGCTCTCAGTGTTTTCATTACTCCAGTCACTGACCTCAGTCGATGAGCAGTCTCCTAATTGTTTTAATATGTCGACACAGAAAAATAGTTGATCGATACTTTCCTTATGTAAGTTTATTTTATGGTTTTGTGCGGCAACAAATACATCTTCCATAAAGTGGGATAATTTAACTACGGCTTCAATGCCTATCATGCGAGCAGCGCCTTTTATGGAGTGCGCAGCTCTCATCATTGCTTCCAGAAGTCCGTTGTCTTCAGGAGTATCTTCAATTTCGAGTAGATTATTTCCAATTACATGCAGGCTATTCTGTAGCTCTATTAAGAACAAATCGAACATTTCGGGATCAATCTTCACCGTAACTTCAAAAGGAGAATTAACTACAGATTCAATATTTTCTTTTTCTGCAGGCTTAATCGTTGCCGCTTCAGGTTTTGATGTATGGTATGCAGATAGCAGGTTCTGTAATTGTTGTTGAGTGTTTTTTATGGTGCTTAACAAGTCATCAGGTGGGGTGTTTAATTCTTCTACAGATAAACTGGCAATATTTTTTAATAAAGTAATGCTGTTAGTAATTTCTTCGATTCCATTTTTTTCAGGAATAGTGTTTTTTTCCTGTAAAGAGGAAAAAGTGTTTTCGATAGATTCAATTAGTTTAGTGGCGACATCTATATGCACTAGCTTTGCGGCGCCTTTGATGGCGCGTGTAGCATTAATCAGCGCTTCATAGGTGGTGTTTATTTCGCCTTTTTGATCTAGTTTTTTTACTAGATCGAGTATCTTTTTTGAATGCGTGTCAACTTCGAGTATGAAGAGATCGAGCATTGATTCATTAACGTTGTGTTTGATATCTGTCATTGTTATATGTTTTTGTGTAATGCGCTAAAGACGAGGTCGCTATCTAATATCCCTACATCGGTATCTTTGTGACGTATAATCCCTTTTACAAAGCACGAAGTGTCTTTCCTCAATGTTGAAGGTGTCGCTTGCATGTCATTATAGTCATAATGAATTATTTCTCTTGCTTCCGTTACAGGGAATGCAAATTGCTCATCACCGTCATCAATTACAATATATCTTTCCTGAGTGTATTTACTGTCAGTTTCGCTTTTGCTAACTTTAAATAAGTAGCCTAGTGAAACGTTGAGCAATAGTTCTCCACGGACATTAACTAAGCCTCGAAGTACAAGATTTTTCCTGTGAGGCAATGTATGATGTTTATCGCAGTGTGTTATTTCTTTTACAAATCGCGATGCTAGTGCAAACCATTCATCGCCCATTCTAAAAACTAAAGCAGATTTAAGGTGTGTGTTTTTATCCAGGCGGGGTGCGCTTAAGTTGTTTTTCCATTCATTAAGGTAGTCTTCCTCAGCAGGGCGGCTAAGTAGTAGACTGCCCGCCTGACTATATGTATCACAGTTGTGGCAATGAATTAGGTCTTGTAGACGTTCGCAACGTGGGGTTTGGTCTCCCCATACGCCAATGGTGTTCCAGCAGTCATTAATGTTGTTAATATTCATTATTTAAGTGTCCAGCTTTTTTCCTTTAGGTGACGCACGATCTGCCCGTTTTTTTAATAACTCGGCATTCTGTGTGTCGCCTTTTTCTTGTAGAAGCAGGCAAAGGTGTATAAGTGACTCGTAGTGCTTCGGTTCCAGGAAAAGAGCTTTGCGAAATAATGATTCAGCAAGCGCCACTTGTTTTTGGCTGCTGGCGATTAATCCGAGTATGCAAAATGCTTCTGTGTTATCTCCGTGATCATCTATGATTCTTCGGCATAAAATCTCCGCTTCGCCGTATTGTGCGGAGTTTGCCAGTGCTTTTGCCTGAGAAATCAAGTTTGCGAAGTTTGTGTTTATAGGAGTTACTGATGAATCTTTACTGGGCTGGATGTATGTTTCAAACGATGTTTTTTGAGTGACTATTGGCTTGTTAAAAGATTCTTTTTCTTTTAACGCGGAACTGGTTTTTGCTCTGTTTTTTTGATGACCAGGATTGTTTGGTTTAGTTAGTGCAAATGACTGGCTGCTACCTAAGTTATGAAAGAGGCCTGGAGGTACGGCACCAAATTCGGAATGGCCAATAAATAACAGACCCGTGTCTTTAAGAAACGTCGATAAATTTTTAAAGGCCTGTTCTTTAGTTACTGTATCAAAGTATATGAGTAAATTTCTGCACAGTATAAAGTCATATTTACCGTGCAATAAATAGTCGCCTTGTAATATGTTTAAGTGGTTGAAATTTATTTTTTCATTAATTTTTTCTTCAAGCTGATAGAAGTTATCTTTTTTTGTGAAGTATTTTTCTCGATATTCATGATAGTTGTTGCTACGGAAAGAGTTTTTTCCATAGATGCCTTTTTCGGCGTATTTTAGTGCGCGATGACTAATGTCAACCGCGTCAATATTAAATGATGTGATAGGTAGGCCCTTGTCCAGTAAATACATGGCAATTGAATAGGGCTCCTCTCCGGTTGAGCAGGGAATGCTTAAAATATTAACGCTAGCAAGTTTATTTTTTAATAACTCTTTTTGTATGTTGTCATAAATTATCTGGAATGGTTTTATATCCCTGAAAAACCAGGTTTCAGGGATTACGGCAAATTCGAGTAGCTCGTTGAGCTCGTCCTGGTGGCCAATTAAATATTGATAGTAGGTTTCAACTGAATCAATATTGCAGCTCATCATGCGCTGCATTAATATTTTTTCAACAGTGCTTTTCCCAATAGTGTTGCAGTCTAGGCCGATTTTGTCTCTTAAAATTTCAACGATTTTGTTATGGTAAAAATCCATTTATTTAACCAAGTTCATTCATCAGTTGATTGCTGATGGAGTCAGGTAGTATTTTGTTGGTATCGATAAGCTGAATCATTTCTGTGTTATGAGTATAAATTAAACCAAGAAAATCATTTTGGTCGTGATGGATCCCACTGTTTTCCATTTCATGGGTTTCACAGCTCATTACATTTGTGATCTTCTCGGCTATTAGGCCAATACAGCGTTTAATACCCGATAATGCTTTGTATTCAACGATGATAATACGCGTGCTTAAGTTGTTAACACAGTCGCGCTTTTCAAATAGTTGGCATAAGTCGACAACGGGAGTGGGGTGGCCTCTGTAATTAAAAATGCCTCTAATGCATTGGTCGGCAAGTGGGATTTTTTTCAGGGCAATAAGAGGTACGACTTCGATGACTTTTGTTGCCTCAACACCATAGCGTTCATCACCAATGCTTAATCCCAGTATGAGCATTAAGCCGTCACTTTAAAGATAGAGACCCCTTCTTGAAGGCCACGTGCTGCATCTTTTAGCTGCTCAATTGAATGACCAGATTGCTTCAAGGTTATTGCTGTCTGCTGGGCCATTTCATTAAGTTGAATCATGCTTTCTTTAATTTGCTCGGCACCTTCAGATTGTAGACGTGTGCCTTCATTTACGGTTTCGAAACGTGGCAGTAATGCCTGTACCTGTTCTATGATATGCGCCAGTCTTGAGCCGACCGTTGCCACATCAGAAACGCCGCGGTTTACCTCTTCAGTAAATTTGTCCATGCTCATAACGCCTGCAGACACTGCGGAGAGCATTTCTTTTACCATCTGCTCTATATCCCAGGTAGCAACAGCTGTTTGATCGGCTAAGCGGCGTATTTCAGTGGCAACCACTGAAAAGCCTCGGCCATATTCACCGGCTTTTTCGGCTTCAATGGCCGCATTAAGTGAGAGCAAGTTTGTTTGATCAGCAACGCGGTTGATGGTGGTTACTACGGTATTGATGTTGTCTGCTTTTTCGCTTAATACTGCTAATTTTGATGAGATAGTATCGGTTGCTGCCTGCATTTGTCCCATGGTTGTTTCCATGGAAACAAGTGCATTATGGCCATCGGTCGCGGAATCCGAGGTGCTTTCAACAACACTCCTAACTTCTTCCATCGTATTGAGAAGCTCTTTACCGGTGGCAGAAATTTCTGTCACCGTCGACATTATTTGATTTGTGCTGGCTGCTTGCTCGGCCACCGTTGCTTCCTGTTCTTTTGCATTGGCGGATATTAGCGTCGCGGAAGAGGTTACTTGAATGCCGGAAACCTGCACTTGCTTAACCAGGTTATTGAGGTTTTCAAGCATGGTTTTTACGCCACCGGCTACTTGTGATACCGAATCGCTGCCTGAGAACACCATCATTTCTGATGTCAGGTCACCTTTAGCGGCTTTCGAAACTACGTCGAATACAAAGTCGGCCTTACCTTCTAAATCTTCATTTATTTCCTTTTCCTTATCAAAAATGTCATCCATTTCAGAGGCCAGCTGGAAAAAGCCATGAATAATTTGTGTAATTTCAGATTCTTCGTTTGAAAGCTTTAAATTAACTCGGTTGCTGCCATCGGTCGAAAACTCATCGATGGTAGATGCAATGCTATCAAGGCCGCCCTGTACGGCATTCAACATGGGATTAATGATATTTATCTGAATAAAATAATACAGGCCTAATAAGGTGCCCATGGCGATGAGTATAAAAATACTTGTTAGCTCAAGTGAGCGGTGTTGTTCGAGTAAGTAAATGAGTGATATGCCGAGAAAGAGTTGCGGCAATGTGAACATAATGATTAGGCGTTTTTGTATTGAGTAAGCATTAAATGCTTTTTTGAGCTTTTGCATGTTGGTATCTTGGTGGTTCCCTGAAAGGCTAGATAACATCTAATGAGTATGATGTAAGTCTATGATTATGTTGTACTGTTATTAATAGCAGTTATTTGGCAAAGGGCAAGCAGGATGGGCTTAAAAGGGAATAAAAGGGTTAATTAAATAAGGCGGTATTCGGGGTGATAGAAACACCCATGAATGAATACTGGCAAATTTAATTTATAAGGTGAGGCCTTTGCACGATACATTCACGAATAAAAACAACTCAAATTCCGCTGCTTTTCGTTAGAAAACTTGCCAATAGCCAGCTATTAGCTGCGTTTCCTGCCTCAGTCAGCAAAATTTTAGCCTGTTTTTCTTTCGCATCTCTATCGTGCAAAGATCTCAAGGGTTTAACCGGTGTTGCGCATCCCCGCCGCAACGGCACTAATCGTACGCAATAAAGGGTTAAGCCAGGTATCTTGTTCACTTTCTGTTGATTGCTCATCACGGTATCGCGTCAGCATCAGAATTTGAATGTGGCTTAATGGATCCAGGTATGGATCACGGCGCTTTAATGAGAGCGCAAGCGTTGGTGTGTCTTCGAGAATTGCAGTTTGGCAAGTGATCGCCAGAATGTTTTTCACCGTACGTTCATGCTCTTCAAAGATCATTGAAAACACCTGCTTTTCAATGCTTTTGTCTTCGCATAGCTCGGAATACTCTTTAGCGGTAGACATATCGGCTTTAAGCAGCGCCATTTGAGTATTGTTAAGCATGGCTTTGAAGTAAGGCCAGTTGGCATTCATTTCCTGCAGTTTTTTCAGCTTCGCTTCTTTGCCATCTATAAATTCGGATAAAGCCGAGCCGATACCATACCAGGCGGGCAGCGTAGTGCGCGATTGCGCCCAGCCAAATACCCATGGAATAGCTCGGATTGACGCTTTGGAGCGGTTAGCTTTACGGTGCGATGGGCGTGAGCCGATGTTCATTAAGCCAATTTCAGTCACCGGTGTAGTTTCGTAGAAATAGTCCAGGAAGCCTGCGGTGTCATCAGTCAGCTTGCGATACGCTGCTTCGCCGGTTTTAGTCAGGCTCTGCATGATTTGCAAATACTCAGGCTTGGCTTGAGTCGCATCCCTGGTTACGATGGAGCGACTGGCTTTCATTAAGCCGGACACGCCCATGGTTAACTCATAAATGGCCGTTTCTATATTGCTGTACTTATAAGACAGGACTTCGCCCTGTTCGGTGAATTTAATCTGCCCATGCACCGTGCCTTCTGGTTGAGACAGAATGGCATCGTGGGTTGGTCCGCCGCCGCGCCCGATAGTGCCGCCACGACCATGGAATAATCGGCAATCAATGTCAAACTTATTGGTTAGGCGTATAACCTTTTGCTGGGCGTCATATAAGTTCCATGAAGAGGCCATAATACCGCCGTCTTTGCAGGAATCGGAATAACCCAGCATGACTTCCTGAAGGTTGCCAGAGACTTTAAGCAGTTTGTTGTAAACGGCGTTTTCAAACAGTGCCTTAAGCACGTATTCAATGTGCTCAAGGTCTTCAATGGTTTCAAATAGCGGCGATATTTTGATCTGGCAGAATGCCTCGCCATTTTCATCTTTGCCTGCAAGCCCCGCTAATCTCGCGAGCCACATAACTTCCAGTATATGGCTGGCCGCGTGGGTCATGGATATTACGTAATTACCAAAGGCGCGTGGTGAAATTTCGCTACGCATATTCGCTATTAGCTCAAATACATCAAGTGTTTCGCGGTTTAACTCATCCAGTTGTTTCTTATCTAGATTGAATTCTGGTAGCTGATCAATCTGTTCTGCTAGCAATACCTGGCGAGCATCTTCGTCAAGTGAGTTGTAATCCGCTGTGCCTGGAATTTGCTTCATGATTTCTGCCACAGCATCCGTGTGACGAGTCGATTCCTGGCGGATGTCTAATTTAAGCAGGAAGAAGCCAAAAGTTTCTGCAACACGAATTAAGTCTTTCAGGTCACCGTTGGCAATGTTCTCATCGTTATGGCTAATCAATGAGCTGTGGATTAACTGTAAGTCAGCTATAAATTCTTTTTCTGATGGATAGGCATGTGGGTAGCTTTTATCATCATCTTGCTTGGCAAGGCGCGCATTAACCTGCGCCAAATTTTGCTGTAAGCGGTAATGCATAAACGATAGCTTGCGACGGTAGGGCGCGTTGCTAAAGGCATTGGGTGACGCAGCATAGACTTCGAAACGGATGTTTTCGTCATGTTCCAGGCTCTTCATAAATGCATCGCCAGGTGTGCATATATCAATAGAGTGTGTCAGCTGCTTATTTAGCTCGATTACACGAAATATATATTCCTGCAAAATCACCTGTGTCTGCATACGCAGTGCCATCGCAGTGGTGTGAGGCTTTACAAATGGGTTGCCATCACGGTCGCCGCCAATCCACGAGCCAAAGCGTAAAAAGCTGGGCACAGTGATATTGCTGTTTGGGTAATGCTTGTTAATTTTGCGCTCTAAATTGCGGTAAATATGTGGCACAGCATTAAACAGACTGGTACGGAAGTAGTACATGCCGTTTTTGATTTCGTCACGTACCTGTGGCTTATGTTCACGAACTTCATTGGTGCGCCACAGTTGCTGAACTTCGGTTTCTAAATCTGCAGTGAGTTCTTCAATCTGGATTTTGCCAATGCGGCTATCATTTAGCTTGTCGTTTAACACGAAGATACGGCGCAGTGCATTCATTACGCTGCGGCGCTTTGATTCAGTTGGGTGTGCGGTAAATACTGGAATGTACGCCAGTTGATTGAGAAGTGCCTGAAGCTGAGAGGCATCTATCCCATCTATACGGAATTCTTCAATCGTGTCATCAAAAGAGCCTTGCCATAAAGACTTACCGTTAAATATCTGCTCACGGCGTTGCAGGTGCTGGTAATCTTCCTCAGCAATATTAATAAGACTGAAGTAAATGCTAAACGCGCGTACAACCTGCGTTAAGGTATCTGCGTCTAATGTTGCAATAAACTTCATTAATTGCGCACGTTTTATTGGGTCGTCAGATTTGCGTAGGCTGATATAGCCCTTACGTAGCTTTTCTACGGCATCATAAACAGGCTCGCCCGCTAGTTTTTTAATAACATTACCCAGCAAATTGCCGAATAGCTTTACGCGTGCGCGTAGTTGCTTGTCATTGGTGATTATCGGCTTTGTAGAGGTACTACCCATCTTTTTTCTTACCGGAAGTTTACTTGAGGGGCGACATTATACATGAAACGATCTGTGCTCGCTAAACTTCATGGGTGGCAGTTAATATTGCTTTGCATATTGATAAAATTGTTTATTAATCATACTCTTGGGAGGGGTATTAATCGTGTGTGGAAATTTAGGATAATTAATGAGCAAGTTAACTGATTCAGCCGAATGGAAAGCATTAGATAAGCACTTTAACGAAGTTTGTCAGATACACATGCGAGACCTGTTTAAGGCCGATGCGCAGCGTTTTGATAAGTTTTCGGTGAACCTGGATGGCTTGTTACTGGATTATTCTAAGAATCGCATAACGGATACTACATTCAAATTGCTTATGGAGCTGGCGCGATTTTCGGCGGTAGAAAAGCATCGAGACCGTATGTTTTCAGGTGAAAACATTAATTGCACGGAGTTTCGTCCGGCCTTACACGTTGCCTTGCGTAATCGCCTAAATACACCGGTTATGGTGGATGGTGAAGATGTAATGCCAAAGGTCAATGCGGTATTGGCTAAAATGCGAGACTTCTCTGATCGCGTTAGAAGTGGTGAATGGCGTGGTTATAATGGTCAACGCATTACGGATATTGTCAATATAGGTATAGGTGGTTCAGACCTCGGGCCACATGTGGTGTGCGAGGCAATGAAACCTTATGCGCAGCGCGGTTTGAAGGCGCATTTTGTCTCTAATGCCGATGCGACCCATCTGGTTGAAACCTTAAAACAAGTCGAGCCCGAAACCACCTTGTTTATTATTTCATCAAAGTCTTTCACTACTCAGGAAACCATGCTGAATGCATACAGTGCTAGAAAGTGGTTTGTTGATTTGGTTGGTGATGAAAAGGCGGTTGCTAAACACTTTGTGGCGGTGAGTACCAACCTGGAAGCAACCAGCGAGTTTGGCATTGATGCAGATAATGTATTCGAATTTTGGGACTGGGTGGGCGGGCGTTATTCGCTGTGGTCTGCCATTGGTTTGCCGATAGCGATATACCTGGGCATGGACCATTTTGAAGACCTGTTAGAAGGCGCGCATGAAATGGACAGGCATTTTGTCGAAGCGCCATTAGAAGAAAATATGCCGGTGATTTTAGCGATGTTGGGTATCTGGTATAACAATTTTTTTGATGCACAAAGCCACGCGATTATGCCGTACAGTCAATATCTGGAACGCTTACCTGCATTCCTGCAGCAGCTCGACATGGAAAGTAATGGTAAAACCATCGATCGGCAAAATCAGCGAGTGAATTATTTAACCGGGCCTATTATCTGGGGGCAGTCTGGCACCAATGGTCAGCATGCATTTTTCCAGCTATTGCACCAGGGGACTAAGCCTGTTCCCGCAGATTTTTTAATTCCTGCCTTAAGTCAAAACCCTTTGGGCCTGCATCACAGGGTATTGTTCTCTAATTGTCTGGCACAAACTAAGGCCCTCATGCTGGGTAAAACGTACCGTGAGGCCCTGGGTGAAATGAAAGATGCCGATCACACAACGGAAGAAATTGAAGAAGTTATTCAACACAAGGTGTTTGAAGGGAATAAACCGACTAACACGATTATTTTTGAGCGATTAACGCCAAAAGTTTTGGGCTCCATTATGGCGATGTATGAACACAAGGTGTTTGTACAGGGGATTGTCTGGGATATAAATTCATTCGATCAGTGGGGCGTGCAGTATGGCAAGGTGCTGGCAGGGCAAATACAGGAAGATCTGTCACGTAAGGAAAATGTTGATCACCATGACTCATCAACCAACGGTTTGATTAATTACCGTAAAACATTTTATTTTAAGGATGTTGAATCTAAGAAGGTTGATTGAGGCTTGTGATTAGGTTGCTCATCAATTCAATCTTAGACATTTCAAAATAAATCTAGGCTAAATCTGACCTGTCATGGCGCATCTCCCTCGGGGACAGACCACCGCCGTTTGGTGCTCTGTCCCCTGATTGATACCACCAAAAGTAATACGCAGTCGTTCACTACTTTGCCCAATCAGATCGGTATCACGACAGAGGACGGAGCGCAAAAAGCAGCGGTCCATCCTCGAATAAATCAATCATACGTGACTTCTCGCTTCTGATTATTTTGAGAGCTTAATCTTATTGGCGTTGTTTGCGTTTTCTGTTGCTTTTGATCTAATAAAAATTATGCGTTTGCGTTATTTTCCAGCTCGTCAATCGCCCAGTCAATATGCTCTTGCACGAGTTCGTTTACACCGGATCGTTTATCTTTAAGTGTTTTCACAAGCTGCTGAAAATGAATTTCATCCTTAGCGGTGATGTTCCCAATCGCCACCGCAATATTACGTAGCCATTGCATATAGCCAATGCGGCGAATGGCAGAGCCCTCCATCTTTTTCATAAACTCATCTTCAGTCCAGGCAAATAAGTCGAGTAAATCGGGCGCATCCAGGCCATGGCGCACTTCAAAGTCTTTTTCGTCGCTCGGTTTAGAGAAGCGGTTCCAGGGGCAGGCTAGCTGGCAGTCATCGCAGCCATAAATATGGTTGCCGATGGCGTTGCGAAACTCTACAGGAATAGCTGATTTTAACTCTATAGTGAGGTATGAAATACAGCGGCGTGCATCGAGTTGGTAAGGGGCCACAATGGCCTGCGTTGGGCAAATATCAATACAGGCCTGGCAGCTGCCGCAATGGTTGCTTGGCTTTACCTCGTTTACGGGTAAGGGCAAGTCAGTGTATATCTCGCCCAGGAAAAACCACGATCCAGCGCTCTTATTAATCAAATTGGTGTGCTTGCCAATCCAGCCCAGCCCTGCGTTTTCAGCCAGTGCTTTCTCTAAAACTGGTGCGCTATCGGTGAAAACTCGATAACCAAACGAGCCGATTTCTTCCTGTATTTTATCCACAAGCTTTTGCAGGCGCTTACGCATTAATTTATGGTAATCGCGCCCGGTGGCGTAGCGGGAAATTAAGCCGAGTTCAGAATTTTTCAGGAGTGATTTGATCGGTTCGGCATTTGGTGGGAAGTAGTCCATACGCACTGAAATAACGCTGAGGGTCTTGGGTTCCAGTTCTGCGGGGCGGCTGCGCATAGTGCCATGGCGCTGCATATAATCCATTTCGCCATGAAAGCCCTTATCGAGCCAGTTCATTAATAGCTGTTCATGCTTGTCCAGGTGGATGCTGGTCACTTTCGGTTGCTGTAAGCCGAGCTCAGATGCCCACAGGTTAAGGGACTCGATGAATGTATGGTCTAAGTTTTTCAAATTGTGCCGGCTTTAGCTCAGTAATTCGGTGAATCCTACAGAATATCATTGATTATCACATTGATTTTTGGTGATATACGCGCCTGCTCTTATACTGCAGTTCATTATTGAAACTATCCAGAGTCAATATATTAGGGTTAGTCATTAAATTAAGGCAATTATATATGAAAGTTCGCACTCGTTTTGCACCCAGTCCTACAGGCTACCTGCACATTGGTGGTGCTCGTACCGCATTGTTTTCATGGTTGTATGCAAAGAAAATGGCTGGCGAGTTTATTTTACGTATAGAAGATACGGATCGCGAACGCTCTACTCAGGAGGCTGTCGATGCGATTACTGATGGTATGGAGTGGTTGGGGCTTGAACATGATGAGGGGCCATATTACCAAACAAAGCGGTATGACCGGTATAAAGAGGTTATTCAGCAGTTGTTGGCGCAGGGTGATGCTTATTTCTGTAATTGCTCAAGACAGCGTCTGGATGAAATGCGTGAACATCAGATGGCGAATAAGCAAAAGCCTAAATATGATGGCTGCTGTAGGGGCAAGCAATTAGCAGAGGCTGATGACACGGTCGTGCGCTTTAAGAACCCGCAAGATGGAGTGGTTGAAATTGTAGATCACGTTCGCGGCAAGGTGGTTGTCAGTAATGCAGAGCTGGACGATTTAATTATTCAGCGCTCAGATGGTAACCCAACCTATAACCTAACCGTTGTGGTTGATGATTGGGATATGCAAATTAGTCACGTTATTCGTGGTGACGATCATTTGAATAATACGCCTCGACAGATCAATATTCTAAAGGCGTTAGGCGCTAACATTCCAGAGTATGCGCATGTACCCATGATCAATGGACCAGATGGTAAAAAATTATCCAAGCGTCATGGTGCGGTGAGCGTGATGCAATATCACGAAGAGGGTTACCTGTTTGAAGCGGTGATTAATTATTTGGTGCGCCTGGGCTGGTCTCATGGCGACCAGGAAATATTTAGTTTAGAAGAGATGATTGAAAAATTTGATATTAAAGATATCAATAAGTCGGCATCGAATCTTAATATTGAAAAGCTGCAGTGGTTGAATCAACAATATATGGTCAAGCTCGACCCGGTGTATGTTGCGGAACAGTTAGCCTTTTATATGCTGGAGCACGGAATAAACATTGAGAATGGGCCTAAGTTGACTGATGTCGTTGAGCAGCTGCGAGAAAGAAGTAAAACCCTGGTTGAAATGATGGAAAACAGTCGTTTTTTCTATGAGGATTTTGAAGAATATAATGCTAAGGCTGCTAGCAAACAGTTTAAAAAAGATACCTCTCCAATATTGCAGGAGCTAAAGCAGCAGTTTGAGTTGCTGGATGACTGGAGGGCGGCGACGATTCATCAGGTTGTCGAAAACACCGTAGAAAAACTGGGCGTAGGTTTTGGCAAGGTTGGGCAGCCTCTCAGACTAGCTGTTACAGGCACGGGGAATTCACCATCTATTGATATAACGCTACAACTATTGGGTAAGAATAAAACGCTTGAGCGCTTAAATCAGGCAATAGAATATATTAATTAATGCATCAGGTGAAAATTGTGGCGTATGTCCACTAAATACCTAACAAGGCTCGACTTTATGGGCTAATACTTATAAACTTCGGCTCAAATTTGGGGCTATAGCTCAGCTGGGAGAGCGCAACACTGGCAGTGTTGAGGTCGGCGGTTCGATCCCGCCTAGCTCCACCAAATTCTTGCCTGAATTTATAATGCATAAATATGTTTACTAGGGAGTAGTTTTGAAAATTATAGTAACGGGCGGAGCAGGTTTTATTGGTTCAGCCGTCATAAGGCAGTACATTCAAAACACAGACCACGAAATTATTAATCTAGATGCGCTTACCTATGCCGGTAATCTAGAATCTCTGAAACTGATATCTGATCATCCTCGTTATTACTTTGAACATGTTGATATCAGAGATATTAATGAGTTAAAACGTGTATTTGATCAGCATCAGCCAGATGCCATTATGCATCTGGCGGCTGAATCCCACGTTGATCGCTCTATTGATGGCCCTGCCGATTTCATTCAAACAAATATAGTTGGTACATTTAATCTATTAGATGTTGCAAAGAAATACTGGGATGGTTTGACGGGGGAGAAAAAAGATACCTTCCGCTTTCACCACGTTTCTACCGATGAAGTATATGGAGATTTAGAGGAAACGGGTTTTTTTACGGAAGAAACCGCCTATGAACCGAGCTCTCCCTACTCTGCAAGTAAGGCATCTTCAGATCATCTCGTGCGTGCCTGGCACAGAACATACGGTTTTCCAATTGTTGTTACTAACTGTTCAAATAATTATGGTCGCTTCCAGTTCCCAGAAAAGTTAATACCTCTGGTTACATTGAATGCACTAGAAGGAAAGTCTTTACCTATTTATGGCAAGGGTGATCAAATTAGAGACTGGCTATACGTTGATGATCATGCGATTGCTCTAAGGCTAGTTCTGGAAACGGGCAAAATCGGAGAAACCTACAACATAGGTGGCCACAATGAAAAGACTAACCTGGAGGTTGTAAAAACGATTTGCGCGATATTAGACGAGCTTGTGCCAAGCGCAGATAGCAATCCTTATGAAAATTTAATTACCTATGTAAAAGATCGTCCAGGCCATGATGTACGTTACGCCATTGATGCAGATAAAATTGCAAAAGATTTAGGCTGGTTACCCGAAGAAACATTCGAAAGCGGCATTAAAAAAACCATTCAGTGGTATCTGGATAATTCTGCTTGGTGTCAGCACGTTCAAGATGGCAGTTATATGCGTGAAAGATTAGGCACAGGCGAAGAGTAAATTATGAAAGGTATTATATTGGCCGGAGGGTCTGGGACTCGCTTGTATCCTATTACGCAAGGTGTAAGTAAACAGTTAACACCTATATATGATAAGCCGATGATTTATTATCCCTTGTCAGTTTTAATGCTCGCGGGCATTACAGAAGTCCTAATTATTTCAACGCCACATGATTTGCCACAATTTAAAGCGCTGTTAGGTGATGGCAAAAGAATTGGTATGAAGTTTTCATATATAGAACAGCCGTCACCAGATGGGCTAGCTCAGGCATTTATTTTGGGTGAAGAATTTATTGGTAATGATGATGTGTGCCTGGTGTTGGGTGATAATATTTTCTATGGGCATGGTCTAACGAAAATGCTTTCCAACTCTATCGCCAATGTAAAAAATGAAAACAAAGCCACCGTGTTTGGTTACTACGTAAAAGACCCTGAACGTTATGGTGTTGCTGAGTTTGATAAAAATGGCAATGTATTAAGCCTGGAAGAAAAACCCAAAAAGCCAAAAAGTAGTCACGCAGTTGTAGGTTTGTATTTTTATCCTAATAGTGTGGTTGGCATAGCTAAAAAGATAGAACCCTCTGAAAGAGGCGAGTTAGAAATCACCACTGTAAATCAGAAATATCTAGAACAGGGTGATTTAAAAGTCGAGCTCATGGGGCGTGGTTATGCATGGTTGGATACGGGCACCCATGAAAGCCTGTTAGAAGCATCAAACTTTATTCAGACGATAGAAAACAGGCAAGGCCTAAAAGTAGCCTGTATTGAAGAAATTGCCTATGAGATGGGTTATATAACAAATGAAGAATTGATTGAGCTGGCACAGCCGTTAAAGAAAAATCAATACGGTCAATATCTGCTTCGTCGAGCCAGTGAAGGTCAGTGGATCTAATGAATGTCATTCAAACTAAAATCCCAGAAGTACTAATTATAGAACCAAAAATATTTGGTGATGAGCGTGGTTTTTTTTTCGAAAGTTATAATAAAAATAAATTTAAAGAGTTTACCGACATTGACGTAGATTTCGTGCAAGATAATCACTCCAAATCATCGAAGGGTGTGTTGCGTGGATTGCATTATCAAATAAAACAACCTCAGGGAAAGCTGGTTCGTGTTGTTAGTGGTGAAGTTTTTGATGTCGCGGTTGATGTTAGAAAATCGTCTGCAACATTTGGGCAATGGGTGAGTGTGCTGCTATCTTCTAAAAATCACCGTCAATTATGGGTTCCTGAAGGCTTCGCACATGGTTTTATTGTGCTGTCAGATACTGCTGAATTTCTCTATAAAACGACCGATTACTATGCCCCTGAATATGAAAGAAGCATTCGCTGGGATGATTCTGAAATTGCTATAGATTGGCCAATAAACTATGAGCCTAAACTTTCAGATAAAGACAAGAATAGCTCTCTCTTAAAGAACGCAGAACTGTTTGAATGAAAATTTTATTGTTAGGTAAAAACGGACAAGTTGGTTGGGAACTTCAACGCAGTCTAATGCCACTAGGCGAAGTAATTGCACTAGATAGAATGCAGTGCGATCTTTCTCACCCAGAAACTATTTCTGCTATTGTTCGTAATATAAAGCCAGATATTATTGTAAATGCGGCGGCCTATACGGCTGTAGATAAAGCCGAAGAAGACGAAGCATTGGCAAACATGATTAATGCGACATCTGTTGGTCTTTTAGCTGAAGAAGCAAAAAAACTAAATGCATTGTTTGTGCATTATTCAACGGACTACGTGTTCGATGGGACTAAAAAAGCACCATATACTGAAGACGATGCTCCTAACCCTATTAATGCCTATGGTCGCACTAAGCTGTCAGGTGAAAAAGCCATTATCAAATCGGGCTGTGATTATCTCGTTCTTCGTACTACCTGGGTGTATGCCGCACGAGGTAGTAACTTTCTAAAAACCATGTTGCGATTGGCACAAGAACGCGAGGAAATGCGTGTCGTGGCAGATCAGTATGGTGCGCCCACCTGGGCTCGAAATATTGCTGATGTGACAGCGCATACACTGATTGCTGCGCAAAAGGAGCGGCAAGTCAGTGGGTTTGTCTCAAATATATACCATCTCAGTGCGAGCGGAAAAACAACATGGCATGGCTTTGCTGGTGCGATCATTGAGCATGCGAGGCAACTTGCCTTACCAGAAAATATAAAAACAGAAAGGGTTTTGCCTATCGCCACCAAAGAGTATCCGTTGCCTGCTACCAGGCCTGAAAATTCACAAATAGATTCGAGTTCACTAGAAACACACTTTGGAATAGTGCTTCCAGAATGGCGAGATGCAATGGCGCTGTGCCTTAATGAACTACTGGAAGCACAATGAATCCGCACTCACAACAACCTACATCGCTGTTATCTTTAGGTAAAAGTCTTTTGAAACATCGCGGGCTTATCTTTCAAATGACGAAACGAGAAGTCGTAGGGCGATATAAAGGCTCTGTTCTTGGGCTGGGCTGGTCATTCTTTAATCCTGTGTTCATGTTGGTAGTGTATACATTTGTCTTTTCTGAGATTTTTAAAGCTCGCTGGGGTGGAGTTGGTGGAGAAGACAGTAAGACGCAATTCGCCGTTGTGCTATTTGTCGGTTTGATTGTGCTTAACTTGTTTAGCGAGGTAATTAACCGCGCTCCTGGATTGATTCTTTCTAACGTCAATTACGTCAAAAAAGTCGTGTTCCCGTTAGAAATATTGCCAGTCATTGCCATGGGTGTCGCCTTGTTTCACGGTGTCATTAGTCTTGGTGTGCTCCTAGCTGCCTTTGTACTTTTCAATGGTTATCTACACTGGACAGTGGTTTTTATTCCATTGGTGCTGCTGCCACTGGTAATCATAACCGCTGGCATAGCCTGGATGATCGCTTCTCTAGGCATTTTTCTGCGAGATATTGGTCAAACCATCGGTATCATTACCACCGTGTTGATGTTCCTTTCTCCTGTTTTCTACCCTGTGACTGCCGTGCCCGAAAGGTTTCGTCCGTTCATTATGGCTAACCCGCTTACTTTTATCATCGAACAGGCGCGTGAAGTGCTAATTTGGGGGCATATGCCAGATTGGATTGGCCTAGGGATTTACACTCTCGCAGCTGTCATCATTGTTTGGGTTGGTTATGCTTGGTTTCAGAAAACAAGAAAGGGGTTTGCCGATGTCCTCTGATGATATAGCTATTCGTATAAAAAACCTCAGTAAATGCTACCAGATTTATGAAACGCCTCGCGAACGTCTTAAACAGTTTATCTTACCTAGTCTGAAACGATGGGTAAGGCAGCTGCCCAAGCAATACTTTCACGAGTTCTGGGCGCTAAAAGATGTTTCCTTTGAGGTTAAAAAAGGAGAAACCATAGGCATTATTGGGCGAAATGGCAGCGGTAAATCTACTTTGCTACAAATGATCTGCGGAACACTCACTCCTACTAGCGGCAGTATTCAAACGAATGGACGCATCGCTGCTTTGTTAGAGTTAGGGGCTGGCTTCAACTTCGAATTCACCGGACGCGAAAATGTGTACATGAATGCTGCAGTGTTAGGCTTAACTAAGGAAGAAATCGACGCACGCTTTGATGACATTGCTGCTTTTGCAGATATCGGCCAGTTTATTGAGCAGCCTGTTAAGACCTACTCTAGTGGAATGGTAGTGAGGCTGGCTTTTTCAGTTGCTATTAACGTTGACCCCGAAATTTTGGTGGTGGATGAGGCGCTGTCCGTGGGTGATGAATTGTTCCAACGCAAATGTTTTTCCCGCATTGAAGCCATTAAGAGTAGCGGTGCAACGATTCTGTTTGTATCGCACTCAGGTAGTACTATTGTTGAGTTATGTGACCGAGCTATATTGATGGATATGGGTGAAAAGTTAGCGGTTGGTTCTCCTAAACAAATTGTTGGCCGGTATCAAAAACTGTTATACGCCCCAGATGGTAAATGTGAAGCAATTCGAGAGCAAATTCGCCAAATGGATGAGCGTAATGTGGTATCAACTAATTCGGCAGATGATTCACTGCATGAAGATGTCGCACCCATTGAGCAGGCACTAGAACTGAAAGAAAGTTTTGACCCGAATCTCAAACCAAGTAGCACTATCGAGTATGAATCTCATGGCGCCTATATTGAGACTGCGGCACTACTGACATTGTCGGATGAACAAGTTAATAACGTATGTCGTGGGAAGACTTATCGTTATACATATGCTGTGCGATTTACCAGCAATGCGTGTAATGTGCGCTTTGGTATGCTCATTAAAACTACATCGGGAGTTGAACTTGGCGGAGGGGTATCATCCAGTTCATCTAGAGACGCTATAGCTTGCGTTGATGCTGGTTCCATTTATCAAGTCGAATTCAATTTTCGTTGTGCTCTGAATCCAGGTGTATATTTTCTGAATGCGGGTGTGCTAGGTGATGTAGATGGCAGTGAAACCTATCTGCACCGCCTGGTTGATGTTGCTATGTTCAGGGTGCTGCCCGAAACAGGAGTCCTGTCGACGGGCATCATAGATCTTAGTTGTTATCCAGAAATTGAGCTGCAAAAATCATAAAGAGCTTGTTGATAATATATGTTGAAAAAGAAAAATAATTTGATTGTTGTACTCGGAATGCATCGAAGTGGTACTAGCGTAGTTACGAGAGGGCTTCAGGTGTTGGGGGTGAGTTTAGGGGACAGGCTTTTACCTCCTCAAGGCGATAACACTAAAGGTTTCTGGGAAGATATTGACATCTATGAGCTCAATATTGAAATACTGAGTTTTATTGGTAGTGATTGGCATCATCTTGCTCCGATTGAACCCAGTGATGTAGAAATATTATGCGATAGAGGTTACCTTGAGCGCGCTGTTAAATTGCTTCATCAGAAAATGGATGGTGTGCCCGTATTCGGGATAAAAGACCCGCGTATGAGCAAGCTGATGCCCTTCTGGAAAGAGGTATTCAACCATTGTCAAATTAATATAAATTATATTATGGCTATTCGTCATCCACTTAGTGTGTCTAAATCGTTGGCCAGTCGAAATGGTATTGATATAGAAAAAAGTTACATGCTTTGGCTGGGATATGTAATGGCATCCTTAGTAGACGTCCCTGATGAGAAACGAATACTTGTAGATTATGACCGATTGATACAAGCACCAGATCACGAAATGAATCGATTGGCAGAATTTCTTGATCTAGATATTGAGCCAGCCGAACTGAAAAGCTACAAAACCGAGTTTCTTGATCTAGGCCTGCGACATACAGTCTATGATCTGAATGATTTGTTACTGGATGGTAATTGTCCCCCACTTACATATGAAGTGTATGCTGCTTTACTTGATGTAGCGTCTGATAAAGAAACTTTCTATGCGGCAGAGAGGCAGACCATAATAGCTCAATGGATAAATGAATTTGAGCGTGACAAATGGGCCATGTTACTTGCGGATAGGCTTTTCACGCGGAATGAAGAGCTTGTACGAAATGTCGAAAATTTTAAACAGGATATATCAAAGTACGAAGGGCAGATTAGCAATCTGAATCAAACGGTAATTGAGTGCGAACGGCAGAGTAGTAATCTTAATCAAACGGTGGCTGAGTACGAAGGTCAGATTAATAATCTTAATCAAACAGTAGCTGAGTACGAAGGACAGATTAATAATCTTAATCAAACAGTAGCTGAGTACGAAGGACAGATTAATAATCTTAATCAAACAGTAGCTGAGTACGAAGGTCAGATTAACAATCTTAATCAAACGGTACTTGAGCGAGATGGTTTGATTTCTCAAATATATTCGTCAAAATCGTGGCGTCTTTCTAGGCCATTTAGTGTGGTTAAAAATATTATATTAAAGCAGGCGACGATTGTGAGATACCTTCAAAAGTCGTTTGATGCCCCATGGTATCTGAAGCAGAATCCAGATGTAGAAACAGATGGTATGGATCCTTACGAGCACTATCAGTCCTTTGGTAGGTCAGAAGGTCGACTGCCTGCTCCTCAGGGTTTTATTGTGCGAAATATAAAAAAGCTACATATTGTATTTGATTCACTTCCCGATTTTATAAAATCCAATGGTGGGGTTCTGCGGGCAGGATTCAAGGTATTGAAGGTGTTAAAACTCGATGGATGGAGGGGTTTAGTAAAGAAGGTATCAATCCTGCAGGCTCGAGCAGATATGCCCAATGATCAAAGAAGTTATGAGGCTAATATATATAAAAAATACATTGAAACGATGGAGCCAACAGAAGATGCCCTACGAGATATGGCTAAATCAGTGGAAAGCTTAGATTATCGTCCGAAATTTTCTATAGTTGCCCCTGTTTATAATGTTGAAGCAAAGTGGTTAGGTCTTTTTATAAATTCAGTCCAGGCTCAAATTTACCGGAATTGGGAATTGTGCATTGCAGATGACCACTCTACATTGCCGCATGTAAGGCCGCTATTAGAAGGCTTTGCTGCTAAAGATAAACGTATACGCTTGGTGTTCAGAGATACTAATGGGCATATCTCTGCGGCTACTAACTCAGCTTTGGAACTGGCAACTGGAGATTTTATATGTTTGATGGACAATGACGATGAAATAGCACCTCACGCTTTGTATGAGTTTGCAACATTGCTCAATCGTGATAAGTCCATTGATATGATATATAGCGATGAAGATAAAATCGATATCGAGGGCAATCGCTATGAGCCATTTTTTAAACCTGATTGGTCACCTGAAACCATAGAAGGGTGTATGTATACGGCGCATTTTGCATGTTATCGAATGAGTTTGGTTCGTGATATTGGAGGGTTTCGTGATGCTTTTAATGGTGCCCAAGATTATGACTTTGTTCTGCGATTTACTGAACGAGCTAAGAAAATAGCTCATGTACCGAAAGTTCTATACCACTGGCGCGCTATACCTGGTTCGACTGCGGCATCTATGGACGCAAAGGATTATGTTCTCGACGCTGCTATACGCGCATTAACCGAGCGCGCAAAACGTGTGGCAGGAGGCGGTGAAGCTAGGCTGGGCTCCTACAGTGGTAGTTTCGATCTCCGATATAAGATTAACGGGTCCCCTTTAGTGTCTATCATTATTCCTTCTGCTGGAAGGATGGCAAACATTGGAGGGAAGGATGTCGACCTATTGTCTCAGGTTATCAGCTCTATTGATAATAATACCACGTACCGAAATTTTGAAATTATCGTTGTCGATAATAATGATTTGCGCTCTGAAACACGTGAGGCAATAAAATCTTATGACTGTCATTTCGTTCATTTTAATGGCGAATTTAACATTGCAACCAAGATGAATCTGGGCGCTCGAGAGGCTCGAGGTGAGTACTTGTTGTTTATGAATGATGACATTGAGATTATCACTCCAGACTGGATGGAGAATATGTTACAGCTATGCCAGCGTAAAGGTATTGGTGTTGTTGGTGCAAAGCTGCATTTCGAAAATGAATCAATACAGCATGTGGGCGTTGCTTTTTGGGAAGGATTGCCAGATCACATTCATCGAGAATTTCCTAGTACATATCCAGGGCATTTTTTCAGTGCGGTTGCAAACCGTAACTACCTGGCTGTAACAGGGGCGGTACTTATGACAAAACGTGAATTGTTCGATTCAGTTGGCGGTTTTGATGAGCAGTTCCCTATCAATTACAATGATATCGATTATTGCTTAAAAGTATTCAAGGAAGGTTATCGTATTGTATTTGCTGCAGGCGCCAGACTGTTTCATTATGAAAGCATCTCACGGGAGGCTGTGGTGGAGGCAGGGGAGATAGAGCTTTTTCAGCAAAAGTGGATGGACACAGTGGAATATGATCCCTATTACAGTAACTTTTTTGACAATCACCCACCGGTTTTTATAATGCGCCACAATTGGTCGCCTCTTTCCATCAATGATTCGCTAAAGTCGCCGGTCATTTCACATTGTTGAATTAATGATTTGATTACTTGAAATGGAACAAAAACTTGAAATCGAATTTAGTTGTAGCGACTTCAATAAATTTTATGCGGAAAAAAATATTTATTTTGCTGCTCTTTTGTGTACAAGGCATCAGAGTTGTATTGAAATAGCGTGTTTTTATCTAGGATACACTCAAATATGAAAGCAATAATACTTGCCGGTGGATTAGGTACTCGAATTAGCGAAGAGTCTCACCTTCGCCCTAAGCCCATGATCGAAATAGGTGGTAAGCCAATTCTATGGCACATTATGAAAATGTATTCGCATCACGGAATTAATGATTTTATTATATGTCTTGGATATAAAGGCTATGTAATTAAAGAGTATTTCTCCAACTATTTTTTGCATATGTCTGATGTGACGTTTTGTATGAGAGAGAATAATATGGAAATTCATCAGAAACATGCAGAGCCATGGAAAATCACGCTTGTTGATACAGGGGAAAAGACTATGACGGGTGGTCGCCTTAAACGTGTTGCGCCATATATTGGTGATGAAACTTTTTGTTTTACTTATGGTGATGGCGTTTCAGATATTGATATTGGCGCATTACTTGATTACCACAAGTCATCAGGCAGGAAGGCGACAGTTACAGCTATTCAACCACCTGGACGATATGGTGCTCTAAATATACAAGATGGAGCAGTTCATCACTTCCAGGAAAAACCTGCAGGCGATGGAGCATTAATTAACGGTGGTTTTTTTGTTCTTGAACCAAGTGTGTTAGATCATATTAGTGGTGATGATACAGTTTGGGAACAGGAACCATTGCAAAAGTTAGCAGCTAGTGGTGAGCTTTCAGCGTTTAGGCATGAAGGATTTTGGCAGCCAATGGATACTCTACGCGAAAAGAATCTTCTTGAAGATTTATGGGTGTCAGGAAAAGCTCCTTGGAAGAGTTGGTAGGAATGTTTAATAATATTTATAAAAATCGTAGGGTTTTAGTTACAGGTCATAGCGGATTTAAGGGTAGTTGGCTAGTGCTTTGGTTGCAAATGCAAGGAGCTAAAGTGACAGCTATTTCATTGCCTCCGGAAACATCACCTAATCATTGGGATCTTCTTAAACTGGATGTTGAATCCCACTACGTAGATATTCGTGATGAAAGTTTATTGCGAGAGAAAATAATTGAAGCGAAACCAGAGATAGTTTTTCATTTAGCAGCCCAACCACTAGTCCGACGGTCTTATCGAAAGCCTATAGAAACATGGGCAACTAATGTGATGGGTACTGCGAATTTATTAGAGGCCTGTCGTGATGTAGAAGGCTTAAAAGCTATTGTCGTAGTCACTACCGACAAATGTTATGACAATAAAGAGTGGGTTTGGGGTTATCGAGAGATAGATCCTTTAGGTGGTCATGATCCATATAGCGCCAGTAAGGCAGGCAGTGAATTAGTTGTAGCCAGTTATCGAAAGTCATTTTTTAATGCGCCTGATAGCCCACTATTAGCAACTGCACGAGCAGGGAATGTCATTGGTGGTGGAGACTGGTCGGAAGATCGTCTAATTCCAGATTTAGTTCGTTCAGTGGATGCAGGCGAATCGCTTGAGATCAGGTCCCCCAATGCGACTCGTCCATGGCAGCATGTGTTGGAATGCATTTCGGGTTACCTGATGCTTGGTCAGCAATTACTTGAAGGTAACAAATCCTGCACCGAGGCATGGAATTTTGGACCTGATCGTGAAGGAAACCGACAGGTTATTCAGGTTCTGGCAGCGTTGAAGTCAGATTGGCCTAAAATTAATTGGCATTGTAGTGATGCCCCGCAACCACATGAGGCACAGTTGCTTCATCTTGATAGTGGAAAAGCTAGAGAGGTTCTTTCCTGGAGACCTGTATGGTCATTTGATGAGGGAGTGGCAGCCACTGCAGAGTGGTATAGGGCTTGGTTGACTAATAAAAATATTATTAGTGTTGGGCAATTGCAGAACTATATTCTACTAGCTAATGAAAGAGGGCTTTCTTGGGCTGGAGATGATCACGAATGACTCTTAGTGAGACCAGCATAGCTGGAGTGATGATTTTAGAAAACAGTGCTTTTGAAGATGAGCGTGGAGCATTCTCACGATTGTATTGTGCCAGGGAATTGAAGGGTGTTATTGGGCAGAAAGCTATTGTCCAGATCAATCACTCAAAGACTCATAGCATAGGTGCCGTTCGCGGGCTTCATTTTCAAAATCCGCCGCATGCTGAAATTAAGATAGTCAGATGCATCAAGGGTCGAGTTTTTGATGTCGCCGTAGACTTACGCCAGGGATCACCAACTTTTTTAAAATGGACGGCACTTGAACTTACTCCGCAAAGCCGCAATGCGTTTGTCATACCTGAAGGGTGTGCGCATGGGTTCCAGGTATTAGAAGGAGATAGTGAGTTACTCTACCTGCATAGCGCATTTTATACGCCTGAGGCTGAGGGCGCAGTTCGATTTGACGACCCAATGATTAATGTAAACTGGCCGTTAGTACCTACCGATATTTCTGCGAGAGACTTAAATCATCCGCAATTAACAGATAATTTTAAAGGAATTGTTTTATGAAGTGCCGCCATTGCCAGACCGAACTCAAACATGTTTTTCTTGACCTTGGTTACGCGCCCCCTTCGAATGCTTATTTAACGCAGGAAGCATTAAAAGCACCAGAAACAAACTACCCATTGAAATTATATGTCTGTGATCACTGTTGGTTGGTACAAACTGATGATTATACGGAAGCCGATAAGCTGTTCTCAGAAGATTACGCTTACTTCTCATCTACATCACAGGGTTGGTTAAAGCACGCAGCTAAATATACTGAGGAAATTACAAAACGTCTGGGGTTAAATAAGTCTAGTTTTGTAATTGAAGTGGCGTCAAATGATGGGTATCTGCTAAAAAACTTTGTACAAGCTGATATTCCCTGTCTTGGAGTGGAGCCTACAGATAGTACAGCCGATGCGGCAGAAAAAATTGGCGTCCCAGTTTTACGTGAGTTTTTTGGTGTTGAAGTTGCTGAAAGACTGGTTGCGAGCGGTAAAAGTGCAGATCTTATTTGCGGCAATAATGTTTATGCCCATGTGCCAGATATCAATGACTTTACCAAAGGGTTACGTATAGCGTTGAAAGAAGGCGGTACAATAAATCTTGAATTTCCTCATTTAATGCGATTGCTCGATCAAAACCAATTCGATACCGTATATCACGAGCATTTCTCATATTTGTCTCTAACTGCGGTCACAAAAATATTCGCTGAAGCCGGTTTGCGTGTGTTTGATACAGAAGAGTTGCCAACGCATGGCGGTAGTCTGAGAATTTACGGATGCCATGATGCTGATCAAAGAGCAACAAAATCAACTGTGCAGTCGATGCTTAAAGAAGAAAAAAAATTCGGTATGGTTGATCTTGAAATTTATAAAGCCTTTCAACAAAAAGCGAATAAAGTTAAGAATGACTTTTTATCATTCTTAATTGAACAAAAAAATATGGGGAAGACCATAGCAGCGTATGGTGCGGCTGCTAAGGGTAATACCTTGATGAATTACGCTGGCATTAAGAATGATATGATTGATTTTGTTTGTGATGCGGCTTTATCAAAACAAGGTAAGTTTATGCCAGGAAGCCACATACCTATCTTGTCGCCAGAAGAGATTGCTAAGCGAAAGCCTGACTGGGTAATTATATTGCCGTGGAATATAGCTGAAGAAGTTATGCAGCAACAAGAGATCGTGCTCTCATGGGGCGGAAAATTTGTAATTGCCGTACCAGAGTTGAAAGTTCTCTGATGAGAGTAATGGTTACTGGTGCCACTGGTTTTGTGGGTCAGCATGTCGTGAAACAGTTGCTGTCTAAGGGGCATGCTGTTGTTGCTGTTGCTAGAAATATCATACGCGCTAGAGAAATGTCATGGTTTGATAGCGTGGAGTTTATTCAGTGCGATTTACATAAGAATATCGAATGTTTATTTCAGCTGGGCAATATACCGGATGTTATTGTCCATCTGGCGTGGCCCGGACTACCAAATTATCGAGATTTTTTTCATATAAGTAAAAATTTACCCGCAGATATTGCCTTTTTAGAAGGTGCTGTTCAAGCGGGTGTATCTCATTTGGTTGTTGCAGGTACATGTCTTGAATATGGAGTGCAGTACGGACCTTTGAGTGAAGATATGGAAACAAAACCATCTACACCCTATGGTTTTGCGAAAGATGTATTACGTAAATCGCTTCAATTATTGCAAAAGGAAAAACCATTTACATTACAGTGGATGCGATTGTTTTATATGTATGGCGAAGGCCAGAATGAGAAAAGTCTTCTGGCGCAACTAGACCAGGCAATAGCTGATAAAGAATCTGTTTTTAATATGTCAAAGGGAGATCAGCTGAGAGATTATTTGCCAATTGAAAAAATTGCTGAAAATTTTGTTTTTGCAATTGATAACCCAGAATGTAATGGAGTAATAAATTGTTGCAGTGGTAAGCCTGTTTCCGTTTTGGATCTTGTGCAGCAGCGATGTCGAGATAAAGCATATAATATCCAATTAAATAGAGGCTATTATCCTTATCCAGATTATGAATCGATGGCTTTTTGGGGTGTTTCTTCTAAATTGATAGATCCATAGATCTGCCTAATCGTGGAACGTTGATTTTGATTTTTGGCGTAACTCTAATTCCTGTAAACGTCACCTAGATTGACTCGAATTACTAAATGAAACTAAAGTGGATGGATAAACAAATTATAAGCGCTTCGCATAATGGGTCAGCCCATATATACCCTTTATCAAAAGGAGCATTGATTTTTTCGATACTCGCAGCTTTTGTCGCAGCTTTTGGCTCGTTATTTCTGGCACAAAATTTATTGCATCGTCCACCCGCTTATCCAGACTTCATTGTGGGTGCGATTACTTGGGATGCAGCTTCAAAATTTCAGGACATCACTAGCTACCCAGCATTTATTTTGGGATTTCTGGTGGGTGGCTGGGTAACGTATAGGTTGTTCATGCGTGTATCGAACACTAGATCGCAGGAGTACGAACAGTCACTCATTACGACTCTGATTTGGTGGCTGGTTCCAGTAGGTATTGGTATTGGTGGTTTTTTGAGCATCTATCCCAGCGCATCTTCGTTCTTTATCTTAGTCGGTGTTGCTGGAGCGGTTATTACCGCACTAATGGTGCGTTTGCACTTGTCATATGGTGAGATGATGCCCCAGCAGATCGGCATAGGTGTACTCGCCATCATGCTGTTGGGCTTATTGCCTTATGGCGTTGCTACGATCCAAGATCGTCTTCCTATGCTGGGCGAGGCATTGCGATTTGGTGCAGCTCCTAAAGTAGGTGCTTTGCTCATAATTACCACAACACTGTATCTGTTATACCTCTACCGTAGTTCGTCAACTGCTATCTCGCAGTATATACAAAAAATCTTATTGATTGCACAGCTTGGTATAGCGCCATTCTATTTATTGATATTGCCAGATTTATATATAACGGATATAGGTGAACCAGCTATCCAGACTACTGTTTGGTTGTGGGTATTGAGCTTCGTACTTGTGGTGGCAACCATTGTCGATGTGATCGTGAGATATAAAAAATTTGTGTATATTCGTTCAACTGACTTATCACTGCTACTTTCGCCAATTGCAATTTTTACAACTATCGTATTATTCAGAAATGCGGTAACTGTCGTGCCGAACTTGCCTACTGACGACTATCACTTTGGTGAAAGTCTGTTGAGTTGGTGGAGTTTTATTGAGTTTGGAAAAATGCCTTACTTGGATTTTATCCCACCGCATGGCATATTTGGTGACGATATTGGTGGATTTCTCTCGCTGATTTTTTACGATGGCACTGCCGCTACTCTAGCAGAAGCAGATCGCCTTGCTGCCACGCTGACAATGTTTGTCGCATTTATGGCACTCCGTATATATACCGGTAGCTTAGGGCTAGCATATGTCTCTATACTGCTCTTCGGCATAGTTTCCAGAAAGTTGTTTTTTCTTATCCTTGTTCCATTTTTTTGTCTATGGTTAAAAGTAAGTAATTTAAAACCGCAAATATGGCTCTGGATTTGGTTGATTTCTTCCATAGTGTTAGTACTTCTCGTGCCCCCTCAAGGTCTTATTGCTGTCATTGCTTCTCTGCCCGCGGTTGCGTTGTACCTGTATCGCGCAAGGTATGTAGACTGGAAGCGTGTTGTATTTCAGCTGGCCCTGCTTGCAGGCGTATTAGCGCTATTCACACCGATTCCTGCGATGCTGCATGGTGCGATTCGTTATGTACTTGAAAATGGGCCTGTCAATCAGATTGCTTATGGTCTGCCGTGGTCATGGAGTTGGGGGGTGGATACTCAAGACAAGGGCAAGGCAATGTTTGTCGCTGGGCTTGAAGTGTTGCGTATGTCCTGGGTCTGGGTGCCACTTATAGCTGCTGTAGTCATTGTTGTCATGTTCGGTCAACGTGAACGCAGAGCGTATTTGATTGGCGTTGCACTACCCGTTTTGTTATTCGCTTCTTTATTAACGCCTTATAGTATGGGACGTATAGATCCAGCTGCCATGTCGAGACCAGGTTTGATCTCCAGCTTCGCATGGGCTGCATTGTTGCCAATTTTGCTGTCACCCTTGATAGCTTCGCGTGGCCGTGCTGTTCTAGCTGTGGGTATAGCCTTTGTCTGCGCAGGGATAGGCTTGGCAAGTGTGAACAAAGGCGGTTTGAGTTCTGTTCTTGAAAAAAATCAAGTCAGTAATTTATGGTCAGGAGCTGATCATGGTTTAAGGAACATGGGTACTGGCTTAGTTCAGCCGCAGCATGTTAACAGGCTCGAGCGGATTAATAAGTACTTATCTAGTCGTCTTGCTCCCCGAGAGACTTATCTGGATTTGTCAGGACACAATGCAGATTACATGTATTTCGACCGTCCTCCACCAATGCCTACCTCGGCACCATATAATATGGCACTGATCAAAGAGCAGCAAAGAGCAGTCGCTCGGCTAAGCAGGGTGCCGCCACGAATTGCATTGCTGGAAGGTGATAACATCAACCATGATGGCGTTGGGCTCTCTTTACGAGCGCATTTGTTATATCGTTTTATCCTCAAGCATTACACGGTAGAACTCCACGATGGCTATGTTTATGGAGTGAAAAAGGGCACAAAATTAAGCTCAAATGGCATTAGTTTTTCAGTACGTCAGTTAACTGATTCTAATTGGCATAATGGTATTCATCGAACCGAAAATGCTATTGCTATTCGTGATCTACTTACAGTACGTTACATACAAATTGGAGACGTAATTATATTGCCAGATGATACAACTCGGACTGTCACCCGTGTTTGGCAAGAAGGTAACGCTATCTGGTTTGATGGTTCTAGTCTTTTGCAACAAAAAGCATTCGTAAATGAACGCGAAATCCAGATTGTGCTAAGTGATAGCCGCAAATTACAACTTACCGATAAATTGATGGAGCTATTATATTCTGTGCCAGATCTTCGAAAAGTACCCGTGGCGTGGGGCCAGTCAGTAAGCTCGTTGAGTGCAGTAATGAGCAATATCGCTAATTTAGATTTTTCTCTAGCTAGTTTGCATGATGTAATCTCTGTAGGAGATGTTTACCGTGTCGTTGGGAGCGATCCATATATATGGCTGGATCTTTCCAAACTAAATATAGCCGGTGAAACTGCAGGCTTGCTAAAGTTCGATCTTAAGTGCGAAGGGGCTCAAAATCCGCGAGTGCAAGTTTTCTGGTGGGGAGATGATATGCAAGGTGCCGATCCATCGCGGTCTCTAATATTCACCGCTACAAATGGCAGCGTCATTATTCCCCTTGATGCCTATCCTAGTTGGCTCAATATGAGTCATGTAAATGGCTTGCGCATTGATATAGATTCTTCTAATACCTGCCAAACATTTGCTGTTAAACGCGCCTCTTTAAATCAGCGTGCAAATCTTTCGGAGCAGAGCAATGGTTTCTAAACTTCCAATATTTCTCTCTTTGGTTATTGTTATACGTAACCAGGCAGATCAAATTCAGTCTTTGCTTGTCGAAGTTAGCCAAATGTTAGGAGAGCTTGTATCTGATCACGAAATAGTCATCGTGGACAATTCATCCGATGACGATAGTGTTTCTGTTCTCAAAAGCTTAACAGAAGAAGATGGACTGCCTAATTTACAAGTCTATGCGCTCACCAAGGAAGTCGATACAGATTCAGCTGCATGGGTAGGGTTAGAAAATGCATTGGGTGATTTTGTTTCTGTTATTGACCCGCTCAACGACGACATTATTTTTCTTCCAGAGATGCTCGATAAGGCGGTGAGTGGTGCTGATGTAGTATTCGCGAACAATGAGCAAAAGACCTCTCAGAGTTTTGCCTATCAGTGTGCATATGCTGTCTTTAATAAGCTTTATAAGTGGTTTAATGGTATCCATTTGTCTAAAGAGGCACCGCAATATCGCGTGTTGAGCAAGCGTGTAGTCAACTTCATTCTACAGCATCCTCAGCCGTCGGTTACCTACCGTCATCTGCCAGCGACTGGGGGGTTCTCACGTGTTAATCTTAACTATAGTGCAGTGCCAAGGTTTAAGCACACTAAACAATTGGGTGAAAGTATAGATCGTGGTATGCGGTTGCTGGTTTCGACTACCCGAGCGCCGATGCGTCTAGTGACATCTCTCTCTTTTTTTGGCGCAATTACTAATCTTGTGTACTCGATTTATGTTGTTGCAGTCGGTTTATTGAAAGTGGATGTTGCTCCAGGGTGGGTCAGTCTTTCATTGCAACAATCGGGTATGTTTTTCCTGATATCATTGGTCTTACTAGTATTGGGTGAGTACATTCTGAACATGGTTAGTCTGCAAAATGAAGGCCCGCTATACCATGTAGGGCAAGAGTTCACCAGCGCCCGAATGACTCGTCGAGAAAAGTTGAATATCGAAGAAGTTATGCCACAGTCACAAAAATCTAGCTTTCATTCTGAATCTACCGTTTGATGATAAAAGTTAATTCGGCAGCTGATGCTGTCATCATTGGTGGTGGCTTCTATGGGGCAGCGATAGCGATCTATCTAGCAAAGCAACGCGGGCTAAAACGTGTCGTGTTGGTAGAGCGCGAATCTGAGCTGCTCACTCGTGCCTCCTATAACAACCAGGCTCGTGTTCACAACGGCTTTCATTACCCGCGCAGCTTTACCACGGCCTATCGTAGTCGTATTAACTTGCCACGCTTTGTGCATGATTGGCCAGAGGCTGTAAAACAGGATTTCACCAAACTATACGCAATTGCTCGCCGCAACTCCAAGGTGACAGCAAAACAATTCGTACGTTTCTGTAATGAAATTGGGGCTAGGATTGAACCGGCAGATCAATCCCTGCGACAGCTATTTGAGCCGCATTTAATAGAAGAGGTATTCCTTGTTGAGGAGTATGCTTTTGACTCAAGTAAACTAGCGAGCTGGGCTCAATGTGAGTTAAATAAATGTGGCGTAGAGGTATGTATTGAAACTAAGGTTACAGCTATTAGTAAGGGTGATAACGCTTTGAAAGTTACTATGCATCAAGAGGGTGGTGATGAGGTCGAAATTGATAGTCGTTATGTTTTTAATTGTACCTATAGTGGGATCAATCAGTTTGGAGGGGATTTTCCTGGTACCAGCACTCATCTTAAGCAAGAAATCACTGAGATGGCATTGATGCAGGCGCCGCCATCACTCGAAGGGTTAGGCATTACTGTAATGGATGGTCCTTTTTTTTCAATGATGCCATTTCCTGCGCGTGGATTACATACGCTTTCTCATGTTCGTTATACTCCGCATATGCATTGGGATGACCAGCGCGGTATCGATCCCTACCAAAAGCTGAATGAGTATGATCATGCAACTCGAGTAGATCGTATGATAAGAGACACGGCGAGGTATCTCCCTGCTGTGCAGGATGCTCAATATGTCGAATCATTATTCGAGGTGAAAACTATTCTGGTGAAAAACGAGGGTGATGATGGTCGCCCCATTCTGTTTGAGAAACATGAAAAATTACCCGGATGCTTTTCTATACTAGGGGGGAAAATTGATAACATTTATGATGTGTTGGAAAAATTAGATGATGAGATACTTTAAAAATACCGTTCGTAGTCCGTTGTTTTTTGGTGTGCCGACCCTAATCCTATTGTTGATATTTTCTTTAAGCTTGAGAGATCAGGATTTCAAAAGAGTGACTGGTGCTCAAAATTTACAAGCAACTTATCACGTGCTTTTGACAGTTACTGCGCTAAATGAAAGTCCAGCGGAAAACCATTGGTATCTTCCCACCGTATCTTTGGGGCGAGAAGCAGATAAATACATTCCATGGGGTGTCACTGTTACAACCAGGACTGGCGACTATATCTACACAAGCTTTACTCCTCCTGGGTTTTTAGCTCCCTATGTTTGGTTTAAAGTTTTTAACTTAGAGCCGACAGTAAAAAATTTAGCAGGCTTCAGTTTCTTTCTAGGTGGAGTAAGCGTATTCGCTCTTTTTTTTCTATTGGTAAGCCTACTCAAGTTTAATGGGCACGACCCATGGATTTCAGTTGGTGCTGCTTTAGTTGGTAGTACGATAGGGGTTTTTAGCCGTGAAGCTATGCTGTCCCACGGCGTGATTTACTGGAGTCAAAGTTTATACCAGGTAATTCTGGTTTCCTCCCTCTTCTTAATCTTTAAGTGGTTAACTAGCAAAACAGAAAAAAGTCGTCGACTTTATTCACTAGCGATCTTCGTTGCGGCTTTTGTTGGGGCACTGACGGAGTGGAGTGGTTATATATTTAATGGTGGGCTAATTTTTCTATTATGGTTAGATAGGAAAGATTCGGTGTATTCAAAAGCGCTTGCGATAAAGATATTTATCGCAACTGCGATTGCAGGAATACTGACTATTCTGCACTATAGTCTTGCTGTCGGTTTTGAGCCAGCAATTGAGGCTTTTTTAGGGCGATTCTTGGCGAGAAATACTTCGACAGGAAGCATTATTGATTTGATCCAAGGCTATGGCCTATCATATGGTCTATTTATTCTTACTATATTTTCAATACTCATTCTGTCATATTTTAGCAACAGGCAACAGACAACAGACAACAGGCAACAGACGGCATCTTTTATATTGATCGCAGCGTGCATACCACTACTTGAAAATATGATAATGCTTCAACATGCCACTCAATTTTCTTTTGATAGGCTAAAATTCATTTTTCCAGCCGCGCTGATATTGGCTTTTTCATTTGCTCGGTTCGAAACCAAGGTGAGAGCTGTATTATTGGTTCTCATATTAATTTCGAGTTTTCATGGTTACAAAAGCTACAAAGCAGATATGAGTGGTTATTCATCATGGGGTTATATAGACACCAAAAACAGACAACTTGTATCGCGAATCTCAGATAAAACAGCCATGGAATGTGCCGTCTTATCGTCGAATATAGGGGTGCGCGGTTATGCTAATTTGCTTTTTCATCGTGGTATCTATGAAGGGAAATATTCCCAAGATTCTCCAGAACTTATGGCCAAGCGAAATGCCTGCGCTTCTATTTACTTAGAGGGTACGTCGGTGTTTCTTGGTCTACCAAAATATACAAAGGCTACTATTTTCCATAATGATGGATCTACATCCGTTATTATCATGAATGACGAACTGGTTCTGCAAGCAATTGAGTCGGTTGATGACAGCTTCTTTTTGACGGATGAAAACTGGGTACGTGGGGTCAATCGCAGATGGGCTGGTTTCTTATTGCCGAACAATTCTAAATTTTTAGATGAATACAAGGTAGGTAAACTTGTTAAATTTGCCAACGGTGAAAGCCGTGAGATCACCCAAGTCACCCCAGCTGGAAGGTATTTAAATGTTTATTTAAATGGAGAGTCACTTGATCCAGAAGTGGTAGGCTTGCCGACAAAATTCATTGTTATGGATAAGCCTGGTCGCAACCCAAAAGAGAGTAAAAAATGAAACAAGCATTAATTGGTTTTAGCGGATTCGTCGGTTCAACATTATTAAAGCAAGCTCCCTTCGAAGCCCTTTATCGCTCAACCAATATCGGTGAGATACAGGGCAAATCTTTCAATACGGTTGTTTGTGCTGGAGCCCCAGCACAGAAGTGGATTGCTAATCGAGATCCTGAAGAGGATCTGGAAAAAATTGAAGGATTAATAGTTCACTTGAAATCGATGACCTGTAAAACTTTTGTTCTAATTAGTACGGTGGATGTGTTTAAAACGCCGATTAATATTGATGAGGACACTATTGTTGATGAATCAGGCTTACATGCTTATGGATTGCATCGCCGATTACTGGAAAAATTTGTCGAGAGCCATTTTCCACACCATTTGATTGTACGTTTGCCTGGCTTAGTCGGACCGGGCCTGCGTAAGAATGTCATCTTCGACTTTTTAAATGGTAATAATATTAATGCTATTGATAGCCGTGGTGTGTTTCAGTTTTACCCTATGGTTAATCTCTGGTTTGATATTCAAACAGCACTCGATGCTAAGCTGAAATTGATACACTTAACATCGGAACCTATTAGTGTTTCAGATATTTCGCAGCAAGGTTTTGGCAAGCAATTCGACTTAATTCAAGAAAGCACTCCTGGTTCATACGATATGCGTACTCGATATGCAGATGTTTTTGGTGTTTCTGGACAGTACCAGTATGATCGCCGTGAAACCATACAAGCTATTCGTGCATATGCACAGTCTGAACCGCAAATGCTCAATGTGGTTCAAGGTGCAAGTAAATGAGGTTAGCTATTTCAAACATTGCCTGGGATGTGAGCGAAGATGAAAATATCGCTAACTTACTTAAACAGCATGATGTTGATGCAATTGATATTGCACCTGGAAAGTATTTTCCAGACCCAGCAAAAGCGACGACTGAAGAAATAGTATATGTAAAAAAATGGTGGGCTGAGCGAGGTATAAGTATTACCGGAATGCAGGCGCTATTGTTTGGTACAACAGGATTGAATTTATTTGGTTCACAAAACACTCAAGACTCAATGGTTCAACATCTTTCTGAGGTATGTCGTATTGCAGCAGGTTTAGGCGCCACAAGATTAGTATTTGGGTCTCCAAAAAATCGTGATCGTAGTGGATTAAGTGATGAGAAAACAATTAAGACTGCAGTTGCTTTTTTTCAGCGTCTTGGAGATATTGCTCAATCATATGGTGTCATAATTTGTCTTGAACCTAATCCTCCTTGTTATGGTGCTAATTTTATGACGACCAGTGCAGAAACAGCTGATGTAGTTAGTCAGGTTGGTCATGCAGCAATTCGTATGCAATTAGATACTGGGGCACTTGCGATCAACGGAGAAGATCCTTCCGAAGTTTTGAGTAATAGTTCGAATCTTATAGGGCATATTCATGCTAGTGAACCTGATCTTGTGCCATTAGGAGACGGTAGTGTTAATCATGCGGCGATGTCTAACTCAGTGTTGCAGTATTTGTCAGAACATGTAGTTTCTATCGAGATGCTGGCAACTAAAGATGAATCGCATATTGCTTCGATTGAGCGCGCACTGAGAGTGGCAACTCAATTTTATCGTAATGTAAATAATGAGAGAAGCCTATGAAATGGTTTATCCTGATTCTTGGTATTGTCTCTAATGCATCGGCTAGTGTTCTTATTAAGTTTGCTATGATGCCTCCTCGCAAGTTTCCATCATTCAGTGATCCAATGTCGGCTTTAAGTAATTGGCCTTTTTGGTTGGGTTTGATTTTGTATGGGGTTGCGTTTTTACTTTATGCTGCTGCTTTATCTCGTCTGCCACTTAACGTAGCACACCCCATCCTTACGTCTGGTGCTGTTGCTGCTGTTGCCTTGTGTTCCTTGTTGATTTTTCGTGAGCCATTCCATATGACGACCGTTGCAGGTATTTTACTAGTAGTCATTGGCGTGGTGCTGATTACAGTGCGTGTATCTTAATGAAAGAAAATAAAATATGAATCATTCTAATATTTCTCCTGAAGTACGTGCTGGTTGGGAAGTTCCTGCATTTGACACGTTGTTATGGAATGGTCGTCAACAAAGTTATTGTGTTTTGATCCCAGTCATTAACGAAGGTGAGCGAATTAAAAATCAGCTCTCTAGAATGTCAGAACTCAATATTGAAGGTCTTGCTGATATTATTATTGTTGATGGAGGGACTACTGATGGTTCACTAGATATTGAATCGTTACAAAAACTTGGAGTGCGTGGTTTATTGCTTAAGACTGATCCAGGTAAATTAAGTGCTCAACTCCGTTGTGCCTATGCATTTGCTCTTGATCAAGGATATGAAGGGATCGTTACTATTGATGGCAACAATAAGGATGATCCTGAGGCTATACCACATTTTATTGATGCATTGAAGGAGGGCGTGGATTTTGTTCAGGCTTCACGATTTGTTTCGGGAGGGCTTGCTGAAAATACGCCAAAATCACGGGATTTTGCTATTCGCTTTATACATGCGCCTATGCTGAGTTTGTTCTCAGGGTTCCACTGGTCGGACACCACGCAAGGCTTTCGAGCTTACAGTCGTCAGATGTTGCTTGATCCAAACATTGCATTGTTTCGTGATATCTTTATGACTTATGAGTTATTGGCATACTTGTCTTACCGAGTTCCAAAACTTGGATATAAATGCATTGAATTACCGACTGTACGTCGTTATCCGAAAGGAAAAGTGCCAACTAAAATTAGTAGTTTTAAGGGGAATCTCTCTGTGTTGAAGGTGCTTTTTCACGCATGCCTTGGGAGTTACAATCCAAGCTAGAAAAAATATTAGCAAGAAAAATTTTTATTTTAAATTCATCTTTAGAGTACGTCATGAATTTTGTTGATCAGAAAATTGCCAACAATGTTCAAGTTACATAGTAATAGTATTTAGTGAGCGCGATTATGACGGATTCAGTTGATGTTTTGCTTTCAACCTATAATGGCGAAAAGTTTCTGTCTGCACAGATAGATTCATTGCTGAATCAAACGTATAAAAATTGGAGATTGATAATAAGAGATGACCTTTCTAATGATGGCACAATGTTGTTGGTGAATGAGTACAAAACTAAATATCCCGATAAAATTTCTATATTAGACAATCAGTCTGTAAAAAAAGGAATTGTAGGCTCATTTGAATGTTTGATTGAGGGCAGTTCTGCGCATTATGTTGCATTCTGTGATCAGGATGACGTGTGGTTACCTAATAAGCTGCAGCTTCAAATGGAAAGAATTATAAAGTTGGAAGGGCTTTATGGGCGTAGTATGCCGATACTGGTGCATACAGACCTTATTGTTGTAAATGATGAATTGGATTTGATTGGTGCATCTTTTTGGCGGTATCAGCATTTAGCGCCTAAAAAAATGAATAATCTACAACGGCAGCTTGTCCAGAATTGTGTCACTGGTTGTACTGTATTGGTTAATCGCTCATTGCTTGCACTGGCCTTGCCTATCCCTAAGGGAGTGATAATGCATGATTGGTGGCTTGCACTAATTGCTGTCTCAGAAGGTAAGGTGTGTGAAATGAATATAACTACAGTAAAATACAGGCAGCACGATAATAATGATACCGGTGCCAAGCGCTGGGGCTTGAGTTTTATATTTAAGTCGATCAGGCGAGATCGAAATTCACAGAAACTAAGTTTAATGAAAACCCGCATTCAGGCCGAAGAGCTCTTAAAGTTGAATTCCTTAAGTGATAAGAATAGAAAAATAGTTGAGAGATATATTTTAATGTATAACAGTAATTGGGTGGCACGACGTATTGAGATGTTTCGTATGGGTTTTTTTAAATATGGTTTGTTACGAAATATAGCTATGTTCTTGCGAATTTAATTAATGTTGTTCTCTGTCATAGTACCAACTTTGAATGCGGGTGATTCATGGTCTTTATGGATTGATGTTTTAAAATCTCAGTCTCTTGCGCCTGATAATGTTTTGATCATTGATTCAGGGTCAGTTGATGATACCGTTAAACTATCAAATGAAGCGGGTTTTAGTGTACAAATTCTACCGACTGGTACTTTCAATCATGGTGGTACAAGACAGCAAGCCGCGCTTCAATGTCTTAATCATGATGTGGTTGTTTTTCTTACGCAGGATGCACTTCTTGCTGATGCGCATGCGCTTCGAAATATATTGCTACCCTTTAATGATAAGTCGGTCATGGCGGTATGTGGGCGTCAGCTTCCTAGAAAACATGCAACTCTAATTGAAACACATGCTCGTCTCTATAATTACTCTTCAAAGTCATTCACACGAACAATGCAAGATGCCGCTAAATTTGGTCTGAAAACAGCTTTTATGTCGAATTCATTTGCGGCATACCGGATTTCAGCATTAACTGAAATATCTGGTTTTCCTGATGATGTCATTTTTGGTGAAGATATGTATGTGGCTGCAAAAATACTAAAGGCAGGATATAAAACGGCTTATGCAGCAGGTGCCTGTGTTTATCACTCTCATGGATATACACTTTTACAAGAGGTCCATAGGTATTTTGATATGGGTGTTTTTCATACTCAGGAGCCCTGGTTGCGCTCAGATTTTGGCGGTGCCGAAGGTGAAGGTGTAAAATTTATTCTTTCGGAGTTTAAATATTTACTTGAACACTCGTACTGGCTTATTCCAGAGGCGGCATTGAGGGTGGTGTTACGCTATGCAGGTTTTCGCTTAGGGCTTGTAGAAAAGAGTTTGCCCTTGTGGTTGAAAAGGAAGATTGCTATGAATAAGGGCTACTTCAAGTGATAAACCAAATACAGTTAATGTATACTTCTCTGGTCTTGCAGAGTATCGATATTTAAAATATGAAAAAAAAAGGGTTTCTGAAAGAGCACGCTAATGCTTTAAATTTGGTTCTGCGTCTAGTAGATCTTTTTGTTGTGCTCGTTTGTGGTGTTATCTCTTATTATTATTCCCCTGCTTTAGAGGCCTATTCTGTTGTAGGTGTGCATGGCCTACCTACTCATTATCTTAATGCGATTTTAATAACTGTAGTCTTCACTGCCTTTCTATTTTCTATTTTCAATATTTATCGCGTCTGGCGAGGAATATCAACGTTATCCGAGGCTAAGCAGCTTTCCATGGCCTGGCTTATGGTGGGTTTGCTATTGACTGCTTTAGCCTTTGTTACTAAATCGGGTGCTGATTTTTCAAGAACATGGATGGGCTTATGGTTTATTTCTGTGTGGGTGTCGCTGATTGGCTTGCGTGTATTGGTGCGTATTTTACTGAGATGGCTACGCTCTAGCGGTTTTAATCACCGCCACATTGTTATTGTAGGTACCGGTTATCAGGCCGCAGTGGTTGCGGATCGTTTGCGTCGTTCGACATGGTTTGGTTTGGAAATATCAGCTTTATATGGAAGGGATACTAAAGAGTTGCCCGTCTGGTTAAGGGATAAGCTGTTAATTAATAATGTTAATGAATTGCGTAGATATATTGATAAGGGCGACGTTGATCAAGTATGGATTTCTCTGCCACATAGTGAAGAAGAGACTATTCGAGATGTAATATCTGCGTTGGATGGTTCCGCTGCTGAAATTCGTTATGTCCCCGATGTCTTTGAATACCAGCTCATGCATCATTCGCTGTCTGAAATTGCGGGTGTTCCTGTTGTAAATATCTCGTATTCTGCAATAGATGGCCTCAATAAACTGGTCAAGGCCTGTGAAGATTATATCTTCTCGGCAATTATATTAGTTATGGCTAGTCCGTTGATGCTGTTGATTGCAATAGGTGTTAAATTCAGCTCGAAAGGGCCTATTCTTTTTCGGCAGAAAAGAGTTGGATGGAATGGGGAGGAGTTTACTATGTATAAATTTCGCTCGATGCCTGTTGAGGCCGAAAAGCATACGGGTCCGGTGTGGTCAAGTAAGGAAGATAAACGTGCTACATCATTTGGGGCTTTTTTACGCAAAACCAGTCTTGATGAGTTGCCTCAGTTATTGAATGTATTGAAGGGTGAAATGTCGTTGATTGGGCCAAGACCTGAACGACCTATGTTTGTTGAAAAATACAAAAACGAGATACCTCATTATATGAAAAAACATCTGGTTAAGGCGGGCCTAACTGGTTGGGCTCAGGTGCATGGATGGAGGGGTAATACGTGTTTACATACTCGAATAGAACACGATTTATACTATATTGAAAATTGGTCGTTGTGGCTGGATATTAAAATTATAATAATGACCCTCCTACGAGGGCTTGTGCATAAAAATGCATATTAGTAGTGAGAGTTGGGTCATGGCTGTGATTTCAGAACTGATCTGATTCAAAGTTGATTGTGATAATAATTCTTATATTACCTAAATTTTAAAGATTGATGATTATGAAAATTCTCGTGGTTGGTGGAGCAGGTTACATTGGCTCGCACATGGTCAAAATGTTATCGCTTGCAGGTCATGATGTTGTTACCTTAGATAACTTATCAAATGGTTATGAAGATGCGGTTAAATATGGTGAGTTCGTTAAAGGAGATATTGCTGATTCGGAGCTATTAAATGAGCTTTTTTCAGATAATAAATTTGATGGTGTAATGCACTTTGCCTCTTATATTCAAGTAGGTGAATCGGTTGAAAAACCCTCCATGTATTACAAAAATAATGTCACCAATACGCAGGTGTTGCTAGATGCGATGGTTGAGTATGGTATTAAATCCTTTATTTTCTCCTCAACGGCGGCTACGTTCGGCGAGCCAGAATATATACCTATTGATGAAGCGCATCCGCAAAAACCGATTAATCCATATGGGCATAGTAAGTTAATGGTCGAGCAAATCTTGGCAGACTTTGATCATGCCTATGGTTTGAAATCAGTGAGCTTGCGTTACTTTAATGCGGCAGGTGCAGATGCAGATGGTGAGTTGGGTGAGCGGCATATTCCTGAAACACATTTAGTGCCCTTAGTGTTACAGGCAGCTTCTGGTCGGCGCGACAATATTGCGATTTTTGGTACCGATTACGATACGCCAGATGGTACCTGTGTGCGTGACTACATTCATATTAATGATTTGTGTAGTGCGCATTTGTTAGGTCTTGAGCATTTAGTTGCGGGCGGTGACAGCAAGGCTTATAATATGGGCAATGGTCAGGGTTATTCAATCAAAGAAGTCATTGATGTGGCTAAAAAAGTCACCGGTAATGATTTTGAGGTGAAGCTAGCAGAGCGACGTGATGGCGACCCGGCGAAGTTAGTTGCAGACTCTTCATTGCTGCAAAAAGAGCTGGGTTGGGCGCCTCAATATACGGACTTAGAAACCATTATTCGTCATGCCTGGGAATGGGAACAAAAATATGATGAGTGGAAAAATTAAATATTATTACTAATTGAGAATTTTGTACCAGGTATTTATTGTCATTTAGTGTGCTTTTGAGATTGGGTTCCGCGACTTTAAAACTTATAAAGGCGCTGGATTACTGCTAGAAGCACGCAGGAATGGCGATAGCTTATTCTAAAAAAATCGCTTTCGTGCAAAAGACCCTAATTATATTTAGTTCAGTGGTCATGAGTATAAATCAGCTATTTGGTGTTTTGGGCTTACTTTTGTTTTTTATTGAGGCTAATGCCTGGCTGGTTTTATAAAGTTCTTCAAGTGCAAGTAAACGCTCTCTCACGGTTAATTTTAATGATTGCTTAATCATTGCTCGTCGACTTCCTCTCCAGGTTGCATTCTCCCAATCTTGTTCAATTTTATTCACTCTGTTCTTCCCGTAATATCATTTGCAGGTGCTCTATATCATCTAGGTCTTTTGCTCTACCCGTTTCTTGCTTCATTTTAATCAAGGTCGGTATGTTAACGAGTCTAAAGCTAATATCGGGTGTTAAGTCTGCAGTAGTGGCGGATTTGTATGCTGCATCAAAATTGAAAGGTTCAGTCACAAAAATATCAATAGTGGTTTCAGAAAACTCTTGAGACTGAAGTGAAAGCACCTGCATGTGTTTGGTCTCGATCCAGTTTTTACGTTTTTCTGGATCTGCAAAATCAGCAGCAGTAACCGGCACTAATGGCTGATAACCTAATTCATTTAAACAGTTCATGGCATTTATTATGTTACTGCTATTCAGTTGAATGACTAAATCCAGGTCGGCGGTCATGCGTTGATAGCCATGTATGTTGACAGCGATGCCTCCGGCAACAAGGTAGTGGATGTTGGCTTGATTTAATGCATTAAAAACAGTTTCTAAAGTGCTTAATTTCATATGTGTTAGAGTAGCGTAAATCAAAGCTTTTGTCTGTTAGTAAGATGCGCCTTTAGACCAGTAAGTAAGTTACGCAAAGATGCGACTAAAGGCTTACGACTTTCTTCAATAAAAGTTAATATACCCAGCTAATTATATCATCCACAGGATTTACCCCTATGAGCCTTGAAGAGGGTTCCAAACCTACAAACTTTATTCGTCATATTATTGATGAAGATTTATCCAGTAATAAAAATAACGGCAAAGTGGCAACGCGTTTTCCACCGGAGCCTAATGGTTATTTGCATATTGGCCATGCCAAGTCCATTGCCTTGAACTTTGGCATTGCAGAAGATTATAAAGGCACCTGTAATCTGCGCTTTGATGATACCAATCCAGAAAAGGAAGATGTGGATTTTGTGCATGCGATTCAGGAAGACGTTCATTGGCTGGGTTTTGATTGGGCTGATCGTCTTTTTTATGCTTCTGATTATTTTCAGCAATTGCATGATTATGCAGTTGAGTTGATCAAGTCAGGCAAAGCTTACGTGTGTGATTTGAGTGCCGATGAAACGCGGGAATATCGTGGTACTCTGAAAGAGGCGGGCAAAGATAGTCCTTATCGTGATCGTTCTGTTGAAGAAAGTCTGGATTTGTTTGAGCGCATGACTAAGGGCGAGTTTCCCGATGGCACACGAGTGTTGCGCGCGAAGATTGATATGGCTTCACCTAATATGAATATGCGTGACCCTACACTCTATCGTATACGTCATGGCATTATTCATCATCAGACTGGCGATGCCTGGTCGATTTACCCCATGTATGACTTTACGCACCCTATTTCAGATGCGCTCGAAGGTATTACGCACTCTTTGTGTACGCTGGAGTTTGCAGATCATCGCCCCCTATATGATTGGGTGTTAGATAATATTTCTATTGAATGTCATCCGCAGCAAATTGAATTCTCCCGCCTGAACTTGCAGTATACGGTTATGAGTAAGCGTAAGTTAACTCAGCTGGTGGACGAAAAGTTTGTATCTGGTTGGGATGATCCACGATTGCCTACTATTGCTGGCTTGCGCCGTCGTGGCTTTACGCCGGGTTCTATTCGTGAATTTTGTCAGCGCATCGGTATCAGTAAAGTGGAAAACTCTGTTGAGATGGGCATGCTGGAAGCAACGATTCGTGATGATTTAAACGCCAATGCGCCGCGCCGTATGGGTGTGTTAAATCCACTAAAAGTGGTGATCGAAAATTACCCTGAAGGCCAGGTGGAAGAGCTGAGTTCACCTAATCACCCGCAGGATGAAAGCTTTGGTAAGCGTAAAATTTCATTTAGTCGTGAAGTGTATATCGATAAAGAAGACTTCCGAGAAGAGGCTAATAATAAATTTAAGCGTCTGGTACTAGGCAAGGAAGTTCGCCTGCGCTCTGCTTATGTGATTCGTTGCGATGAAGTTATTAAAGATGATAGCGGTGAAATCATCGAGCTACGCTGCGTGTACGACCCTGAAACTTTAGGGAAAAATCCAGAAGGCCGAAAAGTAAAAGGCGTTATTCACTGGGTATCTGCAACACATGCGGTAGAGGCTGAAGTGCGCTTATACGATCGCCTGTTTAATCATCCAACGCCCGATGATGGGAAAGATGGTGTGGATTATAAAGAGCGTATTAATCCAGAATCATTAATTACATTGAATAAATGTTTGGTTGAAGCCTCATTAGCAGATGCAGAAGCCGGTGAACGTTTTCAGTTTGAACGTGAAGGCTATTTTTGTCGTGATTCTGCTTCAGCTGACAAGTTGGTGTTTAATCGCACGGTTACTTTGCGAGATTCCTGGGCGAAAATGGAAGCTAAGTAATTAGTGGTTTGGTCGTTATTAAGCGCTTATTAATTAATATGAGTCTTGATATGCCAGACTATCAGGTCATCTGGCATATCAAATTTACTCCCGCAGTGGGTGGGAGTGAGATCAATAATCTAAGTGTTTTTTCTTCTAAAACCGACTAAACCAGCCAGTCCAGATAGCAAAAGCCATGCGCTGCCCGGTAGAGGTACTGGTGATGGTGCGGTGCTAAAAGCGTATGAACCGGCAGTGCCCGGGGTGCCTAAATCACCATCGCCATAAGCTTGAGTGGAAGCGCTGTAATTGCTTAAGAGCATATTGTTGCTGGTTAGCTCCATGCTGGCGCCATTTGCAACGAATCCAGTACCATAATCCAGTCTTAACAGTTCGCCTGAATTATCTGAGAATATAATTTCATCGCTGTTATTAGCGAGTGAAAAGTTGCTTCCATAGCTGTAATCTGCTGTAAAACCGCCGTTAATGGAGGTGTTTGCACTACGAGCAAAAACGAAATAGTCACCAGAATTAATTATCAAGTTTGTTGCGCTGGATAGTGTGAGTCTATTGCTGTCAGCATCAGATAACACAAGGCCGTTAAGGTCAATGGCGCTAGAGGTAGGGTTGAATAATTCAAACCATTCGCCAGCGCTATCTGAGACGGCGCCAGGATTTGCCATTACTTCGGTAATCAGTAAATCGCTGATAGTTGCAGCGAAACTTGAGGTGCTGAAAGTTAAAACAAAACTTAAAAGCGGGGCGAAAAGAAAATTATGAAATTTCATTTGTGAATCTCCGTATCAAATAGTCACACATTGCAATCCACTGCCTGTGCGAGTCGTCTGAAACAACGACCTGGTAACACTATCGTAAAAGCGTATTGCTTGGCAAGTGTGCGGCCTATATTCGCATTTGCTTATTTAGTGAAATAATTTCGAAATATTGTGTTGACGAGCGGCAAAATGCTCCCTATAATTCGCGCCACTTCTACGAGACATCCAACAGGATAATCGTTTTAGTTGATGCGTCCCCATCGTCTAGAGGCCTAGGACACCTGGTTTTCATCCAGGCAACAGGGGTTCGACTCCCCTTGGGGACGCCACTAATTCTAAAGCCGGAACTGCTCAAGTTCCGGCTTTTTCACTTCTAGTAAAGACACCCGATTTTCAATGGCAAAATTTTACGTTTGCCTATAGAATTACCGGGATTTTCACCTTTATTTCTTAAGCTGTGATCCTCACCAGGGTGACAGGTTTGTGCGGGAGCAACGATCAAATCGCTGCTCCCGTTTCGTATGTTCGGCGGAGGCATAATGAGTCAAAAAGCGCTATTGGCGTTAGCAGATGGAAGCCTGTTCTGGGGGCGTTCCATTGGTGTTTCCGGTGAAACCATCGGTGAAGCTGTATTCAATACGGCTATGACCGGCTATCAAGAAATTCTTACAGACCCATCCTATGCAAGACAAATCGTAACCCTTACTTATCCACATATTGGTAATACGGGCACCTGTGCTGGTGATGAAGAATCAGATCAGGTACATGCCGCAGGCCTGGTTATTCGTGACCTTCCCCTGGTGGCGAGTAACTGGCGCAGTGAAATGACATTGGCTGAATACCTGGCAGAACATAAGGTAGTGGCGATTGCCGATATCGATACGCGTCGCCTCACAAGAATTCTGCGTGAAAAAGGCGCTCAAAACGCCTGTATCGTTGCGGGCGAGAATATTGACGCTGATGCCGCCATTGCAAAAGCACAGGCCTTTGCAGGCCTTAAAGGTATGGACTTAGCCAAAGAAGTGACCACGCAGAAAGCATTTGAGTGGACACAGGGTAGCTGGGAAATCGCCAGCAATTCGCATAAGCAGGTTGATGCAAAAGATTTACCGCATCATGTTGTTGCCTATGATTTTGGCATTAAACGCAACATACTAAATATGCTGGTTGATCGTGGCTGTAGAGTCACGGTTGTTCCTGCGAAAACACCGGCAGCAGACGTATTGGCTATGTCGCCTGATGGGGTATTTTTATCGAATGGCCCAGGTGATCCAGAGCCCTGTGATTACGCGATTCAGGCGATTAAAGACGTACTGGAAACGGATATTCCCATGTTCGGTATTTGCCTTGGGCATCAACTGCTTGCCCTGGCCTGTGGCGCACAAACGGAAAAAATGAAGTTTGGCCATCATGGTGCTAACCATCCGGTGCAAGATTTAGATGCCAAAACGGTAATGATCTCCAGCCAGAACCATGGTTTTGCGGTCAACGAAAAATCACTACCAGACAATTTAAAGCCCACTTACCGCTCATTATTTGATGGTTCGTTACAGGGTATACATCGTACAGATAAACCCGCGTTTGGTTTTCAGGGACACCCTGAGGCGAGCCCGGGCCCGCATGATGTATCACCTGTGTTTGATCATTTTATTGAACTGATTGAGAAAAGATAAAAAGCTTAGAAGCAAAAGAAAACGCAAATGAACGCTAATAAACGCAAATGGAGTTGTGTGTATGAGTTTAGGAAAAAGATTATCTGAAGAGGTGATTAACTGCGGCTTTGAAGTGAGCAACAAATTAGGAACGGGGTTTCTTGAATCTGTGTATGAAAATGCCCTGTGTGTTGAGCTAGAAAAACAAGGTATTTGTTTTCATCAGCAGAAACAGCTTAAAGTTATTTACAAAGGGCAGGTCGTAGGTAACTTTGTAGCGCATCATAGTGGTTGAGAATAAACTGCTATTAGAGCTGAAAACGGTGTCTCAATTGGCTCAAAGCCACAGGGCCCAGGTAATGAATTATTTAAAGGCAACCGGTTTATCGGTTGGCTTATTATTAAACTTTGGTACGCCCAAACTGGGTGTACAACGTATTGTTCACCAATACAATGAAACTGAGGTCATTTAATGTCGCTTTTATTTGTGTCCATTTGCGTTAATTTGCGTTTTCTTTTTCTTTTGACGTTAAAGGAAAATAGTAATGCCTAAACGTACCGACATACAAAGCATACTCATTATCGGCGCTGGGCCAATTGTTATTGGCCAGGCCTGTGAATTCGATTATTCAGGTGCGCAAGCCTGTAAGGCTCTGCGAGAAGAGGGCTTCCGCGTCATTCTTGTAAACTCGAATCCAGCCACTATCATGACCGATCCGGGCATGGCGGATGCAACCTATATTGAACCCATTCACTGGGAAACGGTTGCACGCATTATCGAAAAAGAAAGGCCAGACGCCCTGTTGCCGACCATGGGTGGGCAAACGGCACTGAACTGCGCGCTCGATTTAGATCGTGAAGGGGTGTTAGAAAAATTCGGCGTTGAAATGATCGGTGCTTCTAAAGAAGCCATCGACATGGCAGAAGATCGCGAAAAATTCAAAATAGCGATGGAAGAAATTGGTTTAGATATGCCGCGTGCCGCAGTTGCGCACAGCATGGAAGAGGCCTATCAGGTACAGGCAATGGTGGGCTTTCCAACCATTATTCGCCCCTCCTTCACCATGGGTGGTTCGGGTGGCGGTATTGCGTATAACAAGGAAGAATTCGAAGAAATCTGTAGGCGCGGTCTGGATATGTCGCCCACTAAAGAATTGCTGGTTGAAGAATCTATTCTGGGCTGGAAAGAATACGAAATGGAAGTGGTGCGCGACAAAAATGATAATTGCATCATTATCTGTTCCATCGAAAACTTCGATCCAATGGGTATTCACACCGGTGACTCCATCACGGTTGCGCCTGCACAAACCCTAACGGATAAAGAGTACCAGATTATGCGTGATGCATCCTTGGCGGTGCTGCGTAAAATTGGCGTAGAAACCGGCGGCTCTAACGTGCAGTTTTCGGTGAATCCAGCGGATGGTCGTATGACCATTATCGAAATGAACCCACGTGTCTCGCGTTCGTCTGCACTGGCATCAAAAGCAACCGGTTTCCCAATTGCTAAAGTGGCTGCGAAATTAGCCGTAGGCTATACGCTGGATGAATTAAGTAATGATATTACCGGTGGTGCGACACCGACATCATTCGAGCCTTCGATTGATTACGTGGTAACAAAAATTCCACGTTTTACGTTTGAGAAATTCCCGCAGGCTGAAAATCGTTTAACCACGCAGATGAAATCGGTGGGTGAGGTCATGGCGATTGGTCGTACCTTCCAGGAATCATTACAAAAGGCATTACGTGGTTTAGAAGTGGGTGTTGATGGGCTTAGTGAAATTATCACTGAAGACATGTCGGCAGAAGAAATTAAAACGACACTGCGCCAGGAGCTTCAACAGCCCGGTGCTGATCGTATCTGGTATTTAGCCGATGCCTTCCGCCATGGTATGGGTTTCGATCGTATTCAGGAGCTGACACATATAGATCCATGGTTTCTGGTGCAGATTGAAGAAATTATTAACCTTGAGCAGGATTTACGTACCCGCAGCTTAACGGATATCGATAAAGACGAAATGTTTACCTTAAAACGTAAAGGTTTTGCAGATCGGCGCATGGCAGTGCTGATGAATGAATCAGAGAAAACGCTTCGTGAATATCGTCAGTCATTAAATATTCGCCCGGTGTACAAGCGTGTTGATACCTGTGCGGCAGAATTTTCAACATCTACGGCTTACATGTATTCTACGTATGAAGAAGAATGTGAAGCGCAGCCTACAAACAAAGAAAAAATTGTTGTTTTAGGCGGTGGTCCAAACCGTATTGGTCAGGGCATTGAATTTGATTACTGTTGTGTACACGCGGCATTAGCCATGCGTGAAGATGGTTATGAAACCATTATGATCAACTGTAATCCAGAAACGGTTTCAACGGACTTCGATACATCGGATCGTTTATATTTTGAGCCTTTAACACTGGAAGATGTGCTGGAAGTTTTAGAATTAGAAAAACCCAAAGGCGTGATTGTTCAGTACGGTGGTCAAACACCTTTAAAACTGGCGCGTGATTTAGAAGCGGCCGGCGTACCGATTATTGGCACTAGCCCAGACGCAATAGATTTGGCAGAAGACCGTGAGCGTTTTCAGCAGCTGATTCAAAAGCTGGGTCAGCAGCAGCCACCCAATCGTCTGGCACGTTCCGCAGAAGAAGCGGTAGGTTTGGCTGAAGAAATTGGTTATCCGATAGTGGTGCGTCCGTCTTATGTATTGGGTGGTCGAGCAATGGAAATTGTGCATGATGAAACCGATCTTGCACATTACATGAAAACGGCGGTCAGTGTATCTAACGATGCACCTGTATTGTTAGATCGTTTTCTGGATGATGCAGTTGAAGTCGACGTTGACGCCATTTGTGATGGTACAGATGTGTTGATCGGTAGCATTATGCAGCATATCGAGCAGGCGGGCGTTCACTCTGGTGATTCCGCATGTTCATTGCCACCGTATAGTTTGTCTGCCGAAGTGCAGGATAGGCTGCGTGCGCAAACAAAAGAGATCGCACTCGAAATGAAGGTCGTCGGTTTAATGAATATTCAGTTTGCGATTCAGATGACGGATCATGGCGAAGAAATTTTCATGCTCGAAGTAAACCCACGCGCATCGCGTACCGTGCCTTTTGTGTCTAAAGCGATTGGCGTGCCCCTGGCAAAAGTTGCGGCACGTTGCATGGCGGGCATCTCATTAAAAGAGCAGGGTATTACTGAAGAAATCGTTCCGGATTACTATTCAGTGAAAGAATCGGTTTTCCCCTTTGTTAAGTTCCCAGGTGTTGATCCGTTGTTAGGTCCAGAAATGAAATCGACTGGTGAAGTAATGGGCGTAGGCCGAAGCTTTGGCGAGGCCTTTGCCAAAGCGCAGTTAGGTGCAGGTGTTGTATTGCCAACTTCTGGTCGTGTGTTTGTCAGTGTGCGTGAAAGAGATCGAGATGCGGTTATTGAAGTTGCGCGTATGCTAACGGAATTAAATTTTGAAGTGGTTTCAACACGTGGTACCGCTGCAAAATTAATCGAGAATGGCATTGCATGTACGCCAGTGAATAAAGTCTATGAAGGTCGTCCACATATAGTGGATATGATTAAAAATGATGAAATCAGTTTAATCATTAACACAACCGAAGGTAAGCAGGCGATTGCAGACTCTTATACTATTCGTGCTGCAGCGCTACGTCATAAAGTGAGTTATACAACCACTATCGCGGGTGCAAATGCGACCTGTATGGCGTTGAAATCTCAATCTGATAATGATGTTAATCGCTTACAGGATTTACATAAGGAGATCGCCAGGTGAATGATAAAGTACCCATGACCGTTCGCGGCTCACAAATGCTGATGGATGAGTTAAAGAGATTAAAAACGGTAGACCGTCCAAGAATTATTGAGGCCATTGCTGTAGCACGTGAGCACGGTGATTTAAAAGAAAATGCGGAGTATCACGCAGCGCGTGAGCAACAAAGTTTTTGTGAAGGTCGTATTAAAGAAATCGATGGCAAGTTAGGTGTTGCTGTGGTTATTGATGTCACTAAAATGAACGCCAATGGCAAAGTGATTTTTGGGGCTACGGTTGATTTGTGTGATGAAGAAACCGGTGATGAAATCAGATATCAAATTGTTGGTGAAGATGAAGCGGATATTAAAGCGAATATGATTTCCGTGAATTCACCCATTGCGCGTGCGCTCATTGGTAAAGAGGAAGGTGATATTGCTGAAGTGCAGACACCGGGTGGAACAAGAAGCTTCGAAATTGTAGAAGTGCATTATATTTAAACAATGGCCCGGCTTTTTGGGGCTTAATGTAAAAGTCGGCAATCATCTATTGTCGGCTTTTACTTTTTAGGTAGTTCGATTTTGGGTTTTTCTTTGTTGCGACGGAATAGAGTCAGTGTTTTGCCAATGGCCTGAACTTTATCAGCGGCAGATGATTTGCATAGCTGATCGACTATTGCATTTTTGCTGTCACGATCTTCACCGGCAATTTTAATTTTAACCAGCTCATGGTGATTTAGAGCAATATCTAGTTCCTTAAGGATGTTCTCGGTAATGCCGTGTTGGCCAATCATAATGACAGGCTTAAGGCTGTGAGCAAGTGAAACCAGATATTTGATTTGAGGTCTTGAAAGTGACATTAATTTTCTCTGTATAATTTGATCGAGTATTGTAGCATTTCAAATAAAAAATGTTTTATAAACTAAAAGTTAAAAGGGTGCTATTGAGTAATGGCAAGAAGTAAATCCAGTGGTAACTGGCTCAGAGAGCACTTTGACGATGAGTATGTGAAGCAGTCGCAAAAGGATGGCTATCGTTCGCGTGCGGTTTATAAGCTGAAAGAAATAGACGAGAAAGATCATCTGATTAAGCCTGGTTGTACGGTGATTGATTTAGGTGCGGCACCAGGCAGTTGGTGTGAGTATGTGGTGCGCAAGCAAAAAGGCAGTGGCCGATTGATCGCCCTGGATATTTTACCAATGGAGCCAATGGATGGTGTGGAGATTATCACCGGCGATTTTCTTGAGGATGATGTATTTACAGAATTATTAAATACTTTAGGTGATGATCGTCCAGACCTTGTAATTTGCGATATGGCCCCCAATATGAGTGGACAGCAGGCCGTCGATATTCCGCGAGCCATGTATATGGCGGAGTTGGCGCTGGATTTATCTCGGCAGGTATTGAAACCGGGCGGTGGTTTGCTGGTCAAATTGTTTCAGGGAGAGGGCTTTGATGAATATATCAAGCAAATGAGAAGCAGTTTTAGTCGTGTGACGATGCGTAAGCCCAGGGCCTCGCGCGCGAGAAGTAAAGAAACCTATGGCTTGGCGATGGGCTTTAAAGCCTGAAGATGCGTAGAGTTATTCGCTTAAAGGCTTATATCTAGCTGGTGTTTGCCTGATCTGTGTAGTAACTTTCATATTAGTGATTAATTAACCGAGGTGTTGTCTTGAACGACCTGGTCAAAAACCTTATTTTATGGGGCGTTATAGCCCTTATTTTATTGTCTGTATTCAGCAATTTTTCTCAACGAACAGGTGCGAGTTTAGATGTCCCATACTCTGACTTTATTGCACAGGTTAAAAGTGGCAATGTTTCAGAAGTGGATATTGCGGGCCGTGAAATAACCGGTAAAACCCGTGATCTGAAACCATTCACCACTTACAGCCCAGAAACTGATAATGGCTCGATGATTGGCGATTTGCTTGAGAATAGCGTGCGTATTAATGCCAAGGCACCAGAGCAGCCTTCGCTGTTAATGAGTATCTTCATTTCCTGGTTCCCGTTCTTATTGCTAATCGGTATCTGGATATTCTTCATGCGTCAGATGCAGGGCGGTGGCGGTGGCCGTGGTGCTATGTCATTTGGCAAGAGCAAGGCCCGTATGTTGGGTGAAGATCAGATCAAAGTGACCTTTGCTGATGTTGCGGGTGTTGAAGAAGCCAAAGACGAAGTCGCTGAACTGGTTGAATTTTTGCGTGATCCGGGCAAATTTCAGAAACTGGGTGGGCAAATTCCACGCGGCGTTTTGATGGTGGGTTCACCGGGTACGGGTAAAACCCTGTTAGCGCGAGCGATTGCTGGTGAAGCAAAAGTACCGTTCTTTACAATTTCCGGTTCAGACTTTGTTGAAATGTTTGTTGGCGTGGGCGCATCTCGTGTACGTGACATGTTTGAGCAGGCTAAAAAGCATGCCCCTTGCATCATCTTTATTGATGAAATCGATGCGGTCGGTCGTCACCGTGGCGCGGGTGTTGGCGGTGGCCATGATGAGCGTGAGCAAACATTAAATCAATTGTTAGTAGAGATGGATGGTTTTGAAGGTAATGAAGGCGTCATCGTAATTGCTGCGACTAACCGTCCCGATGTACTGGATCCTGCATTAATGCGTCCAGGTCGTTTTGACCGCCAGGTGGTTGTGCCATTGCCCGATGTACGTGGTCGTGAGCAAATTCTTAAAGTGCATATGCGTAAGGTGCCTGCAGCAGATGATGTGAAAGCGACATTAATTGCACGTGGTACACCGGGGTTCTCGGGTGCTGATTTAGCAAATCTGGTTAACGAGGCGGCTTTATTCGCGGCACGTGAAAACAGCAAAGAAGTTTTTATGGAGCACTTCGAGCGCGCCAAAGACAAAATCATGATGGGCTCAGAACGTAAGTCTATGGTGATGTCGGATGACGAGAAGAAGTTAACGGCATATCACGAAGCAGGTCATGCGATTGTTGGGCGTTTAGTGCCGGATCATGACCCTGTTTATAAAGTCAGTATTATTCCCCGTGGGCGTGCCTTAGGTGTGACTATGTTCTTACCAGAAGAAGACCGTTACAGTTACAGCAAGCGTCGTCTGGAAAGCCAGATTTCGAGTTTGTTTGGTGGGCGTATTGCAGAAGAGATCATATTTGGTCTGGATAGCGTAACCACGGGCGCATCTAACGATATCGAACGCGCGACAGATATTGCGCGTAATATGGTGACTAAGTGGGGGCTATCAGAAAAGCTGGGTCCATTGTCATATTCTGAAGACGAGGGTGAGGTGTTCCTGGGTCGATCGGTCACTCAGCATAAAAATGTAGCCGACGATACAGCGCGTGTAATTGACGAAGAAATTCGTGATTTTATTGACCGCAACTATCAGCGTGCTGAAAAACTTCTCAAAGAAAATGAAGATATATTGCACTCAATGTCCGATGCCTTGATGAAATATGAAACAATCGATGCGGCTCAAATTGATCAGTTAATGGAGCGTGCAGAAGTGAGTGCTCCAAAAGACTGGAATGACAATGATGATTCATCGGCTTCGGGTACTTCAACAGGTGCGAAGAAGGATGAAAAAGAGGCTAAAGGTGATGGTTCTATTGGTGGGCCAGCAAGTCTTCATTAAAATTTTTATTATTTAAATGTAAAATAAAACCCCGCTTAGTCCGCGGGGTTTTTGCGTTCTGGAATCAAAATGTCCTTATCATTAAGTAAACTGCTCAAAAAAAATCAGCCAATTGTGATGGGAATTTTAAATACCACGCCGGATTCGTTTTTTGATGGTGGAAAATTTAATTCAAGTGAAACGGCGATTAATCACGCGCTAGAAATGTTGCGTGATGGGGCAGATATAATTGACATAGGTGGTGAATCGACTCGGCCAGGAGCCGATGCGGTTTCAGCTGAAGAAGAGATGAGGCGTGTTGTACCAATAATAAAAGCACTACGCTTGCAGTCTAATGTATGTATTTCTATTGATACCAGTAAACCGGATGTAATGCGTGCTGCGGTGCAGGCGGGTGCAAATTTGGTCAACGATGTAAATGCTTTACGTGAGCCAGGTGCTTTGGCTGTTTGTGCAGAACTCGGTGTGCCTGTGTGTGTGATGCATATGCAAGGAGAACCGCGCACAATGCAAGAAACGCCCCGTTATGATGATGTGGTAGAAGATATTAAGCTGTTCCTGCTGCAGCGTGTTAATGAATGTGTTGCTGCGGGTATTAAGCGAGAAAATATTATTATTGACCCAGGTTTTGGCTTCGGTAAAAACCTGCAGCATAATTTACAGCTACTTCAGCGCTTACATGAGTTTGAATCTTTAGGTGTGCCGGTGCTGGTGGGTTTATCCCGAAAATCCATGCTGGGTTTAATCTTGGGCTCACCGGTTGAGCAGCGCTTGTATGCAAGTGTGGCAGCAGCGGTACTGGCCTGGACAAAAGGTGCAAAAATATTTCGAGTGCATGATGTCAAGCCAACGGTCGATGCGCTTAAGGTATGTGTTGCAGTGCAAACTTCAAGTGGTTGATTAATGGATAGAGACCTTTGCACGATACATTCACGCATAAAAACAACTCAAATTCCGCTGCTTTTCGTTAGAAAACTTGCCAATAGCCAGCTATTAGCTGCGTTTCCTGCCTCAATCAGCAAAATTTTAGCCTGTTTTTCTTTCGCGCCTCTATCGTGCAAAGATCTCGAATAATTTAAATCATGCAGTATACTCATTACATAATTAAAATTAGCTAGTTAAAGATTTGGAATAAATAATGGCAAAAAAATATTTTGGTACGGATGGTATACGGGGAAGAGTCGGCGAAGGACGCATGAAACCGCAAGCCATTATGAAACTGGGCTGGGCGGTTGGTAAAGTGTTGGCCAGTCATGGCAGTAAGCTGGTGGTGATTGGTAAGGATACACGCATATCGGGTTATATGTTTGAAGCCTCACTAGAGGCAGGTCTGTCTGCCGCTGGTGTTGATGTGCGAATTTTAGGGCCAATGCCAACCCCGGGTATTGCTTATTTAACCCGTACTTTACGTGCTTCAGCAGGTATTGTTATTTCGGCATCGCACAATCCTTTTTATGATAACGGGCTTAAATTTTTCTCTGCAGAAGGCACGAAACTGCCGGATGATATTGAGGATGAAATAGAAGCCATGTTTGAAGCAGAAATGGAAATAGTGGACTCCGCATTGCTGGGTAAGGCTGAGCGCGTAGAAGATGCACAGGGGCGCTATATAGAGGCCTGCAAAGCGACTATTCCCATCGGCACAAGCTTTAAAGGGTTAAAGGTTGTGCTCGATTGCGCCAATGGCGCTACTTATCATATTGCACCAAACGTATTTGCAGAGTTAGGGGCAGATATTGTCACCATTGGTGACAAACCTAATGGTTTAAATATTAATGAGAATTGTGGTTCTACTCATCCGCATACACTGGCAGCAGCTGTTTTACAAAACCGTGCCGACATAGGCGTTGCATTTGATGGTGACGGCGATCGTTTGATGATGGTTGATAGTAAGGGGCGGATCATTGATGGTGATGAAATTCTTTACATTATTACCAAGGCACGTATTGCTGCCGGTGAGAAGAAAGGCGGTGTTGCCGGTACGCTAATGAGTAATATGGGTTTAGAACTAGCAATTAAGAAGCTGGGGCTAGAGTTTGCCCGCACCAATGTAGGCGATCGTTATGTTATTGAGTGTTTAAAAGAGAAGGGCTGGTGCTTAGGCGGTGAAAACTCGGGGCATATTATCTGTTTAGATAGAACAACAACCGGTGATGGCATCGTTTCGGCACTACAGGTTATGGCATATTTGGCTGAAACAGAGCAAACGCTGGTTGAAGCGCTATCCGATATGGCCATGATGCCGCAGGTGCTGATAAATGTTCCGTTGCCCGTTAAGACCAATCCAATTAATGAGCCTAAAGTGCAGCAAGCGGTAGCGGGGGTTGAAAAACAGCTGAATGGTAATGGCCGAGTGTTATTGCGCGCATCGGGTACCGAGCCGCTGATTCGTGTGATGGTTGAAGGGGAAGATGAAAAACAGGTGACAGAGTATGCGCAGCTGATCGCTGATGCCGTATCGGCTTCTGTTAAGCACGCTAATCCTGGTTAGTTTAATTCTAATAAGTAGGGTGGATCAAGCAAGGCGGATCCACCGATGCGATTCAAAAAAGCCGGATCCGCTTCGCTTGATCCGGCCTACGCGATTATATTTAGGATTAGAGGTAAAAAATGCTTAAGGGTTTTATTCTGATGGAACTCAGACATAAAGCTAAAAACCTTGTAGATCTGCTTTTGGGATGATAAGTCATTCATCTTTGAGCTAAATGACAAGATCAAGTTCACAGCTATTTTGTTGTGTGCCAGGTTAAGTTCGAGCTATTACAGCTTGGTTTTTATAAAAAAGCTCGTGTGGCATATTGGCTGCACGGGCTTTTCTTTTGCTGGTTGCGTTTGTCTTGCTTATTGAGATGTAGTGGAGTCATAAATAGTCATTGAAAAGGCGCACTGCTAGTGCATTTGCCTTGCAACCAGCGGGCTGCCCCTATAAACTGTGCGACCTTTAAAAATACGAATTTGGAGTTTATCAATGCGTCAGCCAATGGTAGCCGGTAACTGGAAAATGAATGGTTCTAGTGATTCCGTTAAGGAGCTTGTGGCCGGTATTAAGGAAGGCATGGGTTCAGTGAATAACGCAGAAGTGGTTGTATGCCCGCCTGCGGTATATATCCCTCGTGTTTCTGGCGCGGCAGATGGCTCAAATATAAAAATTGGTTCACAGAATATCTGTGATCAGGACAGTGGCGCATTCACCGGTGAAATTTCTGGTACGATGCTAAAAGATGTCGGCTGTGAATATGCGATTGTTGGCCATTCAGAGCGTCGTGCACTTTATGGCGAGAGTGATGAATTGGTTGCTCAACGTTTCGCAGCAGCGCGTCGTAATGGCGTTAAGCCTATTCTTTGCATTGGTGAAACGCTGGAAGAGCGTGAGTCTGGCGCAACTAATGATGTATGTGCGCGTCAAATTGATGCGGTTATTGCACTGGAAGGCGTAGAGGCGCTGGCTGATGGCGTTATTGCTTATGAGCCAGTTTGGGCAATTGGTACGGGTAAAACAGCATCTCCAGAACAGGCGCAGGAAGTACATGCGTTTATTCGTGGTAAAATTGCAGCGCTGAATGCTGACGTAGCTGATGGCTTGCGTCTTCTATATGGCGGTTCAATGAATGCGGCTAATGCAGCTGAGTTATTAGGCCAGCCAGATATTGATGGTGGTTTAATTGGTGGTGCATCACTTAAACCAGCAGACTTTTTAGCTATCTGCCAGGCGGCAGGCTAAATCAGATTATCGATTAAGGATTAAAACGAGTGATTTCAATTGTTCTTGTTATACATGTGCTGTTATCTCTAGCGATTATTGGCCTAATCATGTTGCAACGTGGAAAAGGCGCTGATGCAGGTGCTTCTTTAGGTGGTGGATCGTCTGGTACAGTATTCGGTGCCCGAGGTGCGGCCAACTTTTTGAGTCGCACAACGGCTATTCTGGCGGCGGCATTTTTTGTGACTAGTTTGACGTTGGCCTATTTGTCATCAAATCTTGAAACAGCGAGTTCTATTTCCGAGGGTTCTGTGTTGCAGGCACCATCTGATGTACCTGTTGCAAGTGATATAATGCCTACAGATATCCCCGCGGCAATTGAGACGCCTGCTAGTGATGTCCCTGCTTCTGAATAAATAAATAAACTAATCGTGTACGTTCGATTTACAGGTAGCTTCTACCGTAGGACGAACTCCTCAGTTCGCGATTTTTATATGCCTGCACAAGGATGTACAGGTAGACACTTCCAGGAAGTATTGATACTGATGGGATGTCATGCTGGCAACGCTTAAAGCGAAGTGAGGACAGGAGTCCGAACGCCAGTGAAAATAAAAAGTGTAATTAAGCCGATGTGGTGAAATTGGGTGAGTGATGGGCAAGGAGTCACGAACGCCCGATAGGATATCGGGCTGGCAACGCTTAAAGCGAAGTGAGGACAGGAGTCCGAATGCCAGTGAAAATAAAAAGTGTAGTATAAGCCGATGTGGTGAAATTGGTAGACACGCACGCTTGAGGGGCGTGTGGCGCGAGCTGTGCCGGTTCGACTCCGGCCATCGGCACCATTTATGGTGTAGTAAAAAACTATTTACAATAAAAAGAAGACAATAAGTCTCGATCATTATTTTTCATTTTTATCAAAATTTCAGCGGGTTTTAACGTAAATTAAAAGTGCTAGTACCGCAACAGGTAGTGGCTTTTATGTTTATTCGACATGCTGTTGTCTCAGAAAACTTGTTTGTCCCGATGTGTCATTGAGATTGATTACAGACTTTTATATCTATAAAATCATTTTATTACATATTAATGCTCTAAAATAGATATAGGTTTTATTTTCAATTTGCGTAATATCAATAGTCTCAATAATTGACGCTAATAAGTCTCGCTTATCCTGTAATACACATATTATGTGATGACAATGGTCGGCTTTTTTAATAGAGTCAATGAAATAAATAATTACAAGAGCTTACCTGGTCATTGACGGCTTGGGAGAAAAAACAAAAATGCTCGAAAATTACATACCGGTTTTAATCTTTATTTGTCTAGGTTTGTTCGTAGGCGTCGCCATGATTGCGCTGGGCGGCTTTGTTATGGCGCCAAGAAAACCTAATCCTGAAAAAAATTCTCCTTATGAATGTGGTTTTTCAGCGTTTGAAGATGCACGTTTAAAATTTGATGTGCGTTTTTACCTTGTGGCTATTCTGTTCATTATTTTCGATTTAGAAATTGCATTTTTATTCCCCTGGGCCATTGTGCTTGAAGATGTTGGTTTGTTTGGTATTTTAGCCATGGGCTTATTTCTCGGTATTCTAGTGGTTGGTTTTATCTATGAGTGGAAAAAAGGGGCGCTAGAATGGGAATAGAAGGCGTTTTAGAAAAAGGCTTTGTCACCACGCAAGTTGATACCGTGGTCAACTGGGCGCGCACCGGTTCCATGTGGCCAATGACCTTTGGTTTGGCTTGTTGTGCGGTTGAGATGATGCAGGCGGGTGCTTCACGTTATGACCTGGATCGCTTCGGTATTTTATTTCGAGGTTCACCGCGCCAGTCGGATGTGATGATCGTGGCGGGCACATTGACGAACAAAATGGCACCGGCCTTACGTAAGGTATATGAGCAAATGGCTGAGCCGCGCTGGGTTATTTCTATGGGCTCATGTGCGAATGGTGGTGGTTATTATCATTATTCCTATTCAGTGGTGCGTGGTTGCGATCGCATTGTTCCTGTCGATATTTATGTGCCGGGTTGTCCGCCAACAGCAGAGGCATTGTTGTATGGCATTATCCAGCTGCAAAACAAAATTAAGCGCACGTGTACGATAGCGCGATAAGAAAAAACAAAAATATGACTAATGCTGAAAACCTTTCTCAACAGCTAAGCAAAAGCTTCTCATATGAATTGCTGAGTAATCGGCTGGAACAGGGTGAAGTCACTATTGAAGTGGCCGCTGAAAACTATTTGTCTGTGTGCAAAAAGCTACGCGATGACGACGCTTTCGCGTTTGAAATTCTTATCGACTTATGTGGTGTAGATTATTCTGCATATGGTCAGGATGAGTGGGAAACCAATGCGTCGGCCAGTGGTTTTAGTCGGGGTGTAGATGCGGCAGCTCATGGGCGTTTGCGCTTTGGTGATGAGCTGCCTGAAATGCCAGGTGAACGTAAACGCTTCGCTGCAGTCACTCATTTGTTATCGATTAACAATAATCATCGGCTACGCGTACGCGTGTATGCAGAAGATGATGCGATGCCGGTTGTGCCTTCTGTTGTGGATATCTGGAATGGTGCAAACTGGTTTGAGCGCGAGGCCTTTGACTTGTTCGGTATCCATTTTGATGGCCATCCTGATTTGCGTCGTATCCTGACGGACTATGGTTTTGTTGGTCATCCTTTTAGAAAAGACTTTCCATTATCTGGCCACGTTGAAATGCGTTATGACCCAGAGAAAAAACGCGTGGTGTATGAGCCAGTGAGCATTGAGCCCCGCGTGCTTGTGCCTAAGGTTATTCGTGACGATAACCGGTATACATTACCGGAGGATGAAGAATAAGCTTATGCCTGATATTCGCAATTACACCCTTAATTTTGGTCCCCAGCATCCCGCCGCGCACGGCGTGTTACGCCTTATTTTAGAAATGGATGGTGAAGTGGTACAGCGTGCAGATCCACATATTGGTTTGCTGCATCGCGCAACTGAAAAACTGGCCGAGTCCAAGCCCTATAATCAAAGCATTGGTTATATGGATCGCCTTGATTATGTATCAATGATGTGTAACGAGCACGGTTACATCATTGCGCTGGAAAAATTGCTCGGCGTTGAAGTGCCGGAGCGCGCACAGTACATCCGCGTGATGTTTGATGAAATTACGCGTTTATTAAATCACCTGTTGTGGATTGGTGCGCATGGATTAGATGTGGGTGCGATGACCATGTTCCTGTATGCCTTCCGTGAACGTGAAGATTTAATGGATGTGTATGAGGCGGTTTCCGGCGCGCGTTTACATGCAACCTACTATCGCCCCGGCGGTGTGGCGCGTGATTTACCGGATTCAATGCCGCAGTACAAAGTAACCAAATGGCACAGTAAAAAAGAAGTCGATCGGCTTAATATGAACCGCAGTGGTTCGTTATTGGATTTTATAGAAGACTTTACCAGGCGTTTTCCGGGTTATGTTGATGAGTATGAAACCCTGTTAACAGATAATCGTATCTGGAAACAACGCCTGGTAGATATTGCGGTTGTCTCGCCAGAGCGAGCAATGCAGTTAGGCTTTACAGGCCCAATGTTACGTGGCTCGGGTATTGAGTGGGACTTACGTAAAAAACAGCCTTACGCGGTTTACGATAAATTAGATTTTGATATTCCTGTCGGTACCAACGGCGATTGCTATGACCGTTATCTGGTGCGCATGGAAGAGATGCGTCAATCGAATCGTATCATTAAGCAGTGTGTTGACTGGCTAAGAGTTAACCCTGGTCCTGTAATGTCCAGTGATCACAAAGTCACACCACCCAGGCGTGAAGAAATGAAAGGTGATATGGAATCACTGATTCATCACTTTAAATTATTCACAGAAGGTTATTGCTTGCCGGAAGGTGAAGCCTATGGTGCGGTTGAGCATCCTAAGGGCGAGTTTGGTGTTTATATTGTTTCCGATGGTGCGAATAAACCGTATCGATTAAAAGTACGTGCCCCAGGCTTTGCGCATTTGTCCGCGCTCGATGAAATGACACGAGGTCATATGTTATCCGATGTTGTAGCGGTTATTGGTACGCAAGACATCGTGTTCGGTGAAATAGATAGGTAATGGGAATGACTGACGAAAAATTATTAAGCGCCCATACCATTGCAGAAATAGATGAGTGGTTAGGACGTTATCCCGCAGATAAAAAGAAATCTGCTTTGCTTGCTGCATTGCGTGCAGCACAACACCAGAACGACGGTTTTTTAACCGTGCCGTTGATGGATGAAATCGCGAAATACCTGGAGCTCGCAAAGATAGAAGTCTATGAAGTCGCGAGCTTCTATTCGATGTATGAGCTAGAGCCCGTTGCGCGTCATAACGTGGCGGTATGCACCAATGTTAGTTGCATGCTCATGGGTTCGGATACGATTGTTGATCACCTGCAAAAAAAGCTGGATATCAAGTTAGGTGAAAGCACTGCTGATGGTCGCATCTATTTAAAAGTAGAAGAAGAATGTCTTGCAGCATGTGCCGGTGGCCCAATGATGCAGGTTAATCATAAATATTACACAGATCTCACGCCCGAAAAGGTTGATGAGATTATTGACGGGCTGAAATAAGCATGGCTAACGAAGTTTGCTACGCAACCCTGCAGTTTGATGACGAGCAATGGTCATATGAAAACTACCTGAAAGTCGGCGGTTATCAGGCATGGAATAAAATTCTGCATGAGAAAATATCGCCAGAAGGCGTTATCGAAATTGTCAAAGCATCTGGCCTACGTGGTCGTGGTGGCGCAGGATTCCCTACCGGATTGAAGTGGAGCTTTATGCCACGCAATGCGCCGGTGCAAAAATATATTGTGTGTAACTCGGATGAGTCTGAGCCGGGTACCTGTAAAGATCGTGATATTTTACGTTTTAATCCACATGCCCTGGTTGAAGGCATGGTGATTGCCGGTTACTGCATTGGCGCAACCGTTGGTTACAACTATATGCGCGGCGAATTTATGGATGAGCCCTATGAGCGTTTTGAACAAGCTGTAAAAGAGGCTTATGCCAATGGCTATTTAGGAAAAAATATTCAAGGCAGCGGCGTTGATTTCGATTTATACCCAACGCTCGGTGCCGGTGCCTATATTTGTGGTGAAGAAACCGCCTTGCTTGAATCCTTAGAGGGTAAAAAAGGTCAGCCACGCTTCAAGCCGCCATTCCCAGCGAATGTCGGTTTATATGGTAAACCTACCACCATTAATAATACGGAATCATTGGCATCTGTGCCGAGCATTATTCGTCAAGGCGCTGAATGGTTTAAAGCCTTTGGTGTTGAAAATTCCGGCGGTACAAAATGTTTTTCCGTATCGGGTCATGTCAATAAGCCAGGTAACTTCGAGGTTAATATGGGCATGCCATTTACGCAGCTGCTTGAATTGGCTGGCGGAGTAAAAGATGGTCGTAAACTAAAGGCCGTTATCCCTGGTGGTTCTTCAGTACCGGTTGTGCCAGCAGCTACCATGATGGAATTAACCATGGATTATGACGCCATTGCCAAAGCCGGTTCCATGTTAGGTTCTGGTGCGCTGATTGTAATGGATGAAAGCACTGACATGGTGAAGGTATTGCATCGTCTTTCGCGTTTTTATTACTCTGAGTCATGTGGTCAATGTACGCCTTGTCGTGAAGGTACAGGCTGGTTGTATCGCATGTTAACGCGCATTGTTGAAGGTAAAGGCCTGTCAGAAGATTTAGATAAGTTAGATGATGTGGCATCAAAAATTGAAGGCCGCACTATTTGCGCGCTGGGTGATGCGGCAGCTATGCCGGTAAGAAGTTTTATAAAACATTACCGTGAAGAATTTGAATATTACATTGAGCACAAATGCTCAATGGTTGATAGCAAGGTGGAAGACGCATAATGTCTGATGACATCGTTACATTTACTGTTGATGATATTGAATTAACGGCGCCGAAGGGTTCGACGTTAATCAAGGCAACGGATAAGGCGGGTATTCATATACCGCGCTTTTGTTATCACGATAAGTTATCTGTTGCAGCGAATTGCCGCATGTGTCTGGTTGAAGTAGAAAAAGCCCCTAAGCCTATGCCTGCCTGTGCAACACCTATTATGGAAGGCATGGTTGTTCATACCAGATCACCCAAAGCCATAGAGGCGCAAAAATCAGTAATGGAGTTTTTACTGATTAATCACCCGCTGGACTGTCCCATTTGTGATCAGGGTGGAGAGTGTGAGCTGCAAGATTTATCCATTGGTTTCGGTGGCGATACTTCTCAATATACCGATATCAAGCGTGTTGTGTTTGATAAAGATATTGGCCCATTAATTTCTACAGAATTGACGCGCTGCATTCAATGTACACGCTGTGTTCGTTTTGGTGAAGAAATTGCCGGCATGCGTGAACTGGGTATGACTGACCGCGGTGATCGTGCGGTGATTGGTACGTTTATCTCCAAGAGTGTAGATTCTGAGATGTCGGGTAATGTTATAGACATTTGCCCGGTTGGTGCGTTAACTGCCAAGCCTTCGCGATTTACAGGTCGAGCATGGGAGATGCAGCAGCATGCTTCAGTTTCTCCGCATGATAGCGTAGGCTCAAATGTTTTCATTCATACGCTTGATGGCAAAGTAAATCGAGTGGTGCCACGTGAAAATGAAGCGATTAATGAAGTATGGATTGCAGATCGTGATCGCTTTAGCTACCAGGGCGTATATGCCAATGATCGCCTCACATCACCAATGATTAAACAGAATGGTGAATGGTTAGAAACAGATTGGGCGACGGCATTACAGTATGCAGTTGATGGCATTAAATTAGTTCAAAAAGAAAATTCAGCGGATGAACTGGCTTGCTGGATTTCACCTAATGCGACGCTAGAAGAACATTATCTGGCGCAAAAACTTTGCCGTAAATTGGGCAGTAATAACATTGACCACCGTTTAAGACAAACGGATTTTTCTGATCAGGATTTTGCACCCGTGATGCCCTGGTTGGGTAAAGATATTCAATCGCTAGAACGTTTGCAGGCGGTATTACTCATTGGTTCACATGTGCGCAAAGATCAGCCACTCATTGCGCACCGTTTTAGAAAAGCATTCCGTCATCATCAGTTAAAAATATCCACGATTAACCCACGCAGATTTAAATGGCGTTTTAAAACCAGTAATGAACTTGTTTCATCAGCAGAAGGTATGGTACTCAATCTTGCTGCGGTTGCCAAAGCGGTAGGTGGAATTCAACAATCAAACCTGCTTGATATTATTAATAATGCAGTGGTGAGTGATGAGCATAAATCGATTGCTGAAGAGCTAACAACAGCAAGTGAAGCGGCGACTATCTTTATGGGTAACCTTGCGGTGCAGCACCCACAGTATTCAATACTGCGGGCACTCAGTCATGCAATTGCTAAGCAGACGGGTGCAAGCTTGGCCTACTTGCCAGAAGCGGCGAATACCGCGGCCGCCTATTTGGCGGGCAGTTTACCCAATCGATTGGCGGGTGGTGTAAAGGCGGATGCTTGTGGTGCAAATATGCTTGATATGCTGCAGTCGCCTAAAAAGGCCTTGCTTACATTTAATGTTGAGCCGGAATTTGATATTGCCAATCCGGCTGCGGCCACCAAAGCTGCAAAAGATTCAGATTTCTGCGTAGTGCTTAACTCATACGTAACAGACAGCATGAAAGATTATGCCGATGTGATTTTACCATTAGCCAGTTTTTCAGAGACCTCGGGTACTTTTGTTAATGCGGAAGGTTTCTGGCAGAGTGTGAATGGTGCGACGGCCCCCCTGGGTGATTCGCGCCCGGGTTGGAAAATACTGCGTGTGCTAGGTAATATGTTTAACCTTGATGGCTTTGAATTTATGTCATCGGAAGATGTGCGCAATGAGGTCAAAGAACAGTGTAGGGATATACAGTTAGATAATTCATTATCAGCAGATGCACCTATGGCTAGTTTGCAAAGTACAGATGGTTTGCAACGAGTCGGTGAAGTGTCCCTATACGCGGCGGACTCATTAGTTCGCCGCGCAACTCAGTTACAAAAAACAAAAGATGCGGATCAAAATTTCATCGCTGTTAATACGGTGCTGGCGCAGAAGCTAAATCTTCAGGCAGGTGATAAGGTTAAATTTACACAGGCATCATCGAGCGATGTTGCAGACTTAAGAATTGATGATGCGCTGGCTGATGATTGTGTATGGCTGCCCGCAGCGCAAACTGTTGGTATGAACATGAGTGAAACCTTCGCTCCAATCGAGTTGGAGAAAGCCTGATGGAATGGTTGATATCACTGGCACCGGATTTTGTGGTGGAGTTGTGGAACTGGCTGCCGTCATGGATTCAGGTACTGATTGAAAATTTATTTTATATTGTGATTGTCATGGTGCCGCTGATGTTGTGTGTGGCTTATGTGACCTATGCAGAGCGTAAAATTATCGGTTATATGCAGGTGCGACTTGGGCCCAATCGGGTAGGGCCAAAAGGCTGGGGGCAACCGATTGCCGATGCTTTGAAATTAATGTTCAAAGAAGTCATCATTCCAACTAACTCTAATAAGTTTCTATTTTTAATTGCACCTATTTTAACCCTGGGCCCGGCACTGGCTGCGTGGGCGGTTATCCCGTTTTTTGAAGGCGTGCAGCTGGCCAATGTAAATGCCGGCTTGCTGTATATCCTGGCTTTAACTTCTATGGGTGTTTATGGCATTATCATTGCGGGCTGGTCATCTAATTCTAAATACGCCATCCTGGGTGGTTTACGTTCTGCGGCACAAGTGGTTGCCTATGAAATTGCCATGGGCTTTGCCCTGGTTGGTGTGTTAATGGCATCGGGCAGTTTGAATCTGGGTGATATTATTGCCAGGCAAGAAGGTGGTTTTATGAGCTGGTTCTGGTTGCCGCTTTTACCGCTACTCGCTGTATATTTTATTTCCGGTGTAGCAGAAACTAACCGCGCACCATTTGACGTGGCGGAAGGTGAGTCAGAAATTGTGGCTGGTTTTCATGTCGATTATTCCGGTATGGCATTCGCGGTATTTTTCCTCGCGGAATATGCCAACATTATATTAATTGCAGCGCTGACTTCTTTAATGTTCTTTGGTGGCTGGATGTCACCCTTTGGTTCGCTAGCTGATCACGCGTTATTAGGTAATGGCTTGCATTGGTTTATTTTAAAAACCATGTTCTTTATTTATATGTTCCTGTGGTTCCGTGCAACTTTCCCGCGTTATCGTTATGACCAGATTATGCGCCTGGGTTGGAAAGTGTTTATTCCTGTCACGATTGTCTGGATATTTGTTGAAGCGGTGATGGTGGTTATGCAGGTTGGGCCATGGGCGGTTTCTGTAGCACCAGCTGTAGCAGCAGTAGGGGGCTAGGAGAAAAGACATGAGATTACTAAAGCATTATATAAAAAGCTTTCTGTTCCTGGAATTGATTAAGGGCATGATGGTGACAGGTAGTTACCTGTTTAAAAGAAAAATTACCCTGCAATACCCAGAGCAAAAAACACCGCTGTCACCTCGATTTAGAGGCCTGCATGCGCAACGTCGTTACGCCAATGGCGAAGAGCGTTGCATCGCCTGTAAATTATGCGAGGCAGTTTGCCCGGCCCTGGCAATCACCATTGATGTAAAAGAAGCCGATGATGGAACACGGCGTACATCACGTTACGACATTGATCTGTTTAAATGTATTTATTGCGGTTTTTGCGAAGAGGCTTGCCCTGTAGATGCGATTGTTGAAACGGAAATATTTGAATACCACTTTGAAAATCGTGGTGAAAATATTATGACCAAAGAAAAATTATTAGCCGTAGGTGATAAGTACGAAGAGCAGATTGCTGCAAACCGAGCGGCAGACGCACCTTATCGTTAATGTTTGAAACTGCTTCCTCTGGATGTGGTAAATAGAAATTGAATAAAAATATTATTTGTCGGTTATTAACTGGCCATTTATTGGAATGTTTACATGAGCTTTTTTGAAATCGTCTTTTATGCATTTTCTACCTTAATGGTGGTGTCTGCGTTGGGCGTGGTTAGTGCGCGTAACCCGGTGCATTCGGCATTATTTCTGGTACTTACATTTTTTGCGACCTCGGCGATCTGGTTGTTGCTTGAAGCTGAATTTCTGGCCATTACACTGGTGCTGGTGTATGTCGGTGCGGTGATGGTGCTGTTCCTGTTCGTAGTGATGATGCTGGATATCAATATAGCTCAAATGCGCGCAGGCTTTATGCGCTATACGCCGTTTGGTGTTGCGATAGCGATGTTGCTCATTGCGCAGATGGTTATGGTGGTAGGGCCTGAGCACTTTGGTTTAGATACGTTTGCCGTTCCTGCAAAACACGCCGCGGATTACAGCAATACAAAAGAGCTGGGACGCATTTTATATACGGATTATGTGTATGCGTTTGAGCTGGCCTCGGTGATTTTATTAGTGGCTATAGTCGCGGCGATTTCTTTAACCATGAGACGTCGCCCTAATACACGGTATCAGAAACCCGGTAAGCAAATCCAGGTGCTTAAAGAAGACCGTTTGCGCATAGTGAAAATGAAGTCGGAAGCCATTGAATCGGAGGATAGGCAATGATCCCATTATCTAGTTATCTCATTCTCGGCGCGATCATGTTTGCCATTAGTATCGCGGGTATTTTTATTAATCGTAAAAATGTCATTGTCTTACTCATGTGTGTTGAGTTAATGCTCCTGGCCGTCAATATAAACTTTATTGCCTTTTCGCATTTCCTTGGGGATAGCGCAGGGCAAGTTTTCGTGTTCTTTATTCTTACTGTTGCTGCCGCCGAAGCTGCTATTGGTTTGGCTATATTAGTGGTGCTGTTCCGTAATCGTCAGACAATTAATGTGTCTGAACTTAATACAATGAAGGGATAGAACATTGGAATCAATCTATCTAGCTATTCCACTCGCTTCATTATTCGGCGCTATTATTGCCGGATTCTTTGGTAAATCAATTGGTCGTTCGGGCGCGCACATCGTGACGATTGCCGGTGTCGCCACATCATTCGTTTTATCTTTGATGGCGTTTAATCACCTGGTGTTACAGGGTGGTGAAATTTATAACCAGACGGTTTACACCTGGATGGTGAGTGATGGCCTGCGTTTTGAGGTGGGGTTTTTAGTTGATCACCTAACCGTGATGATGATGTGTGTAGTGACCGGTGTTTCATTAATGGTGCACGTTTATACCATTGGTTATATGCATGACGACCCAGGCTATCAACGCTTCTTTAGTTATATTTCCCTGTTCACATTTGCCATGCTGATGCTGGTCATGTCGAATAACTTTTTGCAGTTGTTCTTCGGCTGGGAAGCGGTTGGCCTGGTTTCATATTTATTGATTGGTTTCTGGTATAAAAAAGAAACCGCGATATACGCCAACTTAAAAGCCTTTTTAGTCAACCGCGTGGGTGACTTTGGTTTTATTTTGGGTATTGCTGCGGTTGTAATGTATGCCGGTAGCCTTGATTACAATGAAGTATTTGCAGCAGCGCCGTCAATTGCTAGTCAAACCATGAATATTGGTTTTGGTGACTGGTCGGTAGTGACCGTGATATGTCTTTTATTATTTGTCGGCGCGATGGGTAAATCGGCTCAGTTTCCACTGCATGTGTGGCTACCGGATTCAATGGAAGGTCCTACACCGATTTCTGCATTAATACACGCGGCAACCATGGTAACAGCCGGTATCTTTATGGTGGCACGTATGTCGCCACTGTATGAATTATCAGAAACGGCACTGGCGACTATTATGATTATTGGTGCGATTACTGCCTTGTTTATGGGGCTAATTGGCATCGTACAAAATGATATTAAACGCGTAGTCGCTTATTCAACTCTATCTCAACTAGGTTATATGACGGTGGCATTGGGTGCGTCGGCCTACTCAGCAGCCGTGTTCCACTTAATGACCCATGCCTTTTTTAAAGCGCTACTATTCCTGGCCGCGGGTTCAGTGATTATCGCCATGCACCATGAGCAGGATATGCGCAAAATGGGCGGCCTAAGAAAATACATGCCGATCACCTGGATCACCTCTTTAGTAGGTTCATTGGCCCTCATTGGTTTCCCTGGGTTCTCCGGTTTCTTTTCCAAAGATTCCATTATTTTGGCGGTCGGTGAATCGACCTTGCCCGGCGCATCGGTTGTTTACTGGATGATAATGGCCGGTGTGTTTATTACTGCCTTCTATTCTTTCCGCATGTACTTTTTGGTATTTCATGGCAAAGCGCGTATGGATGATCACACCAAAGAACATTTACACGAAACGCCCTGGGTTGTCTGGGTTCCATTGGTTGCACTGGCCATACCATCGGTGATTATTGGTTGGATGACCATTGAGCCGATGTTGTTCGGTGACTTTTTTGCCAGGGCCATATATGTTACAGATGCGCATAATGTTGTAGCGCGAATTGGTGAAAATTATCATAGTCAGTGGGCGATGGTAGAGCACGGTATTTTATCATTACCCTTCTTGTTGGCTATGTCGGGTGTGGTTTCAGCGTGGTATATTTATTTGAAAAATCCACAAATCGCAGAATGGACTAAGCAAAACTTCAGCTTTATTTACAATATGCTGGATAAAAAATACTGGATCGATGAGTTGTACGTAAAAATATTCAGTGATGGAAGCCGTGGCCTGGGTAAGGCATTCTGGAAGCTGGGTGATGTAGGGCTTATCGATGGAATCATTATTAATGGTTCAGCAAAAATAGTTTCCTGGGTGGCTGGCGTGGCTCGCCATTTACAAACGGGTATGCTGTATCACTATGCATTTGCAATGATCCTTGGGCTGGTGGGGTTGCTGTACTTATTTGTACCTGCTGCATAACGCCGCAGTAGTTAAATATTAATTAATAAAAATAATGAAAAATAACATCAGGATTAAATCATAATGTTTGCAGATTGGCCTCTACTAAGTCTGATTATCTGGTTGCCAATAATCGGTGGCATGATCGTTTTGTTGTCGGGTGACAACGGCGGTTCAGAAGGCTCACGTCGACTTGCTTTAATTGTATCCATTGCAACATTTGTTTTAAGCCTGGGTTTATATACCAGCTTTGATGTCACTACATCTGCAATGCAGTTTGAAGAGCGTTATGAATGGATAGGTGATTTCAATATTTATTATCACCTGGGCGTCGACGGCCTGTCTATGCCGTTGATTATCCTGACTACCTTTACCACTATTCTTGTGATACTCGCGGGATGGGATGTGATTAAAAAGCAGGCCTCGCAATATCTGGCGGCCTTTTTAATTATGGAAGGCCTAATGAATGGCGTGTTTTCCGCACTTGATTCCATGTTCTTTTATGTGTTCTGGGAAGCCATGCTAATACCGATGTTTATTATCATTGGTGTTTGGGGTGGGCCACGTCGTGTTTACGCGACTATTAAGTTCTTTATTTATACCTTCTTCGGCTCGGTGTTTATGCTGGTAGCGCTGATCTATATGTATTACCAGTCGGGTAGTTTTGCCATTCTGGATATGCATAAGCTACCGCTAAATATGACAGAGCAAACACTGATCTTTTTTGCCTTCCTCGCGGCCTTTGCTGTGAAGGTGCCGATGTGGCCAGTGCATACCTGGCTGCCGGATGCGCACGTTGAAGCACCCACCGGTGGCTCGGTTATATTAGCGGCGATTATGCTGAAAATTGGTGGCTATGGTTTCTTGCGGTTTACCCTGCCGATTACGCCGGATGCCAGCGCTTCCCTTGACTGGTTGATTATTGCCATGTCGCTGGTGGCCGTGGTGTACATTGGTTTTGTGGCGCTGGTGCAATCCGATATGAAAAAACTCGTGGCGTATTCATCTATTGCACATATGGGTTTTGTAACACTAGGCTTGTTTATTGTATTTAGAATTGCCGATGCTGATACAGGTGGTGCGGTGTTAGCGGTTGAAGGCGCGATGGTACAGATGATCTCACATGGTTTTATTTCCGGTGCGATGTTCTTAATGATTGGCGTGTTATATGACCGTATGCACAGTCGCGAAATTGCAGATTACGGTGGGGTCGTAAATACCATGCCCATCTTTGCCGCCTTTGCAGTGTTCTTCGCGATGGCTAATGCGGGCTTGCCGGGCACATCGGGTTTCGTCGGTGAGTTCATGGTGATATTGGCTGCGTTTAAAGCCAGTTTCTGGATAGCCTTCCTTGCGGCAACCACTTTAATTATTGGTGCGGCTTACACCTTATGGATGGTTAAACGCGTATTTTACGGTGAAGTGAAAAATGACGGCGTAAAAGCATTAGAAGATTTAAATCAGCGTGAGCTGCTTATTATGACTATTTTGGCGATTGCTGTTATGGCTTTAGGTTTATACCCGGCGCCCCTGATTGATGTAATGCATGTATCCGTAGAAAATTTACTGCAGCATATAGCTCAATCTAAATTGCTATAAATAGCGTTAAAGAAATAACGTTAGGCTTTGCTTAAGATGTATATAGAGAATAAATAATGACATTAGAAATGCTCAATTTATCAATCGCCATACCAGAGATGTTTTTGCTTGCGCTGGTGTGTACTGTTTTAGTGGTTGATGTTTATCTAAAAGACGAGCGTCGCAACGTAACCTATATATTGTCTCAAGTGGGTTTGCTTATTACCCTGTTACTTATTGCGCAGCAGAGCCCTGAATCACGTGACCAGGCCTTCAATGGTTTATTTGTGAGCGACGCACTGTCAACGGCGTTGAAATATGTCGTGGTTATTCTAGTTTCCCTGGTCTTTGTATATTCCCGTAATTATCTGAAAGATCGCGGTATATTCAAAGGTGAATTCTACATGCTAGGCCTGTTTGGCTTGCTGGGCATGATGGTGATGATTTCTGCGAATCATTTCCTATCTATTTATTTAGGCCTGGAGCTTTTGTCTTTATCGCTATATGCAATGGTGGCTTTCGATAGAGATAATCCCAATGCCGCTGAAGCGGCAATGAAGTATTTTGTATTAGGTGCCATTGCCTCCGGTATGTTGTTGTATGGCATGTCGATGGTGTATGGCATGACAGGCTCGCTGAATATCGTCGAAGTGGCTATGTCGATAGATCAGATGAAAGAGAGCAATATCGTGCTGATCTTTGGTTTGGTATTTATGGTTATTGGCCTGGCCTTTAAGATGGGGGCTGTGCCATTTCATATGTGGCTGCCCGATGTTTATCACGGTTCACCCAGTACGGTGACTAGTTATATTGCCTCTGCACCAAAAGTAGCTGGTTTTGCAATGATCATTCGCTTACTGGCAGAAGGCATGGGTGGGATGCAGGCGGACTGGCAAGGTATGCTGGTTATTATGGCTGTGCTTTCCATGGTGCTGGGTAATGTTGTTGCTATTGCACAAACCAACTTAAAACGCATGCTGGCTTATTCAACCATATCTCATGTCGGTTTTATCATGTTGGGCTTACTGGCAGGCAGTCAGGAAGGTTATGCAGCAGCGATGTTTTACACCATTGTGTATGCATTAATGTCGCTGGGTAGCTTTGGGGTAATTATTTTATTGGCGCGTAAAGGCTTTGAGGCGGATGAGCTGAACGACTTAAAAGGTTTGAATCAACGCAGCCCCTGGTTTGCCTTTATGATGCTGATTCTTATTTTCTCTATGGCGGGCGTTCCACCTACTGTGGGTTTCTGGGCAAAACTAGCGGTGCTTAAAGCGGTGGTTAACATTGATATGTTATGGCTGGCGCTAGTGGCAGTATTCTTCTCTATCATTGGGGTTTATTATTACCTACGGGTTATTAAGTTAATGTACTTTGATGATGCCGAGGATAAAGCCGATATCAGTTGCAGCACAGATATGCAAATAGCGTTGAGTGCTAACGGTTTATCTATATTGCTTCTGGGGATTTATCCTGCTGCACTGATGACCGTTTGTATCGCTGCTTTTGCGTAAACTATTGCTTATAAAGTGAGCAAAAACAGAAACTTTTAGCTAATTTGCGATAACGACTTGCAATCAATTAAGGGACTCTGTACTATCTGCCCCAAGTTGATGCGGGGTGGAGCAGTCTGGCAGCTCGTCGGGCTCATAACCCGAAGGTCGTAGGTTCAAATCCTGCCCCCGCTACCAAAATTATAAGAAAGGCCCCGCTAGATCGGGGCCTTTTTTATGGTTAAAAATGAGCAGACGTGCAGAGGCCTATGGGGCCGCAAAATGTCGCCATTATTGGCCATTCATACATCTAAAACCTAAGGACTTAATTAAATAGTGAGCGATATTTGGTCATTGATAGAGCCGGTAGTTGAAGGCATGGGTTATGAGGTTGTCGATATTGACTTTAGACCTCACTCAACCGATGGATTGTTGCGCATTTTTATTGATAAGTCCGGTGGTATACAGTTAGAAGACTGTGAAGCGGTGAGTAAGCAAGTGAGTAGTGTACTTGATGTAGAAGATCCGATTCCAGGGCAGTTTAATCTTGAGGTTTCATCGCCGGGTTTAGATCGACCCCTGCGTAAGCAGCAGGATTTTGTACGCTTCGCGGGTGAAAAAATCAAAATTAAATTATCTGTGCCGACCTTGGAAGGGCAGAGAAATTTTACCGGTAAATTAATGGGAATGCAGAATGAAGAAGTCATTCTGCTCGCGGACGGTGAAACTCATTATTTTCCATTAGATTCAATTGATAAAGCGCACATAGTGCCGCAATTCTGATTATGGTTTATGGAGCCAGACATGAATAAAGAAATTCTATATGTGGTAGATGCTGTTTCAAACGAGAAAGCGGTTGATCAGGAAGTTATCTTCGAAGCCATTGAAGCCGCACTTGCAACGGCTAGCCGTAAAAAGCAGGGCAAAGACATCGAAGTGCGCGTGAAAATCGATCGCGAAACAGGCGACTACGACACGTTCCGCCGCTGGCAAGTGAGTGAAGAGTTAGAAGAAGGGGGCCTTGAGTTTCCATTAAAGCAAATCACCATAGAAGCAGCGCAAATCGATGAGCCTGATATTCAGTTAGGTGATTATGTTGAAGATGAAATTGACTCAGTTGAGTTTGGTCGCATTGCAGCACAAACTGCTAAGCAGGTTATTGTGCAGAAGGTACGCGAGGCGGAACGAGCGCGTGTAGTTGAAGCTTTCCAGGACAAAGTTGGCGAACTTATTATGGGTACGGTTAAGCGTGTTGAACGCGGTAACGTGTACCTGGATTTAGGTGAAAATATTGAAGCCTTTATCCCGCGTGAAGATGTGATTCCGCGCGAAGCCATTCGCCCGGGTGATCGCTTACGTGGCTATTTAAAAGAAGTACGTGCAGAAGCACGTGGTCCACAGTTATTTGTGAGTCGTACTGCGCCCGAGTTTTTGGTTGAGTTATTTAAGCTTGAAGTACCTGAAGTGGGCCAGGACTTAATTGAAATTATTGCCGGTGCACGCGACCCAGGTTCACGCGCAAAAATTGCAGTAAAATCGAATGACAACCGCATGGATCCTGTGGGTGCTTGTGTGGGTATGCGTGGTTCACGTGTGCAGGCTGTATCGAATGAGCTGGCAGGTGAGCGAGTTGATATTATTCTTTGGGATGATAACCCGGCGCAGTTTGTTATTAACGCGATGTCACCGGCAGAAGTAGAATCAATTGTTGTTGATGAAGACGCCCATTCAATGGACGTTGCTGTAGATGATGAGAAGCTATCTCAGGCCATTGGTAAAGGTGGTCAAAATATTCGTATGGCCAGCCAGCTAACCGGTTGGGATTTGAATATCATGTCGACAGCTGACATGGAGAACAAAGCAGAAAGTGAAGGCCGGGTTCTGGTTGAGTTGTTTATGAAGCAGCTGGATGTAGATGAAGAAGTCGCGGTGGTTCTCGCAGCAGAAGGTTTCTCTAGCATAGAGGAAGTGGCTTATGTGCCAGAAAGCGAATTCTTAAGTATTGAAGAATTTGACGAAGAAATTGTTGAAGAATTACGTGGACGTGCACGTGATGCCTTATTGATGAAGGCAATTTCTCAGGAAGAAAATGAGGGCGAGCCAAAGCAGGACTTGCTTGAAATGGAAGGCATGGATAATGCGCTTGCACATAAGCTGGCATCGAAAGGTGTTTGCTCCATGGATGATTTGGCTGAACTTGCAATTGATGAGTTGACCGAAATACAAGAAATGACAGAAGAACGTGCCAGTACACTTATTATGACGGCACGCGCTCCCTGGTTTGAAAATGAAGAAGAGGCAAACCAGTAGTAAACACTGGAGGAGGCGAAGAATATGTCAAAAGTTACAGTTAAACAGCTCTCTGAAGTGGTTGGGGCACCTGTCGAAAGATTGCTTGAACAGCTTAAAGAAGCGGGTATCGAAGCAGCTAGTGCAGATACAGAAATTACGGATGAACAAAAAGTTAAGCTACTTGACCACTTGCGTAATAGCCACGGTAAAACCGATGCTAAAGCAGCTGGCAAAAGTAAAATTACACTTAAACGTAAAACAACCTCTGAGCTTAGATCAGGTGGTAGCAAAACAGTTAATGTTGAAGTGCGCAAAAAGCGTACCTTTACCAAAGGCGCTACCATTTCATTAGAAGACGAAGCCAAAGAAAAAGAAAAGGCTGAGATTTTACGTTTAGTTGCAGAAAAAGAAGCGCGTGAAGCAGGCCGTCAAAAGGCTGAAGATGAAGCGATTCAAAAGTCTAAAGATGCAGCAAAACAGCGTGAAGATGATGAGCGAGCGCAGCAAGAAGCCGCTGAGCAATCACGCATGGCTGCTGAAGATAAATCACGTGCGGCACCAGAAGAAATGCCGCATGCAGTAGCACCAGTAGTTGCAGTAGAAGAAGCTCCCGCAGATGCTAAGGGTAAAAATAAAAAGAAAGCACGTAAATCTGAGCCATCTGCCGACAAGAAAGGCGGCGATACCCGTTACGGTAGAAAAGAATTACACGTAGCTTCAGGTAAGGGTGGTGGACGCTCTAAAAAACCACATCGTAAAGCACACGCGACGAGTAATGCTGCGGCTAAGCACGCATTTGAAAAGCCAGTTGCGAAGATGGTTTATGATATTGAAGTACCTGAAACGATTAAGGTATCTGATCTTGCCGTGAAGATGTCGATGAAGTCGGCTGAGCTGATTAAAATCATGATGAAGATGGGCGTGATGGCGACCATTAACCAGGTGATTGATCAAGAGACAGGACTACTTATTGTTGAAGAATGTGGCCATAATGCCATTGCTTCATCAGCGGATGATCATGAAAATACTTTGCTAGCGTCAGCTGGTGAAGAATTAGGTGAAGCTGTAGCACGGCCACCTGTTGTAACGATTATGGGCCATGTTGACCACGGTAAAACGTCATTGCTAGATTACATTCGTGTATCTAAGGTGGCATCCGGTGAAGCCGGTGGTATTACGCAGCACATTGGTGCCTACCACGTAGAAACTGATAAAGGCGTTATTACTTTCCTTGATACGCCAGGCCATGCTGCATTTACTGCCATGCGTTCACGCGGTGCTCAGGCAACCGACATTGTTATTTTGGTAGTGGCTGCAGATGATGGTGTTATGCCACAAACAATCGAAGCGGTTCAGCATGCGAAAGCAGCTGGCGTGCCTTTAATCGTTGCTGTTAATAAAGTTGATAAAGAACAGGCCGATCCAGATCGTGTTAAAACCGAGCTAGGCAGTCATGAGGTTATTCCAGAGGAATGGGGTGGCGATAATATGTTCATCAATGTCTCGGCTAAAACCGGTGAAGGCATTGATAACTTACTGGATGCAATCAGTTTAACCGCTGAAGTGATGGAGCTTAAAGCACCGGCAGAAGGGCCAGCGCAGGGTCTTGTTATTGAGGCTGCTCTGGATAAGGGGCGTGGTGTTACAACTACGGTTCTGGTTCAAAGAGGCATGCTGAAAAAAGGTGATGTTTTACTTGCTGGCCAGGAATATGGTCGTGTGCGTGCGATGTTCGATGAAAATGGCCAGCAAATAACAGAAGCTGGTCCATCTATTCCTGTTGTTGTATTAGGCCTGTCTGGAACGCCTGGTGCGGGTGACCCTGTTCAGGTTATGTCGGATGAGCGAAGTGCGCGTGCGCTAGCTGATAGCCGTAACTTTAAAGAACGTGATGTTCGCTTTGCTGCACAGCAGCAGGCCAAGCTTGATTCCTTATTTACCAACCTGGGTAAAGGCGAGGTTAAGTACCTTAATATTCTGCTTAAAGCCGATGTGCAAGGTAGTTTGGAAGCGATAAAAGATTCATTATTGAAGCTAGCGGCAGATAGTGATGAGGTTGATGTTGCCATTATTGCTTCAGGTGTGGGTGGTATTACTGAAACAGATATCAGCCTGGCTGCAGCCTCTAATGCGGTTGTGCTTGGTTTTAACGTGCGTGCAGATGCGGCGGCGCGTAAGTCAGTGGCTGAGCGTGGCGTTGACATGCGTTACTTCAGTATTATTTATGATTTGATTGATGTGGTTAAGAAGGCATTAACCGGTATGCTATCTACCGAGTACCGTGAAGATATGCGCGGCTTAGCTGAAGTTAAAGATGTATTTACATCACCAAAGTTTGGTTTGATTGCAGGTTGCATCGTAACGGAAGGTACGATTAAGCGTGATATGCCTATTCGTGTATTGCGTGATAATGTGGTTATTTACGAAGGTGAGCTTGAGTCTTTACGTCGCTTCAAAGATATTGTCGATGAGGTTAAGAGTGGTACCGAGTGTGGTATCGGTGTGAAGAACTACAACGATGTTAAAGTCGGCGATCAAATCGAAGTCTTTGAGCGCATTGAAGTAGAGCGTACACTGTAAAGTCTGTTTATAAGCCAGGTTAGTTTGCTAACCTGGCTTATGTATCAAGGTTAAATCATGCCAAAAGAATATTCCCGTTCACAGCGTATGGCTGAGCAGGTTCGTCGAGAACTGGCTGAGCTAGTGCGCAATGAAATCAAAGATCCACGCATTACCTGGGTGTCATTTAATGCCGTTAAAGTAAGCCGTGATATCAGTAATGCGGTTGTTTATATTACCGTGCTGAATGATGAAGATCGTAAGCCTGTTTTAGACGTGCTTAATAATGCGGCGGGTTTTTTACGTCATCAATTATCGTCACGTATCCGTTCGCGTATCGTGCCTGTACTCAGGTTTGTTTATGATGAGAGTATAGAGCGTGGCACGTCTATGGAGTCGCTCATTGCTAAGGCTCGATCAGCCGATGCAGATTTCCCCGAAGAAAAATAATTCTTTAGTTTTCTAGTTCAATTCAGTTTTATATCTCAGGTTTTCAAATGGGTCGCAGAAAAAATAAAGGGCGTAATATACATGGTGTTGTATTACTCGATAAGCCATTAAACGTTTCATCTAATCACGCCCTGCAGAAAGTTAAGCGTTTGTTTGATGCGGCAAAGGCGGGTCACACGGGTAGCCTCGATCCACTAGCCTCAGGCATGCTGCCCATTTGTTTGGGTGAAGCCACAAAAATATCCGCTTTTTTACTGGATGCCGATAAGACCTACCATTTTAAATGCAAGTTAGGTGAAAAAACCGCGACGGCCGATGCTGAAGGCGAAGTGATTGAACGTAAACCGTTTGAGCATATAACGCGCGAGGATATAGAAAAGCAGCTGCCTGAATTCCTCGGTGATATTATGCAGGTGCCGCCGATGTATTCGGCGCTTAAAAAAGATGGTCAGCGTTTATACGATTTGGCCAGGCAAGGCATTGAAGTAGAGCGTAAAGCGCGCCCGGTCACCATTTATTCCTATGAATTGTTATCCTATGAAAATGGCGAGGTAGAGTTACAAGCTCGCTGTTCAAAAGGCACGTATGTACGTACATTGGCCGAAGATCTGGGTGAAAAGCTGGGTACAGTGGCTTATGTAACCGAGCTTCGACGACTGTCGGTGGGGCCTTATCAAGCCAATATGTTAACCATGCAGGCGCTTGAAGCACTTGCTGATCAGGGGCTGGATGCGCTGGATGCATCATTACTTGAAATCGACAGTGGCATTGCCGACTGGCCTAAAGTAGAGTTTGATGCCGATAGTGCGTATTACATTAAATTAGGCCAGCCCGTGCAGATATCCGGTGCGCCGAGTGATGGTCAGGTGCGTATTTATGCGCCAGAAGGCTTTATTGGGGTGGGTTTTATTCAGGATGATGGAAAAGTGGCACCTAAGCGAATGATGGTGCTTTAATCGCACGTTATTTCTTGGTAGTAGCTTTGAGGCTAAAAATTTACGTTCGATGTGCTTTTATGCCTGCTGGATATTTATTAGTCTCATTAGTCTTATGCCTGTTGATGCTAATAAAAATATATTTATTAAGCGGGCTCGTTAGTAAAGTCAGCTCGTGTGAAAAATGGGTTTGCCTACAGGAAATAGTTTTAACTTATTGATAGATAATGAAATATTTAAATATTAGCGCATATAAATAATCGCTTTTTATAGCGTTTATCAATACAAAAAACCTTTTTATTGTCTTCTCAATTAAAAATAATCAAGAATAAGCCTCAAAAGTGAGTCGCTGATTATTTATATATTAAAAATGCTGAGCTAAAGGCATTGGTAGAGGGAGAAAAACATGGTAAAATCCGCAATCTTTTTTCTAGGCAATTCGAGTCAGGAGTTTTGACTATGTCAATGACAGCTACAGCTAAGGCTGATGTCGTATCTAAATATGCACGTGCAGAAAGTGACACTGGTTCACCGGAAGTACAGGTAGCACTGTTAACATCACGTATCGTGCAATTAACAGAGCATTTTAAAGAACACAAGCAAGATCACCATTCACGTCGTGGTTTATTGCGTATGGTTAACCAGCGTCGTAAGTTACTAGACTACCTTAAGTCTAAAAATTCAGATCGTTATAAAGATCTTATTTCTAGCCTTGGTCTACGTCGTTAAGCGTATACAACAAACAAAAACAGATAATAGGGTATACCTGTGACTGCAATAAAAAAATCGTTTAAATTTGGGAATCATAACGTAACTATCGAAACCGGCGAGATTGCTCGTCAGGCTTCAGGTGCCGTTATGGTAGATATGGATGGTACTGTTGTAATGTGTACCGCTGTAGCTGTTAAGAGTGGGGAGCCAAGGGATTTCTTTCCTTTGACTGTGAACTATCAGGAGCGTTCTTATGCTGCTGGTAAAATTCCAGGTAGCTTCTTCAAACGTGAAGGTCGTCCATCAGAAAAAGAAACTCTGACTAGCCGCCTAATCGATCGACCTATCCGTCCTCTTTTCCCTAAAGGTTATACAAACGAAGTTCAGGTTATTGCGACAGTTATGTCTCTAAACGCTGAGATCGACCCTGATATTGCCGCGCTGATTGGTACATCTGCAGCGCTAGCTATTTCAGGTGCGCCTTTTGCGGGCCCTGTGGGGGCATGCCGTGTGGGTTATAAAGATGGCGAGTACATCTTAAATCCAACTTTTGCAGAGCTGAAAGAATCCCAGTTAGATTTAATAGTTGCTGGTACTGATGAAGCCGTATTAATGGTTGAATCAGAAGCCGATCAATTATCTGAAGAAGTTATGTTGAATGCCGTTATGTTTGGTCATGATGCTTTCCAGGTAGTGATTAACGCGATTAAAGAACTGGCTGCAGAAGTTGGCACCCCAGCAATGGAGTGGACACCACCGGTAGCAAACGAAGATTTAATTAAGCAAGTTACTGATGCTGTTACAGCTGACTTAACAACGGCTTATCAAATTTCTGAAAAGCTGGAGCGGTATGCTGCAGTTGATAAAGTACGTGATGCAGTCGTTGAAAAGCTGGTATCAGATGATGGTTTTAGCAAAGATGACGTTAAAGGTGCCTTCTATAAAGTAGAAAAGAGCATCGTTCGTGGTCGGATCATCTCAGGTGAAAAACGTATTGATGGCCGTAATGTAGACGATGTGCGTCCTATTAGCGTACGTACAGGCATTTTGCCACGTACCCACGGTTCAGCACTGTTTACACGTGGTGAAACTCAGGCGATTGTTGTAACCACTTTGGGTACATCACGTGACGCACAAAAAATTGATGCGCTTGAAGGTCAGCAAATAGACAACTTCATGTTGCACTATAACTTTCCTCCATTCTCAGTGGGTGAAGCGGGCCGTGTTGGTACACCAGGTCGTCGTGAAATCGGTCATGGTCGTTTAGCGAAGCGCGGTGTCTTAGCGTGTATGCCAACAACTGACGAATTCCCATACTCAATTCGAGTGGTATCTGAAATCACTGAATCTAATGGTTCTAGCTCTATGGCTTCAGTATGTGGTACTTCACTGGCGCTTATGGATGCCGGTGTACCTCTTAAAGCACCTATCGCCGGTATCGCGATGGGCCTTGTGAAAGAAGGTGAAAACTACGCAGTACTGAGTGACATTCTGGGTGATGAAGATCATCTGGGTGACATGGACTTTAAAGTAGCCGGTACTGCAAACGGTGTTAACGCACTGCAAATGGATATCAAGATCACCGGTATTACTAAAGATATTATGGAAAAGGCATTAGAACAGGCGAAAGCAGGTCGAATGTTTATTCTGGGTGAGATGAACAAGGTTATTTCTGAGGCTAATACACAAATGTCTCATTATGCGCCTCGTTACCTAAGCATGAAGATCAATCCAGAGAAAATTCGCGATGTAATTGGTAAAGGCGGCGCAGTGATCAAATCAATCACTGAAGAAACCGGCGTTACGATTGATATCGATGATGACGGTAATGTGAAGATTGCATCAAGTGATTTCGACGCAGCAGAAGCAGCGAAGATTCGCATCGAGCAAATTACAGCTGAAGCTGAAGTAGGAAAGACCTACGAAGGTACTGTTATCAAGATAATGGACTTCGGTGCATTCGTGCGTATTCTTCCAAACAAAGAAGGTTTGGTTCACATCTCTCAAATTTGTGAAGAGCGTGTTGAAAAGGTTAGCGACAAGCTTTCTGAAGGCGAAGCAGTGCAAGTTAAAGTATTAGAAATCGATCGTCAGGGTCGTATTCGCCTAAGTATGAAAGAGGTAAGTGAAGCCCCAGCCGAAGCTTAGTCCTTACTGCTGTATAGCTTAAAAAAGGGGCCTTTGGCCCCTTTTTTATTGGTGATTTACTATTAAATTGAAGCACTTTGAAAAAGAAGTTAAATTGCCCTAAATAATTTAAGAACGTGTAAATGAAAAAACTATTTAATAGTCTGCTTTTTGTTTTAGCTGTTAGCAACGCGCAGGCTGAAGGTATTCTGGATAACACTGTTTTTGGTGTTTCGCTTATTAATCAAGACATTAACCTGGCAGTTAATGTTTCAGGTAATACTGTTAATGTAAGCGATAGTGGCACAGGCTTTGGTATTTATCTGGATAAGTATTACAAAAGAAAATATCGCTTCAATTCGGCGTTTAGTTATGTAGGCTATGACTCTTTTGATCTTGCGGAATTTAGTGTATCGGCTGATTACCTGATACCACTTAATCAAAAAATAAGCTTTTTTGCAGGCCTGTCTGCTGGGGCTGGAATGCAAAAATACAGTGATGTAAACATGTCGGATGCATCATTTGGCCTGATTTATGGTGCACAGATTGGAGGGATTGCTTATGTAAATAGTGATCTTATGCTGGAAGCAGGTTATCGACAAAAATTTTCTAATATAGAAACTAAAGTAACAGGTGTCAGTGGCATAGATGCTGAGCTTGATGAGATTAGCGAATTTTACCTCAACTTCTTATTAATGTTTTAACTCGTTGAGTGTGTATAAATAGTCAGATGACTGTTGTTACCAGTTCTTCAAAAGCATGTGATTTACTGATTAACTGACTATATTTAAATACATCAAGTAGGGTTTGATATTCAACTTTACCTATCAAGCCATCATGATCCCAGCAGCCTGATATCTGATATGTTTTAATCGTGTTCTTTAGTACATCAAAATTAATATCGGTTAAAAAACCATATTTATGTAATTGCTTAGCGATATTGTTTGCATCATCTTTTTTGCATTGTTGCAGCGATAATTTGTAGGCATTAAAGAATGCGCTGGCCATATCGGTATGCAGCCAGTCTTTTGTTGCGCATAAGCTGCTAAAGGCCACCGGGCCAATGACATCACCGACTGAAGCGACGACTGTTGCTATTCCATCCGCTTCTAGTTGTTGTGGAGCTGGGCCTTGTTGATGTACAAAATCTCCCGTGCCCTTTCTGAATGCGTCATCTATATGATTTACATCACCCGCATCAATTACATTAAGGCTGTCAAAGTTGATATCTTTTTTGTATAAGGCATATTTCAGCATCGCTAATGGTTGAAAAAAATGATCAACTAAAACAGTTTGGTCTATTAAATCATTCCAGCTAAAGTTTTCATAAGGTTTGCGGCTAGCAATAAAAAATCCATCGCGGGAGTTAATTTGAGCAAAGTGGCGAATATCATCTGGCGCATTATTTTCCAGAGATGAAAATCCGGCGGCGACGGCGGATTGTGATACATGGCAGCCGCCATCGAGTAAGCGATCTCTCACTAAGTTGTCAGGTGTTTGAATAACGTAGTTTGCATCTAAGCCTGCATTGCGTAAGTGACCGCCTGCCATCGTCATTAAATATGGGCTGTAAAAGGCAGAATGGCGTAACGCCATTAAATTTATTTTACTCATGAGTCTGTACACTAATGTTAATAACCTGGTTGGAAAATATACTACATTGTTACTGGTTTGACCCAAACAATTAAGCAGGAGTGGCTAAGGCGACTATTCAACAAGTAAGTGATTTTATTATGCAGTGTAATTCTCAATTACTCATTACTCATTATCTGCTCAGGACTATTTCTATTAGCTAAGGATTGTGTGTATAACATACATAGATTTTTTTTGATTAATCTCAGCCCGCCTTCTATGCTTTTAACTATGCTGGATTAGGCTTGTATAACATGTATATTTTTATGTTCTGTTTAATACCTTATGTTGCTTTGCAGATAGTTAAGTAAGGCTATAGCCTGGCTGCATCAGTGAGAGCTTCAATCACTTTAGCAGCGGCAACAAGGCCAAAGCTAGCGGTGATGTGAGTGACCGATCCAAAACCCATTGAACAATCTAAGTGAGCACCATGAACACCGGGTTTTGTGTAATTTACACTGCCATCAGGTTTTGCGTAGCGCTGCTGTTCAGTAGAATATACGCATTTAATGCCAAAGCTACGTTTCGTGTTTCGTGTATAGCCATATTGTTGGCGTAGTTGTAAACGTACTGAGGCGGCTAATGGATCATTCCAGGTTTTAGATAAATCAGATACGGTGATCATTGTTGGATCGGTTAAACCGCCTGCACCGCCAGTTGTAATGATAGGGATTTTGTTGCGCTTACAGTAATAAATTATTGCGCATTTAAATTTTATACTATCGATAGCATCTATTACATAATCGTAATCATTATCCAGATATTTTTTGCAATTGGTCGTGCTAATAAAGTCGTCAATAACATTAACCTTACATGCAGGGCTAATTTGTTGAAGACGTTCAGCCATCGTCTCTACTTTAGATTGCTCAAGTGTGCTGCTTAAGGAATGTATTTGACGATTAATGTTACTCTCTGCAATATCATCATGATCAATTAGAGTGATTTTACCTAAGCCTGTGCGCGCTAAAGATTCTGCTGCCCATGAGCCAACACCACCGATACCAATCACACAGACATGTGATTGCTGCAGTTTATCAAATGCCTGCTGTCCATATAGGCGTGCTATGCCGCCGAATCGATTGTCGTAATCACTCATTTATTTATGTATACGAATTGTTTAAAGCTTAATTATACATTTTCAGTGAGTAAGGTGAAAACGATGTTTTTACAGTTTGTATAAATGATGCTTCCAATGGTAGCAGAGCTGGGGCGGTGTTAATAATCAGGTGTTATATCAGAAAATAAGTGCCTTTAAGGAGAGTTCATGATTAACATTTCTCTCTACGCAAGCATTTAACTTACATATGACTATAATTTAATGACTTAAATGAACAAGATCAGGGGCATGTAAAAATGAGCAATAAACGTATATTACATGTGGAAGATGATGTGGGCACGCTTCTACTTCTTCAAGGCGCTATAGGTGCAATGGGTGAGCTAGTGCAAACCAGTAGCATCGAAAAGGCGCTTCAATTATTAGAGGGCGAACCGTTTAAGCTTGTGATACTTGATTTTACTTTACCTGATGGTTCAGGCCAAACGCTATTGCGTCATTTACGGGCGCTCATAGAGCCACCGGTAGTAATCGTTTTGTCCGGGCATGAATTAGTTAGGGATATGCCTGGTGTAGATAAGGTATTGACTAAAGGGCGCTATCAGATGAAAGATTTAATTCAATATGTGAAGGAGGTACTTGCAGATAATTAGTGATGAATGCACTCCTGCATGTTGATATTTATCAATCTTATGAAATGTTAAAATGGGTAATATGTTACTTACGTAAAGAGACTTCTCATATTTCTGTTATTTCGTAGATTCAATATGCAAACAAAAAATAATATTCAAACGTCACCGAATTTGCCAGGAGTATTAGCTAAGCCATTTGGCTACTTGCCTGCTAAAATTCATTCACAGTTATTAGTCGTATTTTTAAATCGTATATTATCTACATCGTTAAAAGCAGGTGATTTAGACTTTCTGCGGAATAAAAAACTTATCATTGAAGTAAGGGATGCTTATATTCGTTACAGTGTGAGCGTTGCAAACGGACGGCTAATGACTATGCCGTTAGACAATAGCAGTGACCTAATGATAAGAGCCAATATGTACGATTTTTTGATGCTTGCCGCTAGAAAAGAAGACCCTGATACACTGGTTTTTCAGCGTCGACTCGTTATGCAGGGTGATACTGAACTTGGCCTGGAGCTGAAAAATTTTCTCGATGGCTTAGATATGGAGTCTGCTGGTTTATTTCCAGTGATAGAATCATTACTAAATAAAAGCTTGCCACTTTATCGCCGATTATTTGCCTGAGTTAAGCTCAACTCAATTTTATTTATTTAAATTAAGGCCTTCAAAATAACGTAATCGGTAGAGTAGGCGAGATGAGTTTTCGTCATCAGTAAACGCGCTGCGCTCATGCAATACATTGTTGCTAATTAATCCCCATCCTGATTGCAGTATAAGTCGATAAATATACGGGTCAGCTGAATGCAGTAAATTTTCCAGTGCGGAAACCGCTTCTTGTGTAATGTGATCGTCTTTCCATTCAATATTGTGAGCACGTTCTGTATAGCGCATGTGCAGGTGCTCATTAAAAACTGAAAATACCGGACCGCTACGAGCAGGGCGAATCATTGTGCCGTCTTTGATGTTAGCGGGTATAGTCATCGCATCGTTTGACATAAGTGCATGAATGAAATCAGGGTTTTCGTCACGTAATCTAATATAAGCTATCTCATGATCAAGTAGCGCATTTTCACCACCTACCTGCGCCGGCCTGACGCAGTGCAAACATAAGGCGTGAATTTGCTGCTCAGGCTTATTGTAATAGCCATCGGTATGCCAATGAATGGCTTTGTTGGAATAGGGAATGTAGCGTTCACGTCCCGCGATATGTGATACCTGTAAGGATGTAATGCCATCATCATCCGCGCCCATATTATTATCTAATGTGCGTAAGTCAAATTGTTCTGAGAGTGTCGACGCGATACGTTTGTCGGGATTGTCTTTTGTATTACTAATATAAACGGCCATATTAGTTTTTTTACAACGTTGATTAATCGCCTGGTGCTCTGCTTTAGTGAGCTGTGCAGGGTTATTTATTTCAACGATTAATTGCTCGGCTTTATCAGGATAATTATCTAGTTTTTCATTGCGCCAGTTATCATAAGCATGATTATTGTTAAGATCAAAAACACTGTTTTGTTTTATAAGCCTTCTTATTGACATGATGGATCCTGATGAATGTTTAAATTATCCATGCCATTGCGTCCATGCCAGTACCCATTGCAACTACCGCCCGTTGGCATCAGTGATTGCAATTCGATACTAGCATCTTTAACAGAATAATCATGGTGTAAGCATTGGTAAAACAAATCTATTATTTTTTCACAATGTTGTGAAGGTGGACTAATTCTTAATATATCAATATTGACTTGCATTAATTCATTAAGTTCAGCAATGAGATTATTTGTTTTTGCAGATTGAGTTTGTACGCCATTTAAAACCAGAAATTGTTCTTTTTCTTGAGTTGATAACATCAAACCGTCCGCATAATCTAGACATTTGTACTGGCAATCATCTTTGGGTAAATTATGTGCGCGTGCTGTAAAGCAGCGTGCAGAGTAGGCAAGTGGCAAGCGACCGTAAACCAGTACTTCGGTTTCTACGTTCTCGGGCTTATTATTTTGCATGTCGGAAAGCGTGTCTTTTGATAATTCAACGGGCAGAACCCAGCGCTTCAATCCCAGCTTGGATAAAAGCTGTAAACTTCGAGGGTTGTATATGTTGACTGCCGGTCCTGTAATAAATGATTGTCCTGACAGCTGTTGTACTGCAGCCATATCATTTGCTTCAATCATGTATTCATTATTTTGACAAAGCGTTTTTAAAGCAGCCAAATCAGAACTGGCTTCAATTAGAGTCATGCTAGATAGCACAACTTCTTTGCCTGAATCTTTCAACATCTTTGCAATGCTTAACCAGTCGTCACGGCGTAGAATTTTTCTTTTTGCGCAGACTGTTTCACCTAAATAAACAATATCAATGTTAGTGCTAGCAATACGTTGATAAAAGTCGAACATTACATCTCGGCTCCAATAATATAAAACAGGGCCCAGGGATAGTTTTGGAATATTTGATTTCATATTGTCTATTGCCATGGTCGGTGGTAGGCGCCGAGTGTTGTGGTTCGACCTTCTGATACTGAATGTAAGGTTTCTAGCCATTCGGTTTTAGCCCGGTAATTCTGCGCATTGTTCTGGCAGCTATCTAGCGCTTCACGCCATACCTTAGTTACCTGTTTAACATAAGCCGGGCTACGTTGACGGCCTTCCAGTTTTATTGCCGCTACACCCATAGCTTGTAGCTCAGGTAATAGTTCAATGGTATTTAAACTCGTGGGTTCTTCTATCGCGTAATAGGTATTTTGCTCGACGTTAAAGCGCCCCTTGCATAAAGTTGGATAAGCCGCGGGTTCATTGTCGGCATACTGATCGATTAATATATTGTTTAGCCGTGATTGCAGGCCGTTATTTGTCTCTTGCCACTGCACCGCGCTGGCCGGTGAACATGCGCCAAACGTATTCGGTGATTGGCCGGTTGCATAAGATGATAAAAAGCATCGGCCTTCAACCATTACACATAAACTCCCAAAACCAAACACTTCTACAGGAACAGGGCTAGATTTTGCTACTTGCTCAACTTGTTTTAATGACAGCACGCGAGGTAAAACAACGCGTTGAATTGAAAAATTATCATAATAAAAACGAATCGCCTCTGGGTTGGTCGCAGAGGCTTGAACGGAGAGATGTAAACGCAAATCAGGCCAGGTGTTTGCAGCATAATCAAGCACACCTATATCGGCTGCAATCAGTGCATCTATATTTAATTCGGCAGCCAGATCAACGGCCTGTTTCCATCTTTCCCAGCCGGATGTTTGTGGGTAAGTATTAATGGCAATAAAAACTTTGCAGCCCCGTTTGTGTGCATACTCAATGCCTTCTCGTGAACGCTGTTCATTAAAATTTAAACCGGCAAAATGTCGGGCATTAGTGTCGTCTTTAAAACCCATATAAACCGCATCTGCTCCATTATCCACTGCAATTTTAAGTGCGGGTAAATTTCCAGCAGGGCAGACAAGCTCCATTTTATTGCTTTCTGGCGTGTTTGGATGATATGTCATAATCGATGGTCCATAGTATTTTTAATGTACTAAATGAGCTGTGGATAATGAAGATCGGCGGTGCAGCTCTTGTGTAATTGAATTAATGACTTTCCATTTTTTAGAGCACCATTCCGGGGCTAATAAAATATCATTAGAGGCGGTGCCAGTAACGCGATGATAAATAACCTCTTTAGGTGTCATTTCTATTAAATCTGCGGCATTTGTTACATAGTCTTCAAATGTTAACGGTATGTACTCATGTTGTTTCCATTGCTTTGCTAATTGTGTGCCTTTAACAATGTGTAATGGGTGTAATTTTAGGCCTTCAACGCCTTCATCTAAAACGCGTAGTAAGCTGGTTTTATAATGCGTTTCATTTTCACCCGGTAAGCCGATGATTAAATGTGTACAAACATTTAATTCGCGTGCATGTGCTTGATGAATGGCCCGGTAATATTCGGCAAAGCCATGGCCCCTGTTTACATTTTTTAAGGTTGAATCAAAGGCGGACTGTAAACCAAGTTCTAACCAAATTTCATAACCTTTATTTTGATAATCGGCCAATAAATCAAGTACGGCATCCGGCACGCAATCAGGCCTGGTACCTATAGATAAACCGATAATATCAGGCTCGGAAAGAGCCTGGTCATATAGCTGTTTTAACTGCTTTATGTCGCCATAGGTATTGGTATATGCCTGGAAATAAGCTAAATATTTATTAGCTCCGGTGCGCTTGCGTATAATGTGGCGGCCTTCAGCAAGTTGCTGGATAATATTGGATGGCTTGCGAGCATTTGGGCTAAAAGAAACATTATTACAAAAGGTGCAGCCGCCGATGCCTTTGGTGCCATCTCTATTAGGGCAAGTAAGGTTCGCATTTAGTGATATTTTATGTACTCGCTCACCGTATTTTTTTAACATTGTCTGACCGAAAGTATTAACGTAATCAGAAAGTCTCATTATTATCTCACTATTTATTCTGCGTTTACGTTGTGTGTTTTTCCATATACATAATATGGGGGGCTGAGTCTATCAGTAGTATTTTGAATTAGCGTTGATACAGGTCAATTTGGAATGTTCAGGTGACAGGGTTTTAAACTGGGGATGATGAATTTGTTTGTGGTTTAATTTTTGCCTGTATCGGTTGCTGAGTATCGGGGTGTAGTCATCTTTATTAAATGGTTAGAAAAAATAACATTTATTTTATGATACGCTTACTTTTTCTTATTACCTTTCTCGGCTAATTCCTGTTCAAGTTTATCTGCAAGCTCGCGGCGTATTTTTACTTTATGGGCAATGCTTGCATATTCTTTAATGGAGCTTGGCCGATCTTCTATTTCCTGTGCTTCTTTTCTAAGTTCATCGATCGCCTGTTGTTTGGTCATTTTCTCTTGTTCAGTCATGGTGTTTCATCTCGTGTATAAGCGTATTATTTTATATGGGTTTTATTTGTTTAAATAAATTCCGTCTTTTTTAATAAGAATAATTCGCTGTTTATATAAACCGCCAATGGCTTTTTTAAAGGCCGCCTTGCTCATGCCGAAAAGGTCCAGAATTGTTTCTGGATCAGTTCTGTCGGTTAGTGCGGCGAAACCATTTTTGCATTTTAGATAATCTAAAATAATATGCGCATTTTTTTCGCGTGTTTCTTTTCCACCGTGTAGGCTTAAATCAATTTTTCCATCTGTGCGAATAGTTTTAATATAGCCTTTTATGCTTTGCCCAAAACTTAAACGCTGAAACACCTCGTTTTTATACAATACACCCCAGTGGCTGTGGTTAATAATGGCTTTGTAGCCGAGGTCGGTGCTGTTGGCTATAATGAGATCAACGGCTTGTTGTTGGGTGTATTGATGAGACTCGTCATCATTTAGAAATTTATCAATTTTAGATGATGCAATAATTCGACCATCTGCATTATTAATAAATATATACACTAAATATGAGTGGCCAATTTCCATTGCTCTGTGTTGTTCTGCAAACGGCACTAATATGTCTTTATCTAATCCCCAGTCTAAAAATGCACCAATGGGTGTTGTGTCAATAACGTTTAAATAGGCAAACTCGCCGACTGTAGCCCAGGGCTCTTGCGTGGTTGCTATAGGGATGCCTTCTGAGTCGAGGTAGAGAAAGACCTCAAGGTTGTCACCTACTTTAAGGTCTTGCGGTGCATATTTGATAGGTAATAATATATTTCCAAGTTCATTGGCATCGAGGTAAAAACCAAAGTCTAGCTTTTTTACTACATCTAGATCGTAATACTGGCCAATCTCTATCATTTACTCTCTCAATACAAATAATTTATGCGCTTTGGGTATTATACAGGCAAGGAGGCCAGGGCACCTCTGATCAAGTCTATGATACTTCTGGCTTACAGGCTTGTTCGTGATCAAGGCATTATTTTGAAAGCATGTGGGTACCTGGTGAAAAATGATAACGCAGAGCACGGGCAAGCCTGCAAGCCCCTTCGGGCGCGGCCTGAAGCGCACACTTGCGGTGTTGCAAAGCTTGTTAAGGACTCGGCCATTAACTTCACTTTGCGCCTGACAATTGCACGCTTCAGGTCACGCAGAAGCATTATAGGCTTGATCAGAGGTGCCCTGGGTTAGGTGTTAGTGAATTTTTATAGCATGCATTTATGCGTATGAATAGATGTGTGTTTATTTATAAAGCTGATGAACTGATAGGTATTGATGGTACTTTAAGTGGAGGTTTTTACCTGATTTCGCCCTTTCTTTTTTGCGATATACAGAGCATCGTCCGCTTTTGTTAGCATGTCTTCTAGCGATTGGTTTGTAACCGTGCATGATGCAATACCCAGACTAGCAGTAACATGAAATGTTTGGTTTTTATGCGTAATTTTTTTATCTGCAATTTTTTGGCGAATTCTATTAGCCAGTTTGTGTGCCTTGTCTATACCTGTTTCTGGTAACACCAGGGCAAATTCTTCACCGCCTATACGCGCCAGAATATCCACCTCCCTAATAGTCGACTGTAGCACAGTTGCAATTATTCTAAGCGCAGTGTCGCCAATAGAATGCCCATAGTTATCATTGATTTTTTTGAAGTGATCTATATCTATCATAATTACGGATACAGGATGCTGGAAGCGTGTAGCCTGTTTAAATAGCTGGTTTCCCTGTTCAAAAAATGCACGTCTATTGTTTAGAGAGGTTAACTCATCTTTGTTGGCTAGTTCTTCAGCGTGTTTTTTTGCAATTAATAATTCATTGGCTGAATTTTTCAATTCAGTAATGTTGGTCGCAATTTCCATACAAGCGATGCGTCCATCAAACCAGATAATCGCCTGGTCATGGCACTGATACCACTGTTGGTTATTTATATTTTGAAATTCCCAGACGTATGCATCTGTGGGCTGACCATTTTCATCAAGTAAATGCTTGTTGGTGCAAAATGAGCAGGGCTCATCCAGACCTTTCTGTAAGGCTTTCCAGCAAGTCTCTCCCTGTACATCGCCCCAAATATCACGCCCATATTTATTGATATAGAGTATTTTACGCGTATCCATATCAGATATATAAACCAATGCGTCAAGATCATCTAAAACAGCCGTGAGGCATTGGTAATTTAAGTTGGTGTTGGGTCGGTTTGGCATAAAAGGCTTTTAGCTATTTTGCTCAACATAATTATAGGATCATATTAGCAATATTGTGCTAATTCGTAATGTTTAAGAGGTATTTACACTTGAAAATTATGCGCGTAATTTGAGTATCTGCGAGATAGTTGTTTAAGATTAAGGAATAGTGATAAAAAAGATAAATATTTACTTATACTGTGAGAATTATTATTTGTAATACTGTTGTAATAAGTAAATGCTTCAATAAAAATAGTTCTTCATTTTTTGAGTTGTTTCCTATATCGTCGATTCATCTCTACAGGACAAAATCTAGAAGATAGAAGATAAAAGATAATTTTGTCTGATACATCATCGCATTATATGTGCGCCCCCAAAATATGATTTATGTGTGATTTATAGTTATGAAAGAAACCTGGAAAGAAGCAGTTCTGCGACAACGAAATGTGCTGGCTGAGCGTTTGTCTGTACCACTGGAAACCCTTGCCGCCAACTGTGAACCCGTATGGGGTAATCGAGATGAACTGAACAAGGTTTTGCTGAACGGTTTTTCTAGTGTGCCGCATGGCTTGTTTATGTACGCACTCGATACCAATGGCTTACAAATTTCAGATAATGTGAGCATCGATGGTTTAGTCCCACAACACTATGGCCGTGATCGATCACATAGGCCTTATATGCGTGAAGCGGTTCCTTCTAGAGGCTTTTTATTGTCAGATGCGTATCTTAGCTTGCGTGTTAATCGGCCCTCCATAACCGCACTACAGGTTGTTAAGCATGGAGACCAGTTGCTAGGTTATCTTGGCGTAGATTTCGACCTGCGGGACTTGCCTGTGACGTCTGAACTCTATGAAGAATCGGAAGAGTGGCGACAAATTAAAGGTGATCCTGCTATTCGCAGCAGTGTTTTTTTGCAATGCCGGATTGAAAGCCCGATGGACAAGGATATTGATGTTGCCCTGGCCATTATAGAAGAGCTGATCATTGACCGGGGTCTGTTTCAGGCGGTTATCCATTTTTCCAGCAGCCGTGCAACAACGTGGTTTATGAGTGATCCCTTCCGCTATCGAATTCTCGATGCAGAAGCGCTGAGTGATCCTGATATTTGCCTGCTGTATCCGCCGCATGCTTATCCGGATAATGCACTGATTCCGCGTGAGCGTATTCCGTCAATTTTAAGAGCCCTGAAGAAGCTTCGCCTGACGGATGAAACCTTTTATTTACGTTCGGCCTCGATTAATGTGTTCAACGGCTTAATTAGTCTGACATTTTCCTGTGATGGCTCGCATTATATGTCATGGCAGGAGTTTCTGGATAAGGACGAATCCTTCTGGTTTGGCGAAGCCAGCTGATTTGGCTTGAATCTTTTTAACCAGCTTATGCTCGGTCATGCGCTGATGTTTGAACTTCGCTAACAGGTGAAGCTTAAAGCTGTAATTTGTGACTAAAATGTCTGTCGAAACAATCAATTTTTTATTCTATCGAGTTATTTCTCACTGAGCTTTATAATTTTCCCAATGTAATTTAGTGTCTGCCGCCAGCGATTATATGGAGAAATATGTGCCGCAAAAGCACAGGGTTGACGGTTGATCAGGAGCGCATAGCCGACAGCTTAAAAACCTCATGCTTAGAACAAAGTGAATCATTAGTCACGCAGCATCTTTTAGTTGATTTTAAATTGCGCCACAATTTTTTGTAGTTCAATAGCTAATTGTGATAAATCCGTGCTTGCCGCTGTGGTTTGCGATGCGCCAGTTGCCGTTTGCTCTGAAATCTGGCTGATATTGACGATGTTGCGATTTATTTCTTCTGACACGGCGCTTTGCTCTTCAGCTGCCGCAGCAATTTGTGTATTCATATCATTAATACTTGCGACAGCACTGGCAATAGCATCGAGTGAATTAGCTGCTTTTTGTGCCATTTCTGTACCCCGTTGAGCCTGATTACGGCCTTGCTCCATTGCTAGAACCGCTTCTTTAGCACCAGCCTGTAGTTTCTCTATGGTGGCTTCTATTTCTGTAGTTGATTGTTGAGTACGACTGGCCAGGGTACGAACCTCATCTGCGACTACGGCAAAACCTCGCCCCTGTTCACCTGCACGAGCGGCTTCAATTGCTGCATTTAATGCCAGTAGGTTAGTTTGTTCTGCAATACCTTTAATAACGTCCAGCACATTACCAATGTTCTCACTATCTAGTTCTACTTCGTGAATGACGGCGGTAGCATTTTCAACATCGGATGCTAGTTGTGCAATCGTTAAAGACGTCTGGCTGACCACGCTTTTACCACCTTGTGTCTCATCGTCTGCACTCATTGCAGCAGTAGACGCATTTTGTGCATTTTGTGCCACTTCATGAACCGTTGCCGTCATTTCATGAATGGCCGTTGCTATCTGATCGGTTTCACGACGTTGTTGATTAACGTTCTGCGCGCTATCTTGAGCAACGGCGGAGACTTCTTCAGATGCCGTAGCAAGCTGTGATGAAGAGCTGTGAACCTGTCGGATTAGAGATTCAAACTTCTCTAGCATACCGTTGAAAGCATATGCCATATCACCTAACTCATCTTTTGAATTTATGTTGCTGCGAAGAGTAAGGTCATTATTAGTTTCGACTGCCTTCATCGTGTTACTTAAGTGGACAATCGGCCGGGTCATGCCACGTGCAAATAAAATCCCTAGTCCCGTACTAATAATGGCAATGATAATAAATAAGGTAATTGCAGTGTTCAGAATAGATTGAGAAAGCGTGTTTACCGGTAAAAATGCTTCTTCTTCATCGATTTCACTCATCAACACCCAGTTTAAACCTGGAATATTGAGTGGTGTGTAAGCGGATAAAACACGGATGTTTCGGTAATCATTAAATATTGCAAAATCTGTTTTACCGGACAGGGCGTCAGTTGTTCCCTGAGTGTTGATTGTTTGTAAACCGATATTACTTTCCCTGGCGTTTATCTCAGTCAGTACCTCAGAGGGTTCGCCAATATCTTTCATTAATTCAATGAAGCCGTCTTTATCTTCAATCAAGAATCGGCTCATACTGCGAGCCTTTTTGTCATTGCCAACCAGATAAGTTTCGCCTGATGCGCCAAGTCCAATTTCAGACCATTTTTCTTGGCTTGTCATAATTGTGTTTATGCGACCAATAGGCATTTGGAAAATTAAGACGCCAATTTTTTCCTTGCCATCATAAATGGGTGAGGCGATAAAGGAAGCGGCTCCTTCATAGGATGGTGTATAGGGTGCAAAATCAATTAATGCAACGTCATTAGGCGCAAGGTTCGTAGCCGCTTTAAATGCCTGCGCCAGGCCTGAATTTGCATAAGGCCCATGGGTAAGTGAGGTGGCGTAATCCAGTTCCTTATAAACACTATAAACGACATTGCCGGTTTCGTAATCAACCAGAAAAACATCATAATATTCAAATTCTTCGAGGAAGTGGCGAATGTACTTGTGAAATTTTGCGTGATGATGGCTGTATACGGAGTCATCCTTGGCTGAGTCCAATTTATGTTTGCTGCCCAGGGGATGCGGATTGTTCTGAATATAGTGATACTGGAGTGTAACGGCCTTTGCAGAAAGGCTGTTTAATATTTTGTTTATATCAATCGATTTTCCGCTGTTTAGTGTGGTGTATTCCTTAGCAAATTCATTTTTATAATATTGAGCAAGCTCATTGCGCATGAGATCAATTTCCGCACCTCGTGCTACAGATGCATAGGATGCCTTGAAGGAGCGCATAGCATCAATAATCATATAGTTATCAGAAAAACTAATTACCTGGCTGCGAATAGTTCCAAAATAATCTTCAATTTGTGTTTTCTTAGTATCCCGAATAGAGATAAGCTGATTTTTTGCTGCGGTTTCAAGTGAGTTGCTGGCAATATTTGTGGCAATGTTTCCAAGGACGGCAATGGCAACGATCAATGGGATTATTGCTAGACCACAGGCCATTAAAATCATTTTTTTATTTATATTCATTCCATGCACATCCTTTACTTATACTTATTTTAAATAGCACGATATTATGTTTATAGCAAAATAATTCATGAAGTAAATCAATGTTACTAAATATTAAGAATACCTACTATAGCTGAATATCGCTTACAAATAAATGAGCGACACGGATGTGTCTATATTGTCTAAAGTCAATACATTACTGCAATTGGCCTTGAGTTTGTTGTCGTAGTTTTATTTTTTCCAGGTACATGCAGAGCCACAAGCTGCAATTAATTTTTGTAATGATCATTTTTTTCCACGATTTAAATATTGAAATTAATGGTATATAACTGCGTTTCGGCGAATTCTGCTAAGAAACGCTAAAATTCTATGAAGCCAATTTATATCTAAATAGTATCTTTACAGAATCACGATTAAATATATTTTCTTTCTGTTTGGCGGTGTATTTAATTCGGGTTCTGTATGCCATTTGCAACACGCCATCTTTTTATTTAAATTATAGTGTTGCGTTGACCGGTTGCGGGCGCCCCCTTAAACCGGAGGTTCATACAATTTGTATCGATAGCTTGTAAGCAAGCTATCGGAGGCGTTTAGTTATCCTTGATTAACCGATAAACGCATAGAAAGAATACCTGCTGCCAGGATAAATACAGATGACAACCAAAGACAACCCGTTAAGCCCTGTGTTTGATAAATCAATCCTGACAATACGGTGCCTGTAAGACGTCCGCCCGCATTGGCCATATAATAAAAGCCCACATTCATCGCGACCTTGTCATGTTCTGACCAGGCAACAATCAGGTATGAGTGAACGACAGAATTAATCGCAAATACAACTCCAAAAGCAAGCAAACCTGTTACTAATACCATCTGAGATTGAAAGCCAAGGTGTAACGCCGTAGCAATGGCTGCGGGAAAAACAGCGAGTATAAACGCCCAGGTTTTAGCGGTATTCCCGTCGGGGCCCTTACCGTGATGGCTTTGCCGAATGAACCGTGGCACACCGGCTTGAACAATACCATAACCGATCACCCATAAAGCGAGAAAGCCACCCACCTGAGTAAAATTCCATTCTAAAATTGAATAAAGATAAACGGGTAGTGCTACAACAAACCAGACATCACGGGAACCAAACAGGAAAAAACGTGCCGCCGATAACCAGTTAATCTCCGGCGTTTTTGAAAATATCTGCGTGAACTTAGCTGCGTTTTTTGACTTGCCCAATCCTCTAGGCAGTAAGGATATTGTAATTAGCAATACAATAAACAATACACCAGCCAGCACGGCTAAGGCACCTCTAAATTCGAGGGTTTGTAATAACAAGGCACCAACAAAAAAACCCAGGCCTTTTAATGCATTCTTTGAACCCGTCAGTAGTGCAATCCATTTGAATAATTTTGATTCGCTGCCTTGATCAGGTAACAAGGTTTTAACACTGGCTTTGGCTGACATCTTGTTCAGATCTTTTGCAATACCCGAAATGGCTTGCGCTGCCATCACATAAGCAATGGATAACCAGGCCTCAGGCACCATTAACATAACTAAAGCAAACACCTGTAAAGCCATGCCTATATGCATGGTGAGGTTTAAGCCAATACGCGATCCAAGCCAGCCACCAACCAGGTTAGTAACAATGCCAAAGAACTCGTAAAATAAAAACAACATCGCTACTTCAAATGGTGAATAACCCAGCAAGTGGAAATACAGCACCACCAGCATGCGAAGCGCACCATCAGTAACGGTAAAGGCCCAGTAACCACCAGTAACCACAAGATAGTTACGTAATCCCTGTTGCATATTTACAGGCTCTGCGAAACTTTGGCGGCCAGTTCCATCATACGATTTACATACCCCCATTCATTGTCATACCAGGCATAGATCTTTACCTGTGTGTCATTTATTACCATCGTAGATAGCGCATCAACAATGGATGAGCGAGGGTCATTTATATAATCAACTGAAACCAGAGGACGTTCCTCATAACCCAGAATACCGTTTAGTTCACCTTGCGCTGCCGCTTTAAAATAGCGATTAATTTCTTCTACTGTCACAGGGCGTGATGCTTCGAAGACAAAATCAGTTAATGAGGCGTTGAGTAAGGGGACGCGCACAGCATGACCATTTAGTTTTCCCGTTAGTTCAGGAAATATTTTTGTAATGGCCTTTGCAGAACCTGTTGAGGTTGGAATTAATGATTGGCCACAGGCGCGTGCTCGGCGTAAATCTTTGTGCCCCTTGTCCACAATAGTTTGTGTGTTAGTGATATTGTGAATCGTTGTCATGCAGCCGTGTTTAATGCCAACCTTCTCATGCATTACTTTAACCACAGGCGCCAGGCAGTTCGTAGTACAGGAGGCCGCTGTAATCAAATGATGTTTGCCAGCATCATATTGGTCATCGTTAATACCGTATACAATATTTAATGCGCCTTCGGTTGGCGCCGCTACAATGACTTTCTTTACGCCTTGCTCAAAATAGGCATTCAGGGTTTCGGGTTTTTTGTGATGTTTGCCGGTGACTTCAATCACAATATCGCAAGCAGACCAGTCGGTATCGGCTATATCCACCTCAGATGAATATCTAAGCGAGCTGTTATCAACCATCAAGCTGTCATTTGTAGCAGAAGTATGATGATTCCAAATGCCATGAACCGAATCAAACTTAAGTAAATGCGCGGAGCCGATTGCATCAGTGGCAATTTCGTTAACCTGCACAATGGAAAACTCATGCCTGTTCCAGCCAGCTCTGAAACCGAGGCGACCCATACGACCAAAGCCGTTTATGCCGATACGTATTGACACATTAAACTCCTTAAATATTAATTCTTAAAAATGCTTACAGACAGAACGCCCATCAGGCGCAACAGGCAGCACCCGGGCGATTAGGCATCTCTTTCAGTATGTGGAGGTCTTCAGAAAATGGAGCCTGATCGCTGTTAGCTAGCCAAGTGGTTTGCAAAACATTTTTTGCCCAATCGTCTAGCTCGGGATTAATAGAGTAATAAATCCACTGCCCGGCGCGACGATCGTTAACCAGCCGACTATCGCGTAATAACGCCAGGTGTCGTGAAATCATCGGTTGTGAAAGATTAAGCGCATGAATTAATTCACAGACACATAACTCTCCTTCAGCCTGCATCAGCATTAAGCAGCGGAGGCGTATTTCATTGGACAGGGAGGTAAACAAGGTATTTGGATTAAGCTTCATGAGGCGTAATATATGATAAAACATATATATGGTCAAGCATATATTAAAGCTTGTTCATTTTAATAATGCAGATTATCGACGGAGCCGCCGCCATTAACTACTTGTTATGCGCGATGATCATTTTTAGTATTAATTTAGAGTAAATTAAAAAGGCAACTAAAAAGCCGCCTTGCGATGATTAATTGGCAGTGCTTTAGCTTTTATTATTTTCATCCACGGGTGGTCTACTTAATGTTTTTTTCCCGGTAAACATGGCAGAAATCAAGTTACCTTCTTCGCGCAATTCGGTTATGACTACAGCCAAAATATGCATCACAATAAAGGCAAGCAGAGTGTAGAAGCCATAATAATGAATAGTAATAAACGGCTTGCGGAATATTCGCATAGCCTGGTATGACTCTTCGTCATACATCTGCTTAGCGTAGGGTACGAGCGTTGCCGGATCAACATCTGCAGCGGCTATCCAGTTAGATATCCAGGAACCAATGGGAGGATAGTATAGGTCTGTACCCGCTAATACTAAGCCTGTGATTGCCTGCACCAGTAGCAAAAAAAGTAGCAGGCTTATAGCGATACGCCCAGGCGGATTATGCCCCAAGTATTGTTTTGGCTGTTTGTTTTTAAAAGCAGTAATGTATTCACCGGTTTCCTTTATAAAGCCCGGGCCTTTGGGTAGTATTGCATGCCAGCGAGAGTAGTGTCCGCCAATAAAAGCCCAGACTATCCGCCATGACAAATTTAATGAAAATACATATCCAATCCAGACATGCACCGTCTTCAGTAAAATTTTACCTTCAGTAGATACGCCAAGTGTCTTGGCGTTGAGGATGACTACACCAACAGCAATTAGTCCGATAACACACAACACATTGATCCAGTGAAACCAGCGTACACTCGCATCCCAAACCGTATAGGTTTTAATGTTTGCCATGATGTGTCCTCTTATTTAGGCGTAATCGATAACATAAAATTTTAGCTAAAACTGAACGAATTTAGTTGTTTTGTATCATCTGAATGTAGATTCTATTGATGGTATCAAAAAATGGCAGATTAGTGACTACCATGAATGCCTGCTCACAGGTGTATTTATCCGTTTTTATGGTTTAGTGATTGTAGTGAAGGCACAGGGAGGGTGTCGTAAGTCGATTAGTTAATTGTTGTTTCAAGACTGATTAGGAGGAGCCGGGTGTTTATTACGGGCGCACAGTAGTCACTGGATGAAGGTTTAAGCTTCGGATGATAGGTGTTTCGATGGATATATTAATTATCATCGGTTGTCGTCAAATCTGTGCGCTATACTTTGTAGTCGATGCTTGGATTAATTATTTATCAGTAGGTGAAATATATTGTTTTACGTCAGAAAAATGTTAGCTGTTATGACTTTGTCAGGCTTGATATTAAGCTCTCAGGGAATAAAGGGAGAGGGGCTGGGCTCGTTTGGAGAGCGCATTTTCATGTTTCAGGAGAAACTGGCAAAAAAAGGTAATGTGCGGGCACAATATAAGCTTGGCACTCTCTATGAATTTGGTGTATCGGTAAAGCCAAACGTTGAACAGGCCCGTTATTGGTATCAATTAGCATCGAAGAGTGGTTATCTGCCTGCCATCAATCGTTATACCTACCTTGAAGTTAGAACCAGTGGATTTGTAGCGCAAAAACATAGGCAATGGCTGGCTGAATTAATTCGTCAAGCCGACACATCAGAACCCAACGCTTTAATTTTACTCGGACAAATGCATCGTCATGGCATTGGTGTATCAAAAAATCTGGAGAAAGCATTAGATCTATTATCCCGGGCTAGTTCGTTGGGTCATACTGAAATTGATTCTGAAATAGATGCGATTTCTCGTGAAATAGAAAAACAGGAAGCAGAGAAGATAGAGGAACAAAAGCGCAAACAGTTAAGTGATCAAAAGAAAAATGCTTTAATGTTAAAAAAACGTAATGATGAGCAACGAAAACAAAGTGAGAAAGAGCAAAAACAAAAAGACATAAACGAAAAGCGTCGTCGTTATGATGAAGCTATGCGTAAACTGCGTGAAGAAGAATTGCTAATAGAGCAGCAGCAAAAATGGGCTGAGTCTCAGAAATAGTGTGAATGTTTTATATAGAAACATTAAGTGTAGGGTGGATCAAACGAAGTGGATTCACCATTGTCGCAGCGATTGGTGGAACCGCGCTGCTTGTTCCATCCTACAAAAATAAAAATTAACGTCCCACCAGTAAACATAATTTATATCAGACTGTGATAAAAAGTTTTTTCATAAATCGAAGAAATCAATTCCAGTCTGGCTACAACCAGTTTTCAGGAGCCCTCATGTTTTTTATGAGGACTAGCGATAAAGGTGATCGGACTTTTTGCTTTAGTGAGGCTAGTTAATTTTATTTGGTATTGAGCTAGATGCTTGCTATGGGCGTAATCATGGTCACAAACTGATGTTGTAAGATTCGCCTGCTGGCGCCTTACTTCTTTACCAACAGCGCCCACTACTGTCCGGAATAAATAAAAGAAAAAGCCTGAAAGTATTGAAGCCCCAAGGTTTAAAGGGTAAAACCCATTGATCGACTCAATAA